>Ga0075163_10001202_pt1 | contig 34541 bp, 23 predicted proteins | sample JI1023141ADNA_FD_71478 | JGI IMG/M metagenome (GOLD analysis project Ga0075163, IMG submission 71478) | Wastewater effluent complex algal communities from Wisconsin, to seasonally profile nutrient transformation and Carbon sequestration -... | ecosystem: Engineered > WWTP > Effluent > Algae...
CTTGCGGGTCACCCGGCGAGAGCGAGCTCGCGGCCGGCGTGTCGATCGAGGTCGGTTCTTGGCCACCGATGTACGGCGAGGCGCAGATCGGCGGGAAGATCAACTTCGGCGGGTTGGGGTGCGGCGCCCAGCCGGCCAGGTTCTCACCGGCCTCTTGGACGTTGCCGAACTGGTTCGGCTGCGCCGGAGCTTCCGTGTTGCCCGTGCCGACCGGGATCGGCTTGACCTGCTTCTTGCCGTCCGAGGCGCACAGCGTGCCACCACCGGCCTGGCAACCGAACGGCGACGGACCGTTGTTGAAGGTCGAGTCGAGCGCGTGACCGATCATCATGTCGCCCACCGCCGTGATCAGCGGCGCGCGGATGAGCAGGTTGTTGAGCGAGCTGTCGCGCGTGAGCGTGAAGACGCCCGACGAACCACCGTCGATCGTGCACACACCCGGCGCGAGCGCCGGACGCATGACCGAGCCCTGCAGGCGGACGTTCGGGTTGTTCGGGAAGTTCGTGCGCTCGTACGGATCCGAGCCGAACGTCTGGTACGTCGAGTCGAACGTCGGGATGCCCGTCGTCTGACCGAAGCCGTTCAAGTCGATGATCGAGACGCCCGGGATCGCGCCCGAGCGACCGATGAAGATCGCGTCCGGCGTGACCGGCGCGTTGACGAGACCGGGACCTTCACCCGTGACGAAGAACGTCGCGGCGCCGAGTTGGTTCGAGTTCGCTTGCGGCGACAGGTCGAAGATCTGGCCCGGGTTGACGCTGACGTCGACGCGGTTGAACTGACCGCACTGGAACTGCGTGGGACCTTCGCCCGGGAAGCTGAAGACCGGCGTCAGCTCGTACGTCGAGAGGTCGAAGACGCTGGGCGGCAGCACCGTGAACGGCACTTGCACGCGCGACTGCGTCGGTCCGAACTCGACGCGCACCGAGGCCGAGAGCGTCGGCGGGCTGCCGTTCGGGAGCGAGCCGACCTGCAGCGGTTGGATCGGTTCGGTGAACTGCACGCGGATCGCCGTCTGCGGGTCGACGTTCGCGTCGCCCGAACCCGGCGTGATCACCGGCGTGTTGATCGGCGGCGGCGTCGTGGAGATCTCGGGACGCAGCGCGTCCGGTCCGACCGTGGTGCCGCCCAACGCGGGGCGCTTCTGGAACTTGCCGGTGGTCGACTTGACCGACGTCGAGACGCGCATGCGCAACTGGCGCGCGGTCGGGAACGTGTCGTGCGTGCTGAGGTCGTTGTCGGTGTCGGCGACGAACACGACCGTGCGCGTCGAGATCAGCTTCGAGAAACCGCTGAACTGCGACTCGGTGCCCGGGAATCCGAGGCCCGGCGTGCCGCCGTCGACGTCGACGGGCGTGAACGCGCCGGTCGTCGGGTTGACCTTGACCCACTTCTGCAGCGGCACCGTCGGCGGCGAACCGGTCGGTTGGCCGGCGTACGTCACGGCGAACAGCTCTTCCGTGTTCGTCTGGGAGTTGAAGAACTTGCGCCCCACGAAGGCGCGCGCTTGCACCGTCGACGTCGAGCCCGTGGCGGGATCGAGCGCGACGAGCGTGATCGCGCCCGTCAGACCGCCGAGCGGTTGCGCGGTGGCCGACGCATCGAGGATCGAGTTGATGTCGATGTCCTGCGTGAACTCGGCGAAGATGAACTGGTTGCCCGGTTGACCGCTGGGCAGCGTGGCCGTGACGGGATATTGCGTCACGGGCTGAATCTGGTTCGTCGGCGTCAGGTTGTTGATCAGGTCGTCGGTCGTGCGGATCGAGACCAGGTTCGTCGTCGGCTGGCCGTTCGCGTTCAACTTGAACACGGTGAACGGCACGAGTTGACCGAAGCCGTTCGAGATCTGTTGCAGGTCCATGGTGGACCCACCGCTCGATCCGGATCCACCACCGCTACCGCCGCCACCGCACGCGGGGATGAGGAAGGAAGCGCCTCCGAGCAGGACCAGCGCCAGACGTTGAATCTTCATCGTGGGATGCACCTGAGCAGGATCGTGACGAAATGCACCTTTGGAGCCGGGCTCGCGCTCCCGTGTCGGCGAGGACGCAACGGGCGGACGCAGCCGGGGACGGCTCACGCAGGTTCCAGGGGTCGACTAGATTGCCAAGAATCGAGGCTCCGAACCAGAACCGGCTGACACGCGGGCCACGCGGGCGGCGCGATCGCTCGTTCCGGAAGGGAACCAGGACTCTCGGGGGCGCAGGGCTCAAGATCCATGCCCTGTGCAGGGGCGCGGCTCCCGGGTCGTGCGTTCGGCCCTCTACCCTACCGCTAACCCCCGGTTTCCCACTGACTTACCCGGAAGCACGAGGCTCGCTCCTCGGTCTCGGCGACCCCTGATTCCGGCGGTCTCGACCGCGCGACCTTGCACGGATCGTGCGGTGGCGCACAACCGGTGGGGTCCTTGGGTCGGTTCCGGCGGACGCGCGCGCGGGCCCGCGACCGGAAAGAAGGCCCGCGCGGAAGGACCGTCGCCGGGGAGCCCGCCCCCTCCCCACCCACCGTTCCCGTTGATCGGGATCTCGCGCGGAGCCGGGGCTTCGACCTCTCGGGGCGGGCGCTCGGAGGCGCGGTGCGCGGACCGGGTCGCCGCGTGAGCCTCCTCTGCCCCGCCTCAGCGTGCTAGCCTCCGCCGCGCATGGCCGATCGCGATCACGTCTTCGACCCCGAGGCCCTCGACGAGGAACCGGGAACGACCGCCGCGCCGGAGCGCGAGATCGAGGTCTCGCTGCGCCCGCGCTCGTTCGGCGAGTTCGTGGGCCAGCCGCGCGTGCTCGACAACCTGGGCGTCGCGCTGCAGGCCGCGCGCGCGCGCTCCGAACCGCTCGACCACGTGCTGTTCTCGGGCCCGCCGGGCCTGGGCAAGACGAGCCTCGCGCGCATCCTGGCGAAGGAGCTCGGCTCGACGCTGCATTCGACCAGCGGCCCCGCGCTCGAACGTCCGCGCGACCTCGTCGGGATCCTGACGCAGCTGAAGCGCCACGACGTCCTGTTCATCGACGAAGTGCACCGCGTGCCCGCGCCGGTCGAGGAGTTCCTCTACACGGCGATGGAGGATTTCACCGTCGACTTCACGCTCGACACCGGTCCGCACGCGCGCGTGCTGCCGCTGTCCTTGCAACCGTTCACGCTGATCGGCGCGACGACGCGCGAAGGCCTGCTCTCCGCGCCGTTCCGCGGGCGCTTCGGCATCGCCGAGCGACTCGAGCCGTATCCCGTCGCGGACCTCGAGAAGATCGTCGTGCGCAGCGCCTCGATCCTGAACGTCGAGATCGACGCGAGCGCCGCGCACTTGATCGCGTCGCGCAGCCGCGGCACGCCGCGCATCGCCAACCGGTTCCTGCGACGCGTGCGCGACCTGGCGCAGGTGCTGCGCGCCGCGCGCGTCGACGCGCGCATCGCGGGCGATTCGCTGGCCCGCATGGGCGTCGATCCCAACGGGCTCGAGGAACTCGATCGCCGCATCCTGCGGGTGCTGGTGCAGAACGCGCCCGCCGCCGTGGGCATCAAGACGATCGCCGCCGCGGTCGGCGAAGCCGAGGACACGATCGAGGAAGTGTTCGAGCCGCACCTGTTGCGCTGCGGCTTCGTGCAGAAGACGTCGCGCGGTCGCATGGTGACGCGCGAAGGCTGCCTTGCGATCGGCGTCGATCCCACCACGGTCCGCAGCGAGCCGGGCACGCTGTTCGGCGCGACGTGAGCGCGCTCGGTCGTCCGCGATGAACGACTTCCAAGCGACACGCGCCGCGGCGGCGCCGACGGACCCGGTCGTGTTGGCCTCGTCGCGTCGCGACGGATTCGGCTACCGACTCTTCGCGAAGGAGACGCGCACGCGCGCGCGCGCCGGTGTCTTCACCACGCCGCACGGTGACGTGCCGACGCCCGCCTTCATGCCGGTGGGCACGCGCGGCACGGTCAAGGGCGTGTTCCCGCGCGACCTGCGCGAGGCGGGATCCACGATGATCCTGGCGAACACGTACCACCTGCACTTGCGGCCGGGCGAGGACGTGGTCGAGCGGCTCGGGGGCTTGCACCGCTTCATGGGTTGGGACGGTCCGATCCTGACCGACTCGGGCGGCTACCAGGTCTTCTCGCTCGAGGAAGGCACCCGAATCGACGCCGACGGCGCCACGCTGCGCTCGGTCGTCGACGGCTCGATCGTGCGGTTCACCCCCGAGCGCGTGATCGACATCGAGCGCAAGTTGGGCGCCGACGTCGCGATGGCGTTCGACCACTGCCCCTCCGATCCGACCGACCGCGCGCAGTGCGCCGCGGCCGTCGAGCGCACGCACGCTTGGCTCGCGCGCTGCGTCGCGCGACACCGGGAACACGGCGCCGAGAGCACGGGACAGGCGCTGTTCGGGATCGTGCAAGGCGGCGTGTTCGAGGACCTGCGCTCGCGCTCCGTCGATTCCGCGGTGGCGCACGATCTCGTGGGCTACGCCGTGGGCGGCGTCAGCGTCGGCGAGGACCGCGAACAGATGCGGCGCGCGATCGAGATCGCCGCGCCGCGACTGCCCGAGGACCGACCGCGCTACCTGATGGGCGTCGGCACGCCCGAGGATTTCTTCGACGCGATCGAACGCGGCATCGACCTGTTCGACTGCGTGACGCCCACGCGCCACGCGCGCAACCACAACGCGTTCACGAGCGCGGGTCGCGTCAACCTGCGCAACGCGGCGTGGCGCGACGACGCGACGACGTTGGATCCTGAATGCGACTGCACGGCGTGCACGCAGTTCTCGCGCGGCGTGCTGCGGCACCTGTGCCAGACGAACGAGATGCTCGGCGGCATGTTGCTCACGCTGCACAACCTGCGCTTCTTCCATCGCTTGATGGCGCAGATCCGCGGCGCGATCTTCGCCGATCGCCTGCCCGAACTGCGCGAGCGCGTGCTGCCGGCGATGATGCGCAAGCCCTGAGGGTCGCGCGCGCGCGACAGGAGCCGACCGCGCACGAGAGGAGGCGACCGCCCGCCAGAGAAGGCGACGGCGCGCCACGAGATCCGACCGCGCGCTACTTCTTCTTGTAGTCGGGGCAGGTCAGCGCGTTGGGGCGCTCGGGACGCTTGCACGCGTTGCCGTAGTCCCACTTGCAGCTGTCGCACAAGTAGCGCTTGGAGCCCACGGCGAAGATCCGACGCACGCCTTCGGCGATGCGTCGGTACCAAGGCAACTCGGTGTCGCGTTTCGTGGCCATCGGCGGCGGGAGGCGCAGATCAGGCCGTCACGCGCGCGCGTGACGGCGAGTTCCGCCGCGCGTGCGTCACTTGCCGGACGAGCGACCGCCCAGCACCTCGACGCGCGTGACGTCGATGCGCGCCGGACGAGCCGACGTCGTCGCGGTCGCGGCCACGGCCGGACGCAACACGGCGCCGACGATGCCGACCTCGAACTGATCGAAGTTGGCGAGGTCGTAGCGACCGCTCGAGCACACGATCTCGGCCTGCGCGGTGCCGGCCCAGTAGACGACGTAGCGCGGCGTCTCGGTCGGCGTCACTTGCTCGCGCACGATCCAACCGCGCGCTTGGAACTTGCCGCCCAACGGATCCTTCGACGCGTTCGCTTCGGCCAGGCGCTGTTGCGCGGCCTTCAACGCTTCGGCGCGCTGCGACTCGCGCATCACCTGGTCGTTGCGGATGCGCGCGATCTCCTCGTGCAGACCGATGCGTTGCAGTTGGAGGCGCGCCTGCTCGGCGAACGCACCCGACGGGTTCTTCTCGACGTAGCGCTCGAACGCGGCGCGCACCGGCGCCCAGTTCGCGTTCGGATCCTTGGCCGCGGCGTCGTACATCTTCTGCGCCGCGTCGAACGAATCCTCCGAGCGCGGCGCGGCGGCCGGCTTCGCGTCGCCCTTGGCGGCGTCGGTCTTGGCCGCGTCGGCCTTCGTCGCGCCGGCTTCGGGTTGCGCGCCGTCCGCCTTGGCGGCCTTCGCCGTAGCGTCGGTCGATTCCGTCTTCGCGGCGGCGGGCGTCAGGTCGAACTTGGGGCGCGCTTCGAGCGACGCGCGCACGGATTCGCCCCACGCCTTCGACACGTCTTCCTTGGCGTCGACCGCGACCGTGTCGGACGCGAGCACCCACGCGCGCGTGCCCGGGGGCGTGACGACGCGGATCCAATCCTCGTTGAGCGCCTTGGTCGCGTCGTTGCGACCGATCACGCGCAGGCGATCGCCCTTGTGCAGCTGTTGTTGCAGCGGGTAGCTCGACGGATCGCTCTTCGGGATCGGGCGCATGAACACGCCGTCGCCGGTGACTTCCACGATGCCGGGGACCGGTGTCGTGCGCAGGTACTGACCGAACACCCACACGTCCATGCCGCCCGGAGCGGCGACGGACAAGTAGCCGGCCTTCTCGCCGTACACCTCGAGCAGCCCCTTCGCGGGCACCGCGCCGATCGCGATCGAGGTCTTGTCGGCCAGGTTGTAGATCTTCGCGCCGTTCTCGCCGGCGCGCGCGTAGCGCAGGATCGCGCCGTCTTGCTGCGCGGCGACCGCCGTCGCGTTCGCGGCGCGCGCGGACACGGCGTTCGGCGCGACGACGAGCGCGACGACGAGGAAGGTGGAGGCCGTGAACACGATGCTTCCGAAGCGAGTTCCGTGGTTGTGCTGCAACATGGTGGGTCGATCCGAACTTCTGCCGAGAGGTGTGTGCGGGAACGTGCGCACGACGAGCGCGATCGATGGCGCGCGTCTCCGTGCCGGAGAGCGAGCTCGCGCTCGACGCTCGACACGCGACGTGCCGGCGAACGCGCTCCACCCTCCGGTCGGATGCTAGGGAATCGGAAGGGCCCGTTCCACAAGTCGAATTCGTGGAAACGGAGCCCGTCGCGGACGGAGTGACCGGCCGCTCGGGCCGCGCGCGAGTCACCCCGCGCCGCCTGTCGCATCGCTCGGCGGCGGCTGGCAGACTGCCGCGACATGACGAACCGCGGACCGAGCGACGCCTCCTCCTTCCCCTCCCCCGCGAGCCGCTGGCGCGACGCGCCCGCGCCGGGCCTCTCCTTCCCCTACATGGCCTGGGCGCACACGCACTCGGCCCGCACGTCCCATCCGCTGACGCAGTCGGGGATGCCGCCTGCCGATCCGAGCTTCCTCGAGGCGTTGGGCCACGCGCGCGACCTCGATCACGCCGGGAGCGAGGCGTTGCCCGCGCTCGAGGACGCGTTGGCGCGCCGCTACGGCGTGCCGCGCTCGCGCGTGATCGTCACGATGGGCGCGTCGGGCGGGATGTACCTGGCGGCGGCGCGTTGGTTCCGCGCCGGCTCCCGCGTCCTGGCCGACGTCCCCTCCTACGAGCCGTTCCGGGTGCTCCCGCGCGGCATGGGTGCCGAGTTCCTGCCGCTCGAGCGGCGGATGGAGGAACGATTCGGCGTCGATCCGGAACGGGTGCGCGCCCGCCTGGCACGCGGATCCGGCCCCGGTCACGTGTTCCTCTCGAACCCGCACAACCCGACGGGCGCGATGCTCGACGCCGGCACGCTGCGCGCGATCGCGCGCGAGGCCGAGCGCGCCGGAGGCGTGATGGTCTCGTGCGACATCTACATGGAGTACGTGCCGGCGGCGCGCGCCGCGTGGGCGCACGCGGCCGGGCCCAACGCGGTGACGATCGGGAGCTTGACCAAGGCGTACGGGTTGGGCTCGCTGCGCGTCGGTTGGATGATCCTGGGCGAGGGTCTCGAGCACGAGCGACCGCACCTGATCGACGCGGCGTACATGACCTGGGTCGATCCGCCCACGTGCACGCTGCGTGCCGGCGCGGCCGCGTTGGCCCGGCTCGCCGCGCTGCGCGCGCCGCTCGACCGCGTCGAACGCGAGAGCCGTCCGATCTGGGCCCGCTGGCTCGCGTCCACGAGCGGCATCGAGGCCTTCGTCCCCGAGCACGGCATCATCGCCTTCCCGCGCGTCGACGGCGTCGAGGACACGTTGGCCCTGTCCGAGCACCTCGTGGCCGAGCACGGCGTCGACGTCGTGCCGGGCGAGTTCTTCGGCGCTCCCGGGCACGTCCGGGTGGGCTGCGGTTTGCCTCCCGCGCGCTTGGAAGAGGGCCTCGCGCGCCTCGACCGCGGGATCCGCGCGTTCCGCGCCGCGCGCGCTTCCAGCCGGAGCGCGGGGCCACTACCCTAGTCGCCCCATGCGCCAGTTCCTGCGTTCCAAGATCCACAAGGCCACCGTCACCGCGGCCGACCTGAACTACATCGGGTCGATCACGTTGGACGCGGAGCTGATGGAGCGGGCCGGCATCGCCGAATGGGAGAAGGTGCTCGTCGTCGACAACACGAACGGCGCGCGGATCGAGACCTACGCGATCCTGGGCCCGCGCGGTTCGGGCACGGTGCAGATGAACGGCGCGGCCGCGCACCACGTCAAGAAGGGCGACGAGATCATCATCATGACCTTCGAGATCGCCGACGCGGCCAGCGGCCCCACGCAGATCCTGGTCGACGCCAAGAACCGGTTCGTGCGCCACCTGTAGGTCGCGTCCCGCTCGTCCGCGCCTGTCGTTCGCTCGTCCACTCCCCCGCCGCCGCACGCGAGTTTCGCGTGGGAGGCCGGTTGCCGGTTCCTTCGCCCCGGCGCGCGCACTAGTCTCTCGCGCGGATGAGCGCACTTCCCACGTTGGTGGTGTTCAGCGACGACTGGGGTCGGCACCCCTCGAGCGCGCAGCACCTCGTGCGCGAGATGTTGCCGCGTTGGAAGGTCGAGTGGATCCACACGATCGGGACACGTCGACCGAGCCTGTCGATGGCCGACGCGCGGCGCGCGATGGGCAAGCTGCGCGAATGGACGCGGCCCAAGGCGACGTCTTCGTCCACGAGCGGTGAACCGGAGAGCGCGCGCCATCCGAACTTGACCGTGCACTCGCCCGTGCACTGGCCCGGCTTCGGCAGTCGCTTCGAGCGCGGCCTCAACGCGCGGCTCTTCGACGCCAAGCTGCGTCCCCTGATCGAGCGCGCCGACGCCGTGGTCACGACCGCCTCGATCACGGCCGACCTCGCGGCGAGGACGCGCGACGCGAACTGGATCTACTACTGCGTCGACGATCTGTCGCAGTGGCCCGGACTCGACGCCGAGGCGCTGCGGACGATGGAGATCGACTTGTTGCCGTCGATGCGCACGATCGTCGCGGTCTCCGACCACCTCGTGGCGCGCTTGAAGACGATGGGACGCGACGCGCATCTCCTGACGCACGGCATCGAGCTCTCTCACTGGCGCGGCGTGGTCCGCCGCGCGCCGCGCGGACGCGACGAGACGCCGATCGCGACGTTCTGGGGCAACGCCGACGAGCGTCTCGACGCCGAAGTGGTCCTGGCGCTCGCGCGCGCGTGCGAGCTGCGCATGGTCGGGCCGCGATCGAAGATCGACGCACGCCTGGAGAACGAACCTGCGATCCGGTGGATGGGCTCGGTGCCGTACGCCGAACTGCCGCGCGTCGCCTCGGAGAGCGACGTGCTCGTCATGCCCTACGCGGACTTGCCCGTCACGCGCGCGATGCAGCCGCTCAAGTTGAAGGAGTACCTGGCGACCGGATTGCCGGTCGTCGCGACGCCGTTGCCCGCGAACGTGGTCTGGGGCGACGCGCTGGACCTCGCGTCCGCGCCCGGTGACTTCGCGCGGGTCGTCTCCGAACGCGCGCGTTCGCCGCTTCTCGCCTCGCAGGCCCGCGCGCGCGAGCGCCTCGCCGACGAGGGTTGGGACCGGAAAGCGCTCCAATTCGAGGCCTGGATCCGCCGATCGGGTTCCACGTGAGTCGCCCGCACGAGACCTCCACCGCACACGGCGGAAGACCGACCGAACCGATCCACGTGTTGCACACGCGGATCGTGTCGGGCACCGGTGGCGGGCCCGAGAAGACGATCCTGAACTCGCCGCGTCACTTGGTCGGCACGCGCTACCGCGCCAGCGCCGCCTACCTGCACGCGCCGAACGACCCGGGCATCGAGACGCTGCGTTCGCGCGCGCGCGAACGTGACTGCCCGTTCGTGGCGCTCGAGGACGCGCTGCCCGTCGACGTGCGCACCTTGCAGCGACTCGCGGATCTGTGCCGGCGCGAGAACGTGCGCATCTGGCACGGTCACGACTACAAGTCGAACCTGTACGGTCTGTTGCTCGCGAAACTCGTCGACGTGCGCCTCGTGACGACGGTGCACGGTTGGGTGCAGCACACGAGCCGCACGCCGCTCTACTTCGCGATCGACCGCTGGTGTCTGCGACGATACGAGCACGTGGTGGCGGTCTCGAACGACCTGTACCAGAGCTGCGCGGCTTTGGGCGTGTCGCCCGATCGGCTGGTGCAGATCGACAACGCCATCGACACGGACGAGTTCCGTCGTCGCGCGCGGCCCGACGAATCGCCGCTGCGCCGCGCGGACGCGCCGTTGGCGGCCGCGGCCGGTCAGGCTCCGCGTCCGCCGGGTCGCCTCGTGATCGGCGCCGTGGGACGCTTGTCGGAGGAGAAAGGCTTCCACCTCCTCATCGAAGCGGTCGAGCGACTGCTCGCGCGCGGTCACGACGTCGAGCTGTGGATCGCGGGCGAAGGCGGCGAGAAGGAGCGGCTCGAGGAGCGGATGCGCCGCAGTCCACACGCGCGGCGCTTCAGCTTGCTCGGATTCACGCCGGACACGGTCGCGCTGTTCTCGGCGTTCGACGTGTTCGCGTTGTCGTCGCTGCGCGAGGGCCTGCCCAACGTCGTCTTGGAAGCGATGGCGATGGAAGTGCCGTTGGTCGCGACGCGCTGCGGCGGCATGCAGGCGTTCGGCCGCGACGGCGTCGACATGCTGCTCGTCGACGTGAACTCGGTGGCCGCGTTGGAAGCGGGCCTCGAGCGCCTGTTGCGCGACGCCGCGCTGCGCGCGCGCCTGGCCCGCGCCGCGCGCGATCGCATCGTGCAGGACCACTCCTTCACGCGCCGCATGCAGAAGATGGTCGCGGTGTACGACCGGCTCGGACTCTGAGGCCGCCGGTCGCGCGCCGGCGGATCACGCGCCGGCGAATCACACAGCCACGAGTGCGCGTCAGGACTCGAGTTCGCCGAACGCGGCCTCGATCGCCAGGATCTCGACTTCGCGCAGGGTCAACCCGTGCTGCGTCGCGAGCGGGGCGAGGTCGTCGTGCTCGGCGGACAGGTCCTTGGGCCCCAGCGGACTCGCGCCGTCCGCCGCGGGCCGCTCGCGCACCTTGACGCGCACGGTCGCGCCCAGCACGTTCACCTCGATCGTGCGTCGGCCGCATTCGGTGCGTTCGCGCGGTGACCAGCGCACGCCGAACGTCGTCGTCAGCTCGAACAGCGTCGTCTCGAGCTCGCGCCGTCGCTCCCCGCGGCACAACGCGGACAGCACGACGCCCGGACGCCCCTTCTTCATCGTGACCGGCTGCATCCACACGTCGAGCGCGCCCGCGTCGCGCAAGCGTTGCGCCGCGTACGCGAGCTCCTCGCCCGTCATGTCGTCGAGGTTGACGTCGACTTGCCAGGCGTTGGGCGCGAACTCCCCGCTCGCCGACGACCGCGCGGCGGACGCCGACGTCGCGCGCCCGAGCTGCACGCGCAGCACGTTCGGCGGACCTTCCTTGGGATCGCGGTGCCCCGCGCCGTAGCCGATCGCGTCGACCATGAAGGCGCCGGGGGATTCGAACGTGGGGCAGAACTCGACCAGCAGCGCGGCCCCGGTCGGGGTCAGGCGCTCGCCGCCGCCGCCCGTCACGAGCACGTCGCGACCGCGCAGGAGTTCGGCGACCGCGGGAGCGGGCACCGGCATGATGCCGTGCGCGCAGCGGACGGTGCCCGTGCCCGTCACCGGCGGCGACGACACGACGCGCGTGACGCCGAGCCGCTCGAGCGCGAAGCACGCGCCGCACACGTCGACGATCGTGTCGACGGCGCCCACCTCGTGGAAGTGGATCTCCTCGGGCGCGCAACCGTGCACGCGTCCCTCGGCCACCGCGATGCGCCAGAAGACGGCCAGCGCGCGGTCCTGGACGGCGCGCGAGAGCGGCGCGGCGCGCACGATGCGCTCGATGTCGGCGTAGCCGCGGTGCGGCGCGGAGTCGGACTCGGGCGTGTGCACGGTCAACATGCGACCCGACAGGTTCTGGCGCCACACGACCTCGACCTCGAGTCGGCTCTCGCCCGGCACGAGCGCGTCGCACACGCCCTTCAGGTCGTCGAGCGTGAAACGCGGATCGCCCAAGTCGAGCAAGGCCGCGAGGAACATGTCCCCCGCCATCCCGGAGAAGGGCTCGATGTAGAGAGTGCTCATGGTGTCGTGGCGCCGCGCGGCCGTCTGGCTCGTGGTCCTGGTCCTGGTCCTCGTCCTCGTCCTCGTCCTCGTCCTCGTCCTCGTCCTCGTCCGCGGGTGCGCGCGAGGCAGCGCACGAGGACCCGACGCGGACCTGGACGGCGCGAGACGATAGCCGACGCCTCACGCGCGCGCGAGCGCCAGCACGTTCACGCGCGCCGCGCCCAAGCGTCGCAGTTCGCGCGCGCACTCGGACGCCGTCGCGCCGGACGTCAACACGTCGTCGACGAGCCACACCTCGCGACCTTCGATCGCGGCGCGCGCGGGTGAAGGTCGCCCGGGGAGGCGCGCGCGCCGCGGCCGGAACGCGTCGCGCACGTTGGCTGCGCGCGAGCTGGCGCCGGGTGCTCCCTGCGGCGGCGTGCGGCGCGCGCGGACCAACGCGTTCACGACCGGGATCTCGCACACTTCGGACGCGGCGCGCGCCAAGCCCCGCGCTTGGTCGTGTCCGCGCTCGAGCCGCCGCAGCACGTGCAACGGCACCGGCACGAGCACGCGCGGTTCGTCACCGCGCGAAGGGTCACGGCGCGGTTCGTCACCGCGCGGTTCGAGTGCCATGCGCGCGCCCAGGAGACGCCCCAACGGACGCGCCAGATCGGGACGGCCGCCGTGCTTGAGCGCCAGGATCCACTCGCGCGCCGCGGGATCGCGCGCGTAGTCGAGCAGGCACGCGGCGCGCGCGAACCCCGGCGGATCCGTGCGGCACGTGGCGCACGTGGACCCGTGCGGGATCATCGGCGGCAGCGCGCGTTGGCAACGTCCGCAGCGCGGTCCCTCGAGCGCGCACCGCAGGCGATGAGCCGCACACCCGACGCCGTCCCCCTCGTCGCGCGCGCCGCACAAACGGCACACGTCGGGATAGAGGGCGTCCAGCGCGTCGCGCACCAGCGCGCCGACGAGCGCGCGCGTCGATCGATGTCGTTTCGATTCCACGTCCTCACGACGAACGGCGCGCGCGAAGGTTACGCGCGACGCGCGTGGATCGTGGACTCGAGCGGGCCGCGTCGGCCCCGCCACGTCCGTCGACGCCGCGCCGCGACCTCGATCAGTCGAGGTCGTCGTCGCCGATGGGCGCGCGCACTTCGCGCCGCGCCGTGCGCGGCGACGGCAGCTTCAACTCGTGACGCAGACGCGACACGTACGACTCGACCGTGTCGTTCTCGTGCCCCTCGATCCCGAACAGCTCGCCGATCTCGCGCGCGAAGGCCATGTCGGCCTCGAACTCGGGCGGGTGGCGCGTCAGGTGCGCGCGCACGTGTCGACGGAACACGCGCGACGACCACCACCATCCCAAGAGGAGCAACATCCCGGTCAGGATCGCGACGGCCGCCATCCAGAACACGGGGAACTGCGGCGTGGCACCCGCCGGCAACGGGCGGAAGCGTCCCACGAGCTGCAGCCCGAATCCCGCGACCAGGTAGAAGAACCCGGTCGAGACCTGCAGCCGATGGAAGATCTGCTCGCGGATCCCGAGCAACGGCGCGGTGCGAGCGCTCGTCGGCGCGGCGAAGCTCGACGCGAAGCGCTCGCGCACGAGGTCCCGTGGATGTCGGAACAAGATCGCGTTGCCGAGGAGGAACGCCCCCACGACGCACAGCACGAGCCCGACGGTGACCCAGTCGGGTTCGAGCTCGGGAACCTCGGCGAGTAGGGCCAGCATCGCGTCTCACGGTACGCACGCGGGGCCGCGTCGATCAAGGGTGCGAGCGTCCGCGCGCTCGCCCGCCTCGTTCACGCGAAGGTCTTGTTCGAGCGAGGAGCCCGACTCAAGCGATCAGGAGGATCAAGAGGATGGTGGGCACGAAGAAGATGAGCCCGCCCCAGAACGCGAGGAGCGACGCGCCGGCGCTCTGCACCACGGGCGTCTCCTCCTCGTGGCCGGGCGCGTCGCTCGCCGTCGCGGTCGAGCCGCCGGGATCCGCGCTGGTCGCGGTCGCGTCGGCAGGGGTCGCATCGGAACGGGTGGTCAGGTCCACCGCGTCCATGACCACGACGTCCGCGAGCGGCAAGTGCACGTTCGGGTCCTTGCGCGTCGTGAGGTACTCGCCCGACGCGTCGCTCGCGAGCACGGGCCCGGTCATCACACCGCGCTTGCCGGTCGAGAGTTCGAGCCACAGGTACGTGTGCGACTCGATCGCTTCCTTGGTCCACGGCTTCTCGATGGGCGTGCGCCGCGCGCCGTCCGGCGGGCCCGCGGCCGGGCCGCGACACGCGAGCGGCAGCGTCGCGGCGAGGAGCGCGAGACACGCCAACCAGAGGACGCGGAATCGATGCGGTGCGGAGGTGGACATGCGGATTCGTCAGGATTCGTGGAGGTGGCGCCGCGCGATTTCGCGCCGTCGGAGCGCGAAGGCCCAAGCACAGATCGAACCAAGCGCGAGCGCGCCGATCCAGAGTCCGATCCGGAAGCTCCTCGGTTCGTAGCGGAATTCGAGGCGTTTCGCGCCCGCGTCGGCCACGACGCCGCGCAGCGCGTGATCGGTGATCCGCACGGGCGCCTCGCGGCCGTCCACCGTGGCCTTCCATCCGGCGTCGTACGCGTCGGCGAGCCGCACGAGCGCGCGCGTGGCGAGATCGAGCTCGATCACGACGCGCTCGGGCTCGTCGACGACGATCCGCGCGCTGCCGCGGGCCTCGGGCGGGAGGCCCAGAGGCTCCGTGGTCTCGACGAAGGCCTCCTCGCTCGGTCGGAAGTCGTCCGCTCCCAATCGCGCGAGACGTCGCGTCCGGTCGATCTCGACCTCGACGCGCCGGGGCACGGTGACGCGCGGCAACGCGGACGTGTTCTCGAACAAGCTGTAGCCGCCCAGGAACGTCGCGTGGACGCCCGGCGGCGGTTCTCCGGGGATCACGATCCAACGCAGGGACAGCACGTCCGAGATGGGTGAAGGGTGCTTGGGCACGTGAGCGAGCGTGACCGCGTACGCGGATTCGGGTGGCGCTTCCGGATCGCGCTGGGCCCGCAGGAGCTCGACGATGCGCACCGGATCGGCCGCGTCGTACCCGCGCACCTCGCGCAGTCCGTACGTGGTCAACGTGTTCGGCGCCAGGCAGTTGAGCCCGATGACGCGGCTCGCGCCCGGCGCCGTGCCGCCGCGTCGCACGATCTCGTCGAGGACGGCCAGTCGTGGATAGTCGTATTTGCGATCGACTTGCGGGCACACGCCGACGGACTGGACGAAGAGTTCGACGACCACGAGCGGCGCCACGACCTGCACGAGGCGCGCGTGCGGCCAGCGTCGCAGCGCGAACCAGGCACCGACCGCGACCAGCGCGATCACGAACCCGACGCGGTGCACGCGGCGGAACCACTCGAACTCGCGCGCCGCCTCGGGCACCACGGGTGGATCGATCACGCTCGCGGCGCTCCACGCGGCCAACCCCGCGCACGCGACGAGCGGGATCCACTGCCACGCGCGCCAGCGGACGCGACCGCGCGCCAGCGCGTCGAGTCCGATCACGGCCAGGCTCAGGATCGAAAACGCGGTCACGATCGCGAAGCGGTTGTTGCGCAGGAGCGAGAGCGGCGGAAGTCGGTAGATCCCCTCCAGGACGGGCACGCCCAGGAGCGGCACCAACGCGAACGCGCCCAGCGCGGCGAGGAACACCGCGAATCGACGCTTCGACGCGTCCGCGAACGCGAGCGGCGCGAGGAACGTCGCCGCGATCAGTCCCGCGTACGCCGCCGCCGCGCTCTCGGGTCGTGCGACCGGCACGATCATCAGCGATCCGCGTTCGCTGGAACCGAGCGCGTACGGGAACACGACCTGCCACAGCGCGCCGAAGCCCATGGGCGGCGTCTCGACGTGTCCGTCGGCGCGCGACGCGATCCGCAGGCTCTGTTGCATGTACTCGAGCGTGGGCAGGAGCTGCGGCGCGCTGAGCGCGAAGCCGACGATCCACGCGACCGTCACCGAGGCGAGCGCCTTCGCGATCGCGGTCGCACCGCCCCCGCGGTGGACGTCGAACGCGCGCCAACCGGCCCACAGCGCCGACGCCACGAGCACGTGCCCCGCGTTCGCGGCGTGACCGGACACCATCAGCAACGTGGTCGTGAACGCGAGGCCGATCGCCCCCGCTCCGAACGGTCGTCGCACGGCCGCGTCCGTCGCGAGCAACGCCCACGGCAACCACGCCGCCACCTGGCTCAGCGTGAACCCCTGCCACAGGATCATGTACCCGCACAACGGGAACGCGGCGGCGCCCGTCACGGCCGCGGACCACGTCGCCCCGAGCACGCGTCGGAAGAACAGGTACGCGCCGAATCCGGCGATGAGCGCCTTGAGGAGCTGCGACCACGCGATCGCCTCGACCCCCGGCCAGACGTAGTCGACGAGGCGAAACGGCGAGAACACCGCGGGGTGGTTGGCCGCGAAGTAGGGGGCACCCGCGTAGATGTGGGGCGTCCAGGTCGGGAAGCGTCCCGACCGCACGGCCTCGGCCGTGTAGCGGCGATTGACCTCGGTCACGAAGGCCAGGTCCGACAGGATCTCGTCGCTGCACTCCTCGAGGTGCTCGGGCTCTCCCGGGGCGATCCAGATCGAGCGCGTGGCCAGCACGTCGAGCGGCAACAGGACCTTCCGGCCCGTGAGGGACGGCCAGAACAAGGCGATCTGTGGCAAGAGGATCGCCAACGCGAGGATCCACAGGCGAGCGCGGCGCGTGCGCGGCTCGAACGGCGCGTGGTCGCGGGGGGCGTCGGAGACGGGCCTTCGACGCCCCTCGTGGTGCTGGGAGCTCATGCGCGGCCATCCTCTCGCCCCGCGTCCGCTCGTGGAAGTCCCGCGTCCGCGTTTCGTGTCGACCCGCGACGGGGCTATCCTCTCGCGCCCGAACGAGCCGAAAGAGCCCTCCATGACATCACGAACCGACCACGCGAGCGACGGCGACGTCGTGCGCACGATCGCGGCGTTGGCCCGCCTCGACATCGACGAGCGCGAGGCCGCGGCGCTGGGACGACAGTTCCAGAGCATCTTGAAGCAGTTCGAGAGCCTCTCGAAGCTGGACGTGACCGGCGTCGAGCCGATGGTCTCGGCGTCCGGCGCGCAGAGCGTGTTGCGCGACGACGTGCCCGTGCCCTCGCTGCCGGTCGACGTCGTGCTCGCGAACGCCCCGGCCCGCGTCGAGGACTTCTACCGCGTGCCCAAGACCGTGGGAGGCGACGAGTGAGCGACTACGTCTCGATGGACGCGCACGCGTTGCGTGACGCGACCGTGGCGAAGAAGCGGAGTGCACGCGACAACGTGCGCGACGCCTTCCGTGTGATCGACGCGCTCGACGCGAAGCTGCATGCGTTCCTGACCCTCGACCGCGACGGCGCGGCCCGGCGCGCCGAGGAACTCGACGCGCGCCTCGCGCGGGGCGAGGAGCCCGGTCCCCTCTTCGGCGTGCCGGTCGCGCTCAAGGCCAACATGTGCCTGGAGGGCGTCGAGTCGAACTGCGCCAGCCGCATGCTCGAGGGCTACAAGGCCCCGTACACGGCCACGTTCGTGAAGCGCTTGATCGAAGCGGGCGCGATCCCGGTCGGGATGACGAACATGGACGAGTTCGCGATGGGCAGCTCGTCGGAGAACTCCGCGTTCGGCCCCACGCGCAACCCGTGGGACACGGGCCGCACGCCGGGCGGATCGAGCTCGGGCTCGGCCGTCGCGGTGGCGGCGGGCATGACGCCGATCGCGCTGGGCAGCGACACGGGCGGATCCGTGCGACAGCCGGCGGCGTTGTGCGGCATCCACGGCTTCAAGCCCACGTACGGGCGCGTGTCGCGCTACGGCTTGATCGCGTTCGGCAGCTCGCTCGACCAGGTGTCGCCGTTCGCGCGCTCCGTGCGCGACGTCGAGCTCGTGACGAGCGTGCTCTCGGGCAGCGACCGCGAGGACTCGACGTGCCTCGACGAACCGCCGTACCAGAGCGAACCCGGCGGCGTGCGCGGACTGCGCGTGGGCGTGCCGCGCGAGTACTTCCCCGACGTGCTGCACGGCGACGTGCGCGCGCGGACGCAGGAGGCGCTCGACGCGTTGCGAGCTCTCGGCTGCGAGATCGTGCCCGTGTCCCTGCCCCACACCGATCACGCGATCCCGACGTACTACGTCGTCGCCACGGCCGAAGCGTCGAGCAACCTGGCGCGCTACGACGGCGTGCGATTCGGACTGCGACGCGAGCGCGGCGGCTTGCAGGGCATGTTCGCGGCCACGCGCGAGGCCGGATTCGGAGCGGAGGTGAAGCGCCGGATCTTGCTGGGCACGTACGTGCTGTCGGCCGGCTACCACGACGCGTGGTACGGACGCGCGCTCAAGGTGCGCACGCTCCTACGCCGCGATTTCGAGACCGCGTTCGAGCAGTGCGACGTGGTCGTGGGACCGACGTCCCCCGAAGCGGCGTTCCGACTCGGCGCGAAGAGCGACGACCCCGTGGCCATGTACCTGTCGGACATCCTGACGGTGCCGGTCAGCTTGGCGGGTCTGCCCGCGATCAGCGTGCCGTGCGGCTTCGTCACGGTGGAGGGTCGCGAGTTGCCCGTGGGACTCCAGATCGTCGGCCCGCACCGCGGCGACGCGCGCGTCCTGCGCGTGGCGCGCGCGTTCGAGGACGCGACGACGCACGCCACGCGTCGCGCGCCGGTGAACGCGTGACGACGAGTTGGGGCGACGACCCGTTCTCCGGCGCCGCGCGCGGCGCCGACACTTGCACGAGGACCTCATGAAGACCGGTGAATCGAAGACGAACGCGACGAACGAGCCGCTGCGCATGAAGGAGATCGGCTACGTGTCTCCGCGCACCGGCGTGCGTTGGATCCCCGTGATCGGGCTCGAGGTGCACTGCCAGCTCAAGACCCGTACGAAGCTCTTCTGCGGCTGCGAATACCACTTCGGCGCGAGCCCCAACTCGATCACGTGCCCCAAGTGCACGGGTCAACCGGGTGCACTGCCCGTGTTGAACCGCGAGGCGTTGGCGCTGGCCGTGCGCGCGGCGCTGGCGCTCGACTGCCGCGTGGCCGAGCAGAGCAAGTTCGACCGCAAGAACTACTTCTACTGCGATCTGCCCAAGGGCTACCAGATCAGCCAATACGACCGCCCCTACTGCACCGGCGGCGGGATCCAGCTCGCGTCAGGCAAGTTCGTGCGACTCACGCGCATCCACATGGAAGAGGACGCGGGCAAGGCGATCCACGACCGCGGCGACATGACGCTGGTGGACTTGAACCGCGCGGGCGTGCCGTTGATCGAGTCGGTCACCGAGGCCGACATCCAGACGGCCGAGGAAGCGCACGACTACCTGACGAGCCTCAAGGAGATCCTGCAGTACGTGGGCGCGTCGGACTGCGACATGGAGAAGGGCAGCCTGCGCTGCGACGTGAACATCTCGGTCCACCCCGTGGGCGAGCCGTGGCGCACCAAGGTCGAGATCAAGAACCTGAACTCGTTCCGCTTCGTGGCGGCCGCGATCGAGTACGAGATCGCGCGACAAGTCGAGGCCTACGAGTCCGGCGACCCCGCGCAACATCCGGTGCAGGAGACGCGGCTCTACGATCCGCAGAAGGGCGTGACGCGCACGATGCGCAGCAAGGAATCGGCGCACGACTACCGCTACTTCGCCGAGCCGGACCTGCCGCCGGTGCACGTCGACGCGGCCTGGCTCGCGCGCGAGCGCTCCACGATCCCCGAGTTGCCGGCGTCGCGCCGCGCGCGCTACGTCGCGGACATGGGGCTCTCGGTCAAGGACGCCGGCGTGTTGACGTCGGAGCGCGTGGTGGCCGACTTCTTCGAGGCGGCGGCGCGCATCTCGGGCAAGCCCAAGGAATGCTCGAACTGGATCCAGAACGAGCTCCTGCGCATGGTCGGCGATCCCGAGGTGGGCGCGACCCGCTTCGAGGAGATCGCGCTGCGCCCCCACGACCTGGCCTCGCTCGTCGAGTTGGTCGACAAGGGCACGCTGCAGACGAACGGCGCCCGCACGGTGCTGCGCGAGATGGTCAAGACCGGCAAGAACGCGCGCACGCTCGTGACCGAGCTGGGCCTCGAGCAGGTGCAGGACACCGCCGCGATCGAACGCTGGTGCCGCGAAGCGCTCGTGGGCAAGGAGAAGATCGTCGAGGACGTGCGCGCCGGCAAACCGAACGCCTTGAATGCCCTGCTCGGTCCCGTGATGAAGGCCTCGGGCGGCAAGGCCAACGCGCAGCTCGTGCGCGAGACGTTCCTGCGGATCCTCGGCGTGAGCTGAAGTTCCTCCGGAGCCTGGCTCCGTAGGAACATCCACGAACCTACCGCACGTACCGAGCCGACTCTGCAGGTACCCAATGCAACCGGCCCCCTCGCGGGGGCCGGTCGTGGAGTCGGGAGGCCGTCCGGCGGAGCCGGCGGCGTCGGGGATCACTTGGCCGAGTTCGGGGCCAGTTCCCAGTTCATCTTGCCGTTGGCCTTGGCCGTCAGCGCGAAGTCCATGGGTTGATCGCCCTGTTGCATGTGCATGCTCATGTCGAGGTCCATGCCCATGTCCGCGTGCATCTCGAAGTTGCTCAGGACGCCCGCGGCCTGGTTCCACAAGAGCGTGCCTTCGCCCTTCATGTTCATGCCGATGTCGGCCTTGAGGTCCATCTCGGGCAGGCCTTCGGCTTGCGACTTGATCAGCTCCTCGAACATCGAGCCGAGGTCGAGCTTCATCTTGCCGTCGAAGGCGAAGGTGATCTCACCGACGTTGGCGGCGCCGTCTTCCTTCGGGCCCTTGTACGTGCAGGTGATCTTGAAGTCCTTGCCCATCTGAGCGAACTGCTCGGAGAACATCGACTTGAACTTCTCGACCATCTCGGCCTGCTCGCCCTCGGGGGCCTTGCTGATCATCCCGCCGGGGATGAAGAGCGACATGAGGCTGTCCGCCGGCACTTGCCACGTGTCGCCCTTGGCGACCTTCTTCGTGGGCAGCAGCGCGCGCAGATCCATGTCCGGATCGAGGTCCTTGAGGTCGTCCTTGTCGCCTTCGGAGTCCTTGTAGGACTTGTCGTAGGCGCTCTCCTTCTCGTTCCACTTGAACTCGACGGTCTTGCCTTCGGGTTCCTTGAACTCCTCGACTTCCTTCGACTCCTCGCCGAACTCGGTGTCGAGGCTCATCTTGTCGAAGGTGCGGAGCAGATGGAGAGGCTTGCCTTCCTTCGTCTCGACGTACTTCTCGGTGACGCCGACGACCATGTTCATGATGAGCGCGTTCTTCGTCAGCTCGTCCGGCGCGCCGGGCAGCGGCTCGCCGTTCATCGTCATCGAGGCCTCGGAGATGTTCACCTCGAGGTCGAGCTTGAGGGTCTTCGCGACTTCCGTGTTCGCGGCCGGGTGGAACGTCAGGTCCTCGGCGGGAAGGGAAAGAGCGAGCAGGAGGGGCGCGGTGGTGCAGGCCAGGAAGGCCAGACTCGAAATCTTCATGGAACTCCTTGGAGTATGGTTCCGGATCAGGGCGGGAGATTAGCACGCCCCTTGCTCCCCGACCATCCGCGGATTCGGGCCGGGTTCGGCCTCGTACACGGTTCTTGCTTGCCGAGGCGGGACTCCGTTCGGAGCACGCGCTCCGCGTCACGGTGGACGGGGAATCGTGCACGGTCGCGACCGCGCCGAGGCCCGTCACGCGCCCGAACGGGCCGAATTCCGTCCCGGAAGCCCCGGCGTGCGCGGGGTCCCGGCGCGTCGGGAGAGGGGTGCGTCAGCGCGGCGTGGGTGTCGGACCCGCCTCGAGCGGTCGCGTCGCGAGCTCCCGCCACGCCGCGGCCTTCTCCGCGAATCCCTGCCGGGGGCGAGCGGCGTCCAACGCCTCGTAGAAGTCGCGCGCGTCGCGAGCCGCCGCTCGACGCGCGTCGTCGCTGCCGCCGTTCGCGCGCGCCAATGCGCCGTAGGCCGCGAGGACGATGGCCTCCGCGTCCGCGAGTTCGTCACGAGAGCGGAGGATCGTCACGAGCCGACGCGCGGATTCCAACACGGCGCCCTCGGCTTCCGGCAGGTGCGCGCACGCCATGGTGAACGCCTCTCGACTCCACGCTTCGGCCTTCGCGACGTCGCCGCGCCGCGCGCGTGCCCACGCCACGTCGCACAAGCTCTGCGCGCAAGCGGCCGAGCCGCGCGGCGATTGCGCGCGACGCAACTCGAGGGCCGCGACGTACTCGCGTTCCGCGTCCGCGACGTGCTCCTGGGCGCGACACGCGTCGCCGACGTGACGGTGGTATTCGGCGAGTTCCGGATCCCCCACCGCGCGCCGCCGTGTCTCGCTGGCCAACGCGGCGCGCAGCAGGACTTCGGCCGAAGCCGGATCACCGAGGTCCTCCGACAAGAGGAACGCCAGGTTCAAGCGCGCTTCCGTGACCTCGGGATCGTCTTCGGGGCTCAAGCGTCGTCGCATCAAGAACGCTTCCTCCAACACGGGCCGCGCCTCCGCCCCTCGTCCGGCGCCGCGCAACGCGAGCCCCAGGTCCGTGAGGGACGACTGGACCTCGTCGTGATCGCCGGCGTGGATCGCTCGACGGATGCGCAGCGACTCGCGCTGGCGTTCGATCGCGGTGCTCGGATCCCCGCGCGCCGCGATCACGCGTCCGAGTTCCGCGCACGCGTCGGCCGTTTCGGGAGAATCGAACGCGTACAGGCGCTGCCGCATCGCGAGGGCACGCGCGAGCAGGGATTCGGCTTCGTCGAGGCGACCGCGCCGACGCAGCAACTTGCCCAAGTTGTAGAGGATCCAGGCGGTGTCGGAGTCGTCGCCGCGCAGGACGCGCTCGGACATGCCCAACGCTTCGCGGTGCGCCGCTTCCGCGCGATCAAAGTCGCCGAGGTCCGTGTAGAGCGTGCCCAGGTTGTCGACGCCGATCAGGAGCTCTCGTGTTTCCTCGGTGGAGAGGCGCTTGTGCATCTCGATCGACTCCACGAGCAACGGCAGCGCCTCCTCGAAGCGCAAGCGTTCCTGCAGGATGCCCGACAGGTTGTTCAGGCTGCGCGCGACCTCGAAGTGATCGGTCGGGAGGACGCGGCGGCGCACGGCCAACGCCTCGCGCGCGCTGGCCTCGGCTTCCTCCATTCGGTCGAGCCGACTCTGCACGAGGGACAACCCGTCGAGCGCCGAGGCCAGACCCCGGTCGCCTTCCGGCGCGATGCGACGGCGCAGCCCGACCGCTTCGACGTACAGAGGCAACGCGGCCTTGGCGTCCCCCATGCGCCGCAGCACGCGCGCGTAGTTGCCCAGGTTCACCGACAGGTCCGACGGATCGACCGTGTCGCGTCGACGCCGGATCGCGAGCGCCTCGCGGTACCAACGCGCCGATTCGACCCACTGCTCCGCGTCGTCGAGCGTGTCGGCCAGGCTGTCGACGGTACCGAGCCTCAAGTCGTCGTCGCGGTCGAGCAGCCGATCCTCGATCGCGAGCGCGCGTCGGTACGCGGTGATCGCGCCGAGCCCGTCTCCCGTCCCGTCGAGCGCGTCGCCGAAGTTGTCGAACGCGGTCGCCGACGAACGCGATCCCTCGGGCTCGAGCCGCGCGTACATCTCGGCCGCCTCGCGCGCGAACGGCAGCGCCTCCGACGGACGACCGGCCACGAGCAGCGCATCCGCCACGTTGTTCGAGCTCTGCGCCACGTCGAGGTGGTCTCCCGAGAAGAGTCGTCGCCGCATGGCCAACGCCTCTCGCCCCACGCGTTCGGCCTCCGCGTGGTCACCCAACGAGGCCTTCAACGTGCCCAAATTGTTCCACATCGTGGCGGTGCCGCGCGAGTCGGACGCGTCGAGGCGCCGCGCGGACGCGAGCGCTTCCTCGAGGAGCGGCAGCGCCTCTCGCGGACGGCCGAGCCAGTGCAACAACAAGCTCGCGTTCGACTGAGCCGTGACCACGGCGGGATCGTCACCGCACGAGGCGGCTCGCCACGTGGCGAGCGCTTCACGGTACGCGAGCTCGCTCTCGGCCCACGCCGATCGCCCGAAGTCGTGCAGGTCCGACGCGAGCCGGTACACGGCGAGCGCACGACGCGGATCGTCGTCGTCGAGAGCGGTACGAGCCAGGCCGGCCGCTTCGCGACGCGTCACGAGGGAGTCCTGCGGTTCGCCCAGGCGCGCGAGCGACGCCGCCAACTCGTCGAGCAGCGCGACGCGGCGCGCCGCGCGACGCCGAGCGCGTTCCCGCACGTCGAGGCCCGCGTCCTCGTCGACGAATCGAATGTCCTCGATCGCGCGCGCCCTGGTCGTGGGTCCACGCGCGCCGTCCGGGGAGGACGGCGCGGCCGAGGGCGGTTCCACGCGGGCCGCGGAGGCGGCGTCCACGGCCAACGCCTCGCGGACGAGGCCCATGCGCACGCGCTCGTCCTCCGACAGGCGCGCCGCTTGCACGAGCGCTTCGCAACGCAGATCCACGGCGAGTTCGCTCCGGAGTTCCGGCACGCGATCGAGTGCCGACAGGACGTTCGCGTAGGCCGCGGCCGCCGCACCCACGTCGCCCGACTCGAGACGAGCCCACGCGAACTCCGACCACGCTTCGGCCGCGGCCACCGGATCCGCGGCTTCCGCGCGTCGCATCACGTCGCGATCGTGTTCGCCGAACTCGCGTGCTCCGCGGGCGTCACCCAACTCGCGTCGCGCGTGCGACACGCGCGCACGCAAGCGCACGGCCTCGACACCGTCGTCGGAGTGCAGCGCTTCCAGGCGCGACGTCGCGGCCGCGAGCGCCACGCGCATGCCCGCCTCGTCGCGCGTGGCCTCCGACGACCACGCGGTCGCGCTCCAGCGCCCACGCAGGTCGATTGCAGACGCGACCGCCGCGGCGCGCGCGGATTCCCGCGCGAGTCGCTCGCGCCAGCGCGCGAGCCCCCAGGCCGCCGCGACGGCGGCGATCGCGATCAGCGCGGACCACGCGAGTCGCGCGGCGCGACTCGTACCACTGCGAGCGATCGTCTCGACGGGAACGGGCTCCATGGGGAAGCGGGAGCCGCCGTCCTCACTCCCACTCGATCGTGGCGGGTGGTTTGCTCGAGACGTCGAGGACGACGCGGTTGAAGCCGCGGACCTCGTTGATGATCCGGTTGCTGATGCGGCGCAGGAGTTCGCCGTCGAGGTAGGCCCAGTCGGCCGTCATGCCGTCCGTGCTCTCGACGACGCGGATCGCGCACGTGTTCTCGTAGGTGCGCGCGTCCCCCATCACGCCGACCGACTTCACCGGCAACAGCACGGCGAAGTACTGCCACAGGTTCACGTGCGCGCCGGCCTTCTCGATCTCGGTCGTCACGATGTGGTCGGCCGCGCGCAGGAGTCGCGTGCGCTCCGCCGTCACCTCGCCCACGATGCGCACGGCGAGGCCGGGCCCGGGGAAGGGCTGGCGATTCACGATGCGCGCGTCGATGCCGAGGTAGCGGCCGATGGCGCGCACCTCGTCCTTGAAGAGCTCGCGCAGCGGCTCGACGAGCTCCATGCCGAGGTCCTTGGGCAGGCCGCCGACGTTGTGGTGGCTCTTGATCACCGCCGTGTTGCCGCCGTGCACGTTGACCGACTCGATCACGTCGGGATAGAGCGTGCCTTGACCGAGGAAGTGCGCGCGCTGGAAGCGTTTCGCTTCCTTCTTGAACACGTCGACGAAGTCGCGACCGATGCGCTTGCGCTTCTCCTCGGGATCCGTGACGCCCGCGAGGCTCGCCATGAAGCGCTCCGTCGCGTCGACGACGGTCAGGTCGATCTGGAAGTGCTCGCGGAAGGTCTTCTCGACCACCTCGCGCTCGCCGTGCCGCAGGAGTCCGTTGTCGACGAAGATGCAGTGCAGACGATCTCCGATCGCGTTGTGCACCAACACGGCCGCGACGGAGCTGTCGACGCCGCCCGAGAGGCCCAGGACGACTTCGCCGTCCTCTCCCACGATCGAACGCACCTTCTCCATCTCGCGCTCGACGATCGAATCGGGGTTCCAATCGCCCGTGAGTCCGCACACGCGGTACACGAAGTTCGTGAGCAGCTCCGTGCCGCGCAACGTGTGCGAGACCTCGGGGTGGAACTGAACGCCCCAGAAATTGCGCTTCGGATCGCCCACCGCGGCGTACGGGCACGTGTCGCTCGAGGCGTAGACGCGGAAGCCCTCGGGAATGCGCTCGACCTGATCGCCGTGGCTCATCCACACGACGGTGCGTCCGTCCATGCCGTCGAAGATCCCCTCCGAACGCTCGACCGCGATGGACTTGCGTCCGAACTCGCGGTGCTCGGCGCCGCGCACTTCGCCGCCGAGTTCCTGGCTCATCCACTGCATGCCGTAGCAGATGCCGAGGACGGGCACGCCCAGGTCGAGCAAGCCCTTCGGGACCTTGGGCGCGTCGGCCGCGTACACGGAGGCGGGCCCGCCGCTCAAGACCACGCCGGCCAGGTTCATGCGCGCCGCGACCTCCATCGCCTTGTACGGCGGCGCGATCTCGCACCACGTGTGCGCCTCGCGGATGCGACGCGCGATCAACTGCGCGTACTGCGTGCCCAGGTCCACGATCAGGATGCCGCGCGGAGGCACGGCGTGCTTCGAGGCGGGAATGTGGGGCGTGGTGCGGGAGTGGGTGCTCATCGATGTCGTCCGTTGTCCGCGCTCGGCGGACGTCCGCGTTCGGCGGGCGCGCGTTCCGTTCGGGACGCGCCTGGGTGATCCGGGTCTATTCGTCGAGGTCCCCGCGCAGGCGCTTCTCGAGCTCGGCGACCGCGTCCTTCCAGGACTGCGCTTCGCCGTTCTTGTTCCATTGATCGAGCAGCTCGCAGCGGGTGCGCATGCGCTCGAGGGCTTCGAGGGCCAGCGGCGACAAGTCGACGTCGCTCTTGCCGCGCTGCTCCTCGACCCAGTTCTCGACTTCCTCGGGCAGGTCGTCGCCGGGTGCGTCGTTGAGTCCCGCGACGACCTCCGCGGCCGCGACGCCGCGCGCGGCCACGTCGGCTTCCAAGAGTCCGTCGCCCGCGTCGAGCACGTCGCGCAGGGTCTTCTTCACGAACTTGAGCCCGCGCGTGTCCTCGAGCTCCGAGGCCCAATCCAACGCGTCGTCGTTCTCGAAACTACCGGGACCCCATGCACCCATTCCGACAATCTCCTACTCGGCGTGGAAGTAGTTGGGCGATTCCTTGGTGATCGTCACGTCGTGCGGGTGGCTCTCCTTCATGCCCGCGCTCGTGATGCGCAGGAACCGCGCGCGCTCCCACACTTCGCCGATGGTGGCCGCGCCGCAGTAGCCGAAGCCCGCGCGCACGCCGCCGCAGAGTTGGTAGACGAACGGACCGAGCTTGCCCTTGTACGGCACCATGCCTTCGATGCCCTCGGGCACCAGCTTGTCGGCCTCGGTCACGTGCCCTTGGCGATACCGCTCCTTGCCGCCCGCGGTCATCGCGCCGATCGAGCCCATGCCGCGCACGGTCTTGAACGAACGACCCTTGTAGAGCACGACTTCGCCGGGGCTCTCCTCGAGTCCGGCGAAGAGGCTGCCGAGCATCACGCACGACGCCCCCGCGGCCAACGCCTTGACGACGTCGCCCGAGAAGCGGATGCCGCCGTCGGCGATGACCGGGACCTGGTCCTTCTTGAGCTCGCGCGCGACCTCCATCACGGCCGTCAACTGCGGCACGCCGATGCCCGCCACGATGCGCGTCGTGCAGATCGAGCCCGGACCGATGCCGACCTTGACGCCGTCGGCGCCCGCGTCGACCAGGGCGCGCGCGCCCTCGGCCGTGGCGACGTTGCCGGCCACGACGTCGACCTTGTGGAGCTTCTTGAGCTCGCGCACGGTGACCATCACGTTCGTGCTGTGTCCGTGGGCCGTGTCGACGACGAGCACGTCGACGCCCGCGTGCACGAGCCCTTCGGCGCGTTCGTAGTCCATCACGCCGATCGCGGCCGCGACGCGCAACCGACCGCGCGTGTCGGTGGCCGAGTTCGGGAAGGCCGAGAGCATGTTCAGGTCCTTCATCGTGATCAGACCGGCGAGCTGCATGTCGCGGTCCAGCAGGATGAGCTTCTCGACCTTGTGCTTGAACAGGATCTGACGCGCGTCCTCGAGCGACGTGCCCGGCGGCGCGGTGACCAGGTTCTCCTTGGTCATGATCTGCCCGACCGGCGTGTCGTCGCTGGTCTGGAAGCGACAGTCGCGGCGGGTCAGGATGCCCACGACCCGCTTCTTGCCCTCGACGACCGGCAGGCCCGAGATGTTGTGGCGCGACATGATCTCGCGCGCTTCGCGGATGGTGGCGCTGGGCGGGAGCGTCACCGGATCGAGGATCACGCCGTTGGCGGAGCGCTTGACCTTGTCGACCTCGCGGATCTGTCCCTCGACCGACAGGTTGCGGTGGATGACCCCGATGCCGCCCTCGCGCGCCAGCGCGACCGCGAGCTTCTCCTCGGTGACCGTGTCCATGGCCGCGGAGGAGAGCGGGATGTTGAGGGGCACGTTGCGCGAGAAGCGCGTGGCAAGGCGCACGTCGCGCGGCATGACGTCGGAATGCCGCGGGACCAGCAGCACGTCGTCGAAGGTCAGGCCCTCGCTGAACTGGGGCTGTTGCATGGCTCGTTCGCTCTCTGCGACGCGGGGGTGTCGCGCTGTCCCGACCGGTGGGAAGGGAAAGGGCGAATGCTAGCTTCCCGGCGAGGCCGACGGAAGCGCACGGCGGAGCGGACGCACGCGCACGGCGCGGAGCCCGGATCCCGGCTCGGGGCCGACGAGGCGCGCGGCGAGCCCCACACGGGGCCGGCGATGCCCACGAGAGGAGCCGGGGTAAAGAAAAGGAGCCCGGACACACCGCCGAGGCGGTGTGCCGGGCCCCAAGAAGGAGGAGATGACCTCTTTTCGTCGCCCCCCGGTCGGACCTGTAGCGATTCCTTCACGAATCCGTCCCACCCCGCGGGACGTCCCGGATCACACCACGGGAGTCCTCGGCGGCCGTCGCGGCGTGGCGCCGGAGCCGGTGACCCGGAAGGTCCTTCCCGACGAAGCGGATCCGGGCGCGGGAGTCGGCCACGCCAAACTTCGGGTCGCAACACGCCCTCGGTCCCGCGCATCACCTCGGGGGCTCGCGCGGTCGACAAAGGGAGTCCCGTTCCACGAGCACGCGCGACACGCGCGGACGACCACGACGCATGCCGCACGAACACTCGAACGCCACCGAGCCCCGATCCGTCCCTAGGAGCCCGTCCTCCGTCGCTCTATCCTCTTCGCGCGACGCGTCGGCCTCTCCGCGCGACGCGGGCGGCTCCTCGATCGCGGTCGACGGAGTTCGCGACGTCGAACACCGCGCGAGCACGCGCACAGCCACGATGAAGAGCTTCGAGAAGCGGACCCTGAAGGTCGCGATCGTCGGCGCGGGCTTCATCGCCGACTTCCACCTCGCGATCCTGGCGGGCGTGCCGGGCGTCGAGATCGCGGTCCTCGTCGACACGGACCGCTCGCGCGCCGAGGCGCTGGCCCGACGATTCGGCGTGCCGCGCGTGGCGACCTCGATCGACGAGTTGGCCGGCGCGGGCGTCGACGTGGCGCACCTGTTGGTGCCGCCGGACCTGCACGTCGCGCTGACGAAGAAGCTCCTCGACCTCGGGATCGGCGCGTTCGTGGAGAAGCCGGTCGCGTTGACGGGCGACGAGGCGCGCGACCTGCAACGCCACGCTCGCGAACGCGGCCTGCCCCTGGGCGTCAACCACAACAACCTCCACCATCCGGCGTTCGAGCGCGTGCTGACGCGCGTGAAGCAGGGCGAGATCGGGCGGGTCGAACACGTGCAGGTCACGCTGTCGGTGCCGCTGATGCAGCTCGACGCGGGCGACTACGCGCACTGGATGTTCCGCACGCCGCGCAACATCGTCTACGAGCAGGCCGTCCACCCGCTGTGCCAGGTGCACGCGTTGGTCGGCGCGCCGAAGCACGTCGAGACGACGTTGCTCGGCACGCGCGAGCTCAACCCCGGGCAGCCGTTCGTCGACCGCTGGTCGATCTCGGGCCGCGGCGAGCGCGGCTCGATGCAGCTGTACCTGGCGTTCGGTCAGGGCTTCACGCGCAGCACGCTGCAGGTCATCGGCACCGACGGTTCGCTGGAAGCCGACTTGTTCCACAACGCCGTGTCGGGCGAGCGCAAGACCGTGTACCTCGACTTCTGGAACAGCTTCCTGGCCACGAACGGTCGTGGCAAGGCGCTGAAGTCCGACGCGCGCGCGGTGTTGGGCCACTACCTGAAGTTCACGTTGGGCCTCGGTCGCCGCGAGGACGCGTTCTTCGTCGGCATGCGCGGCTCGATCGAGCGCTTCTACGCCGCGTTGCGCGAAGGTCGCGCGTTGCCGACCGACGGCGCGCAGGCCGCCGAAGTGCTCGACTGGTGCGACGCGATCGCCGCCGCGGCGCCCGCGACGCCGCCGCCCGCGGCCGCGTTGCCCGAACCGGGCCCCGCGCGCGCCAAGGAAGTCGTCGTGCTGGGCGCGACGGGCTTCATCGGACGTCGCACGGTCGCGAAGCTCCTCGAACGCGGCTTGCCCGTGTCGATCGTCGCGCGTCGCAGCCACTCGCTGCCGCCCGAGATCCTCGCCGCGATCCGCGACGGACGCGTGCGCTTCTTGAAGGGCAGCTTGGAAGACCAGGACGCGCTGCGACGCGTGATGGCCGGCGCGCACACCGTGATCCAACTCGCGACGGGCAACGGCGACACGTGGGAGAAGGTCCAACGGTCGATGGTGCAAGGTTCGCGCGACGTGGCCGAAGCGGCGCTGGCGCACGGTGTGAAGCGCTTCGTGTACGTCAGCTCGATCGCGGCCTTGTACACGGGTCACGATTCGCCCGAGCGCGAGATCGCCGACTCGGTGAGCGTCGATCCCAAGCCGAACGACCGACCGCTGTACAGCCGCGGCAAGATGGCGGCCGAGGCGGCGCTGCTCGCGCTGCACGCGTCGAAGGGCCTGCCGCTCGTGATCGTGCGCCCCGGCGTCGTCATGGGCGAGGGCACGTTGGCGCAACACTCGGGCCTGGGGCTGTGGCAGCGCGACAACCACTGCATCGGTTGGGGCCTCGGTGACCATCCGCTGCCGATCGTGTGGGTCGACGACGTGGCCGACGCGTTGGCGCGTGCCACCGCGTTCGAGGGAGACGCGCTGCACGGTCGAGCGCTCAACTTGTGCGCGCGCACGACGCTGACGGCGCGCGAGTGCGTGGCCGAGCTGGCGCGCGTGACGGGCCGCGACATCGCGTTCCACCCGCGTTCGCTGGCGCTCTCGCAAGCGATGGAAGTGGGCAAGTTCGTGGTGAAGAAGGTCGGCCGGCGCCCGGGCGTGGAGTTCCCGAGTTGGCGCGACCTGAAGGCGCGCGCGCTCGTCACGCCGTTCCGCTCGGACCTGGCGCGCGAGCTCTTGGGTTGGAAGCCCGTCGAGGAGCGCGAGGCGCTGCTCGATCGCTGCGTGCGCGTGTATCGGCCCAAGTAGGTCCGTCGTCGCCCGCGTCCTCCCCTTCGGGCAGGACACGCGCGATCGGTGATCGGGACGAGTCCGTACGAAAATGGGACGGAACACCGACCCCGCTCCCGTCGGACAGGGATAGAACGGTGTCATGCGACATCTCTCCCTGCTCACCGTGGCGTTGTCCCTCGCCTTCCCCGCCTCCGCGTTCGCGCAATGGTCCTCGAACCCCGCGGCCAACACGGCGATCGCCGACTTCGCGGGTGACCAAGCGGTGCCCAAGATCGCCGCGAGCGGCGACGGCTCGACGTGGATGATGTGGTTCGACCAGCGCGGCGGCAGCTACGCGGTGTACGCGCAGCGCCTCGACGCGCAAGGCGTCGAGACGTTCGCGCACGGCGGCATCGTCGTCAGCAACAACCCGCAGAGCTCGTCGCTGCAGGACTGGGACCTGATCTCCGACGGCGCGGGCGGATGCGTCGTGGCGTTCACCGACACGCGCTCGGGTCCCGACCTCGACGTGTACGCGTACCGCCTCGACGTCAACGGCAACCAACTGTGGGGCGCGAACGGCGTGACGCTGTCGGCCGACGCCGACGCGGAGTCGAACCCGACGATCGCCTTGACGACCGACGGCTACTTCGTGTTCGCCTGGGCGCACACGCCGAGCCCCGGCCCGGGCGACATCCGCATCCAGAAGCTCGACGGCAACGGAGTGCCGCAGTATCCGGGCGTGGGGATCACGATCACGGGACCGGGCACGGAGAAGCCCGCGTTCTCGGCCATCGCGGCCTCGGACTCGGGCTCGTACATCGTCGCGTACGTGCGCGACATCACCTCGTTCTCGAGCCCGCGGCACATCCGCGCGCAGAAGTTCGACGCCGCGGGCACGCCGCTGTGGAACGCCGGATCGCCCGTGATCGTGTACGACCAGAGCGCGATCCCGATCGCACACCAGCCGCAGATCCGCAGCGACGGCGCGGGCGGGGCCGTGCTCGGTTGGCACCGCGTGCTCGGTTCGAACTACGAGGTCATGTGGCAACGCCTCGACGCCACCGGAACGGAGATCGCGCCGCACAACGGATTGTCCGTGTGCACGGACACGACGATCGAACTCGATCCGGCGATCGCGTTCTTGCCGAGCAGCGGCGACACGATCGTGTTCTTCGACAAGCGCAACGCGGCGCAGACGAACTGGAGCCTGTCCTGCCAGCGCGTCTCGTCCGCGGGTGCACTGGTGTGGAGTTCGACCGGCATCGACCTGATCCCGATCGACGCGGTGCAGAAGTCGATCATCAAGAGCGTGCCGTTCGGGGACGGGGCGATCGTGTGCTGCTTCCGCGCCAGCGGTCCGACCACGGCCGATCTGATCGCGTTCCGCGTCGACGGCGCGGGCAACTCGGTGTGGGGTCCCACGCCCCTCGTCGCGTCGTCGGTCGTCTCGAGCAAGTTGCGCGTCGCGCTGGCCACCGACGGCAGCGGCGTCTCCCGGATGATCTGGGGCGACGGTCGCAATGCGCTGACCGGCACGGACATGTACGCGCAGAACATCGGTCCGGACGGCACGCTGGGCAACTCGCCCGGCACGTGTGGAACGACGACCTACTGCGTCGGCGCCGCCAACTCGGCCGGTCCGGGCGCGAGCCTCACCGCGACGGGCAGCACCTGCTTCGCGCTGAACAACTTGGGTCTGTCGTGCACGGGATTGCCGCCGAACACGGTCGGCCTCTTCTACTACGGCGCGAACGCGATCCAGGTGCCGTTCGGCAACGGCTTCCGCTGCGTCGCGGGCGGCGTGTTCCGCTTGGGCCCGGCCGTCGCGGGCAGCGCGGGTGGCGTCGCCACGCGCGCGGTCGACCTGACGCAACCGCCGGCTTCCGTCGGCGCGGGCGCGATCACGATCGGCTCCACGTGGCGCTTCCAGTTCTGGTACCGCGACGTGCCCGCGGGCGGCGCGTTCTTCAACCTGTCGGACGCGTTCGCGGCGGTCTTCTGCCTCTGACGTCGATCGTGCCGCGCCCGTCGCGGTGGATCGATCGAACGTCCCGCGCGGCGACGCACCTCGGTGCGCCGCCGCGCTCGCTTTTCCGACGCTCCAGCGAGGAGCGCGCGCCGAGACGTGACGAGGACGACGGCGACGACAGAAACGACGGACCGACCGCGGTCAAGGCCCCCACGAGACCGAGACTCCGTTCGTGAGATTCCACGTCGCTCCGCTGCACCACGCGGCAGCGTCGCGGTACCACACCTGGTAGTGCCGCGTGACGCCCGCGGTGACGCCGCCCAACGTCGAGATGGGCGGCTCGCCCGTCGACGGATAGCGCGAGAAGCCGGAGGTGTTCGTGCGGTTCGCGATCCGCACGACGGTGCCCGACGCGCATCGCAAGCCGTCGCCGAACGGCCCTCCCACGCCGCCGTTCGTGCGCAGCGTGCCGCCGAAGTACAGCGCGGGACCGTTGGGCATGGAATCCCCACGCAGCACGAGCGTGTCGTTGCTCACGCTCGCAACGCCGGCGGCCACGAGGTTCCCGCCGAACTGGAGCGAGCTCGCGCAACCGGTCCACGCACCGGGGAAGCTCGCGTTGCCGCACGGGCAAGGTGCCCCCGATCCGTCGCCCGCGCAGTACGGCACTCCCACGTCGGGCGCCGCCGTGTGGTTCAGGTGCGCCACCACGAAATCGGCGGCCGCGTTGCCCAGGTCGACGGTCATCGCTCCGTGCACCCCTCCCGGATTCGTGCGCAGATCGTGCGGCACTCCCGCCGCGAACAGCGCGGCGGACAGGCGCAGGCTCTGCGTCGTCGGCACCGACGTGTCGCTCGTCCCGTGCACCAGGAACATGGGCGGATCGAGCGGATCGACGAACGAG
>Ga0075163_10001204_pt1 | contig 34503 bp, 39 predicted proteins | sample JI1023141ADNA_FD_71478 | JGI IMG/M metagenome (GOLD analysis project Ga0075163, IMG submission 71478) | Wastewater effluent complex algal communities from Wisconsin, to seasonally profile nutrient transformation and Carbon sequestration -... | ecosystem: Engineered > WWTP > Effluent > Algae...
CACGTGCTTACCACCATAGAGACCTCTGTCTCGTTTGTGAAAACCCCTCTGTTCGACGAGTGTCGCCAAGTACATTTCCAGCTGCGACAAGAGTTTCCGGGGTGGAATGTGCACCTGGATCGCTTTAATTATTATCAACCCATTCAGAATGGCAAGTACACCATGGTGGTTCACCAGCGCAAGTCTGTCCCCGCCTTATCCAAGACAGTAACTGCACAGATGCTTACCCCAACTGTGCTAGTGAAACTCCTGCACACTCTGCACTTTGTCAACCAGCGTCAAATCATGCTGCACGTGAGTCCTGACCGGATTCGCTACTGCCCCTCTTCAAACGTCTTCTTCCTGGAGCTCTTTTATGCCTCGCGACTCAACGCCCCAGACTTACCCCCTACGTGGACAACGGCGTTTCAAGAAGAAAAGTGGGCACCTCTTCCTGCAGGTCTCAGTGTGTCTCAACAGCAGTACGCGTACCTGCTCCTATCGTGGTGTATCATTAAGTATCCCCAGTTCCGCGCTCATTGGGGCACCGATAAGTTGGTACCAGAGGTCCGCACGCACATGAACAAATTGGGCCCCAAGAACGTCGAATCCGTGCTGCTTCATGCTGCTCTGGATGGAAAAGACTCCATTGAATTCCTCATTAATGGATGCGTCTTGGAGAATGCCTACGACACCATGCAAGAGCTGGATCGGTTGCATCGATGGACTCTGGATCTAGTAGCCATGCATGCCAAGGGCCAGTGGGCATGTTGCACGCCAGAGCTGCTCAAGAATCGCCTGGAACGAACCCATGCTATGCCAATGAATGCAGAAGGCGTCGTGGCTCCTGAAATAGTCAAGGCCAGCAAAGGCATGATCTCTCCCGGTGAACCATGGACGACCGCAAAAGATGTCAAGGCTTTTCTCAAATCGATCATCCTCTTGCCTCAGTTTCTACAAACAGGCGTATTTGACCCCGTGAACTTGCCTTTACATGCCCCTACTGACTTGCCCATGCTGCTACTCAACTACGAGAAACCCTCCTCGCGTCAGTCACGAGAAAAGTATGTGACCGCAGAAGATTGCCTAGAAGCAGTCACCGAAACCTTGTGGTTCTTGGAGAACGCGACTCTTTTGTACGCGTTTTGCCGACGAAAAGACTTATCGGCATTTCTGAATCGGAGTCACCATCCAGAACGCTTGTCTCTGACTCGAATGAAACTAGGCAAAGAAATAGAGGTCGACATTCACAACAAACTCTTGTATATTGAAGCTAAGACATTTGACTCTACTCATTGGAGTGAATAAACCCATTCGGCCTTGACTCCATGCTTTCCCGCGAATCGGATTACAGTGAGAACATCACCGTCAATCAACTCAACTGTGGTGCGAGAGCGTGGTACGAACGAGGGACTTGCCATCACCGCCATTGTCACTACTCCGTGTTTCGCCTTGTTTATCTTGTCTTCGAGATGATTCATGTGGGTAGCAAACACCGACAGAGATGATCGGATCAGCACATACATTTTGCTGACTTGATTCGACAAGCGCTGTTCTTCCAGGTTGGCGCTCAGAGGCAATGCTGGCTCTTGATTCTTGCGCTCCTTGGGCTTCCAGCTGCTGTAATCTACACTTCGATAAAACGAAGAATGGGGCAAAAGGAGTGTGTGTCCAGGTTTCAGTTCAGCGACGCCTTTGCATGCGCGAGCTTCAGGCACTTTGAGACGGGTCCACCACATGTTCTCGTTGTCCAATAGGCTCTGCAAATAAGCATTGCTTGCACTGAGCTCACTGAAGCTCATTATCCACCTGTTAATCAACAATACTCGAAACTCGTCGTCTATCTCAGAGTGTGCGCGATCCATCAGATACACGAGCATGCGACTGCTGCTGTCCAAGCTGCCCACACAATTGTAGAGACACCACTTTAGCGGCACGGAAGCAGTACCAAACTCTTCCAATGCAGCATGGACAACATACACGTCGTCGTATTGGCACGCCTTGTAAATCTGTTTCGCTTCTTTGACAACAAAGTCGTAGCCTGGGGGCGCGAGAACAGGCTGAACTCCGTGCATGTTGTTGAGAGACTCGTACACGAGGTCTCCCGATGGACCCGCTACAAAGGTTTTGAGCACTTGCATAATCATGCGATTCGCTTGCTCACTCGAAACCCCTTGCACTCCGTTCTGACGCAGCGAGCCAATGAGGGTCTTGACAGCTTGTTTCCTCGTAAACTCCTTGTGCGTAGCAGTCTTGAACTCTTCTTCGATCTCATCCAGGCTGTCTTCTTTCTCCTCCTCTTTCTCTTCCAGCCACTCCTCTGGAATCGGCTGTCCCATAGGAACGTCTTCCACAGCTTCTGCTTCCTCCTCGTCATCCTCTGCTTCTTCGTCATCCGCATCCTCTGCTTCGTTCATGACCTCGTCTTCTTCTTCAGCCCCCTTGTCTTCGGTAGCCTCTTCGTCACTCTCATCAATGACAATAGTGGGGATGGCTTGAGCAACTGGTAAGGTCCTTTTCAGCGCCTGCAGTTGATCCAGCATGTCTCCGAATTCTCGCATCTCAGCTTGTCGAGCTTCAAAGATCTTGTCCCATCGAGCAAGGATCTCATCTTGGGTATCCAACTTGTCCAGCACATCTTCGGTTGGCGCAGTTGACAAGGCCAATGCACCTTCTTTCCACTTTTCTCTGTATTGATTGAGAAACTTGCTTCTCTCCAGTCGCTCATCCGAAGCCTGCATGATCTTGCGGATGAACTTGTCAATCTTCGTTGGGTTCTTGTCTCGCAGGCGACGCTGGAACTTCTTCTTCAGCTTTGCATCCTTCTCCAGGTCAGCCATAAGATCGTACTTGGGTAGCTGGATGATGTACTTGCCCAATTTGCGCTGCTGCTCAAAAGTCTTGTTGGGAATCGCTTCTGCTTCCACTATTGCCTTTTCGACGCGCAAGAACTTCTCCTGAGCAGTCTCATTCTCGTCACCCGTGTCACTTCTCTCCTCGTCAGATTCGACCAAGTCAATGACCTCGATCTTCTGCGCTTGTTTGGCTCGAAAAGCTTGCAACACTTCCTCATCCGATTCATGGTTGCGAGTGTCCACCACAATCTCGTCATCAGGAACGAGGCGTCGCTTAGGCTTCGTTACAATGACTTGCTCCGCTAGGTCTTCCTCGATCAGCTCCACTGCTTTGGATTCCGCTGATGGCTGCGGAGCAGACGAGCCGCCGTTGCGCCAAAATTCGAGGGTTCCCTCAATTTCGGACAGCAGCGTGGCTTTGGCCTCGATTTGGTCCCTGAATCCTTGCATATGGATGAGCAACTGACTTTGTCCCTGTACATCCCCTTCCATCTTCTTGTACTCGACTTCACAGGAATGCAAGTAGTCTCGGAGCCCGTTCAAGGAGCGCTGGGCAACCACTCTGTTGCCCTCCAACCGATTGATCTCCCCTGCAATCCGTTGCTTGTTCTTCTTAGGATCGTCCATGGGGTTCAGCTTGAAGAGGCTCGACTCGGAAATCATAGACTTGGCCTCCCAATCATCATTTTCTTCCTGTTCATTGCGGAACGATGCCCTGACTTCTTGGTCTCTGGGTCTGGGGCTGAATGATCTCCGGGGCGATTCTTCCTCTACCTCGTCAAACGCGGGATACGCAATCTCGCCGCTAGCCAGCTTCTCCTGGACTTTGTTGCGACGCCACTCGCCCAATACCTTGCGTTCCAGACTCTGCAGTGTGCGTCTGCTTCGAGCCGTGTGACTGTACTGCTGTGTCCGATTCATCTCCTCGCGGATGCGTTCGTGCACTTTCGCCATCACAGCATTGGCTTCGGCAGGGTAGTCTTCGAGCCGGATCTTGTTCTCTTCGTCTATTTCAAAGTGGAGCATCATCGCCTGCGTGCGGAGCGTCTCCATCTCGTGGCGAATCTGGGGCCATTCTCCTTTGCGACGCTTAAGTGCCTGGATCTTGCGACGCACTTCACTCAACTTGGCTTTGGTCTGCTGCGACATTTACTCTTTACACTCAAGACACGATACATACTGCATTACACACGAGCACGCTCTGATACTTCTACTCTGTCTCCTTCTATAAAATAACACACGACTCTGTGCTCCTCAGTGACGACCACAAAGCCTCCCTCTTGATACATGACTACACAGTTGGGTACTTCTGCCTCTTTGTGTGAGAGGAGCAGATGCAAGACATAAGTGCTTATCGCGTTATTCAGCTTGGGCGTCCCGTGTCGAACCAGCCATATCAACACAGACACGTGAATGATGCACAGAGGCAGGGCGAAGCCGATGCCAATGGAGTGGTGCATGATGAAATACAAGATCACCCAAAGCCCGAAAAACACATGCGATGCAGCAAGCCAAATGGCTATCTCGGTGCGTATCTGCATTTGAAAAGTGCGAGTCTCATGCAGTAAAACAAAGCAAGGGAATATGCATATATCCTCATACTTGTTTACCCCACATCAATCATGTCTCCTTACACAACTCTCCTCGTCACACTGACTCTAGTGTTTTGGAGCCAATGTTCGGAAGCCCTCGTGTGCAATACTTCGGGTACGGTGGGTGCTCGGAACAACTTGATTCGTTCTGTGATCGTGGACTTTGAGGCCCCCATCACCACCACGCTCACTGACGAAGAGCTGCGTCTCTCCTTTGTGTTGAGTGTCGCAACTTCAGGGAGGCCGTTGCCTATCACTGCTGCGAGGATTGAGAGTGGAACCAAGGTCAATCTGACGCTGTATCATCAGGATATCACAGAGGATAGTTACGATCAGCAAACCGATGCGGTTGTGTCAGTGTCCTTTGAGCGATTGCTCACCACTCGAGGTCTTCGCGTCAATGGTGTCATTCAAGCAACCTCTGCCCTTTGTAATACGACGGATCAAATGAGACCGGTTCTTATGTCTGCAATTGGATCGACACCGAACCTACTTTTGTATTTTTCAGAACCTGTCCAACCATGTGCGGGTCAATTTTTCTTCGTCAACCAAACTACTAGAAATAGTCGAGTTAGCATAGGAGTGACTGAATTTACACCGTTCGGCACTGCCCCCACTTATGTCTGGTACGTTGCCGTGACACTGAATTTCGTGGGAGGCAGTCCATCGATACGGGTCAATAGCGGATCGGTTTGCGATCGCAATGGAAACCCCAATCTTGATCCCATATCCATCATTCCAGCTCGGACAACTGACCTTACTGTAATCATCGGGTCCTGCAATTACTATGACTCGAATCGAGATGGCGGTATTGATTCTGCACTCATCCCACATTCTATTGCTATCACCAAAGCATGGGTCAATAGTTCCTCTGTGACAGTAAATATCGACAACGAGCCGCAAACCGGCGTCGTGTCTAACGACGAAGGTTCGGCTATCGGCTTTCTGGCGTATCTCCGATTCGACGAAGCACCGCCTCCGACGTCTGTCGAAGTGATTCCCACACTTTTACGAGGATATGGACCCGTGGCCGATGCAGCAGGTGCTTATGATACAGAAAACCCACCTATATGTGGCCCATATCTCTTGCCCTATGTCACCGTCGCCTTCTTCAACAGCTCGACACCCAACTCTCCGGCGGATCTTCTCTTGGTTACCTTTGGTCGCGTGATTGATTCGGCATCGGTGGCCGTGTCCAACATTCAAGGCCTGTCACTTAACTTTACAGTGGTGTCTGCCACTTTGGTTTCCTCTCGCCAAGTGGCCTATCGCCTGCAACAAATCTGCTCCAACACCACCGTTCCTTGCATTGACACATCACAATCGCCCACCTTTACGCTCTCAGGCATCGCAGATGTTTATGGCACGCTTCCAGGCGTAAATGATACTCTGATCAGCGAGGAAAGAACTCGTCCTACTATCGCAGGTGTCTCGGCTGCCATTGGTTCTGCTTCAATCAGGCTCTTGTTCAGCGAAACTATTGTGTTTGCTTCGAGTTTTGTGTCGCGAGCATCCTTTTCGTTGCATACGAATGGATTGTACGCTGCTTCAGTGTCGCCATCGACCAACGCTGCAGAGTACACCGTCACCGCGAATCGAGTCATCAAAGCCTCTGATCTCGCTGCATTGCTGCAAGATGTAAACGTGACACTCGTTGACTTATTCGGGAATCAAGGCACCGACGAGCCTGCTGCTATCTTGTCTTTTAATGCTTCTGTGCACGATGACGATAACGATGGCCTAGTGGATCGACTGCGCATAACCACCCCAGTGGCTCACTTTGCCTTTACTTCCTCAGCGGCCTTCTCCACTGTGCCTGTGATGACGCTGGGTGCCGTAACTCGTGTCTCGACCACGATTGCAGACATTGCAGTGACTGATGGTACTCCAGTTGACGAATCTGTACTGGTGGCATACACTGCCGGTGGCTTGCTCTCTACGAGACTTAGACAACGATTGTCTACGAACGGCGATGGGCCTCTGGATGGGTTTGAGATGGGCTCTGCAAGCACTCTGGCAGATATTCAAGTCGCTAGCGTGACTGTAACCGAGGGACAAGATGGTATGAGCTATGCTTTAGCAGGCGGTTTGATTGGTGGCGCTGTCATTTTGGGTGCTTTATTGGGATACTGCTTTAAGACCACTCTCAAGTCATACACGAGAGCCAGCCACTATCGCATTCGAAACCGATACAGCGACGAAGATTTGTAGATTAAAGTCTCCAAAAGGTGCTCACCACTCGACGAATCAGAGCGATTTCTCGGTCCGACATCTCCACTGTGACTTTGTGCATGCGCCCTCTGCGTTCTTCCAGTAGCATGCCCGTGGGTCGGTTGCAGAAGATGGAGTAGTAGAAATAGTTGGCGTCCGAATTGGGCTGTAGATTCACCAGCTTGGTAGCATGATTCACAAAGCGCTGCACTTCTTCCGATTCGGCCTCAAAGGGTTCTCGAGCCAGCTCTCCTGGACTCTGCGTCAGATCCACCACCTCTGTAGAGTCTTGCACCAGACGATAGTGGGGAAAGCCTCTTACGAGAACTTCCTCGATGCGAGCCGAGGGAGTGTAGGTGTGAGGCAGGAACTTGGGCATGCGAGCTGAAGCTGGGGGCCACTCCAGATCCTTGAAGCCTGCAATCCAAGCATCTTGCAGCTGAAACAAGTAGTAGTATTCAGCACTGGAGACGCTCGCAGCGCCCCACTCCGTCAATAGACTCAGTGTGCGCCACGAACACATGGGGGAGCACAAGGCAGTGTAGAGGGCTTGGACTCCCGGGAGCTTAAACATGCCTTGATGAGTCGCATCCTGCTTGGCGCTCAGCTCCTCTATCGAAGAGGTCTGCAGCAACTGGGCTCCCCACTGATACACTGTTTCGGCCTTGTCTAGGCGAATGGCGTCCAGAAGCTCCTGCAGACTCTTGAGTGCAGTGCCCTCTTCTACTTGAGTCTCAGGAACTCTGTTAGACGGAGGCAGAGCCCGGAAGGCCTTGATGATGGCTTCACGGCGCTTCTTGTGGACTTCAATGTCGGCCTCGAACGCCTTGAATTCACTCACGCGACGATTCCAGTCCTCCAGCTCATCGTCCACAAACTCGTCCAAATCACACTCCTGACTATCCGACTGCAGTTCCTCGAGCTTAGCATCGCGCTCTTTGCGCAACTCCATCATCTTCTTGCGAGCATTGAGCTGCTTGACACGCGCGCCCCGGATTTGATAGGAAAGGCGCTTGCGCTTCATCTTGAGATCGGCCAAGACTCGTTCCCTCTCCTCCTTGAGGTCCGCTAGTAGCTGCTTCCGCCTGGCCTCAAACTGCGCGATTGTCGCACTCTGCTCCACAACAATCGCGGAACGCTCCTCCACCAAGCGACTCTCCTCTTGTGCGCTCTCATTCTCCACTGCTGCAAGCAACGCGCGCTTCCGCTCGTACTCATCCACGATCCCCCTCTCGTCACTCATCACTTTTCAAATTTTTGGCGAACTTTTGATTGGTGTCGCAAACTTTGGTTGGTGTCTTAAACTCAGCCGGCCGCAAAAATCACGCAGTGCGTTCAAATTCAAATGAAGCGAGTAGCCTCACCCGCCGAAGACACGCTGGAGAAGAAGCGTCCTGTGGAGCCTGAGTACCCAGAGCCCACACGCTTGTTTGCTCATACGCTGGCCGACTTACTGGAGCAGGAAACTGAAGCTATCGCGAAACTGAAGCAAGCACGCCGCCTGCTGTGGGACTTCAAAGAAGCTATATCAGCCGGAGATCTGAGAGCAAGATTTACCAAGGACAGAGTCTATCTTGAAGGAGTCCTGCACGAGGCCAAACCCGTGGATGCACCCATACCAGAAGGAATCATCACCACTGCAGATGAAGTGACCATGCACGTGCACAGCGAGATTTGGGAAATAATCACTCCGTTTATCCAAGGATTGCCCTGGGGAGAGCGTAGCGATCTGACCAATTACATTCGTCAGGCATGTTACCCTAAGACAAGAAAGAATGGACGAATGCCTCCTATTGGAAAAGTTGCCAAGATTGCCAAAGCAGTGGGACTGACGAAGCTTATTGAGTACTTGCCCAAGCTCAAGCAAGCTAGTGACAAGTTCCACGCTGAGTTTAAGCCAACTGTCGTTTAATCCTTGCAAGCAATTAAACCGAGTGATAGTGCTTTCGAATCTTTTGTTCACACTTGAGTCGATATTCAGGGAAACGAGGCAGAGCTTCGGCCAAACGACGCAGGTTCATTATCTTGGCTGATTCTTGGGCCTTTCGCAAAGCCTCGGGCGTGATGTTTCCTTCTAAAAGCTGAAGCGTGTAGTTGTACAGAGGCTGTCTCTTGTCCACTTCGGATCGGGGCTGCAAGAAATCGCCTGCAAACACGGCTTGGAGTCGAATCACAGTAGAGTGGATGACTACGCAAAGCATTTGCTCCATCGAGTACTTGTACTCCTCAGCCAAGCGAGCCTTGAACTCGTCCTCAAACAGAGTCTCGTAGGCAACTCCAGCGTCCATTGAGTTTGAACTTAGACTCACAAAGAATCGGTCATTCTTCAAAGAAGGCTGGGTAGGCGCCAAATTAGCACCAATTTAGCATTATTCAAATGATTCGGATCGGAAAAGTGGGCAAGGTTCAAACAAGTGTGGTGGGCAACAATTTTAGTGGAATTACCATCAACGGAGTTCCGTGGGGCGATCAAGCTAAAGTGAAGAAGGTGGCCAAGATCCAAATGATATTTCTGGACGAGAAAGGCAACCCCATCGGCGACAACGAGTCCTACTCCTACGATTCAGAGACTCTGAGTATTGAGCTGAAGGCAGACACCATTGCCGAAGCAACGGTTACAGGTGGCAAGTTTGTCATCGTGCAAGCTAACAAGATTGGCAAGGCCCGGAGTCACAACGGATCCTTAGTGATTCAACAGGCGGACTCTATCGAAGACGTGGAGTCGCACAATGGCAATGTGAACATCAGCGGAACGGTGACTGGCAGAGTCAGTGCCAGCAATGGGAGTGTCTACGTTGGTGGCAGACTCCAGGCACGGCCATAAGTCAAATGGATCCTGTGTTGCAACAAGCAATTGAGAATAAATGGATGTTTGACACTAAACAAGAGGCCAAAGCAGCTGTTTGGGAAGCAACCAAGAAAGGCGACCTATATCTCCTCAAGTACGGCCAAGTGACGCAGCATGCGATGCTCTTTGATTGGTGCAGCGGTGTCACGACTAGTATTCAGGCTGTGGGACAAAGGTTTCAGCCGTGTGTCCTAGTGTTTGTGTCTCGAATGCTGGATCAAACAGTGGAAGCTGCCAACCCCTACGGCATTCCTCTGGAGCTGAAAGCCACGACGTTTGTGCGAGTGTAAATCACTTTTTGAAATGGCGCTCCAGGATGTTTGCGACACACTGATTCGAAGCCTAAAGTTGCAAAGTGCCCAAGTAAAACGCTTCACAGAGACGCAGGCGCTGCTCACTAACAATTGGCTCCAAATCCACGTGGATACAAATATAGGACTCATATGCTTCTTGCATCCTCAAAAGGAGAGCAAGTGGTATTTTTACTCCAATGCGGCTGAGCTACACGAAATAGTGAGCATGGCGCAGCGATTCCTTGTGCGTTAGAGACTGATGGGAGTGTCCAAATACATCATGATGGCTTGTTTGTCCTTTCGCACTTTCACGTTCCAGGGAATCACGTTGCATAGGCGCATCACATGGGTGCGTTTGACCCAGGCATGCTCCCACCACGTCTGGTCGCTGCTGCCGGGCTTGATAGCGTCGCCGGTCTTGCCTCGGATCCAGTTCATGGCTCGCATTGGCATTGACTCGGGAGTTTCTTTCACCATGAAGCACAAGCTGTTCAGAGTGTTGCACACCACTTGGTGGATGATGGCAGAATACTCGCACATGTTGGGCAACTGCACAATGAGAACAGCTCCCGCCAAGTCCTTGTTGGCCTTGATCACCACTCGGCTCCAATCCACTGCGGCGACACCATCAACTGGAGCTTCCTGGCTTACAGGGGACTCCAATTGCAGGCGCTTGCGAATAGGCTCTTCGTCCACATGCGCCTTTCGTTTGGGCTCTTCTCTTGACAAGATCGAAATCGTTTCGTCAGGACTGAGTTCCTCCAGAACCCGAGGCGAGAACGTCTTCCGCTCCTCGACGCGCGGCAAAGGCTTGGTCACCTCTTGGACTTGGATCACCTTGCGTTCTTCCGCATTTGATGAAGCCTTTTCCAATACGATGGCTTCGTTCACGTCTTCGACACCCATGATCCAATTGAGCTTGGTGGTGTCAAAGTCGGCAGGCAGCGGCACGAACTTGCGCTCGGCGGGGAGAAGCATTTCAAAGCTTCCCTTGAAAACAATGAGCGCCACCGCACCTGCGTTCAAGGTGCAGATCTCGTTCTTGTCAGCGTGGAGCAGGAAAGGCTCCGAGGTGCTTCTAGCAGGGAAAACGACAGCTCGAGTGGTCATAATTTGAATTTTGACTCAAAAAAGTGAGTTTACAAGGAGAAATTCAAAAAAGTGGGTCTTACAAGTGGTCAAACCGAGTATTCAAATACAATCGGACAGCATTTTCGTCACTGAAAACCTTGACGTCCCACGGGATGATAGACTCGAGTGTTGTTTTGAGTGTTCGTTTCACTGTAGCATTAAACCACCATCTTTTGTCTTCCTTGTTGTAGCGAGAATAGGCGGGATAGTGTTTGGCTACCCATTCGCCAGCTTTCATTTCAGGACCCCAAGGAAACTCTTTCACGGTCAAAGTCACAGTGCCTCGAGCAGTGCATCTGACATCGTGGATGATGGCTTCTATAGACCCATTTCCGGGATCCACTGTAATCACGGCACCCACAAGATCTTTCTTGGCCTTGGCCATCATTGCTTTCCACAACTCTGAGTTCAATCGTTGCTGCACTTGAGTGGGGGCCTTTCGTGGCCGGGTCTCGGTGACCAATGACTCTCGTTTGCGTTGATCGCCATCAGCAACAAACGGAGGCGTGCGTTCCAACACAATGGCTTCGTTGTAGTCTTCTGCGCCCACGACTGTAAGGCGATTGTAGGGATCAAAGTGAGCAGGCAATGGAGCGATCTTGTGTTCTCCAGATGCCATCAATTCAAAGTTGCCCTTGTACACGATGATTCCATGCACAGGCGGCTGGATGGTTACAGTTTCCCCTTTCTTGGCACTCAAGACAAACGAATCGCATGGGTGTGGGAAGCGCACCACTGTCCCCGGAGTCACATTCATTTTTCAAATTTGAAAGATGCAGTGCTGCTGCACGCCACAGGTCAAAAATCCCCTAAAGGAATGGCTTCAGACTCAAAAGGGTCAACCGGTAAAGCTCATCAAGCAGTGGGTATTGGGTCTTCACTTGTACTGGCACTTTTGGAGCCCAGAGGAAGACGCTGCACGCCATGAGCACAACTTCATGGTTCATGCAATTGCTGACCAGTTGCCTGTGCCTCCCTCAGACGCTGTATGTCAGAGACTGGCGTACCTGCACCACGCAGTGCAACACATGCGTAGGCTTTCGTGTCATCGCTTGCACTTGGGCAAGTGGATTCGAGAATGCTTGTCATAAACCAAACGCCTATCATGGATCTCAAAGACCACCCTGCCACAGAGGAACCCGAACATCCTGTGATGAAATGCACAAATAGTGATTTGAAGCTACTGGCAAGGTGCATTTCGGCTCTCAACAGGCTCGCCCAGATTCAATTTCTTACAACTGAGTTCACGATTGTTAAACAAGTGATTCGAAGCAAGCTGGTCGTGATGTTTGACAAGTTGTTCAGCGGAGGCGAGATAGATGAGAAGGAGTTGTATGAGCTCGAAGACATTGTTGCTCTTCTGACTCGATAACGGAGGTTGTATGAATAAAGAGTCATTCTTCAACCAATGAACAAAAAGCCTAGAGTCTCGCCTCGAATCAGATTGCGAATAGCAGGCTCCAAAGCTCCCAGAGGCGGCTACTTCGTGACTATGACTGTTAAATACGGCTCACACGCCAAGGACGATGAGTGGACCTACGAGACTGACCAGGCCTTGGACTTGGAGTGGCTGGCTGGCCTTTACAGTCGACACACAGTAGAACAAGTGGAAATCATTGCGTACGACATGCGCATCGCATCCAAGTGGCCTAGCGAGTGGTCTAGTGCCACCCATCTGGTGCTAGCAGTGCAAGATATCCCTCCCGAGATCGTCAACAACCCCTTAGCCTATGTGCAGCTCTGGTTCAAGGACGACATTCCGCCGTTTGCCGCTGACATTCGTCGCAAGTGCTCTGCGGGGCTCTATATCAATCAGATGCCTAAAGAGTATCCTGCTCACTGGCGCTTCTTGTGCATGGAATCCTCTCATGGTGTTGATGTCTGCGTGTTTAAAAGGCCCTTTTACCCTCTCTCTGCGCCCCGAATCTACCGCAACAGTTGGTACATGTCCCAAAACAGCAACTGTCGTCACTTGTGTGTCCTGTATGCTCTCCTGCAACAAGGCCTTCCACGGACATCCGCGTTTAGGCGCTGGCTCACTCAAGGACTGTATGACCCACGCCTGTTGCAGACAATCGCTCGCTTCTTGTGTAGTAGTGCTTGGACCAAGTTCCCGCTTAGTAGCAGTACAAAGGATACGAGTTTTTTTTAGGAATGCATGAGACTTTATGGGGGCAAATTTTGACAAAAAATCGCAAAAGTCGGCTCTTGGAACACTTCTTGGTCGATCCTCACTGTCTTAAGAGCTGGATTGAACCGAACAATGCGTGTCCGATCGATCTCCAGCGACTCGGGGGATGGCCTGCACACCATCTCTATGCCCTCGTAAGACACTGTCAGACGATGCTCAGGATGTGTCGCGTTGTAGTGGTGGATCCACCAGTCATACTCGTCTACTTGATACAGTATGTCTTGGAAATGCCGAGAGTATGCTGCACTCGTGTGCATGCCACAGCAATCAAGTGAGTCGCACAGGACTTGCAGGGGCTCGCCAAAAGCCAAAACAAATACAAGGAGCGAGACAAGGATGATGGCCAGTGATAAGAGGGTATCAATAGTGTTTGTGCCAACATTGTTTATGGCAATCCACAGTGCGATGGAACACACTATGAGACCAAAGCGCAGAGCGAGAGCATGAAATAATAAATAATGCCACCCTTTCATTTGAGATATGAGTCTACATGCTTTAAGAGATCGAGAATGTTGCTTTCTAGATCAGGCAGCCCCTTATGACCATGACTCGACAGCATCTGATTCAATTGTCTCAGCTGTTCTGCAGTAGGACCTTGTCCGACGATGGCTTGTTCAGCAATATCATCAATTAAAGCAGCGTATCGGATCAGGTTGATGGCTTTTTCATACTCTTGCGTGATGGCTTCGTGGATAATCATGGCACGAGGCGGGTTGTTGTATCGGTTCATCTCTTGTAGCACAGAAGCTTCAGAGATGGGGTTTTTCCAACTGACGTGTAGAATGCGACTGGAGACATCTGGGTTTTCTTGCAGCCACTTTCGCAGCTTGGCTCTAGCTCGGTCCCATCCACGCGCCTCTTCGAGTTCTTGTTGCAGCGAGGCACGATACTCTCGCCACTTTTCTACTTCTCGCTTGACTCGCACAAGCAAAGGATTCATTTAGTTGAATTGTAACACAGGATTTGAATTTTTGACTGGGATGACAGGTAACTGCAATCCCAGCTCATCATACAATTGACTGATCATACCATCTGCTTCTTCCTCGTCTCCCGTTTCAGTCACGCTCAATTGATCCCCGATCACTTGGCTCTTGAGTTCCATGCGCTCAGTATCAGCCAGCACTCGAGGCACATCAATTCGATCAAAGTCACGGTTCAGCAGCTCGGTGACCTCTCGCAGCGTTTCCATAGCAGTGATAATCGCTTCTTCTGCAGGCAACGAAGCCAGCTTCAAAGAGACGTCCTGCAGCTTGTCCACCATGGCATCCAATCGAGTCGCATGTCTTCGCAAAGCCAGGATGCGCATAGCTTTATGTTTGGCCTTGGTTCGCTTGAGTTGTTGAATGCAGCTGCGCTCCTCTGCCTCTACTTGAGCCTTGATCATCGTCAGACTCCTAATCTGGCGACTCAGCTGACGTCTGCTTTCATTGACATCCGATTGAATCGATCCCATCGCTCTTCGCTACACGTTGTCTTTGACTTTACTTTTTACTCCGTCAGACGCCGTACGACAGAGGAAAGAGAGAAGCATACAGGAAAGAGTTAATCCATGCGAGGCTTCTTCTTGGGTATGTCTTGCTTGAGAAGGGCTCTTGTGTACTCGAGTAACTCAGCAGAGTCATTGAAAACCTTATCATCTCCATCATCGTCTTCGGCGTACTTGTCGATGGGTTTGAAATCTTTAGGCAACAAGATGAAGCGGTGAGTGGTGTACTCATGATCCAATTCGTCATCCCACAGCTTAAAGCCTTCACTGAATGAGTCATAACATCCCTCAAAGCCGCGCAACTCTATCTTGACAGCATTTAGATTATCATCATTGTCTTCGCTTTGAATAATAACGGTTCCCGAGCGTGTGCAAGAGACAAGTTCTGCCAATTTGATCCAATGATCATGTTTGTCTTCCGTCGTCAAACTTCGTGCTAGTTGAAACAGATAGTAGATCTGATTGCAGTCACGCTTTCCGAGACAATCATCTTCATCACAAGTGAGTTCCAGCACGTAGATCATAATTCAAATGTCTGGTGAAAAGAAAATCCGTTTGGAAAGTGGCTGGTACATCAACGACTTTTGCGAGTACGAGTACCTACACATTTCCGATGATGGCACGTGTACCTTTTACGATTTTGAGACAGGTGCAGAAGGCAAACCCTGTGAGGAAGTCTCCAGTGTCAAGTGGAAAAAGGTCCTTGCACCCCTGATCCACAAGGGCATCGTCATCTGGAGCCGAATCCACAAGTATCACCCTCCACCCTTTTTCAGCGCGGTAGATGATGCCCCCTTTTCAGAAGTCACTCTAATAGCGCTTGAGAAGCATGCAGTCGTGATTGCAGACGACAATATTTATGTGGACAATCGCTGGCTAGAATACACTGTGCTGCGGCAGTACTTTGAACTAGACGAACTGGATGAGTCATGGCTGCCTTTCCACTCTCTCCCAACAACGTGTTTGGGCTCTCTCAAGCAGGTACACGGCATCACTGACGACACTGTCCTAGTGCGCGCTCCCGAGGACCGAGAATTCATGCTGGTGTACACTAAAGACCGCAAGTTTGTGTTTGGTAGCAATGACTCCAATTTCATCACTTATGTGCTGGGCACAATCCAAACAGCGCCATGACGACATGGATGCCCGCCAACTGGCAACTGTACGCCGGCATTGCGCTGGGCGTCTTGTGTTTGATGTGGTTGTATTCTAGCTTGCGGACCACCTTCCAAGTTGTGCTGCTTCTGTTTGTATTTCACTATTACATCTTCTATTGGTTCCTCCCTGAGGTGCTGCCCTACTTTAATGTAATCTACAAGCCTAGTTCTTTCTGGGACCAGCCCTACGCCTTGTATCAGAGAGTGATGAATTTTACTTCTGCCAAGTTGGAACTGTAGAGTATTTGCGCTCCATGGTCGAAAAGTAATGAAAGGCTAGTGCCGAATAAATGTCAAAGGCTATAAGCGCCACTAGACTGGTTACAGTTAATTGCTCGAGCTCCGAAGAGCCCCGTTGCACCAAAGCATTGTCCAGTGATCCATAATAAGTCGTCAAGTGTACAATAAACACAGTCACATTGGTAGCCATGCGAAGCAGTTGCACCAGCACAAAGTAGGTGATGTTAGGCACATCCTGGTAAATGTCTACAAAGGACCACACGATTAGAGTGACTAGGGGGGCTGTAAGCAGAGGTATTTGGCGCCCAAAGCACACAGCGAGCAGGAGGCCCCAAAAGAGACGATACGCCACTACGACTCCGGGATGAACTCGAAGCATGCCTCTAGTTTATTCAAACTAACCAGGTGTTCATAATGCACCATCGAGAAGCCCGCCCCGAATGATCCATCACTCGCACAAACTGAGACTGATCCGCTGCTTTCCAGGCCTGCTCCTTTTCAGCAGGCGCCAACTCGGTGCTCCATTTGCCACTCTTGTGCTTGTACACATGAGCCCCAACCCGAATGCCCTTGTGGCTCACTTTAGTAGGCGGATGCGACAACACCTCCGTTTTGCCCTCGGCATACAAGAGATGCTGAGTCCTCAGACTCGACTTGACTGTCACCAGAGTATCGCCACGCGCATTCAAAATCTGGTGCGTCTCCTTGAGCTCGGGTGGCGATATGCGAGGTATCGGCCGCGTGGTCATCGTGTCCAAATCCATCGTTTCGGTATCAGACACCACCGCAAAGTCGTGCACTGCCAGCCGCTTCCACCCTGGCTTCAGCTTGCGAGTCACTTGTGTCCGAAAGTTGATTGCTTTGGCAGGCAGCAGGATGGCAGTGTCGTTGATGTCCAAGACTGGGGTATCAATGGGCTCTTTGAGTTCAAAGAACTCTTCGCTGGTCACTGACATGAGTCGAGAAGACATCAGAATCCAGTGTTCGTCGGCGAAAAGAACGGGATCAGTCGATTTGTGTGTGAATAACAACTCGTGATTCTCATCCACAAAGCACAAGAGTTTCCCCCCCAGCCGCAACACACGGGACCCGTAAATCTCAATGGAAAAGGAGCTAGTCATTCTTGAGAAAGCGCGACAAATCACACTTTATATACTCGAGACAAAGGAAGCCGGAAAGCCTCTGCACCCGATTCAACAGGAGCCTCAGCACGTGGAGCAACGCCACGATCCATTTGATGACCACGAATTAGAGCACAAGCACGATCAAGAGCGCTGACGCATGTGCCATTGCATCAATCGCAACAATTCTTGAGCACTAAACATGTACCCTTTGCCTTCGGCATACACCATGCCCACCAGCCCATTATCATCCAGTATAGGGCACCCCTGTTTGGCTTCAGCAGGCACATCCACGAAAGGATAGTCATTTAGCCCCAGCGTCAGACAAAGTGGCACGCATGGAGCATTTTCCTTGTGTTCTACTTGCATCAGCTTGAAAAAGGGCTCAAACTGCCACGAGCGAATCACTTTTGCTGTGTGGACAGTAGATCCCGTGAACCACACCACATTGTCGGCAAGCTGGGTGGCCAACACCAAATCTTTTCGAATGAAGGCGCCTCGAGTCAGCGACACGTGGACCTCTGCGTTCATGAGTTTTGAATCTCAAATTTCAAAATGTCGAAGCTGTATTTTCCTGTCGTGTATGAGAAAGACGGCGTGGTGTACATTTGGGGCACCGTCGTAACACAAAGCCACGTGACGCTAAAGCAGTTGCTGGAAAAGACAGGACACACATCGATTGGCATTTACCGAAATGGCAATTGCTTCTACTTTCCTAACGAAAGCTTAGACATGACACTGGACCAGCTTATACGCAATGAGATTCTGGTGGTCAAGATGGATCCTGCTTAAGTTTATTCTGCCGGCAAGAAGCGCTTGCCATCGTACCACACCGGGGCAAAGCCCAGCTCTTTGTCTTTGATCCAATACTTGTCATACTCAAATATCACATACAACTCTTCGTTTACAGAGAACACGCGCTGCTCGTACAGAGAGTCGACCATCGACAGCTCTTCTTTGGCGAGCAACGAGTAGATCCATCTGCGCTTGTCGGTAGTGCTGAAGCACACGCGGCCCTTGTCAATCCAGTCCAAGCGATACACGTCCACATTGGTGAGCATGAATTGCATCATGTCCTTGTGCATCACACACAACGTCTGGTTGAAGAAGTAGGCCAGCCAGTGCTCGTCTACACTGACAACCACGTGATGATGGTGTTCGGCTTGTCCCACCACTTGTTTGTCATCACGTAAAATCAGGTCGTCCTCCAGACTATAATGAGGCGATATCCACACGCCCTTCTCCGTGCCTTCCACTTGCATTGTACTCAAAAGATTGTCAGACTCTTTATATAATTACTTTCGCATCGCCAAATGTCACGATGTTCGCGCAGATCCCACCTCAAGGCGTACCCGGAGGCGCTGGCCTGGCCGGGCCCCAAAACATGCAGGGCTTCTTTGGCCCTAACATTCAAGAGCTGCAAGCTACCTCGGATGCCATCAAACAGGTAGTGGGCCCCAATTATGCGGGCTTTGATCGCTACATCCAAGGCATGCAGCTGGGCATGTTCACTGCTGGCAACATGGGTGTGGTCTACGAGCCCGTGCCACCCGCCACCTCTTTCGTGCATGAGACCATTGCTCCTGGTCTGCAAGAGCTTGTGTCCTTGTTCCAGCTAGTAAAACTGGATCCTACCAAGCAGGTGATTCAGAAGCGCTTCATGGTCTTCAACTCGAGTCACTGGTCTCGCATCACTGATTTGATGACTGGAAACCAAGACATGAGCACTCTCTTCACCTCGCATGCCAGCGTCATCCAGTTTGGCAAGTCGGCCGAGATGGAAATCAAGGCCTTCAAGAGCAAAGAAGGCGCCACCTTGTGGTACAACATCCTGAAGCAAGCTGCCACGGGTCTCATCAACTCGATGATTCATACCTGCATTGCGGCCATCCTGGACTGTGCTCCCTCAAGACTGGCTGGCATGCAAATGCCCCTGCAACCCTACGCCTTCCCCATCACCTTTGACGAGGCTCTGCAGATGAGCATTGACATTTTCGGCATTTTGGGCAAAGGCACCAACTCCTTGCTGACTCTGTTCCAGTATGCCCAAGACGAGGCCATGCGTCGTGGAATTCCTGGCTTCAACTCGCTCATCTGCAACAAGGGCACCATGAATCGAGTGCAACGCAGCTTGATCGCCAATCCCTCTATCATTGACAGTTGGCGCAACGTCCCTACCGAGCAGGATGCCAAGATGTTTGTCCTCAAACACTCGGATATCACTCGTGTGCTGGAAGTCGGCCCCGTGTCCATTGGCCCCAACTCGGCCAAAGTTTTGCCTTTTGTGCGCCGAGTCCACATTGTCACTCACTCCATTGTCCCCTGCAATAGAGTCAGACCCGACAGACCCGAGTTTGTCACCTATGATCGATTTGCCGATGACTTTGTCACTGTGCAGATTGACGGATTTGAGGACCAATCCAATGGAGCGCCTGATCCAGACTGCTCCTACATTGTGTTCTGCCCTCTCGAAGTGGAGACCGAGTCAGTAGCCTTTTTGGCTTCGGGTGTCGAAGGCGGACCCGAGTTGCACATGTCCTCTTTGTTGGATGCAGTGGCTTTCCATGCCAGTCAGATGAAGATCACCTACAATGCTGCCATTTCAGCTGCTGCCCACATTCCCAACAAGAACACCATCTTCTTTGCTGAACACGCTAGCATCCGACGCGTGATCCGAGGCCCCAGCAACCGAGTCACACGAGCCCTACGGAACGGAACTTCACTCACCACTGATCGCTATTACGCCGTCAAAGTGACTAATGCTTCTATTCAACGACGCAATGTCTTGTCAGTGGCTGGTGTATTCCCTGCAGAGATGACGGGTGAAGGCGATCTGCGTTCGTGGGGCGATAGTACCGTGCGCGTGTCCAACTTGCGAACTGTCTACAGTCCTGGCCAAGTTGTGTTGCCGGATGCCTTTGATGACGAAGGCAGCAGCTTCCCTTGGGTGAGCACGCAAGAATACTGCTTTTGCGAGTTTGGCAATCAGCGACACGAGGAAATGTGCGATGGCTTCTTTGGCCAAAACTGCTACAAGGATTGCGTCAAGGCTATCACGGGTCGCGGCATTCACCGCCCCTTCAACAATGATCGCACTTCAGTGGCCTTGCACTTGGGCAGCAGACCAGATGCTCCCGGAGCCAGACCCGCCGCTGCTCCTGTGGTAGCCGCTGCTCCTGCTGTCGAACGACGCGAGATGGCAATCGGGGACGACGTAGAACGGCGTGATGCGGGGGTGAATCCTGTAGGTATTCCCGCAGCCCAGCTAGCTCAACGAGGACAAGCGTTTGTTAATCGATTCCGTGGTCCAGATGCTGTAAATCGGAGAATGGATGCTGTACGAAGAAGATTCGGAGGCGCCCGTAATGAGCCCGAGGAAGAGGTAGAAGAAGAGGAGGTCTAATTCATTTAAAAGTAAATCCTCTTTACTACTTGATCAAACGGCATCTTCTCCAATAAATCCACCAACTCTCGAGTCTTGTCTGCACTCGCTACTTCTGTATCATCGCTCAACACTGTTATCTTGTCATCCAGACGCAGACACGAGAGTTTGGGGAAATAGGCCCTTAGTCGTTGCAAAGGCTCGCTCAGATAGAGGTCTAGTATCGTTTGGGCCTTGTCGCTTGAGACTTTTAGGGTTTCGGAACCCAAGCACACGCGTACGCCATCTGGGAGGGCCTGAAACCAGAAGAATTCACGCACGTAGACTCTGCCTCGGTGTGTCATAATAAAGGGATCATTGGGGAAGTTCGGCATCGAAGCTGTCTCGGCCCTCGAATTGGTGCTTGACGATGTCGATCCAAACTGCGATGGCTTGGGCTGGATTGTCGCACACGAAAAACATGTGATCGTTGGCTTCTCTGTTATCGGCCTCAAAGTGCCAGGTGTGGACGAGCCAGCAGTTAGTGCCCGCCGCAATAACGAGGGGTCGGCGTTTGCGCATGTTGTAGATTTGGTTGCAGACTCGGTCGACAGTTTCAGCCTTGCCCCACTCGCTCCATCTAACGTAGTAGTGCTCCCAGCTTCGAGTGGTCTTTTGCTTGTACCAGTGCGCAAATTGCCACACAAAGAAGACGTGTCTGTCTTGGGGAGCCTTGCGCTCGCTGACAGTGTCGATGAGTCCCTGTTTGCGGAGATAGGTGTCGGGATGGCCTTGCCAGCCGATGGGGCAGCGAGAGGCGAAGACGTCTTGGACTGCAAGTCGCTCGTACTCGGGGACCATCTTGACATTCTTCTGCACCAATTGCACCAAGTCTGCAGCTGCCGTTTTTGAATCCAACTGATACTCGGAGCGAGGTACTTGTCTCAAAAGGCGCCACACACTCGAGGCCAGCCAGTTTTGACTTTTGCGCTCCGAGGCACAAAAATCCAAGTAGGAGCAAGTCAGCAAGTGCTGGCCCGAGCTGGGCAAATCAAGTTCTACCGTGCGTTCAGTGCCCAGTGAGAGGGGCCAAGTGCACTCCAAGAGTTCGGCGTAGACTTGAGGGAATTCAGTGGCAATGTAGGGGCCCCATACAATCAGAGCCTGGTTGGTGGCTTCGGGATGGGCGGCAAGGAGGAGTTTTGCCAGGTGAGCGCGCGTGGGTTTAGACATTTCCACAAGGCGGGTGTCAGGAAAATGATTTCGGGACCCAAACCGGTTTCTTTCTCTCGAGGCACACACTCAATAGTTCCATACTCAGACTTTATCAATCTAGCCACAGCCACAGGCAGATTCGTGGCGGGATCCAGCAATTGGATGGCCCACGAGCTCGATTCCGTGCACAAACGCACTAGTTCGTCCGGATTCAGGTAAAATTTAGATCTTACACGCAATAGATAAGGCATTGACTTGTGTCTTCACACGTGTGTTCACTCCCACCCCAGCCAACGTCGAACGGAGTCAGACACTGTTTAACGGAGTTAGGCAGCGCTCAAGCAGAGTCAGACACTGTTTAACGAAGGCAGACGGCGTCAAAGGGATGTCTATTCGAGTGTTTGCTCGCTTGAAGCCGGGTTGCACGTTTTCTGCAGGTGACAAGCAAGTCTCGTTTGAAGCCAATTCGTTTGAAGTGGATGGAGTGTTTGCACCCAATGCTTCCCAAGAGCAAGTCTACTTGGATTGTGTCAAGCCCTTAGTGGGAGATGTACTAGAGGGCTACAATGCTATGCTATTTGCGTATGGCCAATCAGGCTCAGGCAAGACATACTCTATGGTGGGTAACGCCAACCAGTTAGGCATGATCCCGCGCATTGCAGGCGATCTCTTGTGTCAGCCCGATTGCATGATCAGCATGTACCTGTTTGAAATCTACAAGGAGCGCATCTACGACTTGCTGGACACTGAAACCGAGCCTCTCAAATCCACCGAAGTGCCCCGCTTGTATCAGTACCTCAAGCGTCAGCTCATTCGCAGTCCCTCGGAGTTTGTCAGTGTATTTGGTGACTCTATCGAGCAGCGCCGCGTCTCCGAGACGAAGCTGAACAGAGAAAGCACGAGGTCGCATGTGATCTGTGTGTTTCAGGTGGAGCGCAAGACAGTCATTGGGCGCTTGTTTTGTGTCGACTTGTCAGGTTCTGAGAATGTAAAAAAGAGTGGAGCTGAGAATGAAGTCCTCGACGAGGCCAAAGCCATCAACAAGAGTCTGCATTACTTGGCTCGCGTGGTGCAAAGCTGTAACGAGAAGCATGCACATGTGTCCTATAGAGACTCGGTGCTGACTCACTTGTTGAAGGATGCTTTCAAAGGCAATGCCAAGACCACCTTTCTGGCCACCTTGCGTGAGTTTGAGGAAGAGAGTCTCAGGACCATGCGCTTTGTGATGCAATTGAGAAGCATTAAGAACAAGCCTCGAGTGAATGAGAACTTGACCACCGAGCAGTGGCGAGACAAGTACTATCGATCCGAGCATGAGATCAAGTCTCTCAAGCTAGAAATCTCTATCCTGAGGGATCAGCTCAAGGCACACAACATTCCTGTGCCACCCCTGTTAGACATTCGAGACGGAACCAGCTCGATTAGGAGCACAGCCTCCACTATTCCGATGGATGTCAACCCCATGACTCTACCTACTGCCATGCTGCGACTGGAGCCCCGGCCCCGCTTCTACGAAGAGCTCAAAGCAGTTAGAGAGCTGCTGGCAGAGCAAAATGAAAAGCTGAAAAGCTTGGAGCTGCCCTAATACACTTTTACTTGCGATGTGCAATATCCTCTACCGCTAGTATGAACCGAAAGGCTAGCTCATTGATTTCCCGAATGAGGAGATGACGCAGCTCCCTGCGTTCGGCGTCGTACGAGTCGTCTCCTGCGCGAAACAAGAGTGAAGCACGCTTGCAACGAGTAAGCAAGGCCTTGGCTCTATCTACTGGATCCTTGAATCCATCCAGCCACTGCTTCAGTAATGAAGGCACTGCAGTGATACTAGATTTGACATCGGCCAAGAAGGATTCATCGTCAAACGCAGTCATTTCATTGAATAATGAGTTCATAGAGCGCTGGCTTATGCGTGATTAAAATAAGGGCGACTTTTCGTATTCGATGGGTACCAGGCGATCGAATCGGATCCATGTGCCTGGTGCAGGCATTATTTCTCGCTTCTGCAACACGGCTTTCATCTTGGTGTACGCTGGATCGTATCCTGGATCATCGTGGGTGTACATGCGCACAGTATCGTACTTCTTGAAGGTGATCATGATCAAGTACTTGACCTCTAGAGGCGCGGCCCACTCGGCGCCAGGCAAGATCAACATTTCTTTGGCGCGATACTCTAGTCCCTCGTGCATCATAGCGTTCATGCCCTCTTGGACCCAATCCACAAACGCGCAATGTTTCATCGTACGCGTAGCTCGATCGTAGAGAAGAATAGGCCGGTAGTGCAGCAGCGCAGCCTTGTCATCCAAGTACATCCATCCGCGTGGCTTGAAGTGAAGCATGGCTTCAATAAACTCATTACCGAGTTCATCCCAAGCCTTTTCGCTGTGGTAGCGAAACGTTCTCACGACCTTTCCCCACAATGCAGGGCCGATCTCGGGGAAGAAGATCCGAACGTGGTTGACAATAGCAGCATCGTCGATTCGGGGAGCGGCTTCCAGGATGGCTTCCGCAGTCAGAGGAAAGCCAGTCAGCTCGCACATTTGTTGCGCTCTGATCAGGCTGTAACGCAGCCAGCCAGCCACTAGCTTGGTGGGGACATGTCCTCGCAGCAGATCAAAATTCTTGGATCGGCAGTAGGGAATAAAGATTCGACAGGCCTCGACAACTCCCTGACACAAGAGACTGTCTAGAGCGGATTCTTTGAGAAAGACACTCATAGCCGTGAGCACGAGGTCACCGAAGCGAGGCAGAAGCCACTCCCAGAATCGTGCAGACTCAGTCAACACGTGATAGTACTTCAATTGGGACCAGGCAAAGTGGCAAAAGTCTCTCATGTCCAGCGACACGGCTCGTTCCCATTCGCCGGTGAAAAAGGCCCAATTGCGATCCGAAGCCAGTGCGGCTCTTTGAATGGGACAATGTCCACTTCCTTCAAACAGTCGCTCTCCATCGTAGAAGTCCCTCCAGAATCTGACTCCGGCCTGCAGAAAACGAGCCTTCATCTGCTCCAGAGTCAGAGCGGGGTCTCGCATGAGCTCCCCCAAGAAGCTTCTCTTCTTCTCTTCCGCAAGATCGTTCTCGAGATCATGAGCTCGTGCCTTGAGCCACGGCGTCTTGCACATGGGACACTGCTTGAAGCTGGGCTCCTTCAAGTGAACAGCACACACATAGTGCTCGTTCTTGGGGCAGATGGCGACCTCTCCCGAGACATCATCTTGGCACACAGTGCAGAAGCGGTGCTCCACCTTGACCACTTCGGGATCCGCAGCAAGTATGGGGACAGGCATAACAGAAGGCTCTTCAGGCTCCTCTAGCTTGATCTTCTTCTCAGTACTCATCTCCTTTGAGGTCAAATTTGAATTTGGGGATTTTTGCGGCCGCAAAATGCGAGACGCATGCCACCGGTTGCAAAAAGTCACGGAGTGCGCAAAAATTCAAATGAAGAGGAAAGTGGAGGGTCCCAAGTGTGACAAGTGCCAAGACTTTCTGTATTCGCCCGTGATACATGAGTCTCAGGCACTGTGCGAGTATTGCTCGTTTGGATGTGAGGCGACCCTTTTCCCCCAGTCTACGTTTGATTGGATTCAAGCAAACTTTCCCGAAGAATGGAAAAGTAAGAAGGCCCGCTTTACTGAAGAGATGATGAAGCGATTGCCTCCCAATCTACGCATCTGCTTGCAAGGGATTCCCGAAGCTGACACCAAAGAAGCCTTGATGCGAGCCTTTATTCAAGACAGAACATTGGATCTGCAAGTAGCCTTGTACGACAAGGAGGAGCTCCCCATCAAGTCTTACTTTAGAACCATGCTCCAGAAAGCAAAGGAGCCTCCGTTTTACATTGAGGATTGCATGGGCTACTTGAGTCTGCTGGGAGATGATGGGATTTGGTACACTCTTGTGTTGGTGGACAAGATTTCAGTGACTGTAGTCGCTGCCTTGCCGCTTTTTAATTAAAATTGACGCATGGTTTGAAGCATTTCAGCTGCCACTTGATGCGCGGTCTCTGTAGCAGCCATCCACTCCTCATCATTGCGCACGGCCACGCATTCGTGCAGAGTGTCGTTGTAGAGACTTGTCACAAAGGAGGATCCAAACACGGCTCCGTAGTACGCATAGGCTTTGCGTCGATTCTCCAGAATGGCGATCCACGCCTCGGGGCTTTTCATGGGTTGGTAGGGAGCATCCTGCCACTTGCGGATCGACTCTTGCAGCTCCTTTCTAAAAGGGTGCGTCACAAAGCCGTGGTAGAGCTCCAGCCATCTCGGGTCTTCAAATAAGAGACTCAATCGGTGCTTGAGGCAGCTGGCCTGCTTCTCCTTGATCTTCTCCTCATAGTTGAGATAAAAGTCAAGCGCATTAGGCGGGCGGCATCCCTTGTATTCCTCCAAGAGGCGCAGGGCCAAGGCACGCAGAAACTGGGGACTGAGTCCGAGCACAGGAGCCTGCTTCAAGAGAGTGGGCCAAGCGTCCGCTGATTGTTTCATAAAGTGTTGGATTTGCGAGATACGCTCGATCATGCGCTCGTAGGATTGCATCATATCCCAATGCAAAGCGCCGATAGCAGCCCCACGCGCCTTGTCCTCTTCCGAGTCAGGGCCCACTTGATCTTGCCAGTACAGAATCAGCTCCTCCTTGCACGTCATTTTGAAATTTGAATTCTCGTGGATGAATTTTGCGACTGTTTTGCGGCAAAAGTCGACTTTTACGACCGCCGTCCATTTCGTTCATTTTTTGAATTTGGAATGAAGCGGAAGCCCACTGACTCTGTTGGCCAATGCAGAAAGGAGCCCAAACTCGTGGCTGAGACTTTCCCCTACACAATCGTGCAAGAGGAGCGTGACCGCCTTCTGACAGAGGCCATCCACAAAGTGAAGACTCGCAACAGTGTGTGCAAACTGATGCAAGAACTCAAGGCTGTGATGGAGAAGTACCCTCTGGAAGTCGTAAGCTCTGCGGATCGCCTCTTGCAGAGTCAGAGCCTCGTGCATCTTTACACAGTGCAAGTAAAGGGGCAAATCCCGCTGCCCAACACTGTCAATCACATGGAGCTGCGAAAGGCTGTTAAACAGCGCATTCTGGAAGCCGTCAGGCCAAAGCTGGCGACTCAAACGACCTATTCGGGTGCAGACTTGCTGGATTATCTTGTGGGGGTGTGCTCGCTAGAGCCTGATCCGCCTAAAGGTGATTTACTCAAGGCTCAAGTACAGGCCACTGCTCTAGGGCTGCCTCAATTGGCTATTTTGCTGCCTCGCTTGTCTCAGCTCTTGGCAGATGCTCCAGTTTAGCCTGCTTCTTGCTAAAGTCGTAGCCTCCTGTACCATCTACGCCTTGTAGAAACGGTGCCAAGCGCTCATTCATCTCCTTTATGGTGTATTCGTGATGGCGAGGACCCATTGTTGCTCGAATGATCTTGATCAGAAGGTCTCGCGTGGTTTCTAAGAAGGATCCGTACATAAACTGACACACATCGTCCTTGAAGAACTTGCCCTTGTTCTTGTTGATGAAGGCCTTTAGAGTTTTCATCTTTTGTTCTAGATCTTGGAACCATGAGTACACGTGATCCCCAATGCCTTCACTCGCTTTCTTGCTGGTGTCCTCAAATAAGCGCCTGCGCATCCACTCATACTCATACTCAAGAGGCACTCTTTCAGGCACTTTCAAGTACCAGAACGCCATGTTCCGACCCGTGTTCTGAAACGGTACGTCGTCTTTAGCTTGAGTCATTTGACTTGTGAGTTTTATTCCATCAAGCTTTAGTTGCACACAGCCTCAAATAGTATTAGAGGCGAAAGTCTTGATCCACGCATGATCCTTGGGCACTCGCAGCTGCATCCAAAAGCTCAGCTCCTCCATCGAGTCCACACGAACGATGACGTCCTCCTTGGTCACTTCTTCGATCTTCCAAAAGGCAGAGATGACACACAGAGTCAAACGAGGCTCGTAGGTGTTCACCCTGCTGCAAGGAGTCTCAGTCATAGTCACTTGGGGCGCAGCTTTCTCCAAGTAGGTGAGGCGTGTAGTAACGGAGTCACCCAAACGAAGCTCAAAGACCCACTGCGCACTGACGCACAAACACGAGTCTTCCATGTGCGTAGTGATGCGCTGCTCAGGCAAGCGCTCGCTGCGGGTAGGGATGCGGCCTCCAGTCACTCGAATCACACTCTTCTGCTCGCTCATCTCTCTAGGAAAATTTGAATTCTGCAAAAAAAGTCGACTTTTCTTTTGCGGCCGGCAAATACGCATGCCATTTGCGAACAAAACTTCGGAGTCCGCAAAATTCAAATTTCTACGAGAGAGAGATGAGCAGGAAGCGAGTATTAGAGCCCTTGGTGAGCGAGGAGCAGCTGCAGGCAGCGCACGATATGCTGCTGGAAGGCCAGTTCCGTCTCTTGGACGCGGGTCCCATCATCACCGACGTGCGTGCGGCGCTAGACCGACCCGATTTGTGGTCGGACTTGATGGCTCCCAAGCTCACCGATAGCAAGCTGAGTAACGACGGAGACAAGTACGCCAAGCAGTTGTGGGACGAGGCCCGCGAGCGTGTCAAGCAAAGGAGCGAGCTCATCAATGAGGCAGCCAAGATCCGCCAGAAGCTGTACGAGGTCGAGTTCAAGCGCATCGAGAACGCAGCCAAGATCCACGCCATACTACAGCCCGTGATTGCTGAGCACTGGAGCAATCGAGTGCCGGTGGAGAAGCGGCTCTTGCGCTCGGTGACGACCAGCCACCGCTTGTTGTTGATCGAGTCGCCCCTAGGCAAGGAGACTTGGGTCAAATTTCTTCAGAGTGTCATTTGGAAGATGTTTCTCCAAGATGAAGCAAACGTGGAGTGGCTGCTTCCATCAGAAGACATGACTGCCAAGTATAAGGAGCTCAAGATCGATTTGGACACGCAGGGCGAATTGATGGAAGACCGTTTGCAAAAGGCTATTCGTGCTGCCAAGCTCTAGTCTTTGAGTTTGTATGAATACCCGTCGTTCGTGCAGAGACCATAAAGATGACTGACGCTGATTTCCAAGCTGTTCTCTTGCAACTCGATCTGCTAGAGCACAAGGGCGTGCCTCCGGAAGCCAAGGTCATGCTAGACACTTTGAAGCAGGCCGTTCCCAGCATCTTGACGAACACTAGCCTAAGTCTGCCGATGAGACAGATTCGCTTGGAGGCGATGCAACGGAGTCTGCCTTATTTGGAAAGCAATGATCTGGAGCTGGCTGGAATACATGTCAATTGTCTGAGAGATTTACTGTATTAAAACTCAAACATGCAATCCTTGAAAATGTTGCTGAAGAATGGACTCGAATCAGGATATCCTACAGCCAAAGACAAGAACGGCAAAATCCACTGTCTCCTACACGAGGGGTATCCCCCGCGAGTGATTGGTCGAGGCGACAACTACGAAGATATTGTGGCCAAAGAAGGCCCGCCTCCCGTGTATCGCGACAAGCCAGAGTGGGAGGGGATGGAGCGATTTCACCGCTACCAAAAACGCTACCACGCCGCACTGCGCCGTCTGTGGGCCGAAGAGAAAGTGTATCCTGGTTTGATGATTCAAGCTCGTCGATTGTGCGATGAATTAGAACCCATGTTTCAGGGCGTGGAAGCGTACATTGCCACGAAACGAGCAGAAGCGTTTTCCTACAAGGAACGGTGTCGTCTCGACTCGGCATGCTTGGCTATAGAAGCCAAACTAGACAATGTGGAACTGTGGCTGGGAATGTAGTTGATTTACTTAAAAATTACGTGCGCATGCCCTGCGTCCATGCATCAACTGACACAAACTGTTTCGAATCGTATTGTATCACAGGAGCCGCCTGCAACTTGGCAGCATTGTAGTTGGCAGCATGCGCCTCCACGATTTGGCGATACTTCTCCTGATCCTGTGAGAAAGCAGCCACTGGCTGAGGCGCCTTGCCTGAAAAGGCTTCATTGAAAATGGTCTGCAGCACTGGGTTGAGCTCGCTCTTGGTGTTCTTTTGCCACTGGCCCGTGTTCACGTCTCGCTTGCTGTCTGCTGCCAAATGCAGCAAATCACGCATGTCGCTGGTCATCTCTCTGCCTCGTTTCAGTGAAGAGCGAACCTCTTCTTCCCGCGGATTGTCTGGCAACTTGAGCTTCTGCTCCACAGATTGCTTCTGAGTCTCTAGCACCAACGACGACAAGGTCTCGTCTTCCAAAATAGCTTGGGTCAGCTTGCGCTGCGCCTCCTCTGCCTTGGCCTTTTGCTCGGGAGTCTCTCGGGCCAGCTTCTCAATGACAGTGCCCACATACTTTTTGACCTCCTCCACGCGTTGTCGCTCCAAAGGCTCGGTCTTCTTGCGCAGCGACTCGAGCTCCTTCTTCATGCGCTCATTCTCTTCATGGATGGCTTTGGCAGTCTTAGCAATGGTCGCCAAATTCTCGGGTGTCAACTCATCTGCTACTTCAGGCTTGGCTTCTGGCTTGTCCGCTGGCTTATCTGCAATTGGCTTGACTTCAGGAGCTGGTTTGACTTCAGGGGCTTTGACCTCTGCCGGAGGCGCTTGCGTGACTGGCTGACTCATTTGCGAGGAGTCAGAAGGCTGACCCACATATTCTAGTGAATCAAAGTAGGAGAAATTGACACGAGTGGGATCGGTGGCTACAGACTGCGGTGGGCCTTGAGGCAACAAGTAGCAGCCTTCACGACCAGGTACAGTGGTGATGGAGACCTCATTCAACTGTTTGTTGAGCGGGTTGTGGGACAAGGACACTCCTCGAATCTTGCCTTGTCGAATGGCGCCGATAGTGGCTTCGGTTTCAGGTCTGCTTCCTTCTAGATCCAGTCGCAGAAAGAGAGAGCCTTGCTTGGCTTGGTAAGCATAGCCCACACGGCCCAGCGTTTCATCCGAGTGCTCGAATCGCACAGGCATGTTAGTAAACTCGTTGCGCTTGATCTTTTCAGCAATCTCCTGTTTGGTAAAGTGCATAGAGGAGGCTGCGTCTGCTGGCTTGTACACGCCGCAACCCCAGCACGAATAGCGACTCATTTGACCCTCTGCTCGTATGTTCACCGTCTAGCTCTTCATACCGACTCCCGCACAATGGCCAACGACTTTAATGACTTGGTCCGGCTCTTTAACGTCAACGATGCGGAAGTAGCATCAGTGATCAATCAGCTGCAAGTGGAAGATGTCAACATGCCTCCTGCACCGAATCAAGGCCCAAATCAACCTGCTCTGTTGATGGGTCAGCCTGCAAATGTAGATGTGGCTCGTCTCCAGGCCGAACTGAAGGAATGCAAGCAGCAGCAAGCAGCTCAGGCCCGTGATTTGGTCCAGTTGCAGCAGGAAAAGAAGCAATGGGAGCAGGAGAAAAAGGGCTTTGTAGAACAGATTATGCGCCTCTCGGATGCGTCTTCAGATGCTACCTTGAATCGGCTCCGCGCCAACGCCAGCACCAACGCAATGTTTGTAAAACTGTTGAATCAGTTCAACGATGATCTGAAAAGAGAGAACGAGAGATGGAAGAAATTGGCATCGGACAGGTTCACGACTGCAGCTCAACAGTTTGCGGTTGCCTCGCAGAATATGCAAGGCCGCCCCAATGACGCTGTAGCAGCAGAGCTGCAGAAAATGAGGGAGGCTATCCAGTTGATGCGCGACGAGATCGCGGGCATTGATATTGTTTTCCAGAACGCGGAAAAGTACCGGAGTCAGATGATCAAGCAGGTTCAAGAGGACCGCATATACCACGAATGGTACGAAGCCGGCAAATTGTATGCTGATGCTCTCAAAAACATCGTTCGCATTCAAGGCGGCCACCGCAGCGTCGTTTCATTGGATGAACTCAAGACTGCCTTGTTTGAGGAGAAGCGAAAACGCATCATAGCGGTGTTGGAACACAACCGCGACAAGAATGAGTTGGAGCGCACGATTGAAATGCTCAGAGGCCAATTGGGAACCTCTGAATACAAGCAACCAGTCCCCGAGGCCAAAGCCAATGCAGCAGAGGAGAAGAATGGAGCACCTGTCATTGCACCGCCTCCTGCAGAGCAAAAGATACCCGCGGCGTCAGCCATTCCCATCAACACAGAATCGATGACAGCCTCGATCAGCAAGATAGACTTGTCTAGAGCCAAGGAGTATTTGCAAGAGCTTCGTGCCATGATGCTTGCCAAGGAGAAGGAGATCAAGGGCTTTCAGACCTTGTCTCTGTACAATCGTGCTCAACTCGAGATACAGAGTCAGGAGATCCTGCGACTCAAGGAACGAGTGGACAAGTTGGACAAGGCTCAGACGCTGGAAGCGGACTTGAAGCGTTTGCGTGCGAGTCCCTTTGCCGATCTCGATTTGCTCAAGGAGACTGCCCAAGTTGCACAAAGTATAGCCAGCAGATACGCACAAAAGCTAGCTGGTATGCGTGTTGAGCTAGAGGAAAAGATCCCCAAGGCAGAGATGGATGTTTGGAAACCGATCCCGGAAGGAAAGCAGGAGACCAAGGAAGCGATGCTGGAATACATCGACTATATGCGCAAGAAGATCACTAACCTTGATGGTCAGATTTCAGCATTGAAGATCAAAGCACTCCAGAACTCAGACAAGTCCAAGATTGAACAGTTTCTGGGGCTTTTCTTTGCTGCAGACAGGGGGAAATTGGATGAATTCAATAGCAAGTGTGAAGAGGAAAAGAGAAAGCTGCAGGCGCAGATCGACACCTTGTTGCTGCTTGCATGGGGTAGTCCCACCGAAGCTGGAATAGAAATGGCTCTTTCCCAATTTCCGATTGAGCTTCGCGGCAAATATTTGGACAGGAATTTCAATGCGGCCGATGCACGTGTCAACATTCTATTGGGTAACCTCAATTTATTGAACCGGGAGATTGCTCGCTTGCGAGAGCAACTGAGACAAAGACCTGGCCAAGAACAAAAAGAGCCCATCATGGGTATCTTTGGGCCACCAGCGTTTGTCGATGTAGAGCAGAAAGACTTTGTTGTTGCACCTAATCAAGCCGCTATCATCTTGACTCGAGTCCAAGAAGAGCTGCGATTATTGTGGGCCGAAGAGAAAGAGAATCGGCCTGTGTCAGGCCTGCCTCCCGTGTACGAAGACGGTCTCGACTTTGAGACGTGGGACAGGGGTCCTGCGCGAGTCTTTGAGAGACTCTTGCAACGAGCCCGCGACATCCGCAGCATGAAACTGGTGCCTCCAGGCACGGACATGGATGCTCTACCGTTTCAATTGGATCGCTTGGGTATCACTGTCGATGTGCTGTCGGATCTCTTTGCTACAGTGAATCAAAAGGATCCTGGCAAGAAATTTAATGCTCAAAAGATTTTGGATACGTGGCGTGCCAACCAGAGAATCCCTATTGAACTGCAGGAAAGCATGTCAGTGGCAATAGGCGCTCAGCTGTCTATCTGGCGATCCTTTTATCGCTTGATGCAAGCTATACTCGCGCAGTTTCGACAGATTGGAGCCGCTATCCCCGAATTCAAGGCTGTCGATGCCGATGAAGAGAAACTGCTGAATCTGGAGGGCAACTTTACAGTGGCTCTCAACAATGCGGCTGCGTGGGCACAACTCGAGCCAGAAGCCAGAGTGAACCAGATCAAAGGATTGGCCAAGATGCTGGGCGATACTCCTTTTGCAGATACTTTCAACGCCCAATTCGATGCCTGGACGAAAGCCGCCTCGACTGTGTTCAGATACATGGACCCGAGTCGCATTCGGCCCGATGGAACCCTGGATCTCAAGATTCAAGAAGCAGTCAACGCTATTGGAGCCAATTACCAGGAAGCTATTAGTCGATTAGTCAAAGAATTGGAACGATTGCAAGTGAAGCACACCAAGGACATCACCGAGGACATTCTCACGCGAATGACCAACGCCGGCGCCGACCTGCTGTGGAAAATAAGAGAAGAAGAGGAAAAGAAGAATTACGTGCTAGACGCCGCCATGGTCGATGGCATGCTGATGAACCTCCTGCGTCAGCTGCGTCCTGATCGCATCATTGTGCCCGAGTCTCTGTTTGCGGAGCAGCAACGCCGATTTCAAGCCAAACGCGATTTGGAAGAGATGAAGAGGAGCATGGATGAGCTCAAGACCGAAAAGAAAGAACTAGAAGAGAAAGAAACCAAGGCGCGGGCCTTTTTGACTAGTTTACTGACTCTCATGCTCAAGAATCCAGAGGATGCCGACGAGATTGAAGTCAGAGGCGTGATTCCTCGACCCTTGCCTAATGTGCAAATTGACTTCCAGAATGGAGCCCCTATCGATGACCTCATCATGCAAGCTGTCAAGACCTTTTTCACCGACATTTTCCGCCGTTTCGCAGTGACTCACAAGGCGCTCCTTGCGCTTAGAGACAAGCTGGGCGATTTGACTCTTAGACAAACGGTCCAGAAGCTGTTGCGAGCCAAGAGCCTCACTGACGATGGCATTCAAGACCTACTCAATTCATTGGCACTGGTGCAGGCGCGGGTTCCTGGTATTGGAGTGGGAACCGCTGGCTTCCAAAGACCGCTGGCTAACCTCGAGTTGGATGTTGTCGGAGACTCGGGGATGACTTCCTGGGCCCTGTTTCATGGCCGACCCACCTTTGGTTCCATTTACGGATTTGCTCGTGTAGTGGCAGGCTTTCTGAACCGTGCCGAAGACACCATGATGGTTCAGCTGGTGCCTGGTGTGGAAAGCGGTTCCACTGTCTTTTGGCTGATCATGGGCCGCATCGAGGACGAGATCCGCATGAACGAAGCACGGGATCCCGACGAGGTACAGAGAGACATTGAAGAACAGGAAATCATGGCCAATAGACTAGAGGATGACCTGAAACAAGCAGGACCCGATGCAGCACCCGAAGTAGTACAGAA
>Ga0075163_10001205_pt1 | contig 34492 bp, 34 predicted proteins | sample JI1023141ADNA_FD_71478 | JGI IMG/M metagenome (GOLD analysis project Ga0075163, IMG submission 71478) | Wastewater effluent complex algal communities from Wisconsin, to seasonally profile nutrient transformation and Carbon sequestration -... | ecosystem: Engineered > WWTP > Effluent > Algae...
GAACGAAAGGAAGACATCCCTTTGTTGGTGAGTCATTTTTGTAAGAAGCATGGAGCCAAACTCGGAAAGAAAATCACATCCATCCCACAAAACACGCTCGACTTGTTGGCCTCTTACGATTGGCCAGTCCATTAAATTCAGAGGCTCCTCAACATGCTTCTACACAAGCTACGTCCAATGGGCCAAAAAGCATGGAGGAAATGGAACGACTTCATATTATAGAAGTTCTAAACTCTGCCAACTGGAAGATACGTGGCGAAAATGGGGCAGCAAAAATTCTCGACTTAAATCCCACGACACTTGAAGCCCGAATGAAAAAACTGGGCATCGAGAGAAAAAATAGATAGCACTCACCAGGATCACCTCACTAGCCTCACCTCCAATTTATTGGAGATTGCCTCCAATCCTTTGGAGATTGGAGTCCTTTACTTCCAAGCCATTTCTTAGATAATCACCTGTAATACAAAAGATTACAACCGTTGGCACGGTCGTTGGAAAAGGGTTCCGAAAAATATTAAAATGGAATCAACAGCTTTCAAAAAAATCAGTGCCGAGCAATTTGTCGAGCGCATTGTACAAAGCAAAGGCAACTCCCTTGTCAAGTTTACCTCTGCGTGGAATGGCTCAGCACGACTATTGAGAAACACACTGGAAGATTTGGCCTTGCAGTATACCGGAAAGGTCAACTTTTTTCTTGTCGATACCGAGGCAGAGCAGGCATTGGCAAGCGCCTATCGGATAGAGGCTACTCCTACTCTATTATTCTTTAAAAAAGGAATCCTGGCAGACCGACTTTCTGGTCTGGCTCAAAAAGCTATTATCTCAAATAAAATCGATCAACTCGTACTCTCAAATCAATAAAAAATAAACCCTCAATACCATGGAACCAAAAAACTTTTACCTCAAGACGTTTAACCTGGCAGCAAATTTTTCTGAACATCAGCTTCAGGAGCTCAACAGCATTACCACACAAAAAGAAGCCAAACAGGGCCAAGTGGTTTACGCCAAGGGCGGAGACAGAAAAGTATTTATGCTTATCAGCGGAAAAGTAAAGCTTTCTGAAATAAGTGAATCCGGTGATGAAATGATTAAGGAAGTTGTGATGCCGGGTGATCTGTTTGGTGATCTTCTCTTTAATCAGGAAGGCATTCATTATGAATACGCAGAAGTGATCTCCGAACGAGCCACTTACTATACATTTGAAGTCAATCAATTGAGTGCTTTGATCCGAAACAATCCCGTATTGATGATGAATTACATGGCCAAGGTAAGTGACAAATTCAAAAGTATGGAAAGCAGGTATGTACACATGGTGACCAAAGACGTGAAGTCAAGATTGCTTTATTGCTTTAAAGAATGGGCTAGAAAAGAAGGCAAACAGCTTGGAGATAAAGTGGTGATTAAAAATTCATTAACGCATAATGACCTTGCCAATATGATTTCCACATCCCGGCAAACGGTGACTGTAATTCTTAACGAACTAAAAGACTCTGGAGTAATCAGTTACAATCGAAAGGAGATTGAATTTTCAAGGGTAATGCTCGCAAGTTAATTAACGAGTTGGCTATTTATCTGACGTGGGATTGCTAAATTGCTCTGCAAATTTGCACTTCGACAACACACATCAAAAACTAAAAATCCATGATAATAAAACAAAACAAACTTGAAGGACAAGTTGCAATGATCACGGGCGCAAGCTCAGGCATTGGAGCGGGGGTTGCTAAGGCCCTATCGGCTGCAGGTGCCAAAGTGGTCATCAACTATTCAAGCAATCCTGAAAAAGCCGAAAAAATACTTGCTGAAATTAAAGCTGCCGGTGGCGATGGAATGGCCATTAAAGCAGATGTCAGCAACGAGCAAGAGGTGCTTGATATGTTTGCACAGACATTGAAAAAATATGGAACCCTGGATATACTCGTTAACAACGCAGGATTGCAAAAAGATGCCAAGTTTCATAACATGACTCTTGCGGAATGGAATCATGTCATTGGCATCAACCTGACGGGTCAGTTTCTATGTTCGCGCGAAGCGATAAAAGAATTTATGCGCAGAGGCATAGTACCGGAACGTTCAAAATCTGCTGGCAAAATAATCTGTATGAGCTCCGTTCATGAGGTGATTCCCTGGGCAGGTCATGCTAACTACTCCGCATCGAAAGGTGGCGTAATGATGTTGATGAAAAGTATAGCACAAGAATACGCCCCTCTCAAAATTCGTGTCAATAGTATTGGTCCGGGTGCCATTCGTACACCAATTAATCATGGAGCCTGGCAGACGCCTGAAGCGTACAATCAACTGCTAAAACTCATCCCGGCCAAAAGAATCGGAGAAGTAGAGGATATAGGAGGTGCGGCTGTATGGCTTGCATCTGATGATTCTGAGTATGTAAATGGCATCACGCTATTTGTAGATGGAGGAATGCTGTTATACCCAGGGTTTGAAGACAATGGTTAATTTGAAGATGAACCAATTTGAAAATTTGACAATGAAAAAAGTAATAAAGCTATAGATCAACAGATTTTTAATTTTTCAAAACAATTAATTACTGATTACCGAAATAACCTTAATCTTCAAATCATCAAATTCTCAAATTAACTATGACTGCCGAAAAACAACGACTCATTGAAGATCGCGACAAAAAAAAGAACTGGCGCAAATTTGGACCATACCTGACGGAGCGTCAATGGGGAACGGTACGCGAAGACTATAGTCCGCATGGCAATGCGTGGGAATTTGTTTCTCACGATGCCGCGCGAAGCAAAGCTTATCGTTGGGGTGAGGAAGGTATCGGAGGCATCAGTGATGATAAGCAATTACTCTGTTTCTCTGTTGCGTTGTGGAATAAAAAAGATGCTATTCTAAAAGAGCGAATCTTTGGACTCACCGGCAATGAGGGCAATCATGCGGAAGACTGTAAAGATCACTATTACTACCTTGATAGTACACCTACTCATTCATATATGAAGATGCTGTACAAGTATCCTCAAAATGAATTCCCGTATGCCCAGCTCGTAGACGAAAACAGGAGACGAGGTAAACTTGATCCTGAATTTGAATTGATAGATACCGGCATCTTCATGGAGAATAAATACTTTGATGTTTTTATCGAGTATGCCAAGACGGATGATGAAGATATCTTAGTAAAAATCACTGTAGAAAATCGTGGGCCTCAAGCCGCTCATCTGAATTTGCTTCCTACCCTTTGGTTTCGCAATACATGGGCATGGGGATACGATGACTATAAGCCGGAGTTGTACCTGGATGAGGATGGTGTCATACGAATATCTCATAAAGAGTTGGGCGATCGTTATCTGTTTTTTGATGGAAAAGCTGAAGCACTCTTCTGTGAAAATGAAACCAACACCGGCCGACTTTATGATTATCCAAAGGAAGGAACATTTAAAGATGGGATCAACGACTACATCGTCTTTGGCAATCCAGGCTCAATTAATAAAATCCATAAAGGCACAAAAGCTGCCATAAATTACGATCTATCTATTCCGGCTGGAAAATCAAAAACAGTAAAACTTCGGTTAACAAAAAAATTTACAGCTGAGCCTTTTAAAACATTCACGAAAGACTTTGAAGGGAGGCTCAAAGAAGCAGATGATTTTTTTGCCGAGTTGCAGAACGGAATTCAAGATGAGGACAATAAGAACATTCAGCGGCAGGCAATTGCCGGAATGATGTGGAGCAAACAGTTCTTTTACTATGACGTTGCCAAATGGCTAAAAGGCGACCCCGCTCAACCAGCACCTCCCCCGGAAAGGAAGAATGGAAGGAATCGAGAATGGACTCATCTCAATAACGCAGATATCATTTCCATGCCTGATGCATGGGAGTATCCATGGTATGCAGCCTGGGATCTGGCTTTCCATACGATTCCGATTGCTATGGTTGATCCTGAGTTTGCCAAACATCAATTGCTTTTATTGACCAAGGAATGGTACATGCATCCCAATGGTCAGCTTCCAGCATATGAATGGGCATTCGGAGATGTTAACCCTCCCGTTCATGGGTGGGCCACTTGGCGCATTTATAAAATTGATGAGAAGTTACAAGGTGGAAAAGGTGATCGGAAATTTTTGGAAGAGGTCTTTCACAAGTTGCTGCTCAACTTCACGTGGTGGGTAAACAAAAAAGACAACAACGGAAACAACATATTTCAAGGCGGCTTTCTCGGTATGGATAACATCGGTGTCTTCGATCGAAGTGCACAACTCCCAACAGGCGGCTATATTGAGCAATCAGATGGCACAAGCTGGATGGCAATGTTTACCCTGAACATGATGCGCATGTCGCTTGAACTTGCCAAAGAAAATCCAACGTATCAAAGCCTGGCAACCAAATTCTTTGAACACTTTCTGTACATCGCGGGTGCCATATCAAATGAAGGAATCGATTTGTGGGATGAAGAGGATGAATTTTATTATGACGTGCTTCATACGCCCGATAACAGGAGAACGCCCATGAAGATCCGCTCTATGGTGGGCCTGATTCCATTGTTCGCAGTAGAAGTTTTAGATGAAGAACTATTTGAAAGAATGCCCGAATTCAAGCAACGACTTGAATGGTTCTTACTCAATCGACCTGATCTTGCCAATCTGATTTCGCGATGGGGCGCAAAAGGAAAAAATGAACGCCACTTGCTTTCCTTGTTAAGGGGTCACCGTATGAAAAGAATTCTTAAGCGTATGCTTGACGAAACTGAATTTCTATCTCCCTATGGCATTAGAGCCCTATCCAAAGTGTACGACAAAGACCCATTTAAATTTTATGCCAATGGAAATGAGTTTAGTGTAAAGTATACACCCGGGGAAGGAGACACGGCCTTATTTGGAGGCAACTCTAACTGGAGAGGGCCAATCTGGTTTCCGGTCAACTACCTCATCATTGAATCGCTGCAGAGGTTCCATCATTATTACGGTGATGATTTCAAAATCGAATATCCAACAGGTTCAGGTCAAAAGAAAACGCTTAAGGAAATTGCTAACGATCTATCGGACAGGATGATCAATATCTTTCGAAAAGATAAAGATGGCAATCGGCCTGTGTATGCAAATCACCCCAAACTACAAACTGATTCTAATTTCAATAACTACATTCTTTTCTACGAATATTTTCATGGCGACAGCGGAAGAGGAGTTGGAGCAACGCATCAAACTGGTTGGACAGGATTGGTTGCCAAGTTGATTCAACCCAGAAGCAAAAAGAAGGCTCTATGATCAAACAAGACAAACTTAAGGACTTTAATTATACTCATTCTTTGGAGTGGCTTGAGGCTAACGGACTTGGCGGCTATGCGAGTTCAACGGTATCAGGCGCAAACTCCAGGAGATATCATGGCTTGTTGGTGGCCGCTATGCATCCTCCCGTTGGCCGCACCGTGATGTTATCAAAACTGGACGAAACAATTGTTGTTAATGACAAACGGTATGAATTAAGTACCAACCAATATCCCGGAACTATTCACCCTCAAGGATATCAGTACCTTAAAAGCTTTGAACGAAATTTCTTCCCCGAATTTATATTTGAAGCTGGTGGTATAAAGTTGAAGAAAACCATTGCCGCTATTCAAGGTGAAAATACTACCGTCATACTATATGACGTTCTGGAGGCAGGCAATAAGTTTGTTCTCGATTTACTTCCTCTGTGCGCCACGCGCGATTACCACAGCATGAGTCACGCCAATGACGCTATTTACAAGGGCTATCTTTTCCAGGACGGAATTTTTCAAACGAAGAATTATGAGAATAGTCCGGAACTCTTCATAAAAATACCTCACGCTAATTTCGAGGCGTCCGGACACTGGTACCATAATTTTGAGTATTCCATCGAACAATACCGAGGCTTGGATTTTCAGGAAGACTTGTTTAATCATGGAAAATTCACATTGTCCTTAAAAAAGGGCGACAAAGTCGGGGTTATTATTTCAACTGATGATCCATCGGAAAAAGATGCGTTTCAGCTTTTTGCGCCCGAGCAAAAAAGAAGAGAGGCCCGTGTTTCAGGTTTCGATGGAAATGAAAGCATCAAACGACTTGTACTGGCCGCAGATCAATTTGTGGTAAAGCGCGGTGATGACTTAAAGACAATAATCGCGGGTTATCATTGGTTTAGCGATTGGGGCAGAGATACCATGATCTCTCTACCGGGCCTATGCCTCGCTACAGGTCGCTACGATGATGCCAGAAAAATTCTAAAGGCTTTTTCTGAAAGTGTGAGCGAAGGAATGCTGCCAAATCGTTTTCCTGATTTTGGTGAAGCCCCTGAATACAATACGGTAGACGCAACACTTTGGTATTTCCATGCCATCTATAAATTTTATCATCATACAAAAGACATAACTTTTGTCAAGTCATTACTTCCGATACTTAAGGAAATCATCGAATGGCATTACAAGGGTACGCGATACAATATTCATGTTGATAAAGACGAACTACTCTACTCCGGCCAGGATGGTGTGCAACTTACTTGGATGGACGCGAAAGTTGGTGATTGGGTAGTAACGCCACGAAAAGGCAAGGCCGTAGAGATTAATGCACTTTGGTATAATGCCCTTTGTATAATGGCTGAACTCCTGACAGAAGCAGGAGCTGATAAAGAAAGTGAGATTTTTAAGAAGCGTGCTGTGCAAGCACATGCGAGCTTCAATCAAAAATTCTGGAACAAATCATTAAACTGCTTATATGATTTTGTTGATGGGGATTATAGCAACGAGGATTTAAGACCTAATCAGATCTATGCACTCAGTCTCCCCTTCTCATTGCTACCAAAAGATAAAGCACAAAAAGTATTTGATGCGGTCACTGAAAAACTATTGACGCCAAAGGGACTGAGAAGCCTCTCACCAGATCACAACGATTATAAGCCGGTATATGGCGGAGATCAATGGCATCGGGATGGTGCCTACCATCAAGGAACGGTATGGAGTTTTCTGCTTGGCCCTTACGTGGATGCCCTCATCAATATAAAAGGAAGTAAAGGAAAAGCCGAAGCATCAGGTATTGTAAGTACTTTTTTTGATCATCTGAACGAGGCGGGCATAGGCACGGTCTCAGAAATTTTTGATGCTGAACCGCCTCATGCTCCCCGTGGATGCATGGCACAAGCGTGGGGTGTTGGTGAGGTACTAAGGGTGGCTGTTGAATATGACTTGCTAAGTATGCCAAAGACTAAGAAGAAACTTAAAGCAGAGAGCTGAGCCTTACTACAGTTTAGCTCTGTAGAATGCCATACTAAAAAATCTTCTATCTTTACCGAATGTGTTATGATATTCGGTTTCTGACAAAGAATAAGATTGATTATGCCAGGCGATATGGCGCAGGCGATGAAGGGGCCTCTTTATTGATGCAGCAACTCGAATCAATTGCACCTCGCTATCATGTCACCGCACTTGATCATCCCAATCTTGCTGTGATTACAAATGAGCACCCTGAAGAAATCAGTCTGCATTCCTGGGGTCTTATACCAAGTTGGGTCAAAAACCCCAATGAAGCCGTTAAACTTAGCAACCAGACTTTCAATGCAAACGGTGAAACAATTTTTGACAAGCCTGCTTTTAAAGAACCAGCTCGCAACAAACGTTGCCTTATCTTATTAGATGGGTTTTATATTCATCATTACATCGACAAGGCGGCATTCCCCTATCATGTTCAACTTCAGAGCGAGCAACCGTTTTCTGTTGCCGGTCTGTGGGATGAATGGGTGGATCGCGACTCAGGTCAGGTAAAAAGAACAGCCACCATAGTAACCACTGCAGCAAACGAACTGCTAATCAAAATCAGCAACGATCCAAAAGCTGAATCAGGTCCACGCATGCCTGTCATATTAACCCGTGATACCGAAAAAGACTGGCTCATGCCCATGGAGAAAAAAGCGGATCGTGAATTCTTACTTTCACTCTGCAAGCCCTACCCTTCTTCGGAGCTAATGGCTTATACGGTGGCCAGACTTAAAGGCAAGCAAGCGGTAGGTAATACAGCAAAAGCAATTGAAAAAATTAGCTACCAAGAGCTAAACTAGTTTCTTTGTTTCTGTTCTTAGTTAGCCGACAGGCAAGCCTACGTCCTACAATTGATCTGACTCGCAATCAGTGCCGTTAAATTTTGGTTAATCCTGTTAGACAGGCCAGTTTCCCGCTCTAAAAGTCCTCTTCGGCAATCAACCCGACAAATCAGTCAGGCTCTTTATTCTATCCTTGCGTAGAAGTTACTCACAATGAGAAAAGCTCTACAACAGAATTGGAAAATTTACAGCATGGAGGCTATATGTCTTGGTCTTTTTATGATGTCAGCTTCATTTTCTGGTGCTGCGTTAGAATTTCCAGGTTCCCCACTTCACAAAATATTACCCAATGATTTTGTCAGGTTATGTTTTATGGGCATGGCAATGGGCGTAACAGCTACGCTTATAATTTACTCACCCATGGGAAAACTTTCAGGAGCACACATGAATCCGGCACTAACTTTTTCATTTGTCCATCTTGGAAAAATTAAAATGGAGGATGCTATTTACTATTCAATCTTTCAATGCATTGGAGGTCTAGCAGGCGTTACCTTAATGTCGCTGGTAATCGGAGATGCATTGAAAGATCCTCATGTAAACTATGTTGTTACTGCGCCAGGTCGGTTAGGGGTTGCTTTGGCATTTATTGTAGAGATTGTCATCGCCTACGGCATGATGACAATGGTGCTCACCACAAGCAACCATCCAAAGCTTTCAAAGTATACGGGTGTCATTGCAGGATTTCTTGTCATGAGTTATGTGATCTTGTCGGGGCCCATCTCTGGCTTCAGTATGAATCCGGCCCGCACGATTGCGTCTGCGGTACCTGCCATGGATTTTGGCTCATTCTGGATTTACATGACAGCTCCTTTCATTGGCATGTTCGCTGCGGCAGAGGTTTTTAAAAAATTTAAAGGCAAAGCCATCTGCGCAAAGATGCATCATGAAAATTCCTACTTGTGCATTTTCAACTGTGGGTATTGTGAGCATAAGAACTAGGTCGTGATTGAGCTATACGGAGATAAAATATAACCAGGAGTAAATATCATATGAATACAAAATACGACATCATTATTATAGGCTCTGGAGCCGGAGGCGGAACCCTGGCCTATAAGCTCGCAGCATCAGGAAAAAAAATACTTGTACTTGAGCGTGGTGATTTCATTCCGAAGGAAAAAGAAAACTGGGATCCAAAAGAAGTCTTCACCGTAGGCCGCTACAGAACAACAGAAAAATGGTTAGACAAGGATGATAAACCATTTAGTCCCTATACTCACTACGCAGTTGGCGGCAATACCAAAATGTACGGAGCTGCCTTGTTTCGCTTGCGTGAAAGTGATTTTAAAGAGACAAAACATTTTGGAGGAATCTCTCCCGCTTGGCCAATCGGCTATGAAGCATTTGAATCCTTTTATACCGAAGCCGAAAAGCTATACAGTGCCCACGGAATGCGCGGTATTGATCCCACTGAACCTTACACAAAAGCTGCTTATCCAAACTTACCGCTTAAGCATGAACCCAGCATGCAGGAATTATTTGATAACATCACTGCTCTTGGCCTAAAGCCATTTCCTCTTCCCATTGGTGTGAGGTTGGGAGAAAATGGCAAGGCGGGATCATCACCTATCAAGCTTAGTAATTTTGACGGATTCCCTGACCCTACCGAAGCAAAGGCAGATGCGCAGGTGGTGGCAATCAGGCAGGCGATGATGATGCCGAACGTTACGCTCTTGACGAGATGCCATGTCGACAAACTGGTGACCGACAGGTCAGGCAAACACATATCAATTGTACAGGTCACGCGTGACGAAGAGAAAATAAATTTTGAAAGTGATGTCGTAGTGCTTGCAGCAGGGGCAGTTAATTCAGCAGCTATTCTGTTGCGGTCGGTTGATCATAAGCATCCTGCTGGCCTTGCAAATAGTTCAGGCCAGGTCGGCCGAAACTATATGCTCCATCAAAACGGTTGTATCATTAACATTTCCAAAAAGCCTAACACTTCGCAGTTTCAAAAATCATTTGCACTCTCTGACTTCTACAATGGCTCAGGAGATTCATCATTTCCCCTTGGTGCTATTCAGCTGATGGGAAAAAATGATCCTGACACGCTATTAGATCTGGCAAAAGATTCGTTTCCGGGAAAGTCATTCGATGAACTCTCTACCCACTCTATTGATTTCTGGATTACGGCCGAGGATCTACCCGACCCGAATAACCGAGTCATGATTGGCAAGGATGGAATGATCAAAACAGTCTACACCGTCAACAACCGCGAAGCATATCACGGTATTAAGGCAAAGCTTTATCAGATCTTAGATAGGCTGGCAGAAAAAGATCCACTACTTCAAAATTCTGTTCGCGTGGGTTACGATCTCGGAGTTTCAGGCGTGTCGCATCAAATGGGGACCCTGAAATTTGGTAACGACCCAAAAACTTCTGTACTGAATGTCAATTGCAAAGCTCACGACCTCGATAACCTCTATGCAGTCGATGCGAGTTTCTTTGTGTCATCCGGAGCATTCAATCCTTCACTTACAATTATGGCCAATGCGCTGCGTGTAGGTGAACACTTGCTTGAACGATTAAAATAGTCAGTATGCAACTTGGCGGTGCTCACTTCTATAGACAATTTCTTGCAATCTGTTGCGGTATTGCCTTCACCAATGCAACAGCGCAGGAAGAAGGTCGATGGATTTTAGGAACCGGTCCCACCTATTGTAGTTATGTTGATAACCTTGGATTCAATTTAAATTTGACGTATAGAGTTGCTGGCAATTTGCATATCGGACCTGACTTTTCAGCACTACTCACCAACGAAAGAGAAGAAGGTGGAAGAGTTGTAAAACGTAAAGAACTGGAGTATAATCTCAATGCTCACTATCTATTCGATGTTCAAAAAAACGTAGCAATTTATCCTCTTATCGGGATTAACAGATCCAAGGTAACTACCCATCCAGATGGACAAGAGAAGGATGTGCAATGGATTACGGCATTCAATTTCGGTAGTGGCATTGAAATCAAAATAAAAGATATCCGATTATTCTTTGAACCAAAGTGGGTATCAAAATTAGATAAATATGATCTGACGACCGGAATACTATTCACACTATGATGGAACTCGAAGAAATCGCGAAGGTCTTTACTCTTTCAATTGGAAGCCTGGTGGAGGGCGTTGCGGCCCTGATTATTGCATATGCAGCGCTGCGTGCTGTAGTTCACTACGTTAAGAACTCCATCATTCCAGATAGCCAGCCAGGCAAATTAGAAATCCGACTGAGTTTAGGAAAAGCATTGGCACTGGCCCTCGAGTTTTTATTGGCAGCAGATATTGTACGTACTGCCGTAGCACCCACTTGGAATGATATTGGAAAACTTGCTGCCATCGCAGTATTGAGAACGTTACTCAATTATTTTTTAGATCGCGAGTTGAAACATTCGGAGAGTAAAGTAGTACCAGCGTAGCGGCAACATAAATTTATCGTATGAAAAAATGCATTTTAATTTTTAGCCTACTCTTTTTTGTCAGTAAAGCCTTTTCGCAATCGGTTCAACGAGTAGATGCCGTTGGCATTACGGTGGCCGACATGGATCGGGCGATCAACTTCTTCACAAAAGTATTGCCGTTTGAAAAAATAAGTGAGGTAGAAGTAGCTGGCACAGAGTATGAAAAGCTCAAAGGTGTCTTTGGCATTCGCTACAAAAAAGCGCGCCTGCGGTTAGGCAACGAAGAAATTGAGCTAACGGATTATCTGACGTCAGGTGGGCGCGCCATACCTGAAGATATGCGAAGCAACGACTTATGGTTTCAACACATCGCCATCGTAGTAAGCAACATGGACTCAGCTTATGCTCGCTTGCGAAAATTTAATGTGCAGCATGTTTCCACAGGGCCGCAGACGTTGCCTAGGAGTATACCTGCTGCAGAGGGCATCAAAGCATTTTACTTTCGCGATTCTGATGGCCACAATCTGGAGTTAATTTATTTCCCTCCTGGGAAAGGAAATCCTAAGTGGCAAAAGACCAGCGATCAGCAAGACAAACTCTTTTTAGGGATTGATCACACTGCAATTGGGGTATCGATGACGGAAAAAAGCAAAGTATTTTATGGGGACTTACTAGGTGTGAAATACCAGGGCGAGAGTTTTAATAAAGGAACGGAGCAAGAACATTTGAATAACGTAAAAGGTGCAAGCCTTCATATCTCCGGAAACAAAGCAGCCGAAGGAATGGGAGTTGAGTTTCTGGAGTACCTCTCGCCAAAAGGAGGACGGCCCTATCCTGCTGATGAAAGAGCGGATGACTTGATTCATTACGAAACGATTTTCTTGACATCCGAACTTGATGCGCTATACAAAAAATTGACTGCAAAGAAACTAGCTATAATTTCAGAGGGGATCGTTACCATTCCCTCCGGCAATTATGGATATAAGCGCGGCTTCTATCTCCGCGATCCGGATGGACATGTGGTAGCGATTTTTGAGAAGTAGTCTTTGGTAAATCTACTTCCCCGGCAAGTTTCATGACAAACCATATCGGGGCATACTCGTTCCTTTGGATTAGAAAAAAAAAAAACAGGACACTATGCGCACACTAATTATCGTATTTTCAATTTTATTGTTGGTCAGCAATCTCCTCGCACAAAATTCACTGCTCAATGTAGATGACAAGGGAGTAGAGATCGAAGGCTATGACCCCGTGGCCTATTTCACGGTAGGCAAACCTACCAAGGGCACAGACAAGATTCAGAGTCAATACAACAATGCTACCTATTATTTCTCCTCGCAGGAAAATAAGAACCTATTTGAAGCAGATCCTAAAAAATATGAGGTCCAGTTTGGCGGATTTTGTGCCTATGCCGTTTCGCAAGGTCATGTTTCGCCTATCGATCCCAATTTTTGCTACGTACAAAAGGACGCAACAGGTGTAGAGCGATTGATTTGTCAGCACAATCAAAAGGCAAATGATTTATGGAACAAAAATGCCAATGGTCTATTAGTGGACGCTTACAAATATTGGCCTGCGGTAGTAAAAAATGGCGGCAAGCAAATTCCCATCAAAGGCGTAGAACATTTCTACATCAACCTAGCGGAAGATGGATTAGCTAACCAGGGATACGATGTAGTTGCTTACCACACCAATAACAAAGCTCAGAAAGGTGATGTCAGGTTTACGGAGTGGTTTCACGGAGCAAAATATATCTTCACTTCACGCGAACATCAGGAATTGTTTCGTGATGCTCCTAAAAAATACTTACCACAATATGGTGGCTTCTGCGCCTATGCCATGAGCCTGGGCAAAGTGCGACCTGTAAACCCAGAAATATTCTCTATCGAAGATGGACGGCTCATGCTTCAGCATACCAAAGAAGCCTTTGACTTATTTTACAAAGATGTGAAGAACAACATTGTAAAAGCTGATACAAAATGGCCTTCGGTAGAAACCAAAAAAGCGGGACATAAAGTAAAATTCGATAAACCAGCTAAGTGAAATTAGTTGTTAGTTCATAGTTGTTAGCATTAGAAAGACTAAAGCAAACAACTACTCGCCAACAACTACTCTCTAACAACTAACAACTAAAATAATTACTATGAAAAATTTATTTCTAATTATCCTCATCCTTTCAAGCCTAGCTGCGACAGCGCAGATCGCTTCCCACAAATCAATCACACTCGAAGCTGCAAAAAAAGTTATTGCTGAAGCACGCAAGTATGCCACTAGTGTGAACGCTCCGCACGGTGGACCTTCCATTGCCATTGTCGATCGAGGTGGCAATCTTTTATTGGTTGAGAGGCCCGAGACGACCTTTGCTGGTTCGGCTATGGTAGCGTACGAAAAAGCGCACACAGCAGTGATGTTTGAGCAGCCTACACAAAATATGGAGAATGCAATCAAAGGTGGACGAACTCCTTTGATTACTGTTGGCTATGTAATGTTAGAGGGTGGTGTTCCACTTATTGTAAATGGAGAAATTGTTGGAGCCATTGGCGTGAGCGGTGCCGCAAGCTCTGCGCAAGATGTAGAAATCGCATTGGCAGGTTCAAAAACTAAAATTGATTGATACAAACTAGTTGATAGTTGTTGGTTGTAAGTTGGTAGTATATACCATGGAACCAACAACTTACAACTACCAACCAACAACTACCATTATGAAATATAAATTCCTCTTCTTCTTAACACTTTCATTCTCCGCAATCCAGGCGCAAGAATCTGTAGAGCTTTCGTTGGATAAGCCAAATGTCATTGTCAACCTAAAAACAAAAGAGGGTGTAAGCTTGGTAAAAGGCGAGTGGCGTTACAGCGATGTGCAAATCGTAGAAAAAGATTTTAAATCTCCCGGCCCATCGGGCGATGATAAACTTGCCTTGTACCCCACAGGCAAGACAATCAAGACGCACGACATTTCTCCCAAGGCTGGTGTTAAAGATTTTAATGACAGCCAGTGGGAAAAGCTTGATCCAACTACACTAGAGCTCAGAAGAGGAACAGGCTTATTATCATTCAATTGGTATCGGATCAATGTTACCATTCCTGAAAAGGTTGGAAATCTTTCTACAGAGGGATCGACCATTGTATTTGAGATTGTGATGGATGATTATGCAGAGATTTTTGTAGATGGGAAATTAAATAAATCACCTGGGCAGGCAGGAGGCAGCGTGGCAAAAGGTTGGAATGCCCGCAATCGAGTAGTGCTTACACAAAATGCAAAGCCCGGTCAACAAATTCAGTTAGCCGTGTTGGGTATCAATGGTCCCATTGCCGATCTACCTGAAAATTATATCTGGGTGCGTTCGGCTACACTGGATTTCTACAAATCATTTCCTAAAAATCCTGAATGGCAAAACCTGGGCGAAATTGTAAAAATTGATAACGCGCTGGATAAGATAATTGCACCCGGAACAAAGCTTGAAAAACTTGCTACGGGTTTTCAATTTACCGAAGGCCCAGCGTGGCATCCGGATGGATACTTGGTTTATTCTGACCCTAATACCAATGTAATTTATGTGTACAAGCCGGAAAACGGAAACGTAGAAATCTATCGAACCAAAAGTGGTTATGCCGGTATCAACATTGGCGAGTATCATCAGGCGGGTTCCAATGGATTGACGTTCGATAAAGAAGGGCGATTAATTATTTGTCAGCATGGTGAACGCAGAGTGATCCGTGTAGAGAAGAAAGGGCCTGTAACGATACTGGCTGATAATTACCAAGGCAAGAAACTAAATAGCCCCAATGATGTTGTGTTGCGTTCGGATGGAACGGTATTCTTCACTGATCCTCCGTATGGTTTGCCGATGGCCTTCAACGATCCCCGTAAGGAAACGACTCACTCCGGTGTGTATGCAGTGGTGAATGGGCAAACAAAATTATTGACTACTGATCTGAAAGGCCCGAACGGCATTGCCTTCTCGCCCGATGAAAAGTATCTGTATGTAAGCAATTGGGACATCACCGACATTCACAATACCAAAGTGATTATGCGCTATGAAGTGGCGAAGGACGGATCGCTTACCAACGGCAAAGTCTTTTTCGACATGAACAAGACCGATGGTGAGGACGCGCTAGACGGACTAAAAGTAGATACGAATGGAAATGTATTTTGCTCTGGCCCAGATGGCATCTGGGTTATTTCGGCCGAAGGAAAATATTTGGGTAGAATCAAAACTCCAGAACATGCAGCGAACATGGCATGGGGTGATGATGGCCACTCATTATATATAGCAGCAAGTTCGAGCATCTATAAGATCAAACTAAGCACTAAAGGAGTGCTTGCAGGAAAGTAAGATGACTTCAACGGATTTACTTAAATGTCCGCTCTGTGGCGATCAAGTCGATCGGTTGGTTTATCGTTTTCATGTAGAGAGCGAAACGGAAGTTATTCACAGAATAAAGACGGATCACACCGATTGGGTAGAAACGAATGGTGCGTGCAGCCGATGTGTTGACTACTATCATACGGAAGTCGTTATTCATCAGCGCATCCTTCCCGAGGCAGGGCCGCACTTTCCAGTAAAGAGTGTAGATGATTTTGTCATTTTGCCCACACCCCTTCGACTGGATGCTGATCCTCATTTCACGGGCAAAGGAATTACCATCTGTTTGATCGATAGTGGTTTTTATCTGCACGATGATCTGACTCGTACCCGCAACCGCGTGAAGGCGATTGTGGACGTTACCGAACCCAAACAAAAGTTAGAATATTTTACAACGTCTCATCCTGAAAGTTGGCACGGCACGATGACAAGCGTGGTGTGTGCGGGTGATGGATTTAGTAGCAATGGTCTTTACAAAAGCATTGCAAGCGAAGCAGAACTGGTTCTGATAAAAACACAGATTACCAACGAGGCCCATCCTGACAATGGAAAAATTACTACCGAAAACATTACGGCCGCGCTGCAATGGGTACTTGATAATTATAAGAAACATAAAATCAGAATCGTCAGCATTTCGCTGGGCGATGATAAACCGCTCAAGCAAAGTGAAAGCACCGTAAATCAACTTGCGGAGCAATTAATTGATAGCGGCATTGTAGTGGTAGCCGCTGCAGGCAATGATTTGAACGGTCAGCTTAAGCCTCCTGCCAGTTCGCCTCACGTGATTACAGTAGGTGGATTAGATGACGTAAATCAATTAGACAAAGAAAATACCGGGCTTTATCATTCTACTTTTGGCGCTACATTGGATGGATTTATGAAACCAGAACTTATCGCGCAAGCCATCTGGTTGGCAGCACCCATCCTGCCAGGTACAGCGGAAAAAAGCGAAGCAGAATGGCTTCAGCGATTAATGGGATTGACTGAAAGTGAATGGCAAGTGTTTGTTGAAAAGAACAAAACAGCACTTCAACAAGAAACCAAACTTCAATGGGACTCCATTTACAATTTGATCGATTTACATCAACGGGTGAAAGAGAGAATCCAAACAACTAAATTCTTCTCACCTCATTACATGCATGTAGATGGCACATCATTCGCTGCGCCCATTGTTAGTTCTATCATCGCACAGCTTCTTCAGTGCGAGCCTAATCTTACGCCAAAGGAGGTCAGGAATATTCTTTTCAAAACCGCCAAGAGGCTTCCCAATTTTGAAGCAGCACGTCAGGGGTTTGGTTTGATCCATCCGCGCAGAGCGATAACGCAACTGATGAAGTTAGATAAACCCAATACCGTTTTAGGATCTCCGCTTATCGACAAGGCAAAAAAGAAAATTGAATTTTACATTCAGCACGAAGGCGCTTATCAAATTTCGCTGGCAGGCGATTTTAATGATTGGACGCGCGATGCCTTATTTTTAAGCCCCTGTAAAGAAGGGTTTTGGAAAATTGAGCTGCCCTTACTACCACAAGGCACCTATCGATATAAATTTTTTATAGACGAGCATTATTGGATGGAAGATATTTGTAATCCGCTTAGGGAGCCAGATAATTATAATGGCTTTAATAGCCTGATAGAAATTACTTCCTGAGTGCTTCTACTCGTGCCCTAAGCTCCTTTAACTTAGAGTTAAAACCTGCAACATCCAATGCCCGAGTAAGACCAGCACGATATTCGATTAGCGGCATAACTTCCTCTGAAAGTCTTTTCAGCAACGCCAATTCTTCTTCTGTGTAGGACCGTAACTCCCGGTCTGCCACAGCCAACATACCAATGTTATATCCATCTGAAGAAACCATTGGTGCACCGGCATAAAACTTATATCCTGCTTCGGCCAGGTGCTTCGCATCGGCCAGTACACAAGGCTCTGTTAGAGCATACCGAAATGTAACTACCTCTTTACTTTGGATAGCGATAGAACAGGGGCTATTCTTTTTTGCTACGACCTGATTTGCAACAGGGGAACCAAACGCTTCTTTATAATAAACCGAATCTTCCTCCACAAAAGACATCAGTCCGATAGGCGTGTGCAGTGAACGAGCTGTTAACTCAGTATAGATACTGAAAATCTCCTCTGAAGGTGTATTAAAAACTCCTAATCTTCTTAGGGAAGCCAATCGACCATCCTCATCTACTGATTTACTCAACGGATCAAAATGCTTAGGGCTTCGGTTAACTTTTATGTATGACATACTTAGTTATTCAATACCAATTTATCACTTTATCAGAAAAGAAAACAAAAACTTGTGACCCCTGTAAACGGATATTGTGAAATTGATCTCGATCTTATCAAAGAGCAAATGACACCAGACACATCAGGGCAAAGATGTATTTACCTTCACCATAAATAAAATGATAATATAGCCTGCCCCACTACGAATTGCCATAAATTTTGACGACTGGCTCTCGAACGGCCTTCGCTTTTTCAGAGGTGATAAATGCCATGGTCTCCGCAATCTCTTCCGGAGTAACCCAATCCGAAAATTTGGCTGACGGATTTGCCTTACGATTAGCTGGCGTATCGATTACACTAGGAACAATGATATGAGTGACGATATTTTTAGCGGCTCCTTCAGCATTTAGAAATTCTGCCAGCTTAAATAGCAACGACTTTGAAAGCGCATACGCTAGAAAATCTTTTCCTTCTGTTGGATGCAGTGATGGACGTGATCCAACCAAAACAATTCTTCCGCCCCCTTGCTTTTCCATCTGTACAAAAATAGGCCTTACTGAAAAGTAAGCGGTCTCGAAATTGAGGCTATACATTTTCTTGAGCAAGGCACCATCTGTTTCTTTTATACCGCCAGCTCCAAATACGCCAACCAATAAAAGTGCAACATCTATGGTCTGGTGCCTGGCAATAACGGTGTTGATTACTTCGCTCACTGCACTTTCATTGGTAAGGTCGGCCTCCACCGTTTCGATATCTCCGGCAACTGTAAAGCCGAGTGTTTTTCCCGGTGAAGTGGTGGCTATGACCCGATACCCTTCATTCAAAAATTTTTCAACAGCGGCCTTGCCTAAATTTCCTGACGCGCCTGTAATAAATACATTCTTTTTCATCTGCTTTTCTTTAAATAATCAATTCAGTTACCGCTATTCATATCTCCACACACCGTCATACCCTCCCCCATGGCCAACAAATTACGCTCAATTGTCTTTGCTTTCGCAAGGTCAGCCAACTCATTCTTGCTTACAACCAATACTTTCCAATCATTCATCAGCATCACCTTTCCACTTAACTTAATCTGGTCTCCTACCAGGCCGAGTACGTGTTGATTAATTGGCTCAAAATTTTGCCCCATTAAAATATAATATTCAGAAGAGTTGGAAACATGAAATAAAGGCGGGATGCCTCCTGCTATACATCGTATAGCGCACGAACGATGGGCTTTACCTTCACCAGGTTTCATTACGCCAAAGTAACACTTTGGATCGATTACCTCACCCGACATGCTCGACTCACCCATGTCAATCATTGCACTTTGTGCTTCCATAGTATTAGAACTCATTACGGGATTGATATTCTTACTATCCATAATCTGAAATAGGGTTTTTCCATCTCCGTAAATCAAATAGCCATTCAATACAATCTGCCTTCCGTCAATCGATTGACCAAGTCTATTCTCAATGTGCTCAATGGCTCTGGCAGCTCCTGCTTTACCTTGCCCGACTAATAGGACGGTCTTGAAGAGTCTTCCTCCATGTTGATCGGCTCCTAAGTTGATAACAAGATGAGGCACGGGGGTTTTGTAAACAACTCCCTCCAGCTGCGTGGAAATTCCGTATTCAAAGTTGTTTGTTGTAAACTCTCTTTGATTGAGTACTACCAAGCCACAGATCAGCACAACCACAAATGCCATTGCCACCACTACCTTCGTTAAGAACGATCGGGTAATGGGTGGCATTACCGGAAGGTATCCAACATAAAATTCATCAGGCTTTGGTATCTGCTTCATTACCTTCTATTCTACTTGTTACTCTTTAGCGTGGCAGGAATTACTTCTGTTCCTTCAGCATAAGGTTTGGGATTTACCCAAACTTCTTGTCCCACTATCTTTACGTCATAAGTCGCTACCTTTTCTTTAAAGGGGGGAGGTGAACTCCCGTTGTGTGGCAAATACTGATACCCATGCCATGGGCAAGTAATACAGCCATCAATTATTCTCCCCTCTCCCAATGGTCCGTTCTGGTGCTTGCACACATTGGACACAGCCGACAGTTTGCCATCGTATTTAAAAATTGCAATCCGCTCCTTATCCAAACACACAACTTTTGCTCTATTGTCTTGAATATCGTTCACCCGACATACGTTCACAAAACCATTTAGTGCAGCGTTGGCTGAAACGCGATCCTCGTTGCGTTCCTTATCGCTCGCAATAAGATGAAGTGCAATAATGCTGATCATACCTACGCCAATCAAACTTACGAGTACGGGCGAGGTCTCATATTGAATAATCCCCAGCATAACGTGAAGAATGATGGAGATGTAGGCAAAGTACACCATCATGTGTAGGGTCTTCCAAACGCGCGGGCCGAGATTGTGTAGCCAGAAATCATGACTGGTAATCGCCATCAGGAAAAATACCATCAAACCAAAAAAACCAAAGATCTGAAAGGGGAACTTAGTTAAGGAACTGAAATGTGTATTAGAAACAAAGACAGAAACGATAGGATTAATATTTCCGAGTGCATGAAACTGAATGATCGAAAAAATTCCATGAACTGCGCCCACACAAAACATGGTGACGCCCAAGTGCCTGCGATTATACAAAAGCGGAAGAAAAACAGGATTCAATCTGGCCAACGGCCCAATGCTCAGTATGATGTGTAAAAGTAAAAGTGCAAGCGTGGCCGTAGAGCGGATAATAAGTGTCTCTTGTGTAATCGTAGGATGAACTATCAACGAAAGTATGATGAATAAGAACAAATAGAGAGCTACAAAACCAATGAGAATGGCATCATACACCTTTTTGTTTCGGTTCCAGAGTATGGATTGATACGATGCGCTCATGCTGTCACTTGTTAATCAAAAACTCAGTAATCTCCTGTTGATGAATTGCATCAATGAGTTGGATACGGGTTATATCCGAGGGTACATCAAACCGATAGTCACCTACGGCATCAAGCTGACCAACCAATATCTTTTGTGCGTCATTTTTGGCGTACACCAAGCAAGAAGGAAACTTCAATGGATTTTTTACGGATATGGAAACAATCGAAACACTATCCGAAGTTGAATTAATTTTCCAGGAAAAATCCTCCGCTTCATAATGACTCTCATGAGAAGGAGGACGGAATACAATAGCCAACACAAACAACAACGGAAGAGCTACTGCGAGGCAGCGCCAAAGAATAAAGTGATATCTCCGCAGTGGCCTAATCATGTTCAGTATTACTTACCGTGAGGTATTTCTTAAGCAAAACAGGCCAGAACACAATGCATCCCGGCAAGATGGTGAGTTTGAATGTCCACGGAGTGCCATGGACGGACTCATCCACGCGCTCAACCCCCCGCCACAAAAATAAGAGCGCGAAAACAAATCCCACTACCACATATGCAATCACTAAATAGAGGACGACCATAAGTCAATTAAATTCAACGTAAAGAACGCGTTTCTAAAAGAAAAGATTGTCATATACTTGACTGACAAGGGCTATCGCTTCAGGAAGTCGTATTGCAATCGATTGGCTACACCATAATTTTTTCCTCTAGCACATGCTCCAGGTCGGTGACCACATTCATAAAATTGATGTAGGCATCATAGGGAGTGTTGTAGTGGCTGAAGTACTTATGCACATCTCCATCATTCCAGTACTTGGTGCACATATAATAGAAATGATCGGAAGTAGTGAGCTTTGCCCAATCGCTGATTAATCTTTGGTTTTCTGTCTCCTTCACTGATTTCTCGAGGGAATAAATTCGCTCCATGGCATCGTGTTGCAAGCTGTTGCCAAGCCAGGCCGACAGGTCGCGCTCCAGATCAGCCCATGAACTAAGGCTATGCACATCATACTCGCCCTTGCTTGAATAGGTTGTGATGACTTCCGATGGCGTTTTAAAATTAAAGTCAGGGTGTTTTAAAATCTCCCGGGGCAGCTGTTTCAGAAATTCAAAGATTCCGGTCTCAGGCCATTGATGCTCGCCAAATGTCTCATAGTCCATAAAGAGATTTATGGTCTCTCCATTTCCTGCAGTTTGATGTACCCAACTGGCAAACTTAGGTGCCGTAAGGGGCCAATCGCTCCATGCCTTGTTCGAAAATCGAAAGGCAATGTCATCGGATAACTTATAATTTTTAAGAAGACACTTGATGTGACCAGAAGGAGGATTGTAAACAAAGTTTGGGCTTCGGTATCCTAAGACGTGATCCAGCCCTTCGCAGATAATTCCTTTATACCCAAGACCCGCCACATAATTAGCAATCTCATTGTTATAAATCAGTTCAGTATTTCTGAATATCGTTGGAACCTGGTTGAAATGTTCTTTGATTTTGGCTTTATGCAAATCAACTTGCCTGACGAATTCATCTTTTGAATAAAGAAAGCTGAGTGAATGATAATAGGTTTCTGATAAGAACTCCACACACCCTGTATCAGCCAATTGCTGAAAAGATTTTAATACATCGGGTCGATACTTTTCAAACTGCTCAATAGCAACCCCGCTGATGGAATAAGCTATTTTAAAGTTTCCTTTGTTCTTTTCAATCAACTGAAGGAGCGCCTTGTTGGCAGGCAGGTAACACTTGGCAGAAACGCGATCCAGGATTTCCCGGTTCTTGGCTTCATCTTCATAATGATGATCATTTCCGATCTTAAAACAATCGAAAGGTTTTATACGAAAAGGCTGGTGTACCTGAAAGTAAAAGCAGACAGAGGGCATGTGTAAATTCTTAGGTTAATTTCCGGAGTAACTATTATAAACTTTAGAAATCTTTATAGCGGCATCATCCCAGGTCAGTGATTTCAGTTCCTGACGGGCAGCACTGGTCAGCTCGGTACGCAGTGCATTGTATTTTAAGAGAGCGTGAATGTAATTGGCATATTTATCGGTATCCCAAAAGTCGGCCTGCAAAGAACCCTTCATTACTTCGGCTGCACCCGACTGAGCGGAAATAACACTGGGCACATGATGCTGTGCTGCTTCCAATGCAGTAAGACCAAAGGGCTCGGAAACAGAAGGCATAAAATATACATCCGCCAGCGAAAGCAGCTCATCCACTTTTGCTTTGGAGAGGAACCCGGTAAACAAAAACTTGCGTCCCATTTTCCGATAGGCAGAACTTTCAAGCAGATGAGCAAACTGATCTCCGGTGCCCGCTACTACAAATTTTACGCGAGGATATACCCTCGTCACCTTCTCCGCGGTCTCCAACAGAAATTGAGGGCCCTTTTGATGAGTCAATCTCCCGAGGAACACCACCAGTTTGTCCTTTAGTTTATGTTTTGTTCGCGGTATGTCAGCCGGTGCAATTCCATTGTGGACTACGCTGATCCTGTATGCATCAATACGATAATGTTGAATGATCTGATCTTTCGTGTATTGGCTCACAGCGATAATCTGATCGGCTCGCTCCATGGCATTTCTTTCCAACCAATAAATTTCATTGCGTGTGCTTGAGCCTGCACGGTCTGTCTCCAGCGCATGCACGTGAAGTATCAAAGGCTTTCCCGTCCTGTTTTTTATGTTTACGCCAGCCGGATAGGTAATCCAGTCGTGGGCGTGAATGACATCAAAGTCGCCATCGGCAGCAATCTCTTCTGCCAGCTTGGAGAACAAGTACACCTTGTGCATTACGTTGCCTCCATATACTTCCTTATCGGAGAATATCGTATTAATGGCTTCCACACTACCCTTGCCTTCCCGCAGCAATTCAAAATCCTTCCACTGTGCTCTTTCAATTTCTGTATTGAGGTGATGGTAAGGGCTGAGCGCAATGGGCAACTGATGAACTTCGGTGTTCGGAAAATCAAATTGAAATTGCAGGCGCTCCAGGTTAATCTCTTCTTTAGTAATGCGGTTGAGGCCGATGATATCAACGTTATTCAGTTCTTCGGTAGCAGAAGCAGATGGAATAATTAAGCGAATGTCATTTTTCGGACTAAGTGCTTTGACCAGGCCGTAGGTAGCTACTCCCAATCCTCCACTAAACAATGGAGGAAACTCCCAACCCAGCATCAGAACCTTTGCCATTAAATTTATATTGCTTGCACCACAAAGAAGCCTTAATTCAAGTCGATAGGATGTAATGAAGCTGACAGAAAGCGGTAAATGAGCGGATCATCACACCCTGCTGATGAATCCTTGAAGTTAGCAAAAAAGCATTTGGCAGACCATGATTAATGTCATGCCAGGATTAAATTATGATGCAAACGGCTTAAAATTAAAGCAACAAATTCAATTTCCCCGAAAACCTATTTCCAGTCTGGCGGAGGTTGATTAGAAGAAAGCGGATAGGCCGCCAAGCAACTTTGTGGAATTCGCCCTGTACCCATTTCACAATCCCAAAAAGGAATGCGCGAAAATTTAATGGGGACATCTGCCTGCGTTAGATAAAGTTGTTTTTTATTTACGGCAGCGGCATAAAAAATTCCAAGTGCTGTGCCCGTTCCGCCTTTTTCAAAAATAGTAGTGATTGTTTTTCCCGTAGGAGGCTGAAACAAACTGGTGGCTCCTTCCTTCTGCGACTGAATAATTTTCCAGTAGTCATACGCAGCTTGCGAAAGACTCATCTGCTTTACCTCTGCCCTGTTCTTCCCTTTCTGAAAAGGAAAGTAATCGAGTGGAATGTAGCCGACTTCTACTTTTTTTGCTTTGCGCTGAGCAGTAAACTGATCATCGCCTACATGAGGTTTGGTTTCAGGGCGCGTGACCCAGCAGGTACAGCACGTACACTCTCCTACTTTCACCAGCCCAAAATTTCCCACAACCCACCCACTACACGGAGGTGGATCGGGGCAGCTGCATGGTGCGCCACCCGGACAGGGCACCAGACGTAAATTCGGCTCTGAGTTTAACTCAAATATGCTCGTGAATTTCCAACGGACAAGGTTATCACCTTCGGGCAAGCCGCTACCATCGGCAAAAAAACGATAGCCATACCGCACTTGTTCATTCAATGGCTCGTACGACTCAAACTCATAATACAGGCTATCAACAATGCCAACGGGATTTATCCTGTCGGGAACAGACTCATACACTTTGCCATCTCTTGTTTCTATTCTGATAAAGTACTCGCGACCAATCACCCCCTGCATTCCATTGGCTTTGGTCTGATAGGTTCCTGTTTCTATCTCTTGCATCACCTCGGCATTACCGGCATTGTCCAGCATGGTCACCTGCTTGGCCGTTACCGGTTTGCTAAATTTCAAGAAGCCATCTATAGGAGAAGCCAATGATAGTTTTACGGTGTACGGCCCCGGCTCATCGGTGATCAAACCTTCCACTACCAACTGCGAAGTATTCGATTTAGGAATGATGATATCAATCCTGTCGACACAGGAAGTAAGGAATGCTAACGCAACTAGTGAAAGCCATAGCTTTTGCATAAACCAAATGTAATACAAGGCTAATTATAACGCCATGTTAAATAATGACTATTTCCATTCCCTGAGGGAGACGATACTGGACAATGAAGTATTTGAATCAGGGAGTGATGTGATCACGCCTTCACTACTGCCAATCTTCAGGAGGTGTGGTAGAAGAAAAAGGATAGGCAAGCAAACAGCTTTGTGGAATCCGACCTGTACCCATTTCACAATCCCAAAAGGGAATGCGCGAAAACTTAATGGGCACATCGTCTCCCGTAAGGTAGCGTTGCTTTTTCTTAACAGCGGAAGCATAAAAAATTCCTAGCGCACGCCCCGTCCCATTCTTTTCAAAGATGGTCGTTGTCAGTTTTCCCGCAGGCGATTGAAAAAGACTGGCCGCTCCTTCCTTCTGAACCTGAATTTCTTTCCAGTAATCAAACGCCTGGCGCGAGAGGCTCATCTGCTGAACTTCGGCCCTGTTCTTTCCTTTCAGAAAAGGAAAATAATCCAATGGAATATATCCCACCTCTATTCGCTTGCCTTGTCGGTTTTCGGCAAACTGATAATCGCCAAGGTGAGGTTTTGTTTCAGGGCGCGTAACCCAGCACGTGCAGCAGGTACAATCTCCTACTTTCACCACACTACCCTGACGGTTTACTGTCCAACCGCTGCATTCGGGTGGAGCAGCACAGGCACAGGGCGCTCCGTTTCTACACGGCACAAGTCGTAACTTTGGTTCTGCATCCAACTCAAATACACTGGTAAACTTCCACCGCAGCAGATCATTACCCTCTGGTAAGCCCTGGCTGTTGATAAAAAAACGAAAGCCATACTGTGTTTCTTCGTTGAGCGCTTGATACGATTCAAACTCGTAATACAAACTATCAAGAGTGCCTACCGGGTTCAGCTTATCCGGAAGCGACTCATAAATTTTAGCATCCCGTGTCTCTATCCTTATATAATATTCGCGCCCTACCACACCGCGTATGCCGCTGGGTTTTGTTTGGAACGTTCCCGTCTCTACTTCTTCCAGCACCTCGCTGTTGCCCACATTGTCGAAGAGCGTTACCTGCTTTGCCGTTACAGGCCGCGTATATTTCAAGAAGCCATCCACACTTTCAGAAAGTGAAAGCTTCACCGTATAGGGCCCGGGGCTATCGGTGATCACACCATCTACCACCAACTGCGAAGTGTTGGATTTGGGAATGGTGATGTCAATCCTGTCGATACAAGAACTGATAAGAATTGATACAAAGAGCAAGAGCACGATCCTATTCACCCCCCAAAATAACGATTATTTCCAGTCCCACTCCTGCATGATCGGATAAGCGGCACTACCGAATTCTTCCCCAGGGCTACCGAATTCTAGCCGAAACCTGCCGAATTCTGGTTGGTGGTTGCCGTGTAATGCCAATTGGGCGAGGTTTGCACTGTAAAATAAACGCGACTATTGCTACGGGTGTTGATTTCAATGGGAGACTTTCAGACTGACACGAATTAAGGGCTATATTGAGATGCAATAAGGGTGTGTAGGACATAGAGTCTCTTATATATAAACGTTATAGCCAATGGTAGGACGACCAACCCGTAAAATAAATCAAACAGACAATGACACTAAGAGAAGCGGTAATTAAAAGTTTAGAAGACATTGGTAGTCTGACAAATTACTCCGAAGTTTTAAATCACATACTAGCTAAAAAGTATTTTGACTTTGGGGCAAGTAAAACTCCTGGCTCGACAGTTTCAGCCTGTCTTGGTGACTTCATACGCAACGGTGACACAAGAGTAAAACGCATAAAGCAAGAAGGTGGAACCTATTCTTACTACTTGACAAAAAATGAGCAAAATATTGGCATTGACGTTCTATCTGGTGCGACAGAAACTCAAATAACGAAAGTTGTCAGGGTTGACAAATCAAAAACATTTGATGAAAGAGATTTGCATAAACTTTTGAGCAGCTACTTAAAAAATACAGACACTTTCTCAAAAACAATTTTTCACGAACAATCAAACGGTAAGGACAGTAATCAAATCTGGACACACCCTGATATGGTAGGAATCAAATTTTTAAACTTACAGACTAAGGCGAGCCAAAACTTTTTAAAATCAATAAATCGTGTTGATACTTTCAAAATGAGTTCCTACGAATTAAAAAAAGAAGTCAATAGCGACAGTGAACTTAAAAAAGCATTTTTTCAAGCGGTATCAAATTCAAGTTGGGCGAATTACGGTTACTTAGTTGCTTTTGAGTTCAGCGACAGTTTGAATGAGGAGATGGGCCGACTAAATCAATCATTTGGAATTGGAGTAATGAAACTAAACGCAAACCCATATCAAAGTAAAATACTTTTCCCAGCAACATATCGTGACTTGGACTTTAAAACAATAGATAAACTCTGCAAAATGAATAGTGAGTTTAATAAGTTCATTGAGCAAACAGAAAAACTTATGACAGCAAGTGAAAAATATATTTCGGGAGCAGAGAAAGAGCTTGACGAATTTTGTGATGACTACTTTGCAAACGACACTGAAGTTGAAAAATATTGCAGGGACAAATACATACCAACAGAGGAACAACCATAAAATTAATATCAAATGGACTTTAACCTATTAATTGGCTCTTTACAATTGGCATTGGCAGCTTTTCAATTAAAGATTGACCATTTTACAAGACCCTCAAACAGACAAGAAGAAAATGAATTAAATAGTTTCTATGACTTAGGTGAGGCAATTCGAACACTTGAATTTGCCTTAGCTGAAACTGTTTCATTTGTGGGTCAAACTAATAATAGAGAACCTAATCCGAGACTAGCTTCACTTTGGTCAGACGCATCTAACAGTATTAGAAAAATCGGTGACGGTGCTGACTTAGCTGACTTGACGTTTGAGAAAAATCTGTATTGGCGAAATCCTGACTTTTATAGGGGACAGACTGAAAATAGACTGCATCGCATTTCACTCGACAATGTTTTAATCCAACTGAGACAGTTAAGAACCACATATGACAGACTCCAGAAAAAGGTAAACGGGTAACCACTGGCTATAACAAAATGTTTGCGCAATGGTGGGGTTCAGTGTAAATTCAAAGTGCTATCTTCGTTCAACGTTTGGTCACGTGGGACAATGAAGCGTTTCAAAGTCCCACCACTGCGCAAACACAAACGTTGGCTGCCATTACATTTTGACGACATGACTAAAAAGATATTGATTGCAATTTTAATCCTTGGGACAATTTCGTGTTCAAGACGAGAAAGTGAACAAAAACCGGGACTACTTTCATATTTTGTTTCAATTACTGACAACGAAGACAAAGGGATAAAGGAAATACTTGACTTTTATGGAGGTGAATGTAAGTATTCAGTTGGAGCAGTTGAATCAACGGACGATAAAGAAGACAAAAAATACTTTGAAATAGAACTACGAAAAAGCCCGGTAATTACAAAATATGCAGACAGACCTGAATGGACGACAGGGAACATAGCTTACAGATTTTTCAAGAATTTAAATCAGGAGGAACGAGAAAATTATACTCATATAAGAGGGACTTTGATTTTTGACAATGGTGACAAAATTGAGCATGATTATTCAAGGGAAGAATTAGAGATCGTAGATAAAAGCATGGAGATTGTTTTAAACGTCATTGAGACAATCAAACAAAAAAGATTTCAGGACATCAAAGCTTATTTGAATCCAGAGAACAATTTCACCTATAACAAAGACACTGTTGTTAGCGACTTACAAAAATTTGACCGTGAATTTGGGAATATTACAGAATTTAGACTGTTTGGGTTCAAGTACACAACTGCTGACACCAAACTGATATTAGGAATTTTTGGAGTATTGATTCGGGACGTTCAAAACTCCGAATTTAAGGTCTACATTAATCCTAAGTCAGACAAAGAAGAAATCATGGCCTTGAATTACAAGTGGTGAATGTAACGGCTGCCAACAAAATGTTTGCGCAAGTCACTAAAAGATGAAGACAACTAACAAGAAAAAGGACTTTCAACTGCTCTGGTTTGCATTGACATCAATAATAATAACGATAGTCGTTGTCATTTACTGGATTATTGTTGACAAAATGGAAGACAAGAGCACTTTCGGAGATGTCTTTGGCGGACTGACTGCCTGGTTCTCAGGACTCGCCTTTGCTGGCATAATACTTACAATTCTTCAACAGAAAAAAGAACTTCAATACCAGCGAGAGGAACTTCGATTGACTAGAAATGAATTTAAGACGCAAAATTATACACTTCAAAAGCAACGATTTGAAAACACTTTTTTTAATCTATTTAAATTTCATAACGACATTATTGATAAACTTTTCTTTCTAGAGACTACGAGACATGAAAGACATCAAGTTTTTCAATTCCTTCACGGTCAACTAAAAGGAACTCTGCTGAATAAAATCACTTCTGATAGCTCGACTGGAAGAAACCAAGGAAATAACAATTATTCCATTCAAGAACTTGAGGATCTAATTGTTAGTACAATTGGCGCGACTGTTACAATGTACACCAACAACCTGCAAGTGTATTTCAAAAGTCTCAGACAATTGAAACTATTTGTTCACGAATCCGACTTATTGCAGGACGAAAAAGAACGGACTTTCTATATGAACATGATAAAAGGTCAAATGACTGAATATGAAAAAGTTATGGTTCTTTACGTTAGCATTATGAAAGTTGGTTGGGTTAAAGAGATCAATTATTTACTGAAAAAATATTCGATACTGGACGACATTAACAAAGAACTACTTTTGACAAACCGTGACATGGAGGTTTTTGATGTTAGTGTAGAGAATTATATTAAGCAAGTTGAGTAAGTGGCCAGTGCACAACAAAATGTTTCCGCGATGGTGCGGTGAGGATTAAGCTATAAGTTTTATCTTCGTTCAGCATCTAGGGGCAATACAAAAACATGACAACGAAACAATTTTACCTGATATTCTCTATATCGTTGTCGATCCCAAGCCTTGGGCAACGTAATCCAGCCATTGATTCCTTAACGACTGAATTAGGAAATTCAATGCTAAAAAATGAGATAGAAAAAGCTGATAGATTAGAACATCTTTTGGTGGCCAAAGAAATGGCGTTGCGTTCGACCGAGTTCAAAGATTCTGTGCTACAGGCGCTCGTTGCCATACAGGGATACAATTTTTGGACAAACAACAAAGGGAACTTCTCCGATATTGATATTTATCATGGACTATATTCAGCATTGAAATCTTTCAACGACCCGCTAATTAATACCCTTCCCCAAAAAATTGACAAACTGCGCAATGAAAGCTATGCAGTAACAAGCATCATGGCCGATAAATTATGTTCAAGACTGAAACGCAATATGCTTGTCTCAGAATGGAACCTATTTGCTAGCCAATTCCCATATGAAAGAACATGCAGTTTGAATGAAGGGAAGAGGTGAAGTACGGTATAAGTTTTATCTTCGTTCTGCGTTTGGTTTCCTCGCGAAGCGCGGAAGGCAGTGTTACAAGACGCGGCTTCGGAAGAGCACCACTGCGGAAACAAAAACGTTAGCAGCAATTTCACTTGGACAGATGAGCAACTTAACGACAGACATCTATAAGGACAATAAATTTTCCCGACACCTAGGACCCTTTGAATTAGAAATGGTCAAACGAGACATTTGTTTCTTCTACGAGGAACAAAAACAATGGGCAACAATTTCAGGACAATTGAGTTTTGGTTATACGTTCAATCTTCCCTACTGGGACTATTTAGACTTAAGGGGATTTATAGATGAGGCCGACAAAGGCTTCATCCGTAAAGGAAGTTTACTTTTATTATTGAGTGAGTGTCTTGAATTCTTCGAGGACATGGAACATATTATCTATTTGACAAACAAAACCTACTGAGTTTAAAAAACTCCATAAAGACTTTTGAACCGACCGACAAGAAAGAAGAGAAAATAAGGGAATTGATTTTAACATTGACCGAAAGAATAGAGACGAATGACAACAAATGGGAAAAGACTTGGGACGAATTTTTAAACAACCTTTTTGTCACGGACATTTATGGTTTTTACAGGGACAAATTTAAATCGTTCGACAATCATTGGGAGTTACTGTTTCAAAAGTATCAGGAGAAGTGAATCAGCCACTAACAAAATGTTTCTGCAATGTTGCCGTGACGAGTTGCATTTAAGTTTTATCTTCGTTCAACGTTTTCGTTTCGTGGGACAGGACGCGGCTTCGGAAAGGCACCACTGCAGAAAGATAAAAGTTGGCAGTACTAATTTTGGAATAACGTGGACTATCGATTTAACACTCAATACTTAGGCGTGACTGACAAGTCAATTTATTTTCTAAGGAATAGATTTCCATATAAAGAGATTAAACAGAACGAATTACAAAGAGTACAATTGACGAGGGGGACAGACTTGAAAAGACCGACCTTATCAATTGTATTTGGTACGGCTTTGTTACTTGTTGCATTATTTCTAATAATAAATCATTCAGGTTACAGGTTCCACGATCTTACAGGCACTCGCGGTTCAGCTCGAACAGTTGGCTATTTAATCGTACTAGAAATTTTCTTTGTAGGACTTGGGGCATACTCAATTTATAAGGCATTACCGATTCATAGGGTTTTGACATTTACTATGAATTCTGGCGATAAAGAATCGTTCAGCGTGTATGAAACCGTAAAAGAAAAAAAGATTGATTTACTTATTACCAGTTTGACTACGGTTCTTGTCGGGACTAAGATTGAGATTGATACGGAGTTCAGGCCATAAAATCACGACCGCCAATAAAATGTTTGCGCAATGTACGGTGACGTGTAAGCTATAAGTTTTATCTTAGGTCTGCGTTTGGTTTCCGGGCGAGCGCGCGGCAGGCAGTGGGCCAGGGCGCGGCTTCGGAAGCATCACTGCAGAAAGGTAATCGTTGACGAGCATATCTAGACAAGTAAATGAAAATTAGAATAAGAGAAAGACTAGATGCGATAGACTTTAGGTCAGTCTTTACTTCTTTGCTCATAGCTGTGATTCTCGTTGGACTTTTTTACACATGTATTTATTTAGACGATGACCCTGTGGACGTTAGTCTTGCTGGACAAACTAAAGCTAAAGTAGTTTCAATAGAACCTGTTGATATGATGCATCAAGGAAGGTATGGAACAAGAATATATACGGACAGTTATAAAATAACATATCACTATACAGTTAAGACCCGGTCGTTTGTTCAGACAGAGAATATTAAAACCAGGGCTAGAAATGATATTTTGCTGGATGAAATATTTAAACGCAACGAATCAGATTCACTCATAATAAGATATGATAATGTGAATCCAAAAAGAAGTCGAATTATTGGGGTAAGCAAATAAGGTACGACTCGCCAACAAAATGTTGCGCAATGGGTGCAATAAAGTGTAAGCTATAAGTTTTATCTTAGGTCTGCGTTTGGTTTCCGCGCGAAGTGCATGGAGGTTAGGCGCCTTATCCAGGATAGACGGAAGAACAAGTGAAATACATAAATCTATATACAGCTGACAATTCCTACGAGGCAAACTTCATAAAGGACGACCTGGCAAGCGAAGGAATTGAATGCATGCTCACAAACGAGAACTTTGTGACTTTGATGCCTCACATGAATGGTATGTTAGGTTCAGGTATACAAATACTTGTCGATCGGGCTGACTACGATAGAGCTAAAGAAATATTAGTCAAAAGAAATAATACCAAAATCCTGGCCTGCCCTAATTGCAATTCCAAAAATATTAAATATGGGTTGGGCACAAAGCACCGACTTAAGAAATTATTGGCATTAGTAATTACTTTGGTAATAGGTTTCCCTATGTGGCACATTAGACAAAACTATTGTTGTCGGGACTGCCACACAGAATTTGGAAACTAACGCAGGGTGTAAGCCATAAGTTTTTATCTTCGTTGCGTTTGGTTTCCGTGCGCAGCACGCGGCAGGCATTGGGCCGGGGCACGGCTTCGGAAGCGAGCTACCGCAGAAGATGATTAACGTTGTAGGAATTGGACCGGAACAAATTTGCATGGACTTATGGACGAAAGAATCTATGACGAGACAACTCTCTTCACGCTATTGAAGATCATGGGAGTCGGATTTATTGTTATAATAGGCTACATAAATTTGGACTCATACTTCACGGACAAGGAATATCCAATGTTGACAACAAGTGACTCGCTAGACGATGAGCAAATCAGATCCTTCAAAACCAATCGGGGAATTGCTTTTGTGGAATTTAATAGTGGGCGCAAACACAAAGTAAACTGGGGGCAGAATTTGAACTATATTGACTATTCATCGATCACTGCTATATTGAGCATTGGGGACAAAGTAACGAAGAAACCAAATTCCGACACCCTTACGATACGGCACTCAGACAAGTATTACTATTACGTATTGGGACACATGATTAAAAAAAATGAATGAGATTGGTTCAACTAGCCACAACACTGTGTATAAAACATAGCTGGAGCTCAGTGTTGCATTCCTGTCCAGCACCTCCCCGTAGGGGCGATGTGGTGCAGTGTAAGCTATAAGTTTTAACTTCGGTCAAAGGTTGATTTAATCAGACAGCAAGCAGTTTCCAAACTCACACCAATTTCCAACAAAAATGAAACCGGATATCCAAAACTACAATAACAGTCAAACTTCAGATGACAAAAAAATTTGCGACTTACTTGCTAAGATAATTGATAACGAACTAAACAAAGCGGAAAGCAAAATCTGGCATGCTCACCCGGTTTGGTTCTTTGATGGAAATCCAATAGTTGGCTACAGTAAACAGAAAAAAGGAATCCGGTTAATGTTTTGGAGCGGTGCGGACTTTGAAGAAGACAACTTAAACGTGGTGGGCGAAAAATTTAAAGACGCTTCCGTTTTTTACACAAACATCTCAGAAATCTCTACAAAAGATTTGAGGCGTTGGCTTGACAAAGCAGAAAAAAAACAATGGGATTATAAAAACATTGTTAAGCGAAAAGGTAAATTGGAAAGGCTAAAATGAACTGTCACGATTACGAGATTCGCCCCGAAACAGGCAAAGAGTAATTCCAATCGCCATTTACAAACCAACTCCTGACAAAAC
>Ga0075163_10001206_pt1 | contig 34473 bp, 25 predicted proteins | sample JI1023141ADNA_FD_71478 | JGI IMG/M metagenome (GOLD analysis project Ga0075163, IMG submission 71478) | Wastewater effluent complex algal communities from Wisconsin, to seasonally profile nutrient transformation and Carbon sequestration -... | ecosystem: Engineered > WWTP > Effluent > Algae...
TGGAGAAAACAAATGATTTTATGCAAGCATTGTGGAAGCGACAAGAGCCGGAAAGACGGGATGGTTCAAGGGAAGCAGCGATATAGATGCAATGAATGCAACAAAACTTTTCGTATTGGCGACAATAGAGAAAAGTATACGCTTGCACAAAAAATAAAAGTTATCAAGCTTTACACAGAAGGCGTGGGCCTTAGGGCAATAGAGCGATCCGAAGGCATATCCACCCCTTTATTAATTCATTGGATTAGATATTTTTCAAAGATGCTAAGAGAAAAGCTCTGCACTACCGAAATTCCTCAAGACAGCAGACAAATAGAAATACTAGAAGTGGACGAATTATTTACATATTATCAAAAAAAAGTAACAGTGCCTATGTGTGGCTTGCTGTGGACAGAAACAGGAATCAAGCTATTGATATCGCGTGGTAAGTAACCTCAATTTCGCATTGTATGTATTGTACATTACGTCTCACAGAACTATAACATTCTAAATTCTGGATTGCCGCGCTCACTAACGTTCGCTCGCAAGGACGCTTTGGTATTATATCTTCCTACTCCTTCCTTGCGAGCAAACTGAAGGTTTGCCCGGCAATCCAGAAGCAAAACAATATTTGCAAACTTTAATTATTAGCATAATTAATGCGAAACTCAGGTTAAATATTATGCGACGGCGCCGAAACACGTAGTATCGAGGCCTGAAACCTGCTTGGTAGTGGGATCTAAAAGTGCTCTGATTCGTCACTATTTAGCTAGGTTTAACAGAAGAACAAAGCGATTCTCCAAGGCATTTGATATGATATTTGCTTCCCTGCTCATTCTATTTAACAAGGCTTTCTTACTTTCTACTATAGTTATTTAGCAATCCCGATATAAGTATATCTTTAATATATAGTGTCAGCTCTCTTGTAGTCTGTATCATATATTTTGGGTTTTTTGAATCTTTGCGCTATAAGGCAACTCCTGGTAAAAAAAATATTAAAACTATATGTTGTTACTAATGATGGTAAGCGGCTTTCTTTTAAGAGGGCCTTAGCAAGATATATGATTTTATCTTTCCCGAATATTATTTTATTTTGGTTGACTTATATCTTAAGCATTATTTTTCCAACCACGATCGTATATTAATGTATATGTTAATTAGTACTTGTGCGCTTGTTGTACTTATGGGACTAAATATCATATGGATTGTACCTACTTTTTTTACCAAAAAGCGTCAGGGTATTCACGATCTTTTAACATCTACTATGGTTTGTAGAGAGCAGTAAAAACTCCGAGGCACTTGAACTGAAATCTAAATATTGAAGTAATAAATGCCATAGGCACACAAAAAGCTCGTAGGTTTTTTACCATCGCCATATTGTAGCATTTCCAGAATTAACTATAGCATAAAACACATACAAATCATGGGATTTGGTATTACTACTGTATTTTTATAAATACATAGCATCTTCAGCAGCGCAATGTGTGCTTGTATCGTGTCTTGCAATTAGCTCTTGAACAGCCGGGCTGATTTCTGTTTTCCAATAATCGTCCATGGGCTTTGCAACGCCTTCTTTTAAAGCGGCATAACATTGAGGTTCAGTTGCAATCAGCTCAGGTAGCCTTACAACAAATTCTAAATGTTCAACTTCTGGATCATAATTATAGATCGCCAATATAATATTGCTAAAAGTTTTAAGGCAATATTGATACAAATCATGCTTTTGAAGAGTCTTTAGATCCTTGTATAGCTGACCTAAAAACTTTTCACTTAGTGCTCCTCCAAATTTAAACGAATCATTGGTATCAAATTCTGTGAAATCACTAATATTAAATAATTCTTTGCTGATACGAAATAAAGTTTCAATTACTGCTTTGTTGTAAGAAGATTGTGCTGTTAAAGACTGCTGAGGATATGGATTTTGTTCAGTACTAAAAACATAGCGCATTAATCTATGAGTATATTCATGAACTACAGAACCCAAGAAATCATATCTAGTGTCAGGGGTTGTCCCGATACTATCTATTGGATACATATAATATGCATAATAGCCCTCAGGTAAACCCCTCTCTGTAAAAGATGTGTCAGAAAGCAATTCGCAGGACGGTGAGGTTCCTATGTTAAGTGAATTTGCATGCAATATTTCATTCACAATAGCATTATTTGCGCTTAATAACTGAGTATATTTTGTAGCTACAGTACTCGCAGTAAAGATATCGCTATAAGTGTGCTCCAACAATCCATCCACTATAGAGTGGGTTGTATTACTATAGCATATGCCACCTTTTGCTACATAAAGTGTGGGGTTTTGCAGCATTTTTAAATGATAGTGATAGAATTTGGTCCAGAAATCATTATATTTATCAAACTCAATGTTATACGCTCTTGGATATAACATTTCAAATATTTCTTTTTTTGAAAATAGGAATGCTAAAGTAAGTGGAGCAGCCTCAAATTCATACCCGTCAAAACTTACCAGTTTTTTTCACTTAAATCTACATCTTCCCTATGCTGAACAAGCCATTGAACGAAATCTATATTTCCTACTTCTATAGCTGAATGAAGGATATAAGACCCCTCTAGAGATGTGCCGTTTTCAATTAATTTCTGTGCCTCTTTAAAGTTTCTATTTAAAGCACATTCTTGTAGTGTAGTCATTTTCTCCTCTTTGTTCTTTATAAGACTTTGAATCAAACGCTAACATATATTAAGCAATACGTCAATAACCTTAAGAAATAATAATTAGCTCCAACTTTGCATTAAATATGCAAAAATTTTTTCTTTACCAATATCGACAAATAAGCCATGGTTTTTTATAAGAAAATCATCTATACGTATTTTTTATAATATGAGTGTATAGAAGAATGTTACTGGCCAGCAGATTCAAAAGATTTTTAGCTTCAATCATCGACACTATGCTAATTGTTGTATTGATGATTTTTGTAACTATTGTCATATATAAGCTTTTTAAAATTGTACCGCCATTATTCTACTTAGAATCTATAAACTCTTTAGTGTTTTATTTTTTTGCATTTGGAATTTCCACCTTGTACTACGCGTTATTTGAATCCTCTTACTTGAAGGCTACACCTGGGAAAAAGATCTTTGGTCTCTACGTGATTGCTGTTGATGGCAACAAGATTTCTTTTATAAAAGCTGGGATTAGGTGTATTGCGTTATATTGTATTTTTATGATTTGTAGTGTTTTTGATGCCTATATAAAACATGCTATATATCAATATTTTAGTGATGAAATACAATATTTTAGTGATGATTTTTGGGCATTTTTTGCATATGCAGAGCTTTTTATTAAGGCTTTTCCTAAATTTTTAATTATAAATATAATTTGGATAGTTCCTATTTTATTTACTAAAAGGCGTCAAGGTACTCATGAACTTATAACTTCTACAATGGTCTGTAGGCAAAAATAGGAGGATACAAGGTAAAGTATGAAAAAAATACAGAAGGAGATTTTAGATTTTTGTAAAACCAATAATATGGAAACTACATCAACTTTTAGGATTCTAGATTTACTTTCAGAGCTAGGAGAGCTGGCAAAGGAGGTGTTAAAAACAACCGAGTATGGCAAAAAACAAGACATAGTAAAAACGGAAAATTTGGAATTGGAAATGGGCGATGTAATGTTCTCACTAATTTGCCTGGCAAATACGCTCGACATCGATTTGCAAGAAGTTCTAACAATGGCATTGAACAAGTATAAAGCTAGGATTGCAAAAAGCAATGATCCTGGTTCCGGTAAATAATAAATCTTCGGCTTATATTTATGCTGTATCTATCTCTAACCACTTCTTGACGCGTGCAATAAATACGGAATTAAGATTTTTCTATGGTTGCAATACAAATGCTTATACGCAGTACACGATAAATGCTTGATTTAATTTAGTTAAACTGATACTTTTATAGGACAAAATTGAAGAATGAATAATGTCAGAAGATAGCAACAAAGAAACAGGGGTGATGACCATCAGCATAGAAGAGGAGATGAAAACCTCTTACCTAGACTATGCGATGAGCGTAATAATTAGTAGGGCGATACCGGATGTGCGAGACGGCTTGAAACCAGTGCACAGACGAATTTTGTACGCAATGCACCAATCTGGATGCTACTATAACAAGCCTTATAGAAAGTCAGCAAGAATAGTTGGTGATACAATGGGACGATATCACCCTCATGGTGATACCGCGATTTATGACTCGTTAGTTCGTATGGCACAGCCATTTTCGTTGCTCTTACCTTTGATTGATGGTCAGGGTAACTTTGGTTCAGTGGATGGTGATTCTCCAGCAGCTATGCGTTATACTGAGTCGAGGCTTTCCAAGGCTGCACACCTTCTGCTCGACGATATCGATAAAGATACAGTAAATTTCCAAGATAACTATGATAACTCAGGCCAAGAGCCTGTTGTGCTTCCTGCTAGGTTCCCTAATCTCTTGGTGAACGGCTCAGGTGGTATTGCTGTTGGTATGGCAACTAACATTCCTCCGTTTAACTTAGGAGAAGTGATAGATGCATGCTGCATGTACATTGATAAACCTGATATTTCAGTTCATGATTTGCTCGATGTTGTTAAGGGGCCTGATTTTCCAACGGCTGGCCTGATTCTTGGTAAAAGTGGCATTGTTTCGGCTATAACTACTGGACGCGGTTCAGTGGTTATGCGTGGCAAAGCTGAGATAGAAAATCTATCTGAAAGCAAACAAGCAATCATTATCACTGAAATTCCATATATGGTTAATAAAGCCAAAATGGTGGAAAAAATTGCTGAGCTTGCACGTGATAAAAAAATAGAAGGAATTAGTGATCTGCGTGATGAGTCTGACAAAAGTGGAATAAGAGTGGTCATTGAGATCAAGCGCGATGCAATGGCGGAAGTAGTATTAAATAAACTTTATAGTTTCACGCCGCTTCAAACTTCTTTTGGCGTGAACATGTTAGCTCTGGATAACGGCAAACCAAGGGTGATGAATCTACTGGACGTCATCAGGTTATTCGTTGAATTTAGAGAGGAAGTTGTCTCAAGGCGTATCAAGTTCTTATTAGACAAAGCAAGAAGCAAGGCTCATTTATTGATAGGTCTATTTATTGCAGTAAACAATATTGACGAAGTGATACGAATAATCAAAAGCTCACCCGATGTTGTTACGGCTAAAGAATCATTGCTTGCGAGAGATTGGAATGCTGGAGAAGTTGGTAGATATATCGAATTAGTTGGTGATCAGCATAATAAAGTAATTGATTCTAAATGTAGATTTACCGAAGCTCAGGCAAAAGCAATTTTAGAGATGAGATTGCAAAGACTTACTGCAATGGAGCAGACAAAAATTTCTGACGAGCTTGAAGAGCTGGCGTTAGAAATAAAAGATTATATAGAAACATTGGGTTCTAGAGATAGTCTTTTCAATATTATCAAAAAAGAATTAATTGAAACAAAAGAAGAATTTGCTGTTCCTCGTAAAACTCAAATTGAAATAGGCGAATTTGAGTATGATATTGAAGACTTGATTCAAAAAGAAGACATGGTTGTTACTGTAACCCATAACGGCTATATCAAGAGATGTAAACTATCTGCATATCGTGCCCAAAAGAGAGGTGGTAAGGGTAGGTCAGCGCTATCTATAGGAGATGAAGATTTTACTACAGATTTGTTTATTGCAAATACTCACATGCCAGTACTGTTCTTCTCCAACTATGGAAAAGTTTATAAACTAAAAGTATATAAATTACCGCTAGGTAGTGTACAAGCAAAGGGCAGAGCGTTAGTAAATTTATTGCCTCTTGATGAGGGAGAAAAAATCACTAACGTTATGGTGTTGCCTGAAGATGAAGAAAGCTCAAAAGATATGAACATCATGTTCTCCACACAGTCTGGTAACGTGAGGCGGAATGATTTATCTGACTTCCATAGTATCCAATCCAACGGCAAAATAGCTATGAAGCTGGATGATGGCGATAAACTAATTGATGTAAAATTATGTACCGAAGATGATCACATTTTGCTCTCATCAAAGCAAGGAAAATGCGTACGCTTCCCTGTGTCTGCAGTAAGGGTATTTAAAGGCAGAACCTCTGACGGAGTGAGAGGGATTAAGCTTGCTAAAGACGACTGCGTAGTTTCGATGTCTGTCTTAAAAGGCATTGAAATAAACTTTGAAGATAGAGAGCAATACCTAAAAATACCTTTAGAAGTTAGAGTGCAAATAGCAACTCTAGAGGGTGATGAACTGGAACAAGTATTCCGTGGAGTAGAGGCGACATTACTTAGAGAAGATATTATCAAATACACAAAGGCAGAGCAGTTTATTTTAACAGTCACCGAGAAGGGGTTTGGTAAGAGAACTTCTGCGTATGAATATAGAGTCACTAATAGAGGCGGGCAAGGGATAGTCAACATCATCACTTCAGCGAGAAATGGTAATGTGGTTTCTAGTTTTGCTATCACAGCAAATGAACAAATCATGTTGATCACTGATCAAGGAACTTTGATTAGATGCCCGATTAGTGGCGTTAGAATCGCTGGTAGAAACACGCAAGGAGTAACGCTTCTGAAGACTGCGCATGAGGAAAAAATTGTCTCAGTAGCGGCAATTTCTGAAGCGGCTGACGAATCACTAGAAGGTATTGAGGAAGGAGACGAAGAAATTGCAGAGGATAGCAACGAAGCTGGCGAGGTATGATGAAGGTAGGTGTATATCCAGGAACTTTCGATCCTATAACAAAAGGCCACACTAACATCATACTTAGATCTCTATCTATAGTCGATCATCTAATAGTTGGTATTGCAAAAGACGTGGTCAAAACTCCAATGTTCTCGCTAGACGAGCGCATAGATATGATCGATAATACTATAAAACACTTAAATATACCGGATGGAAAGAATATTAGCGTTGAAAGCTTTAGTGGTCTACTTGTAAAGTTCGTACATCAGAAGAAAGCAAATCTAATCATTAGGGGCCTGCGCGCGGTTTCAGATTTTGAATATGAATTCCAGCTTTCTGCAGCAAATGCAAGGCTCGCGAGTGATATTGAAACAATTTTGTTGCCAGCGACTGAAAGCACTCACTTTATATCTTCGAGCATGGTAAAAGAAATCGGCAGACTTGGAGGTGATATCTCAAGCTTCGTTTCTACCTATGTACATTCTAAGATCATCGAAGCTAACGCTAAACATCATTAAAGATAATCAAACGTGGTTTTATTATGAATAAAAATATTCATATTCTTTCTCGTGCAGTTATTATTGACAATGCACATATTTTGCTTTGCAAGACAACGAATGCTCAATCAAATTTTTATTATCTTCCAGGAGGGCATATAGAGCATGGAGAAAGCGCTACAGAGTCATTGAAAAGAGAGCTTGTAGAGGAGCTTGGCTTTCAATTTATAATAAAACGGTTCTTGGGATGCCTTGAGTTCAGTTTTAATCCTGACCACCCAATATGTCATACGCATGAATATAATTTCATATTTGAAGTGGAGTCTGGAGTTGTAACTCGTAGCACGGTATTTACTCCATTTGAGGAAAAAGGACTTTGCCTAGAGCTAGAATGGATAGCGCTACAAAAGCTTTACACTATAGGCCTGAGGCCTGGCCCATTGGAAAAACTTATTCAAAAGTGGCTTGAACAAGATTTTGATGATGCTTTTGAAAGCAAGATGCTATAGTAACTTCCTTGATAAAGAGTATATGGTACAATCAATAAGTATTTGCCAAAATTGGTCATCAATATACCAAGGGGCTGAGATTCCTCGGAAAAGAGGATTGTACGGTAAAGCACCATACATTAAACCTACTAACTCTTTTTGTTGATTTAAAGATAAGTAATTTTTATGGAGAATTGATCCTGGTTTTTTTTAGCAAATGATTTTTTTTGTGAACGCAGTAACGTTTGAAACCCCAAATACTTCAGTGACTGCGCTAACAATACCATTAGCGTTGATATTTGCCCTTTCATAGAGACTGTGTACAGGAGCATGATCCAAAAATATATCTGGCAGAAATAGGTTCTTGATTACTGAGTTCTTGCTGTTTAAATTATTTTGTAAAATAAAATTGTTCACTTGCGTTGCAAATCCACCAATGCTTCCTTCTTCTACAGTAATTAGCATTCTATGGTTTCTAAGTAGTTGTTTTATTAATTTAGTATCTATAGGCTTTGCAAATCTAGCATCAGCAACAGTTGCTGAAACGTTATATTGTGATTCCAAAATTTCTGCAGCCTTTATTGCTTCTTGCAGGCGAGTACCAAGCGACAATATCGCAACATCGCTTCCTTCTCTAACAATCCTACCATGGCCGATATTTAATGTTTTTTCTGCTGTGATTATAGCTCCAGTTGACTCACCGCGTGGATATCTAAATGAGATTGGACCATCATCATATGCAGCAGCGGTTGCTACCATTTTTGACAATTCATCTTCGTCGCTAGGAGCCATTACTACAAAGTTAGGCAAAACGCTAAGAAAGGCAAGGTCGAAAGTACCAGCGTGCGTGGAACCATCTTCGCCAACTAAACCTGCTCGGTCTATAGCGAATCTCACTGGCAGCTTTTGAATCGCAACATCATGTATAACTTGATCATATGCTCTCTGCAAAAAGGTAGAATAAATTGCTACGAAAGGGCTCATATTTTCACAAGCAAGGCCAGCAGCAAAAGTTACTGCATGTTGTTCGGCGATCCCAACATCAAAAAATCTAGAGGGAAATTTCTTTTGAAAACTGTTAAGCCCAGTACCTGAAGCCATTGCCGCAGTGATAGCAACAATTTTATCATCTTTTTCTGCTTCTCTAATCAGGCTATTAGCAAATACTTGGGTGTAAGTCGGAGCTTTGAGTTTTGGTTTTTCTTGCAATCCGGTTTCAGGGCAGAATTTATTTACAGCATGAAAATGCTCCTCTTCGCAGCCATTTGAAGAATAAAATCCATTACCTTTTTTTGTGAGGACGTGAATCAGCACAGGCTTATCTATAGCGCTATCACTTTTTATTGCCTCGAATATATTTACCATATCTTCGATATTATGCCCATCTATTGGTCCTAAGTAATCAAATCCTAGATTCTCAAATATATTATTTGAAGAAGCGACATTCTTTAGGCTATTTTCTAAAGTTTTCAGAGCTTTTTTAAAGAAGATTTTTAATGGAATATTCTCTATTGATGATTTGATTAAATCTTTGACTTTTTGTTGCGTTGTTGGCAAAGAGATCTTTGACAAATGATTGCTTAGTGCCCCAACAGATGGCGATATCGACATTTGATTATCATTCAGAATAACAATGAGTCTATTTTTTAAAGACCCTGCATTATTAAGAGCTTCGAAAGCCATACCTGCGCTCATTGCACCATCGCCAATAACTGCGATGGTATAATTGTTTTTATTTTGTAATATTCTACCAATTTCCATACCAAGGGCTGCTGAAATAGAAGTGGAGCTATGACCAGCACCAAAAGGATCGTACACACTTTCTGTTCTCTTTGTGAATCCTGATAAGCCTGACTCTTGTTTCAGTGTAGTAATTTTATCACGACGTCCAGTGATAATCTTATGGATATGCGATTGATGACCAACATCCCATATCAATTTATCCTTGGGCATATTAAATACATAATGCAAAGCGACGGTTAGCTCTATAACGCCTAAGCTGCCACCTAAATGCCCACCTATTTTGGCAATTGAATTTATGTAGAAGCTAGAGAGCTCTTTACAAAGATCTGAAAGTTGGTCAGAATTAAGATGTTTCAGATCGATTGGTAAATTAATTTTTTCTAATAACATAGGTTATTAATCGAGAGTTGAACTGTTATTTGAAATACATAATATTAAATTTATTAATAAATGTATATATCAATATTTTAAAAATATATGCTTTAGAGGGTATGACCTGTGGCCGATACTGGGAGTGTTTCTGCTGATCCTTTATTCGTAGGACTAACAAGGCCTACGATGATTTTTGGTGTTAGTTTTAAATTTTTCTTTCTAAACTTCTTCATTGGGCTTATTTCCTATATAAACTCACCAGGTATCAAAGTAATATTTATAGCGATATTGCTGCATCTAATAGGGTATATAATATGCTTCAAAGAGCCATTGTTTTTGGAATTATACCTAAAGAAGGGAGAAAAGTGTACTAAGTGTACTAATAAAAGTTATCACGGTGTAAATTCTTATGATCCATACTAGGATGATTTTTTGATATGATGAAATTGCAAAAAAATAGGTCTTCAAAGGATAAATACGCTAAATCAGAGTATTCAACCTCTAATTTTATTCCATATCTATGCCACTGGAATGACAAAACTTTACTTACAAAAAGCGAAGAGCTGCTCCAGATTATCAAGGTAGGAGGCTTTTCATTTGAAACGTCTGATGATGAAGATTTAGATATCAAAAAAAACCTACGCAATACCTTATTCAAAGGTTTGACAACTGGTGGAACCTCTCTTTACTTTCATACGGTTAGAAGAAGGCATAGCATTTTTTCTGATACCGAAGGAGTTCTAGAAAAGGAGGCTAAGACATTTACTGGCACCGTAAAGCAAGCCTGGCTTCGTAAGCAAATAGGGCAAGAGGTGTATATAAACGAGCTTTACATAACAATAGTAAATCGCCCTGATGTTGGTGGTGCTGCGATCTTTGAGCATCTAATAAAAAAATTCCAGCAGAAAGCTGATAGAGCTAATTGGGAATCTCAAATGAAGGATCGCTACGAAGAGCTTGAGGAAATCACTGGTCGCGTTATTGCAACCCTCTCAGACTATAATGCAAGGATTTTATCAATCGTTGAGACTGAAGATGGATGTTACTCTGAAATGTTGGAGTTTTTAGGAAAAATCGTCAACTGCGGAGCCTCTACTAAATATAACGTTAGTTATTCTAACATAGATAAATATTTAGCCACTGATAGGCTATATTTTGGCGATAAAGCAATAGAGGCGCGGGGGCCATCAGGCACAAGATATGCGGGTATTGTGAGTGTAAAAGAGTATGGCCCAACAACTTCAGCTGGTATGCTAGATGGATTTCTTCAAATGCCATTTGAGCTAATTATTACTCAGTCATTTTCATTTGCTAACAGGCAAGTTGCAATAGGAAAAATGCAATTGCAACAAAATAGGATGATTCAAGCTGAAGACAAGGCTGTATCACAAATCATGGAGATTTCTGAAGCTTTAGATATGGCGATGAGTGGAAGAATTGGTTTTGGGATGCATCACCTGACAGTGATGTGTATTGAGGATAGCCCAAAAAAGCTAGAGTTTGCACTAAGTCAGGCGGTTGTGGAACTCAGTAACACTGGTATTCAGCCTGTAAGAGAAAAAGTGAATTTAGAACCATGCTTCTGGGGGCAACTTCCTGCTAATGATGACTTTATAATCAGAAAAGCTACTGTAAACACGCTGAATTTAGCTGCATTTGCTTCTCTGCATAACTACCCAATAGGTAAGCAAAGTGGAAATCACTGGGGGGAAGCAGTGACTGTTCTAAATACTACATCCGGAACGCCATACTTCTTTAATTTCCACCTAAGAGATGTTGGACACACCACAATTATTGGTCCAACAGGCGCTGGTAAGACTGTATTGATGAATTTTCTATGTGCCCAAGCTCAGAAGTTTAATTGCCGAATGTTCTTCTTTGATAAGGACAGAGGTGCAGAAATCTTCATTCGAGCAATAAAAGGGGTATATACTGCTATAGATCCAGGTAAAAAGTGTGGGTTTAACCCGCTTAAATTGCCAGAAACAAGTGAAAATAAAACCTTTTTGCTTGAGTGGTTTAAGCTTTTAGTGACTGTAAATAAAGAACCAATAACAGCTGAAGATATAAAAGTACTGAACCTTGCAGTTATGGGTAATTATAAGCTTAAATATGAAGACAGAGTTTTAAGGAATGTTGTCCCATTTCTTGGCATAGAGCTTGAAGGTAGTCTGGCTAGTAGAATTTCGATGTGGTATGGCAATGGTTCACATGCAAATATTTTTGATAATGAAGAGGATGTGTTGGATTTCTCAAAAGCAACAAACTTTGGCTTTGAAATGGCTGAGTTGCTCAAAGATCCAATAGCTATCAATGCAGTGTTGCTTTATTTATTTCATCGTATCAGTATATCTCTAGATGGTACTCCAACAATGCTTGTGCTAGATGAGGCATGGGCATTGATTGATAACCCTGTGTTTGCTCCTAGAATCAAAGATTGGCTAAAGGTCTTGCGTAAGCTAAATGCGATGGTGATATTTGCCACCCAAAGCGTAGAGGATGCAAGCAAGAGCGGTATCAGCGACACCTTAATACAACAAACCGCGACACAAATATTTTTGCCAAATTTAAAAGCAACTGATGTATACAGAACGGCGTTTATGCTTAGTCAACGGGAGTATATGCTAATCAAGACAACTGATCCTGGCAGTAGATTTTTTCTAATAAAGCAGGGAATAGATGCTGTAGTAGCACGCTTAGATCTAAAAGGAATGACCGACATCATAAACGTGCTATCTGGTAGGTCTGATACGGTGCTACTCTTATATGAAATCATGAAAGAATATGGGGAAGATCCAGTAGATTGGTTGCCAGTTTTTTATGAAAGATGCAGGCAAATGACTACCAAGTAAAATGTATTTTGCAAAGTTGATTTATGAAGATTAGATTGATATTTTTTATTTTATTTTTATTCATATCATCTTGTGCTGAGTTGTGTTTTGCTGAAGCTCCTCTTGTAATACCGGCCGATAAATTACCTGGATCTAACTGCGATAGATCGTGGTGTCAAAACATGGATAAGGGGTGGTCTTATAATGATGACTGTACTAAAAATTCTGATTTAGATTATATAAGTTGCCAAGTTTATAAGTTATATGGCAAGACATTTTCCATGGTTGTATCTGGCGACGAGAAAACAGAAGGTGCATATATTAGATGTAACTCTAGTAGTGATTATGCAGATGATGATTGCTTAAGAAGAGGAGCCTTTACCGTTACAAACGATATATCTCAAGCAACGCCAAATCTGAAATTTAATGCCCTTGATGTTAATCTTAACGCTATTAAAGACAGTGATGGTAACACCTATTTTTGCCCTTTAATAAGATGCGATGTGCGCACAGAGGACGTAGCGTTCAAGGTCAATGGATCAACTCCGTTCTATGGGAAATTACAGCAAGGAGAATACACATTTCAAAACTATGTATTTTATCGTAATATCCGCGTTGGAGATAATTTATGTGTAGTCTTGATAACAACTCTAGGTCCGGTATACTTAGGGTGCAAGGCATATCCACCAGCTATTTCTCCATCTCAGCAACAAAACGCCTGTACAGATGCTGGAGCTCATCATTCAAAAGTATTTTTTTCAATAAGCAGTAAAATTGTTGAGTGTGTTAGGGGTATTTTAGATGAGCTATTTATAGAAAATCCTAATGATGCAAACAGAAGTATTTTTCAGGCTCTACAAGATAACTTGCGTAGAGCTGTAATGACGGCAATAGTACTTTATGTTGTACTTTTTGGAATAAAAATTGCCACTGGTAGCCAAATTCCAGCTAAAAACGAAGTATTCATGTTTGTGTTAAAAATTGCCCTTGTGCTTTATTTTACAATGGGTACTAAGGGTGATGATGGCAAGTATCATAACGGTTTGAAGGATTTGGTATATGATGGTGGTATGGCAGCAATGACTTCTTTTTCTTCGTATATACTTGATGCGGCAAGTACAGGTGGTTTGTGTAAGTACACATCCTCTGACTATGATAAAGGCTATTCTTACATGGCTTTGTGGGATTCTCTAGATTGCAGGATAGCTTACTACCTTGGGTTATACCGAATTAATTTCTCGGGAGATGGAGACCCAGCATCAACAGTCTATGGTATTATAGGATTTATAATCCCTGCTCTGCTCAGCACACAACTCATACTAACCTTACTCTTAATAATTTATGGTATATTTATAATTTCTCTGGTGGTTTATTTCGTGCATTTTTATGTAATCGCCATGATCATGTTAGGTATCATGGTATACCTAGGCGTGATAATGGTGCCTCTGGCTCTATTTTCGTACACTAAACAATTTTATGATAACTGGCTTAAAGCCATTATATCTTATATAATGCAACCAGTAATCGTGACAGCTTTTTTGGCATTAACGATGATGGTGTTTGATAGCGTGATATTTGGAAATTGTGAATTTAAAACTACTACTGCAAACATCAATGGCGCTGATTATAATTATTGGTATATAGATGGTACGCCTTGTAATGATCAAAATGATCCGCGATGCAATACCAAGCCAGTTAAATCTTCATGCCTTAGCTCTAATTCATGCGAGGGTGGATCGCAACCATCGATCACTAGTTGTCAGGATAGCTTCGGAGGGAAATTTTTATCGGGACTTGGTAGTGGCAATTTAGCCCTTACCTCTCTATCTTCAGCATTTTTTGATTATGTATCGCTGAATTTAAACTTTAGCCCAACAAGCTTCGTTACAGCGTTATTAAAAGTGATACTATTATCAATTTTAATATTTTTATTTGCAGATAACCTGGGGAGTTTTGCTGCAGATCTCACCTCTGGACCAAATATAGGTAAATATGGAAGTGATGCCACAAAAGTATTTAGTCTAATTAAGGAAGGATTTAGTAAACTATCAGGTGCGGTGCGCAACAAGATCACTGGTGGTGGTAAAAAAGATGATAAACCTGGTGGTAGTGGTGCAGGAAGGCCACTAGTAAATGTCGTAAAGAAATGAAAATGAATAGAGCAACTAGATATATACTATCTCTTATTTTAGCAGTAACTATGCTTCTATTATTGAATTCTTGTGGTAAGAAGGAATGCTATTCAGATCCTAATATTGATGAGTCGGGTCAAACGTATACTAATCAAGAGATAACCAAATCCTTATATGCAAATGCTAGTGGATGGGTTAATACTGGAGCTTTTATAAAGCTTAGTTCATATCCACTTCAAGTATCGGTTTCTGGAAATATTAGCCTCTGTCCAGATGCACAATGTCCAAATTCTTCGACTCCATGCTCTGATAATGATAGCTTGTGTTGTTATCCAATTAGTGCAAATAAATCTGAGTGGATAGAAATAGATAAGAAAATATATCCAGGTGATAATTTAAGTTTTTGGGTGGATGCTCCGCAACCTGGTTCACCAATTTCCATACCAACCTCTAATTCTGGCAGCGCAGGGCTAAACAGATGGACCTATTTTAATACGTACACTCCATCATCGGGAGATTGCCCTAAAACTATACCTTTTTCGTATGACCAGCTTTCTACGAAATGCTCTGATCTAAGCCAAGGATATCCTGTGTGTCCTTTGGTGCCTTCTAATGCGGGGGATTTTAGTCTGAATAGCATCATCGGTTCACCGGGCTTTAAATGCTGGCTTGTTAGTGCTGCAGGCTTACAGCTGAAGTTTGTTACAGATCCATCTGGAGATTGTAGTGCTAGCGGGGATTTGACTTGGTTCAATAAGGTTTTCACTAGCTCAGACTATAACTCAGATACTAGCAAGGATACTATAATAGTTACACCTAAGCCATTATCTGGATGTGATCCAAATAATGCAGCCACTAGAGCTAAGTGCTACGTGGGCTATGCTGGACATGATTGTAACGGCGATAGTCCTGATAATTGCTTAAATAGGCAAACTTTTAGAACTATAGTGCCAAATAAATATGTAGAGAAGGTATGCGCTGGCTTGCCTTCGTCAGGACCTAGAGGAGTGGGTGGGTACATATTGAAGTTTAAAAGAAAAGCATGCCAAGCAATAGATGGTAATCCGTCTCCATCTGCTTCCTATGCCGGCATAAATAATCTTGGCGCTCTAGAATATGTAGTAATGGAAGGCTCTCCTGATGATAAAACCACTGGAACTATAATTTCAAAATCAGCAACTGTTTCTTCGGGCCCTCAAGGTAATTTATATTTAAGGATTGTAGTAAATCCCCAAAATTACAAGAATAATGTTGGGCAATACGACGTTAAAATTAATTATAAAGAATATATAGTACCTCAAGGTATTAGTTGCATAATTGAGAAGCTTAGAACTCAATTGCGAGCGTTAACTTTAAACACCTTGCCGCAATATTTTTTTAATATGAGCTGCGTTGGGTCGGGTTGCGACTGTCCAAATGGAAATTGCGAAAATCCATATATTAAATTCATAAGAGCTGTATTAGTTTTATACATAGTTGCATATGGATTTGCGTTTTTAATAGGATACGTAAAAATATCTCAAAAAGATCTAGTAATAAGAATACTAAAAATTGCTATAGTATTAGCTTTAATTAGTAAAAATAGCTGGCAATTTTTTCATGATTACTTTTTCGATCTTTTTATATGTGGTATGGATGATCTAATAAGGCTTGCCCAAATACAACAAGATCCTAGTGGAAATGTTTTTGGATTCTTAGATAGGGTGCTGAGTTTGATGCTTTTTACTAAGAGCACATGGCTAAAATTTTTGGCTATGCTAACAACAAGTCCGATGGGAACTATACTTGGTATAATGGTTATTATTAGCGTAATTTTATTTTTAGTTGGAGTCTTCAAAGCAATAGTAACATATCTCATGGCTATATTTGCTATAGGTTTCTTAATCATGCTGGCACCTATATTCATTCCATGTATTTTGTTTCAAATGACCAGAAAACTATTTGATAACTGGATCAATATGTTTGTAAAATATTCTCTAGAGCCAGTGATGTTAGTGATAGGATTGAGTATACTGGTTGATTTGCTTTACAATGTATTCATACAAATGATAAATTTTTCAGTATGTTGGAAGTGCGTGTTTCCAATTAATCTGGATTTTCCGATAGCTTCGGATTTTGTGAAAGCAATTGGTGCTAGTGATACTTTGTTTTGCTTCGAATTTTTTGGTCCGTTCGGTTTCTTTGTAGGTGGAGGAGGCACACTATTATCTGCATTAGGAGTAGATGTAGTAAATACTCTATTTTTTATAATTTTAGCTATGCTAATAAAAGGTTATGATGATTTAGTACAGTCAATGATTGTGCGCATAGTCGGACAAAGAAAGCAGACATTCAAAGCCTCTGAAGGAAGGAGCACAGGGGATATAGGCCAAGCAATCCTTTCTAGAATAGGCTATACAGGGCTAGAGCATGCTGCTTACCAGGCAGTAAAAGCTAAAGCAAGGGATATGATATTTGGTAAAGCGCAAAAAGGATTAGATCAAGGAAGAGGTACTCCTGAATCGCCTGGTACACCTCCTGCATCTAGGCAGCCTCCAACGATGAGCCAAGGTGCAGCTTTAGCATCTAGTATGGATTCTATTGTGAACGCTCATGTAGATTTGGCTGCTGCAACAAACCCTGTCGCTGCAACAAACCCTGTCGCTGCAACAAATCGTGCTGTTGAAACTGCCAGAGTTAAAGCAACAGAAAATATAATAAAAAGTATGCACGATAAACTAGATACTACTCCTGATTACCATGCCTTTATGGCAAATAGCCACGCATTTTTAACAACTCCTCTTCCAGCAAATATTACACAGATGCCAGAAGCGCAAGCCTTCCATAATGCCTTAAATAACGATCCAGTTACGCAGCAAGCATTAAAAGATCTTTCGGACCCAACGACTTCTACGCAAGCAGCTAGAGATCAATTTGCTTCCGCAGTAGCACAAAGGCCTGATCTATCGAAGGTGTTTACTGATTCAACGGCAAGAACAGCTTTGGTAAATCAAATGATGACGGCGCGAGGAGGAGTAGGTGCTCCTCCTACAACGCCTCCAGCTCCTCAAGGACCAACACCACCTTCTGCACCAGGAGGAGTAGGGCCATGATAAAGCGTCTAAAAAATATGACTTTTATCTCACTCATCATACTGTTCCTGCTATCAGGCTGTTCAAATCCACCTAATAACTGGCCAACTGTTGTACCGCCATCCTATGGTGGGAGTGATCTTGCTAGCACTACTTATTATTTACCAGCTAACTCTGATGATTGGTCTGATGCTGGAGTAAGTTATAATAATAAATATGAGTACAGAATTAAGGTTTTTGCAACAACCCCAATATACAGCAAAGCAACTACAGGCTATAGAGCTATTGCAAATGGCACGGTGAGCCTTTGTAATTATTTTGGACCAACTCCAAAAACTATTATTCCACAACCATCTTTCGCTCAAATTAACTTGCCTCAAGTTGCTGTGCAGGCTGGTATGGCATTTGCGCGAACAGACGATGTTACAGCAGATTGTGCAAGTAATAGCATACTATTTTTTAATGTACCGAGCGCGACTCGACAAGATCAAACATATAATGTAGATCCTACCAAAAAAGCATTCCCTTATGGAATGAGTTTAATATTTTTTAGAAGTCAAAATTTCACTCCGTCTATACAATGTAGATATGGTGCTGGTTTTTCTAAGTGCTGCAGTAATTTTCAAGGATATTACAGCATTTTTGGTTGTGTAGCATATAACGGCAACCCTCTAAATGAATCTAATGCAGGAGCGGTTGAATATATAGTTAGCGATACTAAGCCCGATAAAGCTGCCGTGGGTACGCCAATTACATCTATGGTGAATGATAACGGGAACAATATAAGAGCAGATCTAAATGTCAGTAGCCCTAAATCGGGGCGTATATGGCTTAGAGTTATTGATATAGATAACAATTACAGCAATAACTACGGCCAGTATGAAGTTACTATGGAATATCCACGTGGAAATACGAATTTTATTTCTATAGTTTCGCAGTATGTTATCCAACCTATATCAAACCAAGTCCAGCAAGTTTCGATAATTTTTTGGGAAAATCTAGTTGGAAGTTCAGCAATCAAGAAAATAATAGCAGCAATGATAACGCTATACATAGTTATATATGGCATATTTTTTGCACTAGGATTTGTACAAGCAACTCAGAAAGACTTAATAGCTCGAATATTTAAAATAGCCATCCTTTATGCTTTGATTGCCCCTCAGAGTTATCAATTTTTTAATAATTACCTCTTTAAATTATTTGTAGATGGGCAAAAATATTTGATAGATGTAATTATCAACCCAGAATCTACAGGAGCTGGGGGATTAGATTATACACAGTTATTTAGTTTTACTAATTATGTTGTGAACAACGTACTCTCTGGAAATTTCTTTCAAATATTATGTTCATTTATATTGTGGTTCCCTATAGGATGGGTAGCATTTATATTACTATTTTTGGCCTTTATTAAGTATGCATTAGCTGTTATTGAAGCAATAGTTTCTTACTTAATAGCTGTGACAGCAGTCCAGTTTTTAATAGCTCTAGGCCCTATATTTATAGCATTATTATTGTTTGATAGAACAAAAGAACTATTCACAAAATGGCTCGGGATGATAGTAGCATTCACGATGCAGCCGGTAATACTATTTTCCACAATAATATTTGTATCAACTTTGATCAACGGTGTAGTATATAATCTAATGTCTATAGGCCTTGAGTGGAAGTGCGTGATCCCGATACATATCAGTTTTTTTGGATTCGGGGAAATTGACCTGGGGTGCATTTCTTGGCTAAATCCTATCGCTTCTCCTATCTCTGTCCTCAGAGATATAGCGATATTTTATTTGCTTGTGGCGCTGCTTAAGAAAATTCCAGATATAGCAACTGATATAGCAATCTTTATCTTTGGAAGTGCAGTTGCAGGAGTTCTAGGAGAAGCTAAAGGTGTTGCACAAGGTGCAACCAACACAGCTAAAGGTTTTGTCGGTATGGATAAAGAAAGTGTTGCTCGGAGAGAGAAAAAGGCAGCTACAGAAAAAGCAGCAAGGCCACCAACTAAATAGACTCTAGATTAACTATTTAAATTCCCTTGAGACATGACCCGTGTATAGCTGACGGGGCCGACCAATTTTGAATTCTGAGCTTTCGACCATCTCTCTCCACTGTGCTACCCAGCCAACCGTTCTGGCGATGGAAAACAAAACTGTATACATAGAGAATGGAATCCCTAATGCCTTATAAATTATGCCTGAGTAGAAATCAACATTTGGGTACAATTTACGCTCAATGAAATACTCATCATTTAAAGCTACTCTTTCTAATTCAAGGGCTATTTTAAAAAGTTTATTATCCATTTGATCCAAATGGCTCAAAATCTCATAGCAAATTTTGCGAATAACCTCTCCACGTGGGTCGCGGTTTTTATAGACTCTATGGCCAAAGCCCATCAGTCTAAACGAATCGCTTTTGTCCTTTGCCCTGGATATATAATGAGGAATATTTTTGATATCATCTATTCCCTCAAGCATCCTAATTACAGCTTCATTAGCGCCGCCATGTAGCGGTCCCCACATAGATGATATACCAGCTGTGATGCATGCGAACGGATTTGCCCCAGTAGAACCAACCAAGCGCACAGCTGAGGTGGATGCATTTTGCTCGTGATCTGCATGGAGGATAAATATTTTATCCAATGCCTTCGTAACAACTGGATCTGGAGTAAATTTTACCATTTGATCTCCAAATGTCATATACAAGAAATTTTCAACATAGCCTAAATCTTTTCGAGGGCTTATAAATGGCAAACCATTAGTGTATCTATAAATCATTGCAGCTAGTATTGGCATCTTTGCTATCAGCCTGAAGGTAGAAATTTCCTGCTGATCTTTGTTGCGTATATTACTAGAATCTGGGTAAAAAGATGATAGCGCTCCAACAGCACTTATCATCATCGCCATTGGGTGTGCTTCGCGCTTGAATCCCTGCAGCAACAGTGGCACTTGCTCACTCACTATTAAATGATCATCGATTTGAGCAATAAATTTTTCTTTTTCGGAAGTATTAGGTAAATCACCATATAGCAATAAATATGATACATCCATAAAATCTTTGTCGGCGGCCAAATCTTCTATAGCATAGCCACGATATTTTAATATACCTTTAGAGCCATCTATATAGGTGATTTTTGATTCGCAAGATGCAGTTGACATAAATCCAGGATCATAAGTAACAACACCTAAATCTTTATAAAGTTTTGTTATGTCAATTGCATTAGCGCCAATAGTTGATTTAAGTATTGGTAACGCATATTCAAGATTTTGATATTTTAAAACTGCAAAATTGTCCTGTGTTTCCATAAATTTTATTTTTTATTTATCATGCACTTTAACCATTACTCCTGGATGTAGTCTTGCTTGTCCCCTGATGATCAAATTATCACCAACTTGCAAACCAGAAATAACTTCAACTTTATCTTTTTCTCTAAGCCCAAGTTGCACTGGAACAAGTTCGCACTTGTCATCCTTCACTAAATAAACAGAATCCTGCCCATTACGAATAAATACCGATTCAAACGGTATAATAACGACATTGTTTTTTTCTTGAACCACAAGCTCAACATCTATTGTAGTGCCAATAACGCATTCACTGCAAGAAATATCTACATATGCAGATCCCATATGCGTTGCCTCATCAACCATCTTTTGAACATGATTTAACACATAAGTGCTATCTGCGATCTTAACTTGTTGGCCATTATGGATCAAATGTATAAAAGATGATGGAATATCAAACTCTACAATTAAAGAATTAGCATCATAAAAACTAACTATATGATCGCCTTCCTTTATTTGAGTACCTTCTCTGATTTTAAATACTCCAACGATTCCGTCAAAAGGCGCATAAAACCTAATTTTCTCAAGTTCGATTTTGGCATTCGCTAAGGCTTTTTGGGCAATTATCCATGCATTCTTTTTCTCTTCCATTGCCTGTTCGCTGAGATGCCCTGATTTATATAATCCATGAATGCGATCATATTGGCTTTTTGCAATTCTTTCTGATGACTCAGATAGGTTATAATTCTTCTCAATATCTGCATTATCAATTTGAACAATCAATTCGCCTTTCTGAACCTTATGTCCAGGAGGTAGAGTTGAGCCTAATATGCCGGACGCTCTTGCAATAACATTAGTTGAATACTTTGGCTTTATGGTACCAATTAAATTAATAGTTTGCTCTATGCTCCCGGTAGATACAATTTCTGTTTCAACAACTTTTGCTAGACCACCATGTGCCATGCTATTTTGTTCGCTAAAGAGGAGTTTGTATATAAAAAAACAAGTTAGCAGCAGAACTGGTATTGCTAGAAGTATTGATAATTTTTTATATTTTTTTAGCGTGATATTCATTTTTATAATAGCAGTTATATCTTAAGAGGATGAGATATGGAGTCTGATTGTATCAGAAATATAAACTAAAAGAAGTGTTTTTTCTCTGTAATTTACTGAAAGACAATCATTGAAAAAAGCTGTTGGCATTTGCAGATTTATACGAAGAATTTATTTGCATTGCATATCACTACCAATGGATTATAATTCGCTATGTGGATGAATTATAAGGGTTCAATTTATGAAAAAATTATATCTACTTAGACATGCTGATGCTTCGAGAGACGATTCCAAGGGTGATTTTAACAGAATATTGACTATGAAAGGAATTGCAGAAGTGAAAAAATTAGGCGCTGCTATAGGAGATAAGAATCCATGCTGTGAGCTTGTTATATGTTCGAATGCAGTTCGAACAAGACAAACATTTGAGACTTTAACAAAATTCTTCAAATACGATATGGTTATTTATACTGAATCAATGTATAATGCTACCTTGCAAGACATAATTGCTAATGCTAAGAACATTGATGATAAAATTTCCTCCGTTCTAATGATAGGCCACAATCCGTCCATTAGTGAGTTTGCAAATTATTTGCGTAGTGATGCGCATTTAATTTCGTTTAGTACTGCAAATTTAGCTCTATTTTCTCTCGATATAGAATCATGGAAAGATATCAGAAGGCACTCTGCTGAAATGGAATGGCTTGTTCCTAGTATGGCGGACAGATTATAGAAAAATATGTATGAAAGTCCTTACTTAACTGCATCATCTCCAGAAATCAATGTCTGGGTATCTGCAGCGGCTGGTTCTGGAAAGACTAAGATATTGGTGGATAGATTTTTGAGGTTGTTACTTAAAGGAGTTGATCCACGAAAAATACTATGCATTACCTTCACCAATTCTGCAGCAGCTGAAATGGTACAGAGAATCACTACGGAATTAAGTGTATGGGCAGTGTGTGATGAAAATGAATTGAGGTCTAAAATTAGCGCACTTACTGGTGTGAATTGTAACCAACAGGAAATAGAACGTGGACGAAAATTATTCTTAGAATGTTTAGATAAACGGGATAGCTTGCAAATTCAAACTATCCATTCTTTTTGTCAGTCGATAGTAAGCCAATTCCCCTTGGAAACAGGAATTACTCAGCATTCTACTATAATTGATGATTACCAAAAATCTAGCTTGATTGAGCAAACAAAATATGATTTTTTGACCAATTATGAAAAAATATGTGGAGACCAAGGAGATGTAAAATTCTTGCTCGAAAACATTAATGAAATTAGCCTAAATAAGCTGATTGATAATGCACTTTTTTTGAGTAATTTTTCATCAGGAATAATCACTTCAGAAGTAGAAAAGAAAGAGTATCTAGAAAAATTATATAAAATTCTTAAATACGATCAGAACTATTTGGATAAGCTTGATCATATCAAAATAGAGTTTATAAAAGTACTCCGAAATAACTCGGCTATTATATCGAAAGTTGGGATTTTGCGAGGCTTTTATCATCTTAATGAAGCTCAGCAAATGGAGGAATTTCATGAACTAAAAAATTTCTTTTTGACTAAAGATGGATCAAAAAAGTTAAAGCTAATCCCAAAAAGCACGATAGATAAGTCTCCTGAGTTGATTGAGATTTTAGAGTTGTTACAGCACAAGATTTTTGAATATAGCGAATTTGAGAAATCTATAAATATTGCTAAATTCACCACCGGATTTATAAATCTTGGATATGCTATAAATAACATATTTCTGCATAATAAAGAGTTGAGAAATCAAATTGATTTCAATGATCTTATACGCCTCAGCCTAAAGCTTATGACAAATCCAGATATTGCTATGTGGGTAAAATATAGGCTAAGTTCACAAATTTCTTACATAATGATAGATGAGAGCCAAGATACAAATTTAAACCAGTGGAGTCTTATATATTCTATAATTGAAGATTTTTTTGATACTTCCAGCTTTGAAAAAAAGACTTTATTTGTGGTTGGTGATCCAAAGCAATCAATCTACAGTTTCCAAGGTTCTTCGCCAGAAATATTTTTGAGCATGCACCAAATTATCAAAAATTTTGCTAAAAATTATGGAATAAAAATCAATGATGTAAAACTATCAAGGTCATTCCGATCTGATCAACTAATTTTAAAATTTGTAGATGCCGTATTTGAAAAAATAAATGCACAAAACCCAGCATATTTCATTGAATCCAGTGTAAATCATTTTTCAGAAATAAAATCGACAGATGCTTCAGTAGATGTTTGGCCGCTAGTGATTGAAGAGGAAAAGCAACTAGCAAATAATATTGCAGATTATATAAAGGGTCTTCTCTCTACAGGCGCTTACAAGGCATCTGATATCATGATTTTAGTTCGTAAACGAGATGTGTTGGTAAATGATATTATCGCATCTCTAAAGGATGCTGGAGTTCCAGTTAATGGAGCTGATAGAGTTACTCTCAATAAGGAGCTTGCTGTGCAAGATTTAGTGGCTGTAGCAAAATTTATTTTATTGCCAGAAGATGATTATAACCTTGCGTGTATTTTAAAGTCACCAATCTTAGGTATGAGCGAAGATGATCTTTTTACATTATCTCAGCGAGATAATGGAGTGTCTCTATGGGATACTTTAAAGAATTTACAAGATAAAAATGAATCATTCAAAGCAGCTCATCAATTTTTATGTATGATTGCAGATAATTATGATCTTCATTCTCCCTATAACTTATTTTCATATTTATTGGATGTATTAAGAATTCGCACAAAAATTCTATCTAGGTTTGGCATACAGGTTGATGAGATATTGAATCAGTTTCTTAGTGCTACTTTAGAATTTGAAAAAAGTAGTATGTCATTGATTGAATTTATAAGTTTTTTTGAAAATTCTAATGAATCAATAAAGGTCAATTTAAATTTTCAGAAAGACGAAGTAAAGATTATGACTGTACACACAGCTAAAGGCCTAGAGGCAAAGGTTGTTATATTGCCAGACACTACCTCTGTTCCGCAAAATAAAAATAATATCATATTTGATGTAGATGATAATCTTATCCTTTATAATGGTGGTGCTGAGAATAATAACGAGTTGTATAGGAAATCTGCAGGAAATGTGAAATTAAAAATTATCCAGGAATACTATAGATTGCTTTATGTGGCGCTTACTCGCGCTTCCAAAAAACTAGTCATATGCGGAGTTACTAACTCTAAAAATATTTCTGAGGAATCCTGGTACTGCGTTCTTAAGTCAGTTGCAGAAAATTTTCAACCAGCACTAACTACCTTAAAGAGGTAATGCTTTAAGTACTGCCCTGTTATGCTGCTTTTATTTTTAGCGATCTCATAAGGGGTGCCACTAGCTATGATTTTCCCTCCCTTGTTACCTCCACCAGGACCAACATCTATTATGTGGTCTGCTGTTTTTATCACATCCATGTTGTGCTCGATGACTAGGACGGTATTTCCCATGTCAACTAATTGGTGGAGTATTTTAAGTAATTTACTTATATCGTCTATGTGCAGACCTGTCGTTGGCTCATCAAGAATATATAGAGTTCTACCAGTGGATCGGCGAGCTAGCTCTTTTGCAAGCTTAACACGTTGTGCTTCTCCACCAGATAGAGTTGTCGCGGATTGCCCTATTTTTATATAATCTAATCCTACCGACGATAGTGCATCCATCTTTTCTTTTATAGGTGGGATAGTTTTAAAAAACTCACGTGCTCTTTCGACAGTCATTTCCAATACATCTGAAATAGAGTGATCCTTATATTTTATTTCTAAGGTTTCTCTATTATAACGCTTCCCTTTGCACTCTTCACATGGGACATATATATCAGATAGGAAGTGCATTTCTATTTTTATTAGGCCATCACCTTGACATGTTTCGCATCGCCCGCCTTTGACGTTGAAAGAAAATCTTGCAGGCTTATAACCCCTAGCTTTAGATTCTGGCAGAGCAGAAAACCAGTCTCTAATAGGATTAAAAGCACCAGTATAAGTTGCTGGATTAGATCTTGGAGTTCTGCCTATTGGCGATTGATTTATGTCGATGATTTTATCAATATACTCGACACCCTGTATTTTATCATAGTCGCCTGGTATTTCTGAGCTTTGTTCAAGTTTAAGGGCGGCTGCTTTATACAGGGTATTGATTATCAAGCTAGATTTTCCACTTCCTGAAACTCCGGTGACGCAAGTAAATGTGCCAAGCGGTATGCTCATCGTAAGGTTCTGCAAATTATTTAACCTAGCACCGGAAAGAGTTAGATTCTTGCCAGTGTGGCCTTTTCTAAAGTGATTTGGGATTGCAATAGATTTTTTGCCACTTAAGTACTGTCCAGTTAAGCTATTTTCATTCTGCATGATATCATCTTTAGTACCTTCGGCAACTAAATAGCCGCCATGTATTCCTGCGCCTGGGCCTATGTCAATTATATGGTCAGCTGCTAAAGTTGTTTCTTCATCATGCTCAACTACTATGACCGTATTTCCAAGTTTAGCCAAATTTTGTAGAGTGCTAATAAGCTTGGCATTATCGCACTGATGAAGTCCAATAGATGGTTCGTCCAAAACATATAACACTCCACTTAAACCCGAACCTATTTGAGAGGCAAGTCTTATTCTTTGGCTCTCACCGCCAGATAGGGTTCCTGAGCTTCTAGATAAAGTTAAATAATCCAGTCCAACATTCATTAAGAAGCTTAGGCGTTCCTTTATTTCTTTGATGATTTTAACAGCAATATTGTTTTGCATGGAGCTTAGATGATGCGGTAAGATTTCAAACCACTCTTCTGCTTCTTTTATTGTGAAGGCTGAAACTTCGCCTATATTCTTATTGTTAACCTTTACGCACAGAGATTCTGGCTTCAGACGATATCCATCGCAGGATTTGCAATGTCTAGTTGCTTGAAATTTAGCAATACTGTCATATGCTAAACTACCGTAATCATCTCTTGCGCATCTTTCCAAATACGGTATGACACCTTCAAATTTCTGATGTATGGTCTTTAACCTCATGCCTTCTCTGTAACTTACTTCTATTTCCTCATTGCCGCTACCATATAATATAATTTGCTTTATTTCTTTTGGTAATTTTTCAAAGGGCCAGTCAAGGCTAAATTTATAGTGCTTACTTAAAGCTATTAATATATCAGAGTGGAGTTTGTGCTTAAGGATTTGCAGTGGTGCTATTGCTTCTTCATTAATAGAGAGCTTTGAATTTGGAATTACTAAGGCTTCTTCAAAATACTTCTCTATACCCAGGCCTTCACAAGCCTTGCACGCGCCAAATGGGCTATTAAAAGAAAACGTGCGCGGTTCTATTTCATCTAGCTGGAAGTTGGATTCTGGACATGCAAATTTTTCAGAGAATATTAAAATAGTATTATCTGAATTTTCTTCTTCATTTTTATTTAAAATTTCAATTTTAACTATGCCATCGCCATATCTGAGTGCAGTTTCTACGCTATCAGCCAATCTATTGGTTAGTTCATCATTAACTACAACGCGGTCAACTATTAGATCAATAGAGTGTTTTTTATTCTTATCAACTTTTGGTAAATCGTCAAAATCATATATAATTCCATCAATTTTAACGCGCTGGAAACCTTGTTTTCTGAGGCTCAACAATTCTTTGTAATGCTCACCCTTTTCGCCTTTTATTATGGGTGCCAAGATATAAATCTTTTCTCCATTATCTAGTTGGCGTATTTTATCGACTATTTGAGATGCAGACTGGCTCTCAATTGGTTTACCAGTTGTGGGAGAATATGGAACCCCTATGCGTGCGTACAGAAGTCGTAAATAATCATAAATTTCAGTTATAGTACCAACAGTCGATCTTGGATTTTTTGAAGAAGTCTTTTGGTCTATAGCAATTGCAGGTGATAGACCTTTGATTGATTCTACATCCGGCTTATTTTGCATATGCAAAAACTGCCGAGCATATGCAGACAAGCTTTCTACATATCTTCTATGTCCCTCTGCATATATAGTGTCAAAGGCTAGCGATGATTTACCAGATCCACTAAGTCCCGTAATAACAACTAGTTTGTTTTTTGGGATGGTGACGCTTATGTTTTTTAAGTTATGCTCTTTTGCACCTACAACCTCTATTACTTCACTCACTTGGCCTCCGCAAAGATATTTTTTTGTTTTAGGTTTGAAAAAAAATATTTTTCCAATATTATAGTATTAATTGATTTTATGCAATTTTAAAATTTCAACAGAAGGTATCAGTATGGCAGGAAACGTAAATAAAGTAATATTAGTTGGTAATGTTGGCAAAGATCCAGAAATAAGAACCACGCAGGATGGGAAAGAAATTGCTCATATAGTGCTTGCTACCTCTGAGACATGGAAAGACAAAGGAACGGGTGAAAAGCGTGAGAAAACAGAGTGGCATCGCATCGTTGTATTCTCTGACGGCCTTGTCAGTGTTATAAAAAATTACATAAAAAAGGGCTCTAAGTTATATATTGAAGGAAATTTACAAACTCGTAAGTGGACAGATGCTACAACAAATCAAGAAAAATATATTACTGAGGTTGTTTTGCAAGGATTTAACGCACAGCTGGTGATGTTAGATAGCAAGGGTTCTAGCTCTTCCGATGGTTTTTCAAATAATAATAGCTCTGAGAGAAGTCATGATAATTCTTATGGCGATTCTCTAGCAGAGACATTAGAAGATAACATTCCTTTTTAATAACTAGAAGAGGGTAGGCTTGAGGTTGCAAACATTCTTCTGCGCCCTGCATGTGTTTCATGAAAGGAGCCATAATTTTTGCTATGAAAATTTGACTTTCATAATTAATAGTGCTATCTTGTCTCTTCAAAATAAATAAAAAGAAGCGTAGAGAAATGAAAATATTTAGTTCACTTAAAGCTGCCAAAGCGCGCGATAAAGATTGTCACGTAGTAAAAAGAAGAGGAAGAACTTACGTTATTAATAAAACAAATCCTCGAATGAAAGCTCGTCAGGGTTAGTATATTGCTTGTAAATATCGTAAATTTTTCGAAAGACGAACTTAAAGTTGCCGTAGAAGAAATAGGTGAAAAGACCTTTCGGGCTCAGCAAATTTGGTCTTGGATATATAACCATGGGGTCAAAGATTTTGATCGAATGAGTAATATTTCCATAGAGACTAGAAAAAAACTTGCTTCTAAATTCAAAATAGAGCGCTTACAAGCTAGCACTACACAAAAATCTGCTGATGGTACAATAAAATGGCTCTTGAAGCTTGAAGACGGCCATGAAATCGAAACAGTCTATATCCCTGAAGAAGACAGAGGAACACTTTGCATATCATCCCAGGTTGGCTGTATTTTAAACTGCAGATTTTGCCATACAGGAACTCAGAGATTAGTACGTAATCTAACTGCGGGAGAGATAGTCCAGCAGGTTCTTCTTGCACGTGACCACCTAAATGAATGGCCTTCTACACAGGAGAAGCGCCTAATCTCAAACATAGTTTTGATGGGCATGGGAGAGCCTCTATACAATTATGATAACGTTTCAAAAGCCCTAAAAATTATTATGGATGATGACGGGATTGCGATTTCGCGACGCAAAATAACTCTTTCAACCACAGGAATTATTCCTTATATAAAGTTGTGCGCCAAGGATTTAAGGGTCAATCTTGCATTATCTTTGCATGCCGCAACAAATGATTTGAGAACTCAATTGGTACCTATTAATAAAAAATATCCGTTAGAAGAACTTATGCCAGTATGCAGGGCATATCAGGATGAGAGTAGCTCTAGGCGCATAACATTTGAATATGTTATGCTGAAAAACGTGAATGATTCGCTCCAAGATGCAAAAAATTTAGTAGAGCTTATAAAGGGTATAGATTGCATTGTAAATCTAATTCCATTCAACCCTTGGCCTGGTGCACCTTATGAATGCTCGGATGATGAACAGATCAAGATTTTTGCGAACTATATAAATAAATCAGGGCATTATGCCCCGATAAGAACTCCAAGAGGGCAAGATATTCTCGCGGCCTGCGGTCAGCTTAAGTCTGCAAGCATAAAAATGCGATTGCAAAAACAAGAAGAATTGGTAGAATGAAAGAATTGATATATTTAACTTGCTCTTATATTGAACTATAGTTAAAATGTCCAAAATATTCTCGAAAATTGTGCGTTCTTAGCTCAGCAGGATAGAGCAACAGATTTCTAATCTGTGGGTCAGGGGTTCGAATCCCTTAGAGCGCACCACTAAATCTATGAAAAAAAACTTTAGATTCTATAAATTCAAGAGTAGAACAAACCATATATCCTTCTTAAAGCTTTTTTATAATAGAACTTATCTTAATTTATGGGATTTGGTATTGCAATTCAGCTATAGGCAAAGCTTGAATTGCCCGAAATACTAGAGATAAGCAATGTGCCTAGGAGGCATTTGTCCAACATGCCATAAGTAATCTTCTTCTTTTTGCTCTAAATAACTTGGGTCTTCTTCGTATAAGTCTTCTTCATCAGCTTGTAATGATGAGATATTTATGATGTCAGTGATGTGATTATAAGTTAAATATACTATATTCGATAAATGCATTAATCTGTTCAACATATCTTCGCTATTAAAAGCCAGTGCAAACTCGATAATTTCGTTGAAAGAACATCTTTCTAAAATAGCTACGCTTTGCAAAAGTAAGCTTAAGGCTATTACTTGATATTGACATGTAAAGCTTATACTATGATGTGCTTGCTCATCATTATATTGAAGTATCAATTTCAAAGCTTCAAGTTGGTGCGGCGTTTGTATGTTTACAGCCATGTTCATATCATAGTCAGCAAGAGTATATAAGGCCTGGAGCTGTATAGGGGTCTGGATATTTTGAGCTATATCCGTTACATCCGATAGAGAAATAAATGTTCCGTATATTGTTAACAAAAAATTTAGAGCTTCTTTCTGCTCAGGTATTCCAAAATTAAATCTGCTAGCAATAGATTCAACGCCATGCCAGCTTGCTACTATTCTTAAATCTTCTTCGGTCAACATATCTATAGATGGAGTTCTCTAATTACCAGATGCCCTTTGTGATTTTTTCCTATCTGTTGCGTTCAGCGCCTTCTTCCTCAAGCGCACAGAAAGAGGCGTTACTTCTAGCATTTCATCGTCTTCCAAGAACGAGATAGAATCTTCTATAGTTAGCTTCTTGGGTGTAATCAATCTAATGCTCTCATCTTTTAGCACTGTTCTGATGTTAGTCAATTGCTTACCCTTAACAGGATTAACCTCTAAATCATTATCGCGACTGTGAATCCCTATGATCATACCATCATATACTTTCTCCTGAGGAGATATAAAAAGCGAGCCACGTTCCTGAATGCTTGCTAGTGAATAAGCTGTAGCTACTCCATCTGCCATGGAAATCAGAACGCCATTTTGTCTTCCTTTCATTGTGCCTTTGAAGGGGATATATTCATGGAATATTCTATTCAAAACACCAGTTCCACGTGTATCAGTAAAGAACTCCCGCTGATATCCTATCAAGGTTCTTGTTGGAATGTGGAAGATGATTTTAGTTTTAGCATTCCCAGATGGCTTCATTTCAATCATTTCACCTTTTCTGGCAGATAATTTTTCTACCACTACACCACAGAACTCTTCGTCCACATCGATCACCAATTCTTCAACTGGCTCTAGCTTTTCTTTGGTTTCTGGATCAGTTTTAAATAAGACCTTTGGCTTTAACACCGAAAGTTCAAAGCCTTCGCGGCGCATATTTTCAATCAATATACCAAGCTGTAGCTCTCCGCGCCCACCTACTTCATAAAAATCCTTTTCAGATGATGCAGTAATTGTAATAGCAACGTTGCTTTCTGCTTCTTTCATCAACCTATCATATATAACTTGAGAGGTAACTTTACTGCCCTCAGTACCAGCAAGAGGTGAGTTATTAACTCCAATGGTAATGGAAATGGTTGGTGGATCAATGGCATGCGAAGGAATAGGTTTTTCTACCTCCAGGGCACATATTGTATCTGCAACTGAGGCATTTTTAAGGCCAGCAATAGCAACTATATCCCCAGCCTGGGCGCGCTCCATAGGCACTCTTTTAATCCCATTAAAGCCAAATAATTTCACTAAACGGCCGCTTTCTACCAACTCCCCTTTGAGATTTATAGCCTTAATTGGCATATTTAGTTCGCCAACACCGCTATATACTTTTCCAGTTAAAATTCTACCTAAATAAGGGTCAGATGCAAGGAGCGTTGCAAGCATAGAAAATGGGGCGTTTTTATCCACTTCTGGTTCATTAAAATGCTCATCAATTTTTTTAAATAGCGGCTGTAAGTCTTCACGAGGATCATCTAAATCATTTATAGCCCATCCGCTTCTACCGGAAGCATAAAGAATTGGAAACTCAAGCTGCTTATCATTAGCATTCAGCGAGATAAACAAATCAAGTATCTCATCTATAACTTCAAAAGGTCTCGCATCAGAGCGATCGATTTTATTAATGATAACAATAGGATTTAACCCACGAGCAAGCGCTTTGGTAAGCACGAATTTAGTTTGAGGCATAGGGCCTTCCGCCGCGTCAACAAGGACCAAGCATCCATCAATCATCGATAGTATTCGCTCAACTTCTCCACCAAAATCAGCATGTCCTGGAGTGTCAACAATATTTAGGTGCAAATCACCAAGCTCAATAGAGGTTACCTTGGCGCTAATCGTGATACCCCTCTCTTTCTCAATGTCATTAGAATCCATTAGGCGTTCTTCGACTTGCTGGTTGTCGCGAAATGTGCCGCTCTGGCGCATCATTTGATCAACTAAAGTAGTTTTTCCATGGTCGACGTGAGCAATAATTGCAATGTTTTTGATTCTCTTTGACATCTGTTAACACTTAAATAAAAGGTGAAGATAAAATTTATACCACACATTAAACTTAAGAGCAAATGATTGTTTGGGTCATCCCAAGAAATTCTTTACAAAATATTACAATATAATTATATTTAAATATATTAATAATCTACGGGGATCTAGTATGAAAAGAATATTACTGACGTTGTCAATAGTAGTGTGTATTTGCTCATTATCTTTTGCTGATGGGATTATTAGCACAAAAAATCATACTAAGAACACCTCAAACATTAGTAGCGGCGGAATTTATATTGGTGCTGGCGGTGGATGGTTTGGCGCCGCAAAGAAATTCCAGGCACACGAACCAGAAGATGGTACGCAATTTTCTTATGTTGAGAAAAAACCAAAAGGTGATCCTGCAGTCACGCCTAATATATTAGTCGGATATAGATTTAATGAATACTTTAGCGCTGATCTTAATGCTCAATACAGACGATTTAAATATGAAGGCACGAGAATAGATGATGAAGACCCCGGTAACATTGAAACCTCTGTATTCACGCAAAAAATCAAGAACTACTCGTTATTTTTTAATGCTAACTTTGGTTATCCAATAACCTATGCTTTTACACCTTATATAACTGCCGGAGTAGGGTATGCATGTAATGATGCTGGATACTTGGAAAAGGTCTCTACCTCTTCTGAGCTTGCTGAAGTTGTTCCAGGAGTTGGTTTCAAGGCTCCAGGTACACAAACAAATAACCTTGCTTGGAATGCAGGTGTCGGTGCTAGATTAGTTATAAATCAAAGTATTGAACTAGATCTAAATTATAAATATGTAGACCTAGGAAAAATTAAAGTTAAAAACACTACATTTAACGATTTTCCTGACGATATAGTTACAGGAACATCTCAGAGTCTTAGAATACATCAGATAATGCTAAATTTAATTTATAACCTTTAAGATTTAAAATCTCCTTAATTTTTTAGTACATCTCCTGTCATTGTATATTTAGAGCTAAAGCGCTGTCGTTCGTGACAAGCATATAGTTAATTAATTTTATAAAAAATACAAAATCTCTTGTATTTTTTAATAAATCACAGTATTTATTATTTTTTACACATATATCCCAAGGGCGTGCCAAGGTTCTTTTGGTTATTTATTAATATATATTAATAAAAACTTTACAAAGTTTACGTTCTGTGGTATATTGAGGCTGTTAACAAACATTAACTTAATATAATGAGGGATCATGGCTAAAAAAAATCCTGGGCACAAAGCCTTTATTATAGCCACAGAAAAGCGGAAACAAGAAATTAAAGCTGAAGAAGCAAGGAAACTAGCTGAAGAAGAAGCTGCTGCTAAGAAGAAGGCAGAAGAAGAAGCTGCTGCTAAGAAGAAGGCAGAAGAAGAAGCTGCTAAGAAGAAGGCAGAAGAAGCTGCTGCTAAGAAGAAGGCAGAAGAAGAAGCTGCTGCTAAGAAGAAGGCAGAAGAAGCTGCTGCTAAGAAGAAGGCAGAAGAAGCTGCTGCTAAG
>Ga0075163_10001209_pt1 | contig 34435 bp, 32 predicted proteins | sample JI1023141ADNA_FD_71478 | JGI IMG/M metagenome (GOLD analysis project Ga0075163, IMG submission 71478) | Wastewater effluent complex algal communities from Wisconsin, to seasonally profile nutrient transformation and Carbon sequestration -... | ecosystem: Engineered > WWTP > Effluent > Algae...
TCCTCCCACCGCCGGCCCGCCTTCCAGATCTGCTGGTCCACCATGCCCAGCGGCGAGCCGCGGTAGCCGCTGACGAAGCCGCGTGTGTCCCAGCCCTGCGCCTCGTCGCGCCAGCGCTGCATCAGCGGCAGCCGCACCAGCGCCTGCGTGCCGGTCATGAACACCTGGCCCGCGCGCGCCCACAGGTTGTGGTCCAGCTGGTAGTCGGCGCGGCGGATGGCGGTGTCCGCCGCATGGGTATCGGACATGGCGTGTCTCCGGGTTGCGGATGAGGACACTGTAGACCCGGAGGGCCAAACGGGTTGCGCCGAGGGGATCAGCCTGCCTCGCCAGCGAGTTTCAAGGCGGCGTCGATCAACGCCCGTGAAATGCGGTAGCCATTGGCCTGCATCTGGTCCAGCGCGCCGGCGATGCGCTCGATCTTGCCCGTGCGCTTGGCTTGCAGCAGCACACCCAGCACGCCAAACAAGGGCACACCTTGGCGGATCGCGGTCTGACGGCCGCGGCGTTCGTCCATCAGCACCCCGCACCCCAGCGCGTGCGCCAGGCTGAGCGCCTGCGCCTCGCCTTCGTCGAGGTGGCTGACGGCGGCCGTGTAGCGGGCGTCATCGCGGCGCGGATGCACCCGCGCATGTGCTTGCACGAAGGCCGCGATGCCGTCGGCGCCCGGGCGCGAGCGATCCGCCGTGGTTTCATCCAGCACCACCCGCGGCACGTGGATCTGGTCGAAAACGGCGCTCAGCAGTTCCAGGTGGCCACAACCGGCCAGCGCGATCAACGGCCCGGAATCAGAAACGACGACAGGTCGTTTCGAGGCTGGCCGGTTCATTGCGCCGCATCGAAGGCAGCGAGTTCCTGCGCCAGCTCGGCCGGGTCGTGATCAACCACCGCGATGCCCTGGTCGCTCAGGTGCGCCAGAAACCGTGGCAGGCTCATCCGCGCCAGCTTCGCCGCACGCGCGGAGGTGAGTTCGCCGCTCTTGAACAACCCAACGGCCAGCGCCGCGTGGACACCCGCGGCCAGCAGTTCGTCGGTGAAAGGCACGCTGACGAACAACGGTTGCCCGTGGCGGGTCACCAGCGCGAGCCGCCCCTCCTCGGCCTCGCGGCTGAGGTCACCTGAGCGCTCGCGCAGTTCGCGGATGGTGAAGGTTTGCATGGCGGCCTCAATAATTGATCCCCTTTATTGGGTCACAAAATGAGGCCCGCGTCAAACCAGCCCACGTCTCTTTTGCCAAGGTGCGGCTGCGGGTACCCAGAGCCGCCGTGCTGAAAGAAAAATGAATGAAACAGGGCATTTGTCGGCGTCAACAATACACTTATAGCTATCAAATACGAAGCATCCGCCCTCTCCTGCCGCGCACCCCGCCCATGCGGCGGCATGCCTGTCCGCCGCCGATGGCGCCCGATCAAATCAGCGCACTTGCATGGCGCGCCAGCCCGGACGGGTCGGTCACCACCACCTTCGCGTGCGCGATCCGGATCAGGGCCTGGTGTTCGAGCTTCTTGAGTTCGACGCTCAGGCTCTGCCGGCTGACGCCGAGCATGTCGCTCAATTCGCTCTGCGTCATGAGGATCTCGATCTCCCGCTGGGGCAGCGCGCCCGGCTGTGTTTCGATGTTGGCGACGATCATGAGCAGATGCACCAGGCGGGCCTGGATGGACAGCAACTGCTGGAACGCGAACAGCTCGTACTGCTGGCGCGAGCGCCCGCACAGCAGTTGCAGCAGGCGCAACGCCAACGACGGCTGCGTCCGCAGCTCCGACAGCAGCACGTCCCGCGAGAGTTGCAGCAGTTCCGTCGGCCCGTGGGCGTCCGCGTCGTGGATGGCGCCCTTGCCGTCTATCACCGGGATCAGGCCATACACCTCGCCAGGTTGCAGATAGCGCGTGACGTGCCGCTTGCCGTCGCGCCCGTGGATGCTGAGTTCCAGGCTGCCCGAGCGCACGAAATACATCTGCGTCTGGGGCTGCCCGCGGCGCGTCAGCGCCTCACGGGGCTGCAGATGGCAGGGCAGGCAGCGCTCGGCGAGCCGCTCCAGAACCACCGACTCCAGGCCCGAAAACCACGCCGTCTGCCCGATGGCCTCCATCGCCGCCTGAAGTTGGGAAGTCATGGTTTTTCACTAGAAGATTTGTCGGATTTTGGACAGACGCCCACGGGCCTCGACCCACACACTCGCGCTCCATCGAAGGACGCCAGGACCATGACCGACAAACATTTGAAAGACCACAGTGTGCCCGCATCGCGGTACGTGGCGGCGCTGCGGCAATGCGGCGTCGGCCACGTCGTCACCGTGCCCGACTGGGTGCAACTGGCCCTGCATGCGCGGCTCGAAGCGGGCGAGGACGGCCTCGCGCTCATCAACACCTGCAACGAGAACCAGGCCGTCACCGTCGCGGCCGGCCTCACGCTGGGCGGCCAGCGCCCGGTGCTGGTGATGCAGAACCAGGGCTTCTACAACTGCGTCAACACGCTGCGCGCGGTGTGCCTCGATGCGCGCATTCCGCTGGTCCTGATGGTGGGCCAGTTCGGCCGCGAGTTCGACAACCTCGGCCAACCGGCCACGGCGTCGCGCCGCACCATGGTGCGCCTGATGGAGCCGCTGCTGGACATCCTGGGCATCGCCTTTCACCGGCTCGATGCCACGGCCGACCTGCCCTGCATTGAAAAGGCGTACGCGCAAGCCGCGGACACCGGCAATGCCGTCGTCGTCCTGGTGTCCGCACCGCTGGCCTGGAGCTAAACCATGATGAACATGATTCAAGCCTGCGCGCCCATCGCGCAGCGGCGCCCCGCCGATTCACTGCTGGTGGCGACCATGGGCGCCATGTTCGCGCTCGACCGCATCGAGGCCGAACTGGGCCTGCCCAAGCCCGCCAACCGCATCAACGCCGTGCCGCTGATGGGCGGGTCGGCCGGCATCGGCCTGGGCCTGGCGCTGGCGCAGCCCCAGCGCCGCGTGATCGTGGTGGATGGCGATGCCAGCCTGCTGATGGAACTGGGCAGCCTGAACACCGTCGCGGTGCAGGCGCCCGCGAACCTGCTGCACGTCGTGATCCACAACGGCGCGCAGTTCTCGGGGCTGGCCAACAGCCGGTCGCCGCACGCCAGCTTCAGCTTCACGCAAGCCGCGCGCAATGCTGGCTACCGGCACGCCGAGACGGTGGACGACCCGGCCGCCTGGCCCGCGCGCTTCAGTGCCCTGCTCGCCCAGGATGGCCCCGTGCTGGTCGACCTGATGGTGGCCCCGATGCCCCAACAGACCGGACCCGGCTTCGAGCAGAGCGAGATGCCGGACGTGCAGTTCGAGCGCATGGGCCAGGAAGCCCGCGCATTGCAAGCCTTCCTGCAAGGAACGTCATGACACACACCGAATACGACTACGTCATCGTCGGCGCGGGCTCGGCCGGCGCCGCGCTCGCCACCCGCCTGAGCGAGGACCCGGGCACCACGGTGCTGCTGCTGGAGGCCGGCGCGGCCAACCACAAGGACTTCTGGGTGCGCACGCCGGTGGGCGTGGCCAAGATCCTGCAGGACCCGCGCTACGTGTGGCAGTCGAAGACCACGCCGCAGAAGAGCCTGGTGGGCCAGGAGATCTATTGGCCGCACGGCAAGATGCCCGGCGGGTCCAGTTCGGTCAACGGCATGATCTTCGTGCGCGGCGACCCGCGGGAGTACGACAACTGGCAAGACCTGCACGGCTGCGAAGGCTGGTCGCACAAGGACTGCCTGCCGTACTTCAAGCGTTTCGAGTCCACGACGGCGGGCGACGACCAGTTGCGCGGCCGCTCGGGCCCGATCAGCGTGACCCCGCTGGGCGACCGGCAGCGCGACCCGCTCTCCGACGCCTTCGTGTCGGCCTGCCAGCAAGCCGGCATTCCGCTGACCGACGACTACAACGGCCGCCAGTACGAAGGCGTCAACTACCTGCAGCTGTCCACCCGCAACGGCCAGCGCTGCAGCACGGCCATCGGCCACCTGGCCAGCGCCGAAGGCCGCCAGAACCTGAACCTGCAGCTCCAGGCGCACGCCACGCGCGTGGTGTTCGAGGGCACGGCCGCCGTCGGCGTCGAATACCGCCAGGGCGGGCAGCTGAAGGTGGCGCGCGCCCGGCGCGAGGTGATCCTGTCGGCCGGCCCCATCAAGTCGCCGCAACTGCTGGAGCTGTCGGGCATCGGGCAGGCCGAGCGCCTGAAGTCGCTCGGCATCGCGGTGGTCCACGACGCACCCGAGGTCGGCGAGAACCTGCGCGACCACCTGCAGGCGCGCATCACCTTCGAGTGCACGCGGCCGGTCACGCTCAACGACGTGCTCAACAGCCGGTTCAGGACGCTGGCGATGGGCGCCGGCTACCTGCTGAACCGCAGGGGGTTCATGTCCACGCCATCGACCTCGGCGCACGCCCAGGCCCGCACGCGCCCGGAACACACCCGCCCGGAGGTCAAGATCCAGATGCACTACCTGAGCGCCGCCGACCGCTATTCGACCGGCAAGGGCATGGGGCTCGATCCGTTTCCGGGCTTCACCATCGGTTTCTTCCAGCTGCGGCCGGAGTCCAAGGGCTGGATCCACACCGCTGGCACCGATGCGATGGTGGACCCGGTCATCGAAGCCAACTACCTGACGCACGAGCGCGACATCACGGCCATGCTCGATGCGCTGAAGCTGGCGCGCAAGGTGGTGGGCCAGCCGGCGCTGCGGCCCCTGACGAAGCGCGAGACCCGCCCCGGCATCGACGTGCAGGACGACGCCGGCCTGCTGCACTACATCAAGGAATGCGGGCAGACCTCGTGGCATCCCATCGGCACCTGCCGCATGGGCAGCGACGCGGCGTCCGTCGTCGATCCGCGATTGCGCGTGCGCGGCGTGCAGCGCCTGCGCGTCATCGACTCGTCCGTCATGCCCACCATGCCGTCGTCCAACACCAATGCGGGCTCCATCATGATCGGCGAGAAAGCGGCCGACCTGATCCGGGGCATTCGCCTTTCATGACCGACACCCACCGATTCATCACGACACCCCCGGAGACTCACCATGACCCGCATCCATCGCCGCCAATTCATGGCCACCGCCACGGCCGTTGCCGCGGCCGCCGCGCCAGGTTTTTCGCTTGCGCAAGCAGGCTATCCCAACAAGCCCGTCAAGATCATCGTGCCGCTGCCGGCGGGGGGTGCCGCGGATGCGGGCGCGCGGATCGTCTCCGCCCACCTGCAGACGCTGCTGAAGCAGCCCGTGGTCATCGACAACAAGCCGGGCGGCAGCTACGTCATCGGCGTGCAGGCCACCGTGAGCGCGCCGGCCGATGGCTACACGCTGATCGCCGTCAACACCGGCATGGCGGCCGCGCAGGCCACCATGAAGCGCTACGACCTGCTGAAGTCGCTGACGCCCATCACGCAAATCGGCCTGACCCCCTGCCTGCTGGTGGTGTCCACGCAGTCGAAATTCACATCCATGGCGGAGCTGATCGCCTACGGCAAGGCCAATCCAGGCAAGTTGAACTTTGGCTCCGTGGGGATCGGCAGCCTGGAGCACCTCTGGGTTTCGATGTTCAGCAAGGCCGCGGGCATCGAGGTGACGCACGTCCCTTTCAAGGGCATGCCCGACGCACTGGTGGCGCTGGCGCAAGGCGAGATCCAGTTCATACCGGCCGTCCTGCCCGCGGCGGCACCGTTCATCGAGAAGAAGGCGATCCGGCCATTGGGCTTGTTGTCGGACAAGCGAAACCCCGGCACGCCCGACATCCCCACGCTCAAGGAGCAGGGGTTCAACGTGCCGCCGATGGAGTTCTGGAGCGGCTATGCGGTAGCGGCGGGAACGCCCGCGCCGGTGGTCGAACGTCTGCGGCGCGAATTGACCGCCACGGCAAGCGACCCGGCGGTGAAGGAAAAGTTTGCCGGCATGTCCACCACGGTCGTGATCAGCAACGGCCCTACCGACTTCGCCAAGCTGATCGGCGCCGACTTGCGGTGGATGGCCACAACCGCCAAGGCGGCGGACATCCGGCTCGAATAAGGCAGCGCCCGGCGCCGTTCGATTCAACCTGGAAGCGGCCGTTGAACGCGCCCGCCAGTGCCGTGATCGGCGTGGCAGGCAAGGCTGCGCCCTGCAAGGGCGAGGACGCCGCAGGCTGATGCCTGCAAGGGCGCCCGCCACCACCAGCACGCCGCCGTGCGGCGACGAGCCGTAGGCGTGGCGGCCAGTTCCTCGTTGATGGCGGTCACGAAGGTCAGGCCCGCTTCCTCCCACCGCCGGCCCGCCTTCCAGAGATCTGCTGGTCCACCATGCCCAGCGGCGAGCCGCGGTAGCCGCTGACGAAGCGGCGTGCCTCATCGCGCCAGCGCTGCATCAACGGTACCTGTCGCGGCGCCCGGCATGGCCAGCGTCATTTCAAGATAAAACAGGCATCAGCCCGCATGGATATTACGCCAATAGCTATCAATCACATAGCGAACGGCACTTTGATCGACATCAAACCTCGCCTTGGCACGGCTTGAACCAAGTCAAGGACGGCCCAGCGCATCGCCCGCAAGATCGCGCTGACCGGGACCGATCTCCAGCGGCCATCTCCCGGCCCCACCGCCCCCGGCCGCTGTGGTGACACGAGACACACGATGAGAACGACCATGAGGATGCCCAGACTCTCTCCGCTAACCGCCGTACTGAGCACCGCCCTGCTGCTGGGCACGGCCGCCGTGGCACAGCAGCCGGCCGCCGATGGCGCCAAGCCCGACGTCTCCAGGGTCGAACGCAACTACATGGGCGCCGCGTCGCCGCTGGGCAGCGAGTCGATGCACCAGTCCGCCAACCCCAAGGCGCCGCCGATGACGGAGGCCGAGTTCACCCGCGCCCGCCAGATCTACTTCGAGCGCTGCGCCGGCTGCCACGGCGTGCTGCGCAAGGGCGCCACCGGCAAGCCGCTGACGCCGGACCTCACGGTGCCCAAGGGCACCGACTACCTGAAGGTCTTCATCGGCTACGGCTCGCCCGCCGGCATGCCCAACTGGCTGACCTCGGGCGACTTCGACGAGGCCACGGTGGACCTGATGGCGCGCTACATCCAGCACGACGCGCCCACGCCGCCCGAGTTCTCGCTGGCGGACATGCAGAAGACGCTGAAGGAGTACGTGCCCGTCGCCCAGCGCACGAAGAAGAAGATGAACAACTACAACATCGAGAACATCTTCTCCGTCACCCTGCGCGACGCCGGCGAGATCGCCCTGATCGACGGCGACACCAAGCAGATCATCAACATCGTCAAGACCGGCTACGCGGTGCACATCTCGCGCACCTCGGCCTCGGGCCGCTACCTGTACGTGATCGGCCGCGACGCGCGGCTGAACCTGATCGACCTGTGGATGGAAAAGCCCGACAACGTGGCCGAGATCAAGGTCGGCCTGGAGGCGCGCAGCGTGGAGACCAGCAAGTTCAAGGGCTGGGAGGACAAGATCGCCATCGCCGGCACCTATTGGCCGCCACAGTTCGTGATGATGGACGGCGACACGCTGAAACCCCGCAAGATCGTCGGCACCCGCGGCATGGACGTCAACAACGAGTTCCACCCCGAGCCGCGCGTGGCCGCCATCGTCTCCAGCCACCAGAAGCCCGAGTTCCTGGTCAACGCCAAGGAGACCGGCAAGATCCTGATGGTCGATTACACCGACCTCGAGAACCTGAAGATGACGGAGCTGAGCGCCGCCAAGTTCCTGCACGACGGCGGCTTCGACAGCACGCGCCGCTACTTCATGACCGCCGCCAACGCGTCCGACAAGATCGCCGTGGTGGACACCAAAACCAGCAAGATGGCCGCGCTGGTGGACGTGGGCAAGACCCCACACCCCGGCCGGGGCGCCAACTTCAAGCACCCCAAGTTCGGCCCCGTCTGGGCCACCTCGGGCCTGGGCGACGAGAGCATCGCCATCATCGGCACCGACCCGGTCAAGAACAAGGCCAGCGCCTGGAAGGTGGTGCAGAGCCTCAAGGGCCAGGGTGGCGGCTCGCTGTTCATCAAGACGCACCCCAAGTCCAACAACCTGTGGGTGGACACCACGCTCAACCCCGATCCGAAGATCAGCCAGAGCGTGGCGGTGTTCGACATCCGCGACCTGAGCAAGCCGCCGCAGGTGATCGACATCGCCGCGTGCGCCAACCTCAAGGACGACGGCGCCAAGCGCGTGGTGCAGCCCGAATACAACCGCAAGGGCGACGAGGTGTGGTTCTCCGTCTGGAGCGCCAAGGACAAGGAGTCCGCCATCGTGGTGGTGGACGACAAGACCCGCACCTGCAAGACGGCGATCAAGGATCCGAAGCTGGTCACGCCGACGGGCAAGTTCAACATCCACAACACGCAGCACGACGTTTATTGATCCCCCTGAGGCGCTTCGCGCCTTCCCCCCAGGGGGACGACGCTGGTGGGCGGGCCAAGTCCTTCCACGGCGTCCGCTGGCATGGCCTGCTTCGCGGTCTCTCGGGCGCGGAGTGCCACGCATGACCAGGACCTTGGTCCACCCCTTCAAACAAACGGAGACTCACGATGAAACGCCTTGCCCTCCTCGCCACCGCGCTGGCCTTCGCGGCCACCCCGGCCCTGGCCGATCCCGAGGCCGCCATGAACAAGGCCGGCTGCGTCGCCTGCCACGCCAAGGACAAGAAGCTGGTCGGCCCGTCCTTCAAGGACATCGCCGCCAAGTACAAGGGCCAGGGCGACGTCACCGCCAAGCTGATCGACAAGGTGCGCAAGGGCGGTTCGGGCGTGTTCGGCCCCATCCCGATGGCGCCCAACGGCCCGGACAAGATCAGCGACGCCGACCTCAAGTCGGCGGTCGAGTTCATTCTCAAGTCCTGAGGTTCGCCGGCCGGCGGTCCGCCATTCCCCGAAACCGCGCCCATGAAGCACCCCATGGCCTGGATCGCCCTGCCCGCGCTGATCGCGGCCCAGGCCACGGCGGCGCAGACCGCCGCCGAACCCGACCCCGCGCGGCAGGCCCGGCTGGTGCGCATGGTGCGGCAGGACTGCGGCTCGTGCCACGGCCTGCAGCTCACCGGCGGCCTGGGCCCCGCCCTCACCCGAGACACCATGGCCCCCCTGCCCCTCGACAGCCTCGCGGCCACCATCTACCACGGCCGCCCTGGCACGCCCATGCCGGGCTGGAAGAGCCTGGTCAGCGAGGCTGACGCGCGCTGGATCGCGCGCCGGCTGCAGGCCGGCTTTCCGCTCGAATCGGAGGCCGCGCGATGAACACCCGTCCTTGGCGCTGGGCCAGCGCCCTGCTCGCGGCCACCTTCGCGGCCGGCTGCGCCGCGCCACCCGCCACCTTCGTCGCGCCTCATCGCGGCAGCGGCGACCTGGGCCTGGTCATCGAGCGCGCCAGCGGCAGCCTGGGCGTGGTGGACACCAGCGCCAGACGCCGCCTGGGCACCATCGAGGGCCTGGGCGACCTGTCGCACGCCTCGGTGGTGTACGGGCGCGACGGCGCGCGCGCCTACGTCTTCGGACGCGACGGCGCGCTGACCAGGGTCAACCTGCTCACCGGCCGCATCGAGGGCCGCGTGCGGCAGGCCGGCAACAGCATCGGCGGCGCCATCTCGCAGGACGGCACGCTGGTGGTGGCGCAGAACTACCAGCCCGGCGGCATCAAGGTGTTCGACGCGCGCACGCTCGCCCTGGTGGCCGACATCCCCGCCGTGGTGGACGGCAAGCCCTCGCGCGTGGTCGGCCTGGCCGACCTGCCGGGCAACCGCTTCATCTTCTCGCTGTTCGACGCCGGGCAGATCTGGATCGCCGACCTGTCCGACCCGGCCCGGCCCGCCCTCACCAGGTTCCTGGACATCGGCAAGCAGCCCTACGACGCCCTCGTCACGCCCGACGGCCGGCACTACATCGCCGGCCTGTTCGGCGAGGACGGCCTGGCCAAGATCGACCTGTGGGCCGAGCCGCCCAGGGTGGAGCGCATCCTGGCCGGCTACGGGCGCGGCGAGCAGCCGCTGCCCGTGTTCAAGATGCCGCACCTGCGCGGCTGGGCCGTGGCCGGGCGCCACGCCTGGCTGCCCGCCATCGGCCGGCGCGAGGTGCTGGTGGTGGACACCGCCACCTGGCAGGAAGTGGCGCGCGTGCCCGTCGCCGGCCAGCCGGTCTTCGTGATGGCGCGGCCCGACGGGCGGCAGGTGTGGGTCAACTTCGCCGTGCCCGACTACGACACGGTGCAGGTCATCGACACGCAGACGCGCCAGGTGGTGCGCGACCTCAAGCCCGGCAAGGCCGTGCTGCACATGGAGTTCACCCCGCGCGGCGAGGCGGTGTGGATCAGCGCGCGCGACGACCACCGCGTGTCGGTCATCGACACCCGCAGCTTCCAGACCCTGGCCGAACTGCCGGCCCGATCGCCCAGCGGCATCTTCTTCAGCGCGCGCGCCGCGCGCAGCGGGTTTTGACATGGACCTGGCCGCGCGCCTGCTGAACGAGGGCCAGCGCGGCTTTCCGCTGCTGCCCCGCCCATTCCACGCGCTGGCCCAGCGCTTCGGCGCCACGGAAGACGACACCCTCGCCGCCTGCGCCGGCCTGGCCGCGCGCGGCGCCATCAGCCGCGTCGGCGGCGTGTGGGCGCCCGGCGTGGGCGGCGCGGCGCTGCTGTGCGCCATGGCGGTGCCGCCGGCGCGCCTGGAGGCCGTGGCGGCGCTGGTGTCGGCCCACCCCGGCGTCAACCACAACTACGAGCGCGAGCACGCGCTGAACTTGTGGTTCGTGATGACAAATACCTCTTCAGCCGGCTTGGATAAAGCGCTGTCAGCTATCGAAAACGAAGCAAACCTGCCTGTCACCCGCCTGCGCATGGTGCGCCCCTACCGCATCGACCTGGGCTTCGACCTGCACCGGCCCGCCACGGCGGGCGCCGCCCTCCAGCGCCGCGCCCCGCGCGTGCGGGACGCCGACCGCCCGCTGGCCGCCCTGGTCGAAGCCGGCCTGCCCCTGGTGCCCGAGCCCTTCGCCGCCTGGGCCGGCGAACTGCGCTGCCCCGCCGCCGACGTGCCGCGCCGCATCCAGTCCTGGCTGGACGCCGGCACGCTGCGCCGCTTCGGCTTGGTGGTGCGCCACCACGAAGCCGGCTACGCCGCCAACGCCATGACCGTGTTCGACGTGCCCGATGGCGCCGCCGACGCCTGCGGCGCCCGGCTGGCCGTGCAGCCCGGCGTCACCCTGTGCTACCAGCGCGAGCGCGCGGCCGGTTGGCGCTACAACCTGTACTGCATGGTGCACGGCCGCCACCGCGACGAAACGCTGGGCCTGCTGCACGGCGCCATCGCCGGCGCCGGACTGGCCGGCTGGCCGCGCCAGGTGCTGTTCAGCCGCCGGCGCTTCAAGCAGACCGGGGCGCGCTACTTCCGCCCCTCGCCCGAGCCTCGCCATGCAGACTGACGCGCCCGCACTCGCCCCATCCCCGCCCCGCCTGCCGCCCGGCATCGACCTGGACGACGCGCGCCTGATCGACCGCCTGCAGCTCGACCTGCCGCTGACCGAGCGCCCCTTCACCGACGTCGCCGCCGAGCTGCGGATGGCCGAGGCGCCGCTGATCGAGCGCCTGGGCCAGATGCTGGCCGCCGGCGTGCTCACCCGCTTCGGCCCGCTGTTCCACATCGAGCGCGCCGGCGGCCGCTTCATCCTGGCCGCGCTGCAGGTGCCCGAGGCCGATTTCGACCGCGTGGCCGCCCAGGTCAACGCCCTGCCCGAGGTGGCGCACAACTACCGGCGCGACCACGCGCTGAACATGTGGTTCGTGGTCGCCGCCGAAACGCCCGAATCCGCCTGGGCCGCCTGCGACCAGGTCGAGGCCATGACCGGCCTGCCCGTGCACGCCTTTCCGAAGGAGCGCGAGTACTTCGTCGGCCTGTACCTGCCGCTGCTGGCGCGCGGCCCCATTGCTGCTGCCGCCCCGCCCGCCGCGCCGCGCGCGCCCGTGGCACTGACCGCCTTCGACCGCGAGCTGATCGCCGCCACCCAGGCCGGCCTGCCGCTGGCGCCGCGCCCCTACGACAGCGTGGCCACCGTGCTGGGCTGTACCGGCGCGCAGGTGCGCGAGCGCCTGGCCGCGCTGCGGCGCGCCGGCGTGGTGCGCCGCATCGGCGCCGTGCCCAACCACTACCGCCTCGGTTACGTCGCCAACGGCATGAGCGTGTGGGACGTGGACGACACCCAGGTGGACCGCCTGGGCGAACTCATCGGCGGCTTTCCCGGCGTCAGCCACTGCTACCGCCGCCCGCGCAAGGCCGGCGTGTGGCGCTACAACCTGTTCGCCATGCTGCACGGCCACAGCCGGGGCGAGGTGCTGGCGCAGGCGGAGCAGGTCGCTGGGTTGCTGGGCGATGCGTGCCGAGGGCGGGACGTGCTGTTTTCGAGCGCGATCCTCAAGAAGACGGGGTTGAGGCTGCGGATGGCGATTTAGGCCAAATCGATCACCAGCGCCTTCGAAGCAGCGGATCCAATGTGAAACAGATGCGTGTGCTGGGGCGCTCGGTACTCAACTGATCGGCTCGGGTGGGTTGGCCGGCCGCTTGAACATCGCGGTGACTGGAACGCTGGAGCAGCGAAAACCCATCGCCTCGAAGAATCCGCGCGAGTCGCCGTGTAGGAATCGACCGACCGCTCCAGAGCCTCGTGGCCGGGACGGCCCCAACCCACTTCCGAGAAAAGCCGGGCAAGCTCTTCGCCCCTGGGTCTGGCCGATGAAATGCGGATGCCCATGCTAAAACACCCCCGCCCCCAACCCCGCCGCCAGCCCCCCACCCAACTCGGCACAGCGCTCCAAATCCTCCGCGCCGATGACTTTCGGCGCCAGGATGCTTTCCGGCGTTTGGGCGTGGGTGCACACGATGAGGCCCGGCGCGACGGACTTCAGGCGCCAGCCGGTGCAGATGCGGTCCAGCTGGCGCAGGGCGTTGCTGCCATCGCTGCCGGCGCAGATCATAGCGGCGTAGGGGCGACCGTTGATGCGCTCCAGCACGGGGTAGTAGCAGCGGTCGAAGAAGTCCTTCATCAGGCCGGCGATGGCCGCCAGGTTCTCCGGCGCGGCGAAGAGGTAGCCGTCGGCGGCCAGCACGTCGTCGGGGCCGGCCTCCACGGCGCGCAGCAGGCGCACCGCCACGCCCTCCTGCGCGCGCGCTTCCCGCGCGGCGGCCTCGGCCATCTGGCGCGTGCCGCCGGTCAGCGTGTGGTAGACGATGAGCAGGGTCTTCATGGGCTGGTCGCGCCAGCGTAGCACGGCGCATCGGCGGACTGGCCCGGAATTGATGCACATCATGGGCCGCTGGGGGTGCGCCGCCTAGCATGGGACGCATTCCCTTCCATGGCTGTCACACCGTGTTCCGCATCTCCCACTTCATGCACGAGCTGGCCCGCGCCGAGGCGACGGGCGTCTATCCCGCGCCGGCGCGGCGCGGCGGACCGCCCGGCCCGGTGGTCATCTGGAACCTCATCCGCCGCTGCAACCTGACCTGCAAGCACTGCTACGCCTTCTCGGCCGACCACGACTACCCCGGCGAGCTGAGCCGAGCGCAGGTGTTCGGCGTGATGGACGACCTGAAGGCGTTCAAGGTGCCGGCGCTCATCCTCTCCGGCGGCGAGCCGCTGCTGCGGCCGGACATCTTCGAGGTGGCCGAGCGCGCCAAGGCCATGCGCTTCTACGTCGGCCTGTCCACCAACGGCACGCTCATCGACCAGCCGCTGGCCGCGCGCATCGCCGCCACGGGCTTCGACTACGTGGGCATCAGCCTGGACGGCATCGGCGCCACGCACGACAAGTTCCGCCGCCTGCAGGGCGCGTTCGACCGCAGCCTGAACGCCGTGCGCCACCTGCAGAAGCTGGGCGTGAAGGTGGGTCTGCGCTTCACCATGACCGAGCTGAACGCGCACGACCTGCCCCCGCTGCTGGCGCTGATGCGGGACGAGGGCGTGGACAAGTTCTACTTCAGCCACCTCAACTACGCCGGTCGCGGCAACATCCACCGCGGCCAGGACGCGCGCCACCTCGCCACGCGGCAGGCGCTGGACCTGCTGTACGACACCGCCTGGCGCGACGCCCAGGCCGGCGGCGCGCACGAGTACGTCACCGGCAACAACGACGCCGACGGCGTGTACCAGCTGATGTGGGTGCAGCGGCACCTGCCGCGCTGGACGGAGGCCGTGCGCCAGCGCCTGGTGCAGTGGGGCGGCAACTCGTCGGGCGTGAACGTGGCCAACATCGACAACGTGGGCGACGTGCACCCCGACACCATGTGGTGGCACCACACGCTGGGCAACGTGAAGGCGCGGCTGTTTTCCGACATCTGGCAGGACACCAGCGACCCGCTGATGGCCGGCCTGAAAAGCCGCCCGCGCCCCGTCACCGGCCGCTGCGGCGCCTGCGCGCACCGGGCCATCTGCGGCGGCAACACCCGCGTGCGGGCGCAGCAGGTGACGGGCGACCCCTGGGCCGAGGACCCTGGCTGCTACCTGGACGACGCCGAGATCGGCGTGAGCAGCGGAGGCGAACGCCTGGCCACCACCGCGTTCAGCAGCCGGCGCAAGGTGGTACCGCTGGCGCAGGCCTGAGCGGCTGGCGAGGCCCTCGGAGAAGGACATGGTGCCCATGGCGTTCAAGGCCGTCGCCATCTGGGCCGCCATTCTTCTGCTGGCGATCGCCAACGGCGCGCTGCGCGAGGCGCTGCTCATCCCGAAGATCGGCAGCCCTGCGGGCCTGGTGCTGAGCGGGCTGCTGCTTTGTGCGCTCATCCTGGCCGTCGCCTGCCTGTCGCTGCCGTGGCTGGGCGCCCGTGCGACGGCCGAGCTGATCTTCGTCGGATCGGGCTGGCTGGCATTGACCGTGGCGTTCGAGTTCTGCCTTGGCCTCCTGCAAGGCAAGACGCTGCCGGCCATCCTGGAAGCCTACACGTTCAAGGGCGGCAACCTGTGGCCGCTGGTGCTGCTGGTCACGGCCCTCGCGCCCTGGATCGCCGCCAGGGCCAGGGGGTGGTAGTTCATCAAGAAATCCGCTCCTGGCCGGCACCAGATCTGCGCCGGCAGCTCTTCTTTTGATAGTTTTCAGAATGACAACCAACGCCCGCCTCCGCCGCCTGCTCGCCGCCGCGTGCGGCCTGCTGGCGGCCGGCCTACCCGCCCTCGCGGCCGACGACGCCACCCCCGTCGACACCGCCGCGCTCTACCGCCAGCACTGCGCCGCCTGCCACGGCGGGCAGCGGCTGGGCGGCATGGGTCCGGCCCTGCTGCCCGAAAGCCTGGCGCGGCTCAGGAAGCCCGAGGCGCTGAAGGTCATCCGCGACGGCCGCGCCGCCACCCGGATGCTGCCCTTCGGCGCCACGCTGGCGGCGGCCGAGATCGCGGCGCTGGCCGAATGGATCTACACCCCCGTGCAGCCCGCGCCGTCGTGGACCGACGCCGACATCGCCACCTCGCGCGTCGAGACGCCCGGCTGGCGCGGCTGGCCCGCGCGGCCGCAGTGGCGCGCCGACCCGATGAACCTGTTCGTCGTCGTCGAGGCGGGCGACCACCACGTGTCGCTGGTCGATGGCGACCGCTTCGAGCCCATCCACCGCTTCGCCAGCCGCTTCGCGCTGCACGGTGGCCCCAAGTTCACGCCCGACGGGCGGTACGTGTTCTTCGGCTCGCGCGACGGCTGGATCACCAAGTTCGACCTGTGGAACCTGAAGACCGTGGTCGAAGTGCGCGCCGGCATCAACATGCGCAACATCGCCGTCAGCGGCGACGGCCAGTGGGTGATGGCCGCCAACTACCTGCCGCACACGCTGGCGCTGTTCGACGCCGACCTGAACTTGGTCAAGACCCTCGGCGCCCGCACGCTGGACGGACGCCAGTCCTCGCGCGTGTCGGCCGTGTACGACGCCGCGCCGCGCAAAAGCTTCGTGGTGGCGCTCAAGGACATCGCCGAGCTGTGGGAGATCAGCTACGACCCCAAGGCGCCGCCCATCCACGACGGCCTGGTGCACGACCACAAGCTGGGCGAGGCCATCGCCGCGCCGGGCTACCTGGGCGTGCGCCGCACGCCGCTGGACGAGCCGCTGGACGACTTCTTCTTCAGCCCCGACTACGCCCATGCGCTGGGCGCCGCGCGCCCGCGCGCCGACGGCACGCCCTCGGGCCAGGTGGTCAACCTGGACGCGCGCCGCAAGGTGGCCACCTTGCCCATCGCCGGCATGCCGCACCTGGGCTCGGGCATCACCTTCGACTGGCAGGGCACGCGCGTGCTGGCCAGCCCCAACCTGAAGGACGGCCGCATCAGCGTGATCGACATGAAGACGTGGAAGCTGGTCAAGGACATCGCCACCCCCGGCCCCGGCTTCTTCATGCGCAGCCACGAGGCCACGCCCTACGCCTGGACCGATTCGATGATGAGCCCGGCGGCCCGGGACACGCTCACCATCATCGACAAGCGCACGCTGGAGCCCGTGGCGGCGGTGCGCGAGTCGGGCAAGACGCTGGCGCACATCGAGTTCACCAAGGACGGCCGCCACGCGCTGGCCAGCCTGTGGGAGGACGATGGCGCCCTGATCGTCTACGACGCCGCCAGCTTCAAGGAAGTCAGGCGCCTGCCCATGAGAAAGCCCGTGGGCAAGTACAACGTGTTCAACAAGATCACGCGCTCGGAGGGCACGTCGCACTAGCTTTTTGATAGCTGCCGGCGCAATTCTCGCGCTGGCTGGAGGCAAAAATGATTCAGAATCTTCTCCCCCCACGGGGATAGGGCGGAAAGAACGGTCAGTGCGCTTGGTAGTTGGCCAGCCGCGCCGTGTCCGGAATGTGGATGTCGCGCTTGTCCACGTGGATCAGCCCGGCCGTCTCCAGTTCGTTCAGCACGCGCGAGAAGTATTCGGGCGTGAGCGACAGCCGCGAGGCGATGGCCGCCTTGCTCACCGGCAGCGACACCACCAGCGATTCGGACGCCGGCTCGCTCTCGCTCAGCTTGTCACCCAGCAGGTAGCCGATCACGCGCTGCACGCCGCTGTGCAGCGCATAGGCCTGCACGTCCTTGATCAAGCCGTGCAGGCGGCGCGACAGCCCCGCCAGCATGCGCAGCGAAAAATTGGGGCTGCGCTCGATCTCGCGCAGCACCGCGCCCTTGGGGATGGTGAGCAGCAGCGTGTCGGTCAGCGCCTGCGACGACACGATGTAGGGCATGCCCATGAACATGATCGCCTCGGCGAAGGTGTGGCTCGGGCCGCACAGCTCGATCACCTTCTCCACCCCCGCCGGCGAGACGGCGAACAGCTTGACCTGCCCGACCACCACCACGTGGAACTCGGCGCAGGGCTCGCCAGCGCTGAAGATAAGCCGGCCGCGCTCCATGCGGCGCAGGCTGCAGTCGGCCGCCATGCGGTGGCGCTCGTCCTCGCTCATGTTGGAGAACAGCGGCAAGGTGCCCAGGTAGCGGGGCAGATTGAATTTGTCCAGGCTCAGGGTCACGGCGGCGGCTCATCGAAGGGTGGGTGGGCACCAGTTTATCGGGCTGCCGCCGTCCATCGCGCAACCACCCGCGCCAGGGCGTGGGCCTGCCGGTCGACGGGGGCGCGGAACGGCGCCTCGGCGGGATCGCCCGCGCCTTCCGGTAGCGCCTGGCCCAGCCACAGCCAGACGGGCGCGGCGGCGTCGGGCTGAAGGCCGGGGCCGGGCCGGGCGTCGCCGTCCTCGCCGTCCAGCGTGGCCCGCAGGGCCTGGCGGATGGCGTGTTCGGCGGCGGCGGCCGCGGGCTTCAGCCGGCGCGGTTCGGGCCGCTGCGCCAGGTGTGCCTCGGCCAGGCGGCGGTAGCGCGCGCGCAGGCCCGGGAACCGCGCCAACGCGCGCCGCGTGGCGCGCAGGTTGGCGCCGATCCAGTCGGCGCTCTCGCCGTCATGGCAGGCGCCGAGCGCCGCCAGCCACAGGTACAGGTCGCGGTTGAGCACGGGCTGGTCGAACACCGCCAGCACGGGCGGCAGCGCCAGCGTCTCGCCGTCGAGCGCGCCCAGGCTGGCGCGCGGCCCGCCGATGCGCTGGGGAGTGGCCGGCACGACGCGCACCCGCGCATCGCCGCCGCCAGCGCGGAACATCATCTGCACGGCGCGGCTCACGTCTTCCAGCCGCACGGCGGCGTGGGGATTGGCGCCGGCCGTCCGGGTGATGCGTCGGTGCCAGAGCTCGCCGATCCCTCTCTTCATGGCTCAGGGAGCGCCGGTGCCGAGCACGGCCACGACGACGTCATCGAGCGCCGCGGCGGTGCCGGCGTCGTCGGTCAGCGCATCGACGATGGCGGCGCGGCAGGCCTCGGGCTGGGGCAGCCCGGCGACGATCAGGCGCGCGGCCCTCACCAGCAGGCGGGTGCTGGCGGCTTCTGCCAGGTCTTGCCCGGTCAGGCGCCGCAACGCCTGGGCCAGCGTGACCAGGCGGGCGGCCAGCGCGGGGACGGCGCCGGATTCGGCCTCGACGATGCGGCGCTCGACCTCGGGCGCGGGGTAGTCGAAGCCGATCGCGACGAAGCGCTGGCGCGTGCCGGGCTTGAGGTTGTTCAGTAGGCTCTGGTCGCCGGGGCTGTACGACACCACCAGCATGAACTGCGGCGGCGCCCGCAGCAGCTCGCCGGTGCCCTCGACGGGCAGCACGCGGCGGTCGTCGGCCAACGGGTGCAGCACCACGGCGGTGTCCCGGCGCGCCAGGGCCACCTCGTCCAGGCAGCAGATGGCGCCAGTGCGCACGGCGCGCGCCAGCGGGCCGTCGTGCCACACCGTGTCGCCGCCGTCGATGAGGTGGCGGCCCATGAGGTCGGCCGCGGTCAGGTCGCCGTGGCAGCTCACGGTGATCAGCGGGCGCCCCAGGCGCGCGGCCATGTGCTCGACGAAGCGCGTCTTGCCGCAGCCCGTGGGCCCCTTCAGCAGCACCGGCAGGCGCTGGTGGAAGGCGTGCGCGAACAGGCGGCATTCGCCGGCCTGCTCGGCGTAGAAGGGCGCGCGCTCCGGCAGGGGGGCGCCGCCGCTGCTCATGTTGTCGTGGTACATGCGGCACTGCGGCTCATGGGGCGGCTCCTCGCTCACCGATTGAAAACGAGCCAAGCGTAAAAAATGCATGCTTTGGCGTCCTTGAAGTAAGTCAAGAATGCCCCAGCGCCGGAGTCGGGATTTGGCGCGCACCGCGCCGCACGCGGGCAGGAGAACAGCCGCCACCGTGCATGCGGGGCGGTTATTCAAGTCATTTTGGCTTTCAGCCCCCATCCCTATTGCGCTGATAGCTATCTATTTAATAGCAACCAGCGCGGCGGCTCAGGCGGCCTTGTGGCCGCCCACGCCCAGGTAGGTCTCGATGACGCGGTGGTCGTGCAGCAGGTCGCCGGCATCGCCGGACAGCGCCACGGCGCCCATCTCCAGCACGTAGCCGCGGTCGGCCACCTGCAGCGCGGCGCGCGCGTTCTGCTCGACCAGCAGCACCGACACGCCCATGCCGCGCAGCGAGGCGACGATGTTCAGCACCTCGCGCACGATCAGCGGCGCCAGGCCCAGCGAGGGTTCGTCCAGCATCAGCAGGCGCGGACGGGCCATGAGCGCGCGGCCGACGGCCAGCATCTGGCGCTCGCCGCCCGACAGCGTGGCCGCCAGCTGGGCGCGCCGCTCGCGCAGGCGCGGGAACAGCTCGAACACCTCGGCCATGCGCGCGGCCTGGTCGCGCTGCCCGCGGCGCCAGCGCGCGAAGCCGCCGAGCAGCAGGTTGTCCTCGACCGACATCTCGCCGAACAGCTCGCGCTTCTCTGGCACCAGGCCCACGCCGCGCGCCACCATCGCCTCGACCGACGGGCGCGCCAGGACATCGCCGCCCAACGTCAGCGTGCCGCTGGACGGCAGCAGGCCCATGACGGCGTTCAGCAGCGTGGACTTGCCGGCGCCGTTGGGGCCGATCACGGTGACGATCTCGCCCTGCCCCACCGTCAACGCGACCTGGTGCACGGCTTCCACCGGCCCATAGCGGACGGTGAAGCCCTCCAGTTGCAGCAGCGGCGTGGTCATGCGTGCGCCCCCGGAAGGTCGCCGCCCAGGTAGGCGGCCATGACGCGCGGGTCGGCCTGCACCTCGGTCGGGGTGCCGATGGCGATGACGGTGCCGAACTCCAGCACCGTCACGCGGTCGGCCAGGTTCATGACGAACTCCATGTCGTGCTCCACCACCAGGATCGCCAGCCCCTCGCCGCGCAACTGCGCCAGCAGCCGGGCCAGCGACTGCTTCTCCAGGTGCCGCAGGCCGGCGGCGGGTTCGTCCAGCAGCAGGATCGACGGCTGCCCGGCCAGCGCGCGGGCGATTTCCACGATGCGCTGCTGGCCCAGCGGCAGCGAGGCGGCGGGCGTGTCGGCGTACTCGGCCAGCCCGCAGCGCTCGATCTGCCGGCGCGCCTCGGCCAGCAGCGCGGTCTCCTCGCGCCGGTCGGTGCGCAGCATGGCCGACAGCCAGCCGCGCCGGCCGCGCAGGTGCGCGCCCAGCGCCACGTTCTCCAGCACGCTGCGCTGGCCCAGCAGGCGCACGTGCTGGAAGGTGCGGCCCAGGCCCAGCGCGGCGAACGCGCGCGAGGGCTGGCCGGCCATGGGCTGGCCCATCAGGCTGACGGTGCCGGAAGTGGGGTCGTCCACCCCGGAGATCATGTTGAAGAAGGTGCTCTTGCCGGCGCCGTTGGGGCCGATCAGGGCGTGCACCTCGCCAGCCTTCACGTCCAGGTTGACGGCGTTGTTGGCCACCAGGCCGCTGAAGCGCTTGGTGACGGCGCTGGCGTCGAGCACCACCTGGCCGGGCACGGGCAGGTCGCGCCGCGGCAGCTCGGCCGGCGCGGCGCTGCCGCCGCGCCGGGGCACGGGCTTCAGCCAGCGCTGCGTCCAGCCGGTGATCAGCGGCCACAGGCCGTCGGCCGCGCGCTGCAGCACCAGCAGCATCAGCAGGCCGAAGACGATGACCTCGAAGTTGCCGCTGGCGCCCAGCAGGCGCGGCAGCCAGTCCTGCAGTTGCTCCTTCAGCAGCGTGATCAGCGTGGCGCCCAGCACCGCGCCCCACAGGTGGCCGGAGCCGCCCACCACGGCCATGAACAGGTACTCGATGCCGATGTTCAGGTTGAACGGCGTGGGATTGACGAAGCGCTGCAGGTGCGCGTACAGCCAGCCCGACACCGCCGCCAGCAGCGCCGCCAGCACGAACAGCTTGATGCGCTGGCGCCCGGTGTCCACGCCCATCGACTCGGCCATCACGCGGCCGGTCCGCAGGGCGCGGATGGCGCGGCCCTCGCGCGAGTCCAGCAGGTTGTGCAGGCACCCAATGGCGGCCAGCAGCAGCACCCAGATCAGCACGCCCAGCGCGCGCGGCGACGACAGGTCGATGCCGGCGATGGACAGCGGCGGCACGCTGGCGAGGCCGGTGAAGCCGCCCAGCGCCTCCAGGTTGCCGAAGATGTAGTACAGGCTCAGGCCCCAGGCGATGGTGCCCAGCGGCAGGTAGTGCCCGGACAGCCGCAGCGTGACGGCGCCCAGCGCCCAGGCGATGAGCGCCGTCACCGCCAGCCCCAGCACCAGCCCCAGCCAGGGCAAGGCGCCGACGGGCAGCATGCCGAGGGCCTGCGCGGCCGTGGGCGAGGTGCAGAGCCAGGCCGTGGCGTAGGCCCCCAGGCCGACGAAGGCCGCCTGGCCGAACGAGGTCATGCCGCCCACGCCGGTCAGCATCACCAGACCGACGGCGACCAGCGAATACAGGCCGATGTAGTCGAGCAGAGTGACCGTGAACGGCGGCAGCAGCGGCCAGGCCAGCGCCAGCAGCGCGATGGCCAGGAGGGTGATGCGGCGCGGCGTCACTCTTCGTCCTCCACGTGGCGGGTGTGCAGCGAGCGCCACCACAGCACCGGAATGATGAGGGTGAACACCAGCACCTCCTTGAAGGCGCTGGCCCAGAACGAGGCGAACGATTCGAGTTGGCCCACCAGCAGCGCGCCAGCCACCGCCATCGGATAGCTGGCCAGCCCGCCGACGATGGCCGCCACGAAGCCCTTGAGGCCGATGAGAAAGCCCGTGTCGTAGTAGACCGTGGTGATCGGCGCGATCAGGATGCCGCACACGGCGCCGATCAGCGCCGCCAGCGCGAAGCAGACGTCGCCCGACAGCTCGGTCGGGATGCCCATCAGCCGCGCGCCCACGCGGTTGATGGCCGTGGCGCGCAAGGCCTTGCCGATGAGGGAGCGCTCGAAGAACACGGCCATCGCCGCCAGCAGCACCGCCGCCGCCCCGACCACCACCAGCGACTGGCCGGTGATCGGAATGCCGCCCAGGTCCCAGCGCGCGTCCCACATCGAGTCGGTGCGCGAGCCCTCGGCGCCGAAGAAGACCAGCCCCAGCCCCACCAGCACCCCGTGCAGCGCGACGGACACGATGAGCAGGATCAGCACCGACGCGTGCGCCAGCGGGCGGAAGGTCAGCCGGTACAGCAGCGGCCCCATGGGCGTGATGAGAGCCAGCACCGTCAGCGTCCGCGCCCAGCCCGACGTGGGTTGGACGCCGAGGACCACGCCCGCCACCGCCAGCGGCAGCACCAGGGTCCAGACCACCGTGGACTTCCAGTCCACCGGCAAGCCGCGCGCGTGGCGCGCCGCCTCCACCACCAGGGTGGCCAGCGCCAGCGCGGCCAGCAGCCAGACCACGGCCGGCAGCTTGCCCGCCTGGATGGCCGCCATCGACAGGGCGGCATAGGCCACGAACTCGCCCTGCGGGATGAAGATGACGCGCGTCACCGAGAACACCAGCACCAGCGCCAGCGCCATCAGGGCATAGACGGCGCCGTTGACGACGCCGTCCTGGGCCAGCATCAGGGCGATCTGCAGATCCATGGATGCAATCCGGATGTCAAACAGGCTGGCCGAGCGCGGGCGGCTCGACCAGCCTGTGGAGGATGCGGGCGGCCGCGGCGGTCACCAGCCGGTCATTTGGTGGGCTGGTACACCCATTTGCCGTTCTCGATCTTGACCATCACGCGGGCGCGCTGGTCCAGGCCCAGATGGTCGCTGGCCGACATGTTGAAGATGCCGTGCGCGCCCGGCACGTCCTTCACGCCTTCCAGCGCGTCGCGCAGGGCGGCGCGGAACTCCTCGGTGCCCGGCTGGGCCTTCTTCAGCGCCACGGGAATGGCCGCGGCCAACAACTGGCCGGCGTCCCACGCATGGCCGCCGAAGGTGGACACGCTGCCCTTGCCGTGCACGCCCTCGTAAGCCTGGATGTAGGCCTGCGCGGACTTGCGCACCGGGTTGCTGGCAGGCAACTGGTCGGCCACCAGCACCGGGCCGGCCGGCAGCAGCGTGCCTTCCACGTCCTTGCCGCCCACGCGCAGGAAGTCGGCGTTGGCCACGCCGTGGGTCTGGTAGATCTGGCCGGTGTAGCCGCGCTCCTTCAGCGTCTTCTGCGGCAGCGCGGCGGGCGTGCCCGAGCCGGCGATCAGCACCGCGTCGGGCTTGGCGCCCATCATCTTCAGCACCTGGCCGGTGACGGCGGTGTCGGCGCGCGCGTAGCGCTCGTTGGCCACCAGCTTGATCTTCTTGAGGTCCAGCGCCTTGACGGTCTCGCGGTGCCAGCCCTCGCCGTAGGCGTCGGCGAAGCCGATGAAGGCCACGCTCTTGATGCCCGCCGCCGCCATGTGCTCGGCGATGGCCAGCGCCATCATGATGTCATTCTGCGGCGTCTTGAACACCCAGCGCTTCTTGCCCTCCACCGGCTCCACGATGGCCGCCGACGCGGCCATGGAAATCATCGGCGTCCGGGCCTCGGCCGCGGCATCGATCATGGCCAGCGAGGCCGGCGTGGTGGACGAGCCGACCACGACGTCGACCTTGCGCTCGGCGATCAGCTTGCGCGTGTTGGTGACGGCGGCGGTGGTGTCCGACGCGTCGTCCAGGATGATGTAGTTGATCTTCTGCCCGCCGATGCTCTGGGGCATCAGCGCGAACGTGTTCTTCTCGGGGATGCCGAGCGACGCCGCGGGCCCCGTGGCCGACACGGTGACGCCGACGTTCACGTCGGCCCAGGCCGACACCGAGAAACCGACAGCAGCGGCGCACGCGAGCGCGATCTTTTTCACATTCATGGGCCTTCTCCAACCAGGACTGCGGGATATGGACAACGACCGATCGTCCCCACTGACGTCATAAGCTGACCGATCGGTCGGTTAATGATTGTATCGGCGCTCCTGTCGAAAGTGACCCTCGCCGCGCATGGGAATTACCCTAGCCGCAAGAAAGGTATCCGGGGCCGGCTGCACCCCATCGGTTCAAGCCGAATCGGCCTCAAGCCACCGCGCTGCTTGCGCGCAGCGCTTCTATTTCAGTAGCGTCGTAGCCGAGTGCGGCCAGCACCGCGTCGGTGTCCTCGCCCATCGCCGGCGGCCATCATCGTCGCGCTCGACACCCTGCACGTCTACGCCGAGCGGTTCCCGCGGCGACCATGGTGCCGCCGCCGGGGCGTAACATGCAGCCATCATGAAAGCCGCCAGCAACAATACCGTTGTCACCGGAACGCTGCGTGCCTGCGTGCCTGCGTGCCTGCGTGCCTGCGTGCCTGCGTGCCTGCGGAAGATGGCTACGGCACCCACCTTCCCGTCTTCCGGTTCAGTCGAATACGCGAAGACACTCACGCCCTTGTTCTTGAAGGCTTGTGGCAGCGTCCATTTGTGCGACCAGATCATGTCTTTCCGCTTCACCGGATCGGGCGAGGCCTCGGCGCCACCACCCGCGTGAACGAGAAAAACCCCGTCCACGAACCCGTCGCCATCGGTGTCGAAGCGCTTGAGATCGTCGGCCTTGCAAAACTCCGTGAGCGCGTCGAACAGCAAGCCAGGCGTGTTCCGCAGAAAATTGGATCCGGTGCCGTTGTCTCCGGCGGTATAGAACGAGTACGGCTTCGGCGCGCGGACGTAGCCAACCACCTCTCCGCTGACCTCGAGCATGCCATACGACATCTCGCGGTAGATGCTGGTCATCGAGTCCGGGTTGTTTGGATCAAAAAGCATCGCCTGGAAATCTGCTGCCGGGCGCGTGCCTGTGTTGTCGCTGAAGTCGACCAGCAATGCAATGGCGTGCAGCTTCCGGGTGCTCGTCGCGCTGGCGCGCTGCATCCGCGCGGCGCGCAGCGGACTTTTCTCCGGCGCCGAGCTCAATGTCACGGACTCGGGCGGGTAGAAGACACCATCATTGAAGCCGATCGGGCGTTGCACATCGGCCGTCACCAACCCCATGTACGCGGCGAGCCTGACATCTGCGGAGGAGAGTGCGTGGCTCGCCTTGATCGCGCGCTGGATCTCCTTGAGAACGGCCGCAGCGGGACGACATGTCGTCGGCCCGTCTTCGTACCGGTGGACAGGGGAGAGCTTGACCATGTGAATCACCTCCAGTCAGAGAGCGAAATTCGAGCCCGAGAAAGATTCGTTCACCCAAGGAGAGAAGATAGCTCTCTTGCGCCCACAGGACATCCTCACTTTGGACGACCATCGGACCCGCGCGGCGGGGACCCAGTGGGAGCACTTCAGTGCATTCAGTTGCGCCTGCCCCGAAGTGCGCCCTTCCTGGACTACCAATGCACCGCGATCCACATCTCGGAGATGTCCATGACGGACACCGTTGACACGTAGATACTCAACTCGAACGAAGCCTCGTCGGCTTTGTCTAGAGGCCTTCTCAGGACATCCCCCGGTTTGATGTTTGTCAGTTCGCCCACAAGGATGTTGCCAAAAGCCATGTTCTTGTTGAGTGCATCCTTCTTTTCCGGGACAGCCGGGTTTTCCGGGTCAGCCGGGACGATCAGTTCAACACTGTCCCTGCTTCGGGCCAGGAAGTCGATGCGCGATGGCTCGCTACTCTTGAGGCGCGCTTGGTTCCAGAAGGGAAAATGCTCCTTTCGCAGCCTGAGCTTCAGCGCGTGGAAGCCGTCCACCGGCGCATCGTTCTGGAACCGAGCCCATTCGGTTGGAAACTCGTTGCGCAGCGAGAACAGCCGGACCGAGCCGATCGCCTTCGCCTTCAGGCGCCCGATCGCTTCGCTGCGCAGAAGGGAGCCACCCTCCCGTGCCGTGTACCTGATATGCAGAATCACGTCGCTGATCGTGTCGTAGTCGAACTGCGCTGGATCGTCCTTGCTGGGGTTGGCCGGCAGTTGAAGCTGCCACTTGCCGATCGCGCCGGAGTTCTCGAAAGGCAGGTAACGCTCGTCGCGGAAGTTCGTTTCGAACATGCCGCTGTCGTTCTGCGCCGAACTGGTGACGATGGACTGCAGGCTGCCGAGATAGTCGCTGAAGCGGCTGTCGTCGTCCGCATCCCCGACAACCGGCGTCGTGCGGATCCTGCTCGAAAGCAGTGTCAGCGTGCAGTTGACGCTGGCATAGGGCCCGGTCACGCAAGGCACGCTAACGGCCACGGTCTTGATGCGCCGGAAGTAATGGCCGGGGCCGTCCATGTCGAACAGTTCTTCGGGCAGTTCGATCGTGCAGCGGCCCGTGGCACGCAGTTGAATCAATGCCAATGGATTCAGTTGGAGCAGGCTGACATGCTTGGTCAACTCGTACTCGCGCTGGTTCTGGTCGTGGTAGGCCATCTCCATGCGCTTGATGTCGAGATAAAGCTTCTCGCCGGCCAGCAGGCCCTCCTTGCCGGCGAGGTAGCCGAACTGGAGGTAGCTGAGTTGCGGATTGCCCAGTTCGTGTTGCAGTGCGCGTTCGGCCTTCTTGGCGATGTCGAAGGCGAACTGGGCCTGTCTGAATTTTTGTGTTCGAGGCGGTTGGTTGATCTGCTCACCTCGGTGAAGTTCTGCCCCATCAGGCGGGCGCGCTTTTGTCCTGGTGCGCCAATCACGACGTGCCGCTTGCAAGGCGCATTCCCGCCGAGCAACGCGCCCACGCCGCCGAAGAACTGCGCAAGCTCGCGGAAATCCGCTACCCCAACGGAAAGCCCGGCGAGGGCATCGTCATCCGGGCTATGGATTCGTCCTGGTCGTTCAAGGCCATCAACCTGCTCTACAAAGACTGAGCCAACCAACACCAGCCGCCCACCGAGGCGGCTTTTTCATGGAGCGACACATGACCCAAGAAAAACCCGTGACGCTGATCCGCACCAGCACCCTCCTTCAGCGCGTCCCTTTCACCGCCCGGCACATCCTGAACTTGGAGAAGAAGGGCCAGTTCCCGAAGCGCCGCCAGTTGGGTGCCCGCTGCGTGGCCTGGGTTGAATCGGAGGTGGATGCCTGGCTGAAGGCGCGCCAGCAAGGCGCTGCCGCCGCCCCCTTCCCTGCGGTGGATCAGTCTTGAGCCGCCACCCAGCGGTCAATCATGTCCGCCCAGTCCTGCATCATGGCCGAGCGCTGCTCGCGGTACTCGGCCTTGTTGTAAACCGCGCGCACGCCCTTCTGCTCATGGGCAAGGCACTTCTCTATCCAGTCGGTGTTGAAGCCCGCTTCGTGCAACTGCGTGCTGGCCGTGCGGCGCAGATCGTGGGGGCCAAACTTCTCCAGCTTGTGCCCCTCCTTCTGCGCCAGCTTGTAGGTCAGGGTCATGACCTGGTTCAGTGTGGCGCTGCTCATGTGGTGGTCGATGTCGTAGCGCGAGGGCAGGATGAAGCGCGAGCCACCGGCCATCGTCTTGAGCGCCACCAGGATGTCCAGCGCCTGCCGCGACAGATAGACCACATGCGGGTTGCGCCGCTTCATCCGCTCCTTCGGGATGACCCATGTGCCTTCGGAGAAATTCACCTCAGCCCACTCGCCCTTGGTCATCTCCCCCTTGCGCAGCATCGTCAGCAGCAGCAGCTTGGCCGACGCGCGAATGCTGGGCGACGTGCCGATGCGATCCATGAACCGGTAGAACAGCCGGATTTCCTCTGGCGACAAGGCACGGTCTTTCGGCTCGAACCGGGCGATGCTGGTTGGCGACACCAGGTCAGCCGGGTTGGGTACCTGCTGACCCTTCATGATGGCGAACTTGAACACCAGCATGACAATCTCGCGCGCATGCACCGCCGTGGCTGGCGCGCCGCGCGCCACGATGCCGCCAGCCATCATCCGCACATCCTCGTGCGTGATCTCCGTCAGCTTCACATTCCCAAACTTCGGCTTCACGTCCCTCACATAAACGGAACGCCGCATGTCCCTCGTGCTGTCTGCCATCTGGTGCAGTTCCAGCCACTTCTCCGCCCACGCGCCGAACGTCTCTCCGGCGTTGATCCGGGCCTTCTCCCTCGACTTCTCCCGCGATGGCGACTTGCCAGCCGCAATCATCTTCTTGGCTTCGTTCAGCTTGTCCCTGGCCTCGCCCAGCGTCAGGCCATCCGCGCCGTAGCGCCCCAGCGTCAACGTCTCCTGACGCCCGTTGATCCGGTAGTTGTAGCGGAAGGACACCGCCCCCGCTGGCGTCACCGCCACGTAAAGGCCGTCCCGGTCAGGCACCTTGAACAGCTTGCCGGTCGGCTTGAGCGCGCGCAGCTTGGTATCGGTCAGCATCGAGTCCTCCTGAACCCTGTCGCAATACCATCACTCCAGAATGCCCCTCAGAATGCGCGGTATCACGTTTTAAATCAACAAGTTACAATTCTTCGATGCCATCAACATCAGCGCGCATGGGTGATGGTATCGACGGCTCTGATGGTATCGCATATGGAATATGCCAGCGCAAATGCCATTCAAAATCGGGTTCTTGGTCGTTCTCGATAGTTCCTGTCAGTTCCGCAAGCAAGCGCAAAAAAGCCCGCAGTGACGCGGGCTTAGGTGGGGTTTACTTCTCGTTGGTTCCTGTTGGTTCCGCTTCCAGATTCATTCCCACTCGATCGTCGCCGGTGGCTTGCTGCTCACGTCGTAGGTGACCCGGTTGATCCCGCGGACTTCGTTGATGACCCTCGAAGACACCTTCTTGAGCAGCGCATAGGGCAGCTCGGCCCAATCCGCCGTCATGAAGTCGCTGGTCTGCACGGCGCGCAGGGCAACGACGTAGTCGTAGGTGCGGCCGTCGCCCATCACGCCCACGCTTTTCACGGGCAGGAAGACGGTGAAGGCCTGGCTGGTCAGGTCGTACCAGGTCTTGCCGGTGGCCTCGTCGCGGAAGTTGCGCAGTTCCTCGATGAAGATGGCGTCGGCGCGGCGCAGCAGGTCGGCGTAGTCCTTCTTCACCTCGCCCAGGATGCGCACGCCCAGGCCGGGGCCGGGGAAGGGATGGCGGTAGACCATCTCGGGCGGCAGGCCGAGCGCCACGCCCAGCTCGCGCACCTCGTCCTTGAACAGGTCGCGCAGCGGCTCCAGCAGCTTCAGGCCCAACTGCTCAGGCAGGCCGCCGACGTTGTGGTGGCTCTTGATGGTCACGGCCTTCTTGCTCTTGGCGCCGCCGCTCTCGATCACGTCGGGGTAGATGGTGCCCTGGGCCAGGAAGGTGGCGCCCTTGTGCCCTGCCCCGCCGGCCTTGAGCCTGGCGGCCTCCTGCTTGAACACGGTGACGAATTCGCCGCCGATGATCTTGCGCTTGGCTTCGGGGTCGCTCACGCCGGCCAGTTTGCCGAGAAACAGTTCGCTGGCATCGACACGGATCACCTTCGTGTGCAACTGCCCTTCGAACATCGCCATGACCATGTCGCCCTCGTTCAGGCGCAGCAGGCCGTGGTCGACGAAGACGCAGGTGAGCTGGTCGCCGATGGCACGGTGGATCAGCGCGGCAGCCACGCTGGAATCGACGCCGCCCGAGAGGCCGAGGATCACCTCCTCATCACCCACCTGATCGCGGATGCGCGCCACCGCTTCGGTGATGTGGTCCTTCATCACCCAATCCGGCTTGGCGCCGCAGATGCCGAGCACGAAGCGGTTGAGGATCGCCTGGCCCTGCACGGTGTGCGTGACCTCGGGGTGGAACTGCACGCCGTAGAAGTGGCGTGCCTCGTCGGCCATGCCGGCGATGGGGCAACTGTCGGTGCTGGCCATCAGCTTGAAGCCGGGCGGCAGCTCAGTCACCTTGTCGCCGTGGCTCATCCACACCTTGAGCATGCCGTGGCCTTCGGGGGTGGTGACGTCGGCGATGTCCTTGAGCAGATCGGTGTGGCCGCGCGCGCGCACCTCGGCGTAGCCGAACTCGCGCTGGTGCGAGCCCTCGACCTTGCCACCCAGTTGCTGCGCCATGGTCTGCATGCCATAGCAGATGCCCAGCACCGGCACGCCCAGCTCGAACACCGCCTGGGGCGCCCGGTCGTCCACCTCGTAGACGCTGGCGTGGCTGCCGGAGAGGATCACGCCCTTGAGGTGGCCGTCGGCGGCGTACTCGCGCACCCAGTCACTGCTCACGTCGCAGGGATGCACTTCGCTGTAGACGTGCGCCTCGCGCACCCGGCGCGCGATGAGCTGGGTGACTTGCGAGCCGAAGTCGAGGATGAGGATCTTGTCGTGGGCCATGGGATGTCTTCGCGGTCAGACGGGTGGATTGAACGGGAATTCAAGCAGAATCACGCGAAAGCCCGCGTATTCATTGCACTGATAGCTACCATATAGATAGCTATCGGGTAGCGTGCCGTGCGCCCCCCGTCAATCCGCCCGGTAGTTGGGCGCTTCCTTGGTGATCTGCACGTCGTGCACGTGCGACTCGCGGATGCCGGCGGCGGTGATCTCGACGAACTCGGCCTGGTGGCGCATGTCGTCCACGGTCGCGCAGCCGCAGTAGCCCATGCTGGCGCGCAGGCCGCCGGCCATCTGGTAGATGATGGCGACGACGCTGCCCTTGTAGGGCACGCGGCCTTCGATGCCCTCGGGCACCAGCTTGTCGGCGTTGGGGTTGCCGGTGCTGCTCTCCTGGAAGTAGCGGTCGGCGCTGCCCTGCTGCATGGCGCCGATGCTGCCCATGCCGCGGTAGCTCTTGTAGCTGCGGCCCTGGAACAGCACGATCTCGCCCGGCGCCTCCTCGGTACCGGCGAACATGCCGCCCATCATCACGCTGCTGGCGCCGGCCGCGATGGCCTTGGCGATGTCGCCCGAGTAGCGCACGCCGCCATCGGCGATCAGCGGCACGCCCGTGCCGGCCAGCGCGGTGGCCACGTTGTCGATGGCGGTGATTTGCGGCACGCCCACGCCGGCCACGATGCGGGTGGTGCAGATGCTGCCCGGACCGATGCCGACCTTCACGCCATCGGCCCCCGCCTCCACCAGCGCGCGCGCCGCGGCGCCGGTGGCGATGTTGCCGCCGATGACCTGCACCTGCGGGTAGTTCTGCTTGACCCAGCGCACGCGCTCGATCACGCCCTGGCTGTGGCCATGCGCGGTGTCCACCACCAGCGCATCGACGCCGGCCTTGACCAACGCCTCCACGCGCTCCTCGGTGCCCTCGCCCACGCCCACGGCCGCGCCCACGCACAGGCGGCCGTTGTCGTCGCGCGCGGCATTCGGGAAGCTGGTCTGCTTGGTGATGTCCTTGACGGTGATCAGGCCCTTCAGGCGGTCCTGGTCGTCGATGATGAGCAGGCGCTCCAGCTTGTGCTTGTTCAGGAGGCGCTTGGCCTCCTCGTGGCCGGCGCCCTCCTTCACGGTGATCAGGCGCTCACGCGGCGTCATGATCTCGCGCACCGGCACGTCGTAGCGGGTCTCGAAGCGCAGGTCGCGCCCGGTGACGATGCCCACCACCCGGCCCTGGTCGATGACCGGAAAGCCGCTGATGTCGAGATCGTCGGACAACTGCATCACCTGCAGCACCGTGTGCTCCGGCGTGATGACCACCGGGTCGCGCAGCACGCCGCTCTCGTAGCGCTTGACCTTGGCCACCTGCGCGGCCTGCTCCTGCGCGGTCAGGTTCTTGTGCACGATGCCGATGCCGCCCTCCTGCGCCATGGCGATGGCCAGGCGCGCCTCGGTGACCGTGTCCATGGCGGCCGACACCAGGGGCAGGTTCAGGCGGATGCGGCGGGTGAACTGGGTGGAAAGAGACGTGTCCTTGGGCAGGACCTGGGAGAACGCTGGCACCAACAACACGTCGTCGAAGGTCAGCGCTTTGCCGAGAAGGCGCATGCTTGGCTCCAAAAAGCGGATTGTACTGAAGCGCCTGGCTTTTCCTGCCCGCGCCGCCGTGCATCGGCCCCTCCGCCGCACGGCGCGACGGCGCCCGCCGGCCACAAGGGCAGGGCTACACTGCCGACCCCATGAAACCCGCCCGCGCCTTGCTCATCGGATGGACCCTGGCCGCCAGCACGGCCGTCACGGCGCAGTACCAATGGATCGACCCCGACGGCCGCCGGGTGTTCAGCGACCGCCCGCCGCCCGCCGAGGTGCCGGCCAGGAACGTCCTGTCCCAGCCGCGCGGCGCCAGCACCGTGGCGGCGCGCGCGGCACCGGCGCCCGCCCAGTACCCCGCCGGCGTGGACAAGGCGCTGGAAGAGAAGAAGAAACAGGCCGACGCCGCCGAAGCAGCCCGGAAGAAGGCCGAGGAAACCAAGCTCGCCACCGCTCGCGCCGACAACTGCAAGCGCGCTCAGAGCGCCAAGGCCGGCCTGGATTCGGGCGTGCGCATCGCCCGCACCAACAGCCAGGGCGAGCGCGAGATCCTGGACGACGCGCAACGCGCCGCGGAGCGCCAGCGCGTGCAGCAGATCATCGCGTCTAACTGCAAATAGTGGCTTCAACCTAAGCCGGCGAAGCCGGAACCAAACAAGCAACACGATGGCTGGCGAACCCGCTGGCGAGGTGAACGACCATGGCAACGACGGCACTGACGGATCGATATGCGGCGAACCTTCATGGCGTACTGTCGTGCTACGACAGGATCATCGTGACCGGCACCCTGCCCGGGGCGTGCTACGCGGGCGGGATGACCAGCTTTCTGTACTCGCGCGGCATCCGCATCTTCGACTACCCGCGCTTTGCCGAGCCGTTGCGCGAGCGCATCCGCGAGCGTGCGCAGCAGGTGTGCCAAGCCGCTGGCGTGCACATCGAACACGTCAACAAGGCCCACATCCGCAAGGAAGAGCTGGTGGCGCGCGTGCTGGCCGAGCGGGGCGACGCGCCGGGGCTGGTGCACGTGATCTCGGCCATGGAATCGTGCCCCAGCTACAAGCCTTGGCTGGACAAGAGCAACGGGCATATTTACCTGCGCCCTGACATGGGCAAGTGCCTGCACTACTACTTCTACTTCATCGACCAGGAGTTCGGCCTGTGCTACCTGCGCGTGCCCACCTGGGCGCCGTTCACGTTGCAGTTCTACTGCAACGGCCACAGCGCACTGGCATGCTCGCTCAGACGCGAAGGCATCGAGTTTGTGCAGGAAGACAACGCCTTCTTGCGCGTGGCCGACCTGCAGCGTGCTCAGGCCCTGGCCGACGCCTTCAACCCCGAACAACTGCACCGGTGCCTGACACGCTATGCGCACTGGCTGTGCCCGGTGGCCGACGTATTTGCCCAGGACGACTGGCACTGGAGCATCCGTCGGGCGGAGTACTCCAGCGACCTGATGTTTCGCAGTGAGCACATCCTGGTGGCGCTGTACGACGCGCTCTCGCGCCAGGCGGTGCTGGCGGCCGATGCACCGCGTGTAGCGGGCTTTCTGGGCAAGAAGATCACCCCGGCGCTGGCCCAGGAGATCGGCTCGCGGCTGTCCACGCGTATCGAGGGGCGCTGCATCAAGCACGCCATGGGCGCGGCCAGTGTCAAGGTCTACGACAAGTTCTCTCGCGTGCTGCGGGGGGAGACCACCGTGAACGACGTGAGTTTTTTCAAGCACCACCGCAGGGTGGAACACAAGGTGGGCGAGGCCACACGGGAGCTGGCACCGCTCAAGAAGTCGATCTACAGCCTGATCGACTTGCGCGAGATTTTGCTGGGCTGCAACCAGCGCTACCTGGCGTTTCTGTCCAGCCTGGACGATCCCAGTGCTGGTGAGCGCAATCTGCAACGGCTGAGCCAGCCGCGCGTGGGCGTAGACCCGGCCGTCAAGGGGTTGAACTTTTTCAACACCACCGACCAAGCCTTGCTCAGAACCTTGCAACACGGCGAGTTCAACATTCACGGCTGGCGCCGTGCCGATCTGCTGGCGCAACTGGATATGTCGGCATCGGCCATGACACGACAGCTTCGCCGCTTGCGTGCGCTGGGCTTGATCAAGAAGGTCACGCATACCTATCGCTATTACCTGACGCGCCTGGGCCGCGCTGCCATCGCCGCAGCGTGCTCGCTCACGCGTTTCAACATCATCCCGGCCATGGCGGCTGCGCACTGAAGTCTTTGCACAAAACATCAAGACTGAGCTGGTTAGAGACTAGAAACGGCAGTTGAACGCGCCCGCCAGTGCCGTGATCGGCGTGGCAGGCAAGGGTGAACGCCGCGGCTCCACAGGCGCCTGCGCGCCTGTGGACGGCGTGAACGGGGCCGGCCTCTGGACGGCCCGCGCCCTGCAAGGGAGACGACGCGGCGCA
>Ga0075163_10001210_pt1 | contig 34388 bp, 37 predicted proteins | sample JI1023141ADNA_FD_71478 | JGI IMG/M metagenome (GOLD analysis project Ga0075163, IMG submission 71478) | Wastewater effluent complex algal communities from Wisconsin, to seasonally profile nutrient transformation and Carbon sequestration -... | ecosystem: Engineered > WWTP > Effluent > Algae...
CCTACACTTCAATCCCGATCCCCATATCGAAGTCCCCGCCACCCCGCACCTGCCGCCTGCCAAATCCTGCTAAATGGCAGCTCCCCCCGACGAGACCCAGCTTTGGCTTCGACGGTCCCGATCTTTTTGTCATGACACGCAGCGATGCGATCGGTGCTCAAGCGTGCGCATAAGCCTTGCAAGCCCCTACACATTGATCCGAAAGCGCGACTTTCGTATTCTGCTGTTATGGGGGAATCTGTGCAGCCTGTCGTTGGCTACATCCGGGTATCGACCGATGAACAAGCCAGCGAAGGAATCAGCTTGGATGTGCAGAAGGATCGCATCATCCATTATTGTCAGCAGTTCGGTCTGAACCTGCTCGACATCTATCAGGACGAGTGGACGGGCAAGGAATTAGGAAGACCGGGCCTGCAAGCGGCGCTTGCGCGGGTGGTGCAGGCGGACGCGATGCTCATGAGCGTCTCGCTCTGCCGCATCTCGCGCAGCGTCGGAGACTGGCACTCCTTGCTGGACACCTATTTCGGGCGGACCGCGAAGTTCAAGTTCCTGGCGTTCGATGTCGCCGGGGTCGATGCCAAGACCGCAGCCGGCGAGACGCTGATCTACTTCCGGGCCGTGATGGCGCAAGGAGAAGTATCCCAGACCAGCGAGCGCACCCTGCACGCGATGCGCGCCCTGAAAGCCAAAGGGGTTGCGTGCGGGGCGCTGCCCTACGGCAAGGAGTATTCCGATCGACTCGATGCCGAAGGACGTCGCGTTGTCGTCGAGAATCCCGCAAAGAAGGCAACCCTCGCGCGGGTGCGTGAACTGCACGCCGAAGGAAAGGGAATCAAGACCATCACAGACCTTCTGATCGCGGAAGGCAGGCCACCGCCCAAGACCGCGTGGAGCACCACGAGCGTGCGCGCGATCCTGGTCCGCGAGGGACTCTACTCGCGCAGGCAGTGGGACCGCACGGGCGCAGTGCGGGATCAGGATCAGGTGCTGAAGCGCATCGCCGAGCTGCGCGCGATGAACCTCAGCTACAAGGAAATCGGAAAGCGGCTGACTGCAGAACGGCTCATGCCCGACGTCGGATCCATGTGGCACCCCCAGACGGTGAAAGATCGCTGGGAAGCGGCATCGAGCTACGATCAGGATAAGGCGATGGAACTGGCGGTGGGGTATCGTCGCGCGAACTACTCCTTGCGCAAGATCGCCGGGGAGCTGACCCTGCGCGGGCTGACGCCAAAGCGTGGCGGGACGTGGCATCCGAACCAGGTGCGGGAGCTGCTGCTGCTCGCGCAGATTCCGAATCGGGCCAGTTAGGAGCGTGGTCGGCGTCAAGTGCGCAAACGCTCTTACCTGAAGCGGTCATGCCCCTTCAGGTAAGAGCTGCCAACATTGTGAGCCGGTTGGCGCAGCTTCATCCGTGCGAAGCATTCCCTTTTTATTGCGCAGACGCAGTCACGGGTAAAATACTCGGCGCTTGACGATTTGGATTTTCGGGTACGGCTCCCTGATCTTTCGGCCTGCGTTTCCGTACGCGGAGCGGCGGTCGGATTGCAGCTTGCTAGATGCAAACGCGTTTTAGGTGGTTCCCGATTCGATCATGATAGCCATTTCTCGACGGAACCGATCTTCTGATTGCAAGCCGCTCTGATTTCACCCGCAGACCGGCGGAGAGCCGGCTGACGTCGCGTTGGTGGGCTTGTGCCCGGTCTTGGGATCCGCGCACCAGCAGTGGCTTGTGGAGCGTTGCATTGCAGCTTCTTGAAGCTCCTATTGTCGACGCACTGGGGGCTGTACGCACCAACGACCGGCGGACGGGGCGATGTTGACATGCAGGCGTCCCGGGGCGCCCGCGCGCGGCCTCGGGGCGCCCTGGGGCATCGCCCATCTCCGAGGGTCTGCGCCGGCGTTTTCGCAGGGTTAGGGTCTGGCCCGCGACTTGCCTTGGGCTGTCGTCATGAAGCTCCGCGAACAAGTCGATAACTGGCCGTGCCTGTCGGCTGCTTGTGGTAGCTTTCGCCAGACATTGGTGCATTGAGCACTGAGCTGCTCATCTCCAGATCGCAGTGAGGAGTTTGAAATGATCGCTTCACTCCATCGGTTCGTTGCTTGTGTAGCGTCGATCATCGGCCTCTTGCTCTGTCTGACTCCTGCAGCATCCGCGCAGCGCGCGATGCCCGATGCGGCGCCGATTCAGAATTTCAATCCGATGTGCGACAGCAGCCTCGTCCACTGCCTGGAAATTGATCACTTCGCCGGCCACCTCTATGGCCACCTTCAGGTACTCCCGAAGACCGAGCGTCGCGATACTGCCGCGGTCTTCCCCCTTGGGGTCATGCTCGGACTGTTCGGTCGAGTCGCAGGCGGCATCTCGACCTCATATGCCTTCTGGAAAGAGGGCGACGTCCTCTATCAGCAGCTCGGCCCGCTGCGGCTCAGCCTGCTCGGGCGGTTGTTGCCGCTGTTCGCGTTGGATGGCGAAGCTCGCGATGAACCGACACGCAGATTTCAACTCGGGCTCGCCTATGAACATGAGGTCCGCGTCGGCCCCTTCTCCGGCGCCAACTCCCTGGGGCTGCTCACCAACCTTTCGTCTTTCCATCTCGTCGGCAGCAAGTGGCTCGGCCCGTTTTATCTGTCGGCAAGTGCCGGGGCACTTTTCGACTGGCAGGGCAGCTTCGCGACGGGCTCCGTCGCGGGCCAGCTTGGGTAGCTGATTCCCGGCTTCAGGCAGCTCAAGGTGTTTGTCGGCGCCAAGGGGCAGGGCATTCCCGCCTATGCGAAGAAGGATGCGTTGCCGCTCATCCCGGATGGGCAAGATCCTATACAGCGCCAGGGTATCATCAGCGTGGGATTCGCCTTCCGCGCCGTCCGCCGCGTTGATTTGGGTGCAGAGGTGATGCGCGGCTTCGGCGACGGAATCGCGCCCTGGGCCGTCGGCGTAAATTTCCTGGTCGTAAGTGGCGGCAAAGAGCATGAAGGCCGCGCTGTCACGCCGATCGGGCAGCTGGCGGCGGATGTCACGCAGGAGTTTGTGAACTGGGCTGTTCAGAAGCTCCAGATGATCGATCCCTACCTCAAGAAGGACTGCGTCCTTTACGACGACAACCACAAGCCCATGACCAAGCTGGGAGAGCTATCTCCCGACGAGCAAGCGTGCATCTATCAGGGTCTTCGCGTGCCCATCGGGCCGCACTTCTGGAAAGACCCGGCAGAGAGACGGGTTTGCTATGACAAGGAAGCCCACGATTGCTTCTTGATTCGCAGCGATCAAGCTTCCCCATGGGAGCCGATTCACCCGCTGCTGGTCCAGCACGATTGCTTTGCATATCTGAACGGGCAGCCGTGGATGCGGGTTGGGAAGCTCAGCGCTGACAAGAAGCGCTGCGAGAATCAGGAGCAGTCTGTTCCCGTGGGACAGACGCTCAAGCCTGATCACAGATTATCGGATGGGTGGTACTGCTACGACGAGACGAACAAGGAAAATCCGCATCAGAAACACCACTGGTGCATCGAGCGTCCGGAGCGCCCCATCAGCGACGGTGGTTACGTGGGACGGCACTTCGTAGGTCGGAGCGAGGAGAATCTAGAGAACATCGGAAAGAAGACGATCCAGGTTGCAACAGAGATGGCCGATGGGACGCCGCTCCACGCGACGACTCCCGTGAGAGAGGCGGTCGCGGCAGGGCGAAGAGTGATTGATGCGGTCAAGAATGCGAAGTCCGAAGATGCAAGGCGTGTCTATCATGCGGTCCTTGAGGCCGCGGAGGACTGGGGGCACAAGCCGCCGCGCGAGAAGGCGGCGGACGTAGCCCAAGCAGGCGCCGACATCGCGACGGATCCGCTGACCTACATTCCCGGCGTGGGAGCACTTGGCAAGGGAGGAAGGCTGGTTGTCGAAGGCGCCGAGGTGACTGCGGATGCGGCCAGGATGGGAAGGAGGGCAGGAAAAGCCGCCAAGGCAGCTCGGGCTGTTGATGAAGCAAGAGATGCCAAGGCAGCAGTGCCCCTTTGGTCATCGACGCAGCGCAAGTCTGCCGTCCAAAACGCGCTTGGGCATTGGAACAAGCACAAGGCCGAGTTCCCCGAGCTGACCAACTCCAAGCAGTACGTCGAGGCCGCGCATTCCTTGGCTGCAAATCCGCCAGCCACGGCGCTGATTAAAAAGCGCGGCGCAGACACGCTGATCTATGATACCTCAACGAACACGTTCCTGGTCAAAGGTGCCGATGGAGCGCCGCGGTCGATGTTCAGGCCGGTTGATGGCATCGACTACTTTAACAAACAATGAGAGCCGCGATGGATGACCCGCTAAATCCGTGTCCCTGCTGTGGTTCGCTGACAATTGGCGAGCCAGGTACATATGAGATATGCGACGTGTGCGGCTGGGAAGACGATCCGATTCAATCTGCCGATGCGGATTATGCCGGGGGAGCGAATCCTGAAAGTCTGAAAGCTGCTCGGTTACGATGGCAGCAACGGAACTCCTAACTAGTTCCCATCCACAAAGGGGAAATTCACAAAATCCCCCCGAAGGGGGGATTTTGTTTTTTTGAGTGTTTTGGTTCGTTTGTGGATCGGAACTAACTAACTACCCTGATGGATCAAGCTGCGCTTGAGCAGTTAGAAAAAACGTTCTGAAGCTCGGATTGTAAAAACATGCTCGAACGAAAGGTGACTTTAGAACTGTCCTCCGACGAGGCGCTGGTGCTCTTGGCCTGGCTGCGTCGGTTCAACCAAGCCGAGGGGCACGCGTTTGAAGACCAAGCTGAACAGCTCTCAGGGTTCATGTCGAGCTGCGGCTTCGTCATGCCAGCCGTCAGCGCCAGCGATTATCAGAAGTATAATAACTTCACACTGTCGATAGTGCAGATACTAAACATCAACGATAAGGTCAACGCGAGCTGCACCGCTCCCATTCAAAGTGCATCGGTGTCCAATGTCGTGGCGCAGAACGTCATCTGGTCTGCGACGGGGAAGTATCCACGCCAGACCTTGATGATCAGTCTGGACAAAGCCGCCCTTCTCGGTGCAGGAACCTATCAGCCTCTCTTCCAGATTGCCTCGGGCGTTGCAGGCGGCGGCTTCCCTGGTTGGCAGATCGAGTCTATCGCGGTAAATGGCCTCCCTTAGATACAGTCGTCGGAGTCGCCGCGCTGCATGTCGTGCTGGGAGGACGCATGAAGCTCGACGCCAACAGGTTCAAAGCCGACGCGGCAGCGCAAAGGCGCGACAGCAGAGCGCACTGGGGTCGCGGCCGGACGGCACACGAGGCGGAGCTCTAGACGGTACCGCTCAGCGCTGTCTCAGCGCCTCGTTGATGCGGCAAGTACTCTTGTCGCGCGGAGTACGCAAGAAACGTTGTCATCGGAAAATCGGCCGCTTCTGAACGTCAGGGAACGCGCTAGGAAATAATAGCGTTTCCTAAGAACGCTCCCAGCGCAGTACTCGTTTTTCCGACGCCGATCGCTGCATTCCGAAAAAGCGCCGCAGCACGATTGGAGGACCGTCGGGTCCGTGCGCTCAGCACCTTGCCTCCGGAGATCTTGTTTCCCCGCGCCAGCGTCAGCTACGAGGTGAAGTGCTTGGCCGTCGCAAAGCGGCTCATATCTGTGCCGCACTCCGCAACGATCCGCAGCGCCGAGTAGGGCCCAATCCCATCGATCTGCGTCAGGTCGATGCCTCCCAGCAGCGTGTACAGGGCTGGTTGTATCTCCAGGGCCGGCTCGTTCTTGGCGCGTCTGCGCTTCCGCTTGGCAGGAGCAGTCTCAGGGACCTCGCGCGAGGCATTGAGCGCTCGCAAGCGGTCCTCGATCTGCTGATCGCAGTCGTGAATCTTCTGCTGATAGATGTCGTAAAGCTCTACGGCTTGGCGCAGCGTGAAGATGTGTTCGGGGCGATAGTTGCCGATCAGGCGAGCTGGCTTTTCGCGAACCCACCTTTCAGTCGGACTTCGTGCTTGGGGTCCTTGATCCGCGTCTGCGACAGTCCCACTCCGAAGCGCGGATCCTTCTGACCTCGGAAGGTCTCCTCCGTCGTGAACCGCCGGCCGTACAGCGCCACCACCACCCCACCGGAAAGCTCGCTTCGACTCGTCGCGAAACACCACGCTTCCTTCATCCCATGATCTTTGTTCATTACCACCGCGCCGACTTGATAGCCATCCTGCGTCACCCGCGCACCGCGTAACTTGAGCGTGCGGGCGCTTGGCAGGATCCACTCTTTGGCCGCGCGATTGTCTCCGCGCGCATCTTTGACCGTGATGCTGGCGCGAAAGCGGATGATGTAGTCGAAGCCCAACTCAGTCTTGAGGAATTCGTACAGCTTCTGGTCGGCAAACCCTCGGTCGCAGCGGGGTGGAAAATGAGGGGAAGAATCAGCGCCGCGCCTCAAGCAGTTCTGGTTTTATTTGCAAAAGAATTGCATTTGTGTAAGTATGACGTTCGTCGATTTGGCAGAGGCTGCATGCAGCGCCTGCTCAACATGAATGAGGGAGGTGGCGATGACAAATGAGCTGTCGAAAGCGTGGGACCGTCACGCGCGCATGTACGCGCGGTTGGGGGCACCATTTACCGGGTACATCGCGCAGTCGCTCTTTCACACGGTGGCGGGGCGGCTTCCTCCGGCGCCGCGGATCCTCGACGTCGCGTGCGGTAACGGCGAGCTCTCTCGGGCCGCCGCGCTGCACTGCCTCGCGGAGCGCGCGGCGTCGGGACGGACGGGGGGCGTGGTCGCGACCGACTTCGCCCAGGAGATGGTGGGGCTGGCGTCGCGGAACCTCAGCGTCCTCGATGCGGGCGACCTCGTCCGCTGCGAAGTGCACGATGGTCAAGCGTTTGCGCTCGAATCCGCTTCGTTCGATGCGGTCTTCTCTGCGTTCGGGATCTTCCTGTTCCCGGATCGCCACGCCGGGTGGCGCGAAGCTGCGCGGGTCCTCAAGCCGGGCGGGCTGCTCGCCACCGCTGTGTGGCGCGGCCCTGACGACAACGCGCTCGCTCGGCTGCAGATGGCGCCCGTCATGGCTGCGCTGCCTGAACGCATCCGCGCCGCGCTGCCGCGTCCCGGCTGGCTCGACATCGCGTCGCGCGACGGGCTCGAGCGCGAGCTCGCGAGCTGCGGCTTCGCCGACGTCGAGGTGACCGTCTTCGACGCTGTTCTTACGGCCCCGACCGCGCGCGCGATGTGGGAATTGATGCAGGAGAATCCAGGCACCAGTTCGCTCTTCGAGCAGTGCACGGAGGAAGAGCTCGCGAGGATCTCGGGCTCGGTTCTCTCGAGCTTCGAGGCGCGCGCCGGCGCCCCCGATCGACCGGTGCGCTTCGAGGCTTCCTGCCACTTCGCCGTGGCGCGGCGGAGCTGAGTCCTCGTGGGCGGCGGTTTTCGGCAATGACTACTGGCTCCGAGGTGTCCCGCCGCGCCTTCCTGGCGTCCGCTGCCAGCGTCACGATGGCGGCAGCCGTGGCGCGGGCCGTGCGCGCGAAGCCGAAGCTGTCCGCTCTTTCTCCGGAGCAGCTCGCGGAGAAAGAGGATTTCTGGATCCGGATCGCCGCCGGATTCGTGGTGGAGACCGAGCCGACCAACCTGATCGCGGGGGGCAGTAATCCAGCGGCGCAGGCTGTGCTCGATGAACAGATCGCGCTCCTGCGCCATATCAATCTTTCGCCGCTCAGCCGCGGACGCTTCGGCGCGACCAAGCCCTGGGAGAAGGTGCGGACCCGGCTCGCCGCGCTCGTTCGCTCGCGCGTGGACGAGATCGCCCTTGTGCGCAGCGCGACCGAAGGCGCCAATCTGGTCCTCAACGGCCACCCGTTTACGCGTGGCGACGAGATTCTCTCCACCCGACATGATTATCACGCACTCAAGAACGCCATCCGGATGCGGGCCGGTCGGGACGGACTGACGGTTCGCGAAGTCACCTGGCGGGCGCCGCTCGAGAGCCATCAGCAGATCGTCGACCTCATCGGCGCAGCGATCACCGGGCGGACCAAGCTAAGCATGGTCTGTCACGTGCTCGATGGTTATGGGCAGATCCTTCCCATCCGCGACATCTGCCGCCTCGCTCATGCGCGCGGGTTACGGGTCCTCGTCGATGGGGCGCAGGCTTGTGGCCCTATCGACGTCGACCTCGCGGAGCTCGGCTGCGATTACTATGCGACCTCGCTGCACAACCAGACGCTCATCTCTTCGATAAGACCCATGTTCGGTGTTGAGAACCCTGAAGCAGCCGACATCCGAAACTCGAGGTGGTTGGGACGAAATCGGTCGCGGAGATGCTCGCGGTCCATGCCGTGCTCGATCTTCTCGACTCGATCGGTGCGCAGGGAAAATATGCTCGCCTGCGCCGCCTCAAGCGCTATTGGGTCAGTCAGGTTGCGAACGATCCCCGCTTCACGTTTCTCACGAGTCCCGACTCGCAGCATACTGGCGCGCTGCAGTCCGTCGAGATCGCCGGCCGCGACTCGCGGGCGGTGTGGACCCACCTGTTCCGCCGCGGGCTCAACATCGGCATCCATCCCTATGTCGCAAATCCGGACCTGCGTCCGGGCATCTATGTGGCACCCCACATGTTCACCCGGCTCGCCGATCTGGATCGCCTGGTCGCCGCGCTAAAGGATGTCGCGCGCAACGGCATTCCGACATAGTCGACGATGGCCAGTCCGGCAGGAGGGAGCGCAATCGCGGACAGGCTCCGGCTTGCGCTTGCGCATGGTCCCCAATCCTGGCAAGAGGTTTCGGATGCGGCATCAAACCACCATCAGCACGACCACGTCCAAGGCCCGGACTGCGGACATCGCGCCCTGCTGCACGAGGATCACACCGACTCTCTACCCAGCGGCCACCCACACCACAATCACGACGGTCATGTCGACGATCACAGCTTGGCGGTCAGCGACCAGAACCCCGCTGCCTGCACACCGAAGCCCACCTGCGGCGGGCACGACGATGGCCACGCGCCCGGGCCAAACTGCGGGCATGCCGCGGTGCCGCACGGCGATCACGTCGATTACCTGGTCCGCAGCCACCTGCACCACCCGCACAGCGGCCACCGCGACAATCACGGCGCCGTGATCTTGCTCTAGCGCAGCGGCATCGCTGCCGCATTCGCTGCTCCCTTCATTCGGCGCGGCACTTCGTGCACCAGCCGAGCAGGTACAGGTCCGTCCTCTCCACGAGAAAACCGCGTGCATCGAAGGGGAGCGCGGGCGCGAGCAAGAGGTTCTGCTCGATGCAGGCCATGATTCCACAGCTCCGGCACTGCACATGCGGGTGGAGAGACGGCGCTCCGTACGGAGCGTAAATTTCGAATCGGCGTCCCCGCGCGAGAGTACCCACCGGGCGCGCGATCTCCTCTTTCACGAACGTATCGAGCGCGCGATACACCGTCGTGCAGTCGATCCCCGTCTTGGCGAGCATGGCAATGAGCTCTGGCGCCGAGAGGGGCCGGCAGGCAGCGAGCAGCGCCGCGAGGATGGCCAGCCGCGGCCTCGTCGCGCGAAACCCTCGCTCGCGCAGGATCCGGCTGGCTTCGTCGACGCGATGAGGAGAATCGGCATCGGAGAGAGGCTGGAATCGAACGCTCTTGTCGGGACCCATCACACCCTGCGTTACGTCATGAATTCAAACGCAATTCTTTTGCATTTTCAACACTCGCGAATCCTCGATGCCCAGCAGCCACTTCAGCGCCGCCGCTCAACGCCTCCGCCGCGCGACGATCCAGCGGGCAGCTGGATAATGTTCGATCGGCTTCGAATGAAGCCGATCGCAAAATGCGCGCCCCATCTCGTCGACGACGAGCGTACCGTGCCGGTTCGCGAGCGTCAGCATGGGGCCCGAGCTCGGGAACGCCCGCCAGACCGCTTCAGCGCTCTCGTGCTTCATCGGGTAACGGAGCGGCTCATCTCGGAAGATCTTCGCGCCGGCGGAGACGAGCGCCTTGGCGAGCCGATCCTCCCAGCTCGTATCAGGCGTGGGGATGCGCGCTGCGATGAGCTCACGAAAGACGGCGAACGGCCCGTCTGCTTCAGGCTGGTCGGGCCGACCGAGAGTCGATAGATGACCAGAGGCGGGGGCCATGCCGCCCTGTAGAGGTGCTAAGACACGTGCGTTCCCTCCTGCAAGGGGATGCTCGCTGAGCGCCGCCGCATCGGCACCATGCCGGCAGCCAGCGGTCACTCGCCTACGCATTTAATGATATTAATTTGCATTTATATCTCAAGGAGACTTTCCGGACGAGGTCAGCGGGAGAGCTGCAGCTCATAGCCGGCCTGGCTGGTCGGCTTGGCGCCGATCACGATGAACAAGTGCTCGCCCGCGACGGTCGCCGTGTGACGGATCTGCTCGTCATCATCCTGGCTCTGGCTGCGGGCGTCGGGCGCCTCTCGGAGAGGGTTCTTGCCAGGCGCCCACAAGAGCAGGTTCAGATCGCCTTCGGTGTGCTTGAAGCGCAGGTCGATGGTGAGCCTCTGTCCCGCCGAAAGGGAGAGCTTGAAGAAGTCGTAGTCACCGGGACAGATCCGCAGCGCCGAGCCCGCGTGTCGATCCTCCCAGGCCGTCGCCTGCGCCGGCAGGTCGTTCGGCTCGATCGCGTCGTTGGCGGTCGTGCAAGGCGGCAGCGCCACGCACATTAGCGTGCCCGGCTCCTCGTAGTAACCTGGGTCGCAGTGGCAGTGAGCGTCGTGCTGGGTCCCGTGAGGCCCGCAGCCGTCCAGATCGGCTGGCATCGCGTCCGCGGAGGCTCCCATGTCCCCTGCGGGAGCCAGATCAGCCCCGGCTTCGAGCGCGACGCACGCAAGCCCGACGGAGCGGTAACCTCGAGCGCAGTCGCAGTGGGCATCGTCGCCCGTGCCGTGGATTACGCCGCCGGGGGCGCAGGGATCGGACGCGCTGGAACAGCCGGCCGTGATCAAGAGCGTAAGGAGCGGGAGCGCGGAGGTGAACCGGCAAGCAAGAGTCTTCATGGGTTTCTCCATGGAGCGATCAGGGTGAGACTCTTCTTGCATAGGTTGCAATTAAATTGCAACTAAATCTGAGTGATTGATGGGCAGGTGCGCGGCGCGGCTCAGTGCGAGTGCGCCTGGCCATCGGCAGGGCACTCGCCCTCTCCGTTCATGTGCCCCTGCGTCTTGAGCTGGGCCCGAATGTAGTCCCACATCGTGGCGAGCGGCGTGATCGGCGAGCCGCCGAGCTGATAGCGCGCGTCGAGCTCAGCGAGCTGCGACGGCGCAATCCTCGACAGCTCTTCCTGTGTGACGGTGCCGTCCAGGTTCAGATCGGCGTCGGCGATCCACTGCGCCAGGCGCGTGACGCCGCCCTCGTCCCCCTCAGGAAAGCCGTTGAAAAAGAGGTGATCGCCATGAATGGTGGCGGTGACGCTCTGGGCGCCCCCGTCGGTCACCGCGACCCCCGCGATGCCGTCGATCTCACAGGGCCCGTACTTGGTCTCTTCGGGGACTAGCAGGTTGAACCGGATGCTCGCGTTGGCGTAACAGGGCTGGCCGGCCGGCGCCGTGCCGATCTGCGGCTTTCCGCCGGGGGTGGCCAGCGCGGTGGGCGGGCACGAGCGGCCGTCGGTCTTGGTGAGGGTGGCGCTGATTAGGTAGGTGGCATCGGCGCTGCGCATCGCATCGAAGTCCGCCTGCGCGACGCTCGTATGGCGCTCGGCTTGCTTCGTGGATGCCGTCACGAAGTTGAAGTCCCAGCGGCCGGCCTGGAGGCTATCGAGATTCCACAGCGGAAGTCCGGACGCGGGAACCTGGGTCAGGTCGACCGCATAGATCTTCTCGGCGTGCGCGTGGCTGCCACCGGTCAGCTCGATCTCGATGTTGCCGATGGAGGTGATGAACTTCTGGTAGCGGACCTGCCAGCCGTCACGGATGTTCTCGACGTTGGCTCCGGCGTCGAGACCGCCGGTGATGGTGTCCTCTGCCTCGAGCAGCACGGAGAGGGTGGCGGTGCCCTGCTGGCATCCGGCGCTCCACAACACCAGTCCGAACAGAGGGATCTTTGCATCACGAAACATGTCTACGCTCCTTTCTGCGTGAAAATGAAATCAGCCCGGTGCTCCGACGGAGCAGGCGGTCACTGCCAGTCGAAGCGGGGCCGGGTCCCCGAGACGAGCGCACCACGGATCGCGCGATACCCCTGCGATCCTTCGGTGAGTGTGACCGGGGGGCCCGGCGGCAGCGCCGCGAAGTCGATCTGCGAGACCCAGACGCTGGCGTCGAAGCGAATCAGGAGGCCTGCCTCGTCGCCGGTCAGCTCGTGGGAGAACGGCTCGCTGCCGCTCTTGCGCACCACCGATACGCCGATCTCGGTGCCTGCCTCCTGGCGAACCGGCAGATCGATGCCGAAGCGGACGACATCGGCACCGCGCGTCGCGGTGCCACGCAGGATCAGCGAGCTGCCGCCCAGCGCCGCTGCCGCTTCGAGCACGACGGGCGACTGCTGCGCGAGCAGGGAGACAATGCTCAGATCGTACATATAGGACCGCACGGGTCCGCTGACGCCGTGAAGGCGCCCGGCCTCGATCGGCGTTTCCGACAGCGCGTCGACCACGGCGGTCCCCAGCCACTCGGCGCGTGCGGTCTCGCAGAGCGTGCCGGCTTGGACGCCCGCGCAAAGATAGAGCGGGCCGAAGGCCAGGCGTGCCTCGGTGAGAGTGACTGTCCAGTCGCCAGCCGAGATCAGCCCGGCGGGCGCGGTCCCAGAGAGGCGCAGCGGCAGCTCGATCGGGCGCTGGCTGCTATCGATGCAGGCGGCGAACAGCAGACACAAAAGCAACAGCTGTGCCCTCATAGCGACACCCCGGCAGTGAGCATCCAGGTGAGCGGAGCCCCGGCCGCGAAGTGACGCGCCGGAGTCCGCGAGCGAGCCTCATCCGGGCTCCAGCTCGACGGGAAGTTATATTCGATGGCAGCGTAGCGGCGGTCGAGCAGATTGAACAAGTCGAGCCCCACATCGAGCAGCCCCCAGCGCAAGCCGACCGAGGCGTCGAGGAGCGGCACGGGATCGGCGAACGCGCCGTAGGGGAGCGGGCGCGGCGAGAGGTATGAGAATCCCACGCCCGCGCGTAGGGCGAGCGGAGCGCGCCAGAGCTTCTTTACGAGCGTCGGGTTTACGCCGAGGTCCAGGCGCAGCACCAGCGGCGGCACGTAGGGAAGGTTCTGCCCCGGCTGGTACGGCGGCTGCGGCTCCTCGGCGGTCGCGGGAGGCGGTTCACGCAGCTCGGCATCGACGTAGGTGAGCGAGAAGGCGCCCACGATCCAGTCGAGGGGCCGCCCCTCCGCGTGAACGGTGAGGCCGAGCCGCTGCGTCTCGCCGATGCGCTCGAGCCGCCCTTCCTCGGCATCGAAGGCGACGTCGTCCGACAGGTGTGTGTAGTAGCCCGTCGCCGTGATCTGATAGCGCTGCCGCAGCCGTATGCGCGCGCCGAAGTCCACCGAGCGCACCTTCGAGAAGGGCGCGCCCTCGCCGTCCTCGAGCGTTCGCGCCTGCGGCGATCGGTAGCCCTCGCCGTACGCGGCGCGAATCGACAGCCATGACAGCGGCTTCACATCGACGCTGGCGCGCGGGCCGTAGGCGACTCCGAAGGCGCTGCGCCGAAAGCCGACGATGTAGCTGTCCTGCGGTCGCACGAGCGGCGCGAAGTTGCCCAGGCGATCGTTGACGTCGTAGTGAAGCACGTCGGCGCGCATCCCGAGGCGCAGCTGCAGATACCGAGTCATCCGCCAGTCGAGATCGGTCCACAGTCCCATGTCCGCGCCGGTAATGGACGCATCGACGCGGCGATCCCAGGTCTGGTTTCGCACGGCCGCGTCGAGCAGGTTCTGCGCCTGCTCGATGAGGTCGACGCGACCCGATAGACCAAACTCGACAGTGCCCATGGCCCAAGTGGCGGGGCGATAGGTGCGGCTGCGATATCGGGCCGACAGACCGACGGAGAATGTGCGGTTCTGCTGCTCGATGAGGTCGCCCCGGCCGGCGGTATTCGCGAGGGTCCGCGACCGCTGCAGGAACCCGGTGAAGTTCTCCTGCAGGCGCAGATTATCGAAGCCCAGCCACACGCCGAGGTCCGCGTTGTCGCCACGCTCGCCGCGGTACTCGGCGGTGAATCCAAGAAGCACCCGGACGGCGAGGGCGTTCTGTGCGCGCGCGGTCGGAAAGGGGTAGGCATCGAGAAAACCGACGCGCCCAGCGCTGACGTCGTCGGTGCGAACGACGCCAGCGTGGTCGGCGCGGGCTCCGTAGAAGATGCCGTTCAGGCGGTAGCGCCAGGCCCCGCTGCCGAAGATCGCTTGCACAACTGCGCTGCCCGTCTGCCCGCGGCGGTTCTGGCCGAAGCCGTCTGTGCGACCGTACTGGACCGCGGCGAACGTGCCTCGGTCCTGGCCCTCCGGTGCCCACAGGAGCAGCTGCCGAAACGTGTTGAAGGCCCCGTACTGCGAGCGCGCCTGCCAGCCGCGCTGCCTGACGCCGAGCTGGACATCAATGCTGCCGGCGACGGCGAAGTCGCCCTGGCGCGGATCGTAAACGCCCTCGGACACGCGCAGCTCGTCGACGGTCTCGGCGATGAGGAAGCCGAGGTCCGCGTAGCCTTGACCGTGAATGTGGGAGGGCAAGTTGATCGGCAGCCCCGCCACGCGCAGCTCCAGATCCTGGCCATGGTCCGCATCGAAGCCCCGCAGCATGTAGCGGTGGCCGACCGCGAGCCCCTCGGAGCGCGCGATGTAAAGACCCGGCGCCGTGCGCAGGACCTCGGCGCCCTCCTGCCGCGGCGCGGCGGCGATCACGTCCCGGGTGATCGCGAAGTCGCTGGCCGAGCGCTCCGCGGGACGGGGGGGCGCCCGCTCGGCGCGCACCGTGGTCGTAAAAGAATGACGGGGCGTCCCCTTTTCAGCCGCTGGCGCTGACTCGAGCTTCTCCTGCTGCGCGGGAGCCGCGGCAGGAGGCGGTCCCACGGCGGGTGAGGGTGATGGAGCGGCAGCGGCGGGCGGCGGCGGGGCCGCAGCGGCGGGCGGCGATGGCGGCGGGTCAGCAGCGGCGGGCGGTGTGGCGTCCGTGGGCCGCGCTCCGGCCGCTTGCACCTTGCTATCCGCATCGGCGGGTGAGGCCGGTGCGCCCAGCGCGTCGCCAGCCGCCGCGTAGCAGAGGCACGCGACGCAGCAGAGGCATGCGACGGCCAGGCAGCCCCACCGATCCCCATGTCCAGCCAGGATCATCCACGGCTTCCTCTGGCCAGGTCGAAGTTTGCGGAAACCGGAAACGGGGCCGCCTGGGGAATCAGGCTCGCTGGCCAGGGCCGATTTACGCCTCAGCGATCTGCAAGCACACACTGGCACAGACTAGCTCCGACTTGCGAATGATGCAATAAAATTGCAAATAACTCCTATTGATCGTCAGACGCGGGTGATGCCGAGCGCCGTCGACATCAGCGACCACAGCGACATCGTCGGCCGCGGCACCCTTGAAGAAGGGGCGCGTCCTTTCATGCCTTCCGGGAGGACTGGTGAAAAGCTCGCTGTGGTCAGTCGCCAGGCTTCCAAGAAATGCAAGTCTATTGCATTTCTTGGGAGTCTTCCAGTCATCCGCAGCGTCTACCCTAGTCGTCTTGCTTCGCACTCTAGCTCCCGCAGCACGGCATCAATACCCTTCCGATCGATGGTCCGCAGCGCGCGGGCGGTGACGCGCAGAGTGATGAACCGATGCTGCTCTTCCGACCAGAATCGATGTCGGGCCAGGTTGGGCAGCTGCCGGTGTTTGGTCTTGACGTTTGAATGAGACACCCGGTTGCCGGTGAGGGGGCCTTTGCCGGTGATAACGCATCGTCTCGCCATCTGAATCCTCCGTGGTTGACTTGTTGGTCCTTGACTTAAATGCAATTATTTTGCACTTAAGTCAAGAACAACGGAGGACGGAAGATGTACCTGCCACCGCGCGATGAGCCCACCGATCGTCATGCCCCAGCGCCCCGCGGCGACAGCTCTTTCTCGACGGCCTGGCCGCGAGAGCCAGCGGAGCTCACCACCATCTACAAGGCAGGCACCAATGTCTGCGTCCTTCTGCGCGCGGTTGAGCCCGCGATCGCTTCATTTGCCTCGGAAGTCCTCGCGGCGCAGGACCTTGGCTGTTCGCTGCGCGTGCGCGCCTCGAGGCCAGCGCTCGCGGGACTCTTGCCACCGGACCTTGCTGTGCAGGGCGCGGAGCGTTTTCTTGAGGACGTCGCGTTCTGGATCGAGGTCTACGGCGATCTGTTCGGCGTGGAGCAGATCGGCGTCCGGCTGTGCAGCCTGCGTGAAGCGATGTGCCCGCGCTTCCACGTGGACCGTGTGTTGGCCCGCCTGGTCTGCACCTATCACGGGCCGGGCACCGAGTGGATCGACTCTGTCGATGTCGATCGCACACGGCTGGGCCATCGCGCAGGCGGCGTGCCAGACGAGAACTCAGGGCTGCTCCGCTGGCCTGATGCCATAAGCAGGATGCCGACCTACGCGGTCGGGCTTCTCAAAGGCGAAGCCTGGCCCGGAAACGAAGGACGCGGCGCGGTCCACCGCTCGCCAGCCATCACCGCGGCGCAAGCGCGTCGCGTGCTGCTCACGCTAGAGAGCCTCTAGCGACGGACCCTCACAAGAACAGGAAAGGCCATGGAAAAACTGCCCGTTACAGTGCTCTCAGGATTTCTCGGTGCCGGCAAGACCACGCTGCTCAACCATCTGCTGCGGCAGCCGCACGGGCGTCGGGTCGCGGTCATCGTCAACGACATGAGCGAGATCAACATCGACGCCCAGCTCGTCAAGGCGGGGGGTCTTACCCGGGCCGATGAGAGGCTCGTCGAGATGCAAAACGGCTGCATCTGCTGCACGCTGCGTGAAGATCTACTCATCGAGGTCAGCCGGCTCGCCCGCAGCGAACGGTTCGACTACCTGCTCATCGAGTCCACAGGCATCTCGGAGCCGATGCCGGTCGCCGAGACCTTCACGTTCGCCGATGCAAACGGGCAGAGCCTGTCTGATGTGGCCCGCCTCGATACGCTGGTCACGGTCGTCGATGGGTGGAATTTCCTGCGCGACTACGAGAGCCCAGACAGCCTGGCGGAGCGCGGCGCCAGCGCCGGAGAGGGCGACGATCGCGACGTCGTCGAGCTGCTCATCGAGCAGATCGAGTTCTGCAACGTGCTGTGCATCAGCAAGAGCGATCTCCTCAGCGCGGACGAGCTCGGGCGGCTGCAGGCCATCCTGCGGCAGCTCAATCCTGAAGCGGAGATCGTCCTGTCGCAAAAAGGCCAGGTTCCGCTCGACAAGATCTTCGATACACGGTCGTTTGATTTTGAGAAGGCGTCTGCTGCGCCTGGATGGCTGCAGGAGCTGCGTGGCGAGCATATCCCCGAGTCCGACGAGTACGGCATCCGCAGCTTCGTCTACCGGGCGCGCCGGCCCTTCCACCCCACGCGCTTCGCCAGCTTCATTGAGGACGAGTGGCCCGGCGTGCTGCGCTCGAAGGGCTTCGCCTGGATCGCGACGCGGTCAGACTGGCTCATGCTGTGGTCGCAGGCCGGCGCGACGTGCAGCCTTGAGCCCGGCGGCAGATGGTGGGCCGCGGTCCCTCCTGAGGAGTGGCCCGACGATGCCGAGCTGCGCCGCCAGCTTGCGGCGCATTGGCAGGACGAACATGGCGATCGGCGCCAAGAGCTCGTCTTCATCGGGATCGACATGGACGAGGCGACGCTGCGCGCCGACCTCGATCGCTGCCTGCTGACCGACGCAGAGATGGCCGGCGGGCCGCGGGCGTGGTCCAAGCTGCACGATCCGCTGCCCGCAGGAGTAGAGGCGGAGCGAACCCCAGACGAGGACGAGGCGCTCCCCGCTTGAAATTGCGGTGGCTCCCGCGCCAGCGTCCGAAGTTTCATGGCATGATGCTCCTTAGAAAGAAGAATCATGGCACGAACCCCTCTTCGACAGAGCCGCCCCAAGCGCCACCCGCACGCTCACGATCACTCGGTTCAGGCTGAAGTGCTCCTCCGTGAGCACGGGATCAAGGTCACGACGACGAGACTGCTCGTCTTGAAGGCGCTCCTCGATCGGCACCGCCCGACCTCTCCGCAAGAGCTGCTCGAGTCGATCCCCGACGAGGGCCTCGATCAGGTCACGGTCTACCGTACGTTGACCACGCTGGTCGAGAGCAAACTCGCGCAGCCCGTCAGCACCACCGATGGCAGCCGTCGCTTCGAGGTCCACGTGTGCGAAGGCTGCCGCGTCGACCACCCGCACCTCCAGTGCCGGCGCTGCGGCGAGCTCGATTGCTTGGAAGAGGGTATCCTGCCGCCTCCGATCATCCCGACGCGGCTGGGCGGCTACCTGATCGATGAGGCCAAGCTGTACCTGTTCGGAACCTGCCCTGCCTGCCAGACCGCGGAAAAGAGCAACCGCGGCGCCTCCACATCGACTCGCTGAGCTAATTACTAGTTGCAATAATTTTGCATCTATTTCAGACTGCCGTCATGCACTCATGGCGGCAGCTGCTTCTGGCATGTTTGGCGTCTTGGCCGTTGCTCGACGACTCCCCCGCCCGCGCTGTGGCACCGCCGTCGCGCATCGCGCGCCGGGTTCTCATCATCAGCGAAGACGGCATGCACCCGGCGCTGATTCAGCAGCAGCCCCTGCCCAATCACGAGCGACTCTACAAAAACGGCGCCTATTCCTTCCGCGCTCGCACGATCAGCACCGCGTCCACGCTGCCTTCGCACGCCGCGATGCTATCGGGCGTGGATGTCTATGAGCATGGGCTGCGCTGGAACAACTGGCGCCCGCAGCGGGGCTACATCCGGACCTCGACCGTCTTCTCGCGTGCCACCGAGGCGGGCCTGTCCACCGCGGCGGTCGTCGGCAAGTTCAAGCTGCGCCACATCCTGCCCGAAGGAACCGTGGACGCGTTCAGCCGCCCCGGCTACTACTGTCGCAAGGTCAGCGACGAAGCGGCCCGCATCATCGCCCAGGGGCAGCCGGAGCTCATGTTCGTCCACTTCTCCGATCCGGATGAAAAAGGTCACTCAGCCGGCTGGCTGTCCGAGTCGCAGCGCCAGGCGGCGCGCGAATGCGACCGTTGCCTGGGCATCCTGCTTCAGGCGCTCGAACGGGCGGGCACGCTCGGCGAGACGCTGATCATCGTCTCGGCAGACCATGGCGGACATAATCACGGCCACAGCGGTATTCTGCTCAGCGACATTCAGATTCCCTGGATCGCGTTCGGGCCGCAGGTGCGTCGCGGTCACGCCATAAGCAGTCGAATTTCGACCATGGACACCGCAGCGACAGTTCTGTTTGCGCTCGGGCTCGCGCCCAAAGAGCGGCTGCGCGGGCATCCGGTGAAAGAGATCTTCGCACGTTGAGCTGAGCGCCTCGACTCAGAGAACCTGCAAATAGTGCAATTATATTGCATTTGATGCTTGACCGCGATTAAGTGCCTCTACCAGCTCGGGGAGTGACTGAGCCAAAGGCACAGCGAGGCGCCAAGGATGGCGGTGAACCTTTTCGGACGTACCCGCAATGCCGGCGAGACGGCTCGGGTGAAGGGACTTCTGCGCAGCGTCTTGCAGCTGCCTGAAGACAGCACGGTCATGGGTACGGAGCTGCGCTGCACCGAACCGGGCTGCCCGCCGCTCGAGACGGTCCTGGCCATCCTTGTCGATGGCAGCCCGCGTCAGCGGAAGCTGCACAAGCCGCTCGCGGCAGTGACCGAGGCAGATGTGCGTGCGGCGTGGCACGGCGGTGCGGTGCAGACCCACGAGATCGAAGCACATCTCGACTGCACCGAAGAGAAGAAACCGGAGTATGGAACATGAAGCCAGCGCCAGAGACAGACTCGCGCGTCCCCGTAACCGTTTTGACCGGGTACCTGGGCGCGGGCAAGACCACGTTGCTCAACCGCATCCTGCATGCGCATCACGGCAAACGGATCGCAGTCATTGAGAACGAGTTCGGCGAGGTGGGTGTGGACCAGGAGCTGGTGATCGGCGCCGAGGAAGAGATCTTCGAGATGAATAATGGCTGCATCTGCTGCACCGTGCGCGGAGACCTCATCCGCATCCTCGGCAACCTGATGAAGCGCCGCGACAAGTTCGACTACATCCTTGTCGAGACGACCGGGCTCGCCGACCCCGGCCCGGTGGCGCAGACCTTCTTCGTCGATGACGAGATGCAGGACAAGCTGCGGCTCGATGGCATCGTGACAGTCGTCGATGCCAAGCACATCGAGCAGCACATAAGCTCCGATGAAGCACGCGAGCAGGTCGCGTTCGCCGACGTGATCGTCTTGAACAAGACGGATCTGGTCAGCGACGCGGCCCTCGTGGGTCTGGAGGCCCGCATCCGACGCATGAACGCCCCGGCCAAGCTGCTGCGCGCGCAGAACGCGGCGGTGGAGATCGGGGAGATCCTCAACGTCGGCGGCTTCAACCTGGACCGCGCGATCGAGCTCGATCCGCGCTTCTTAACTGCGGACCCATCCGAGCACCAGCACGACGACGAGATCGCGTCCGTCGGTATCGAGCAGCCGGGAACGGTCGATGCGGACAAGCTCAACACGTGGCTGAGCACGCTGTTGCAGGAGCGCGGCCAGGATATCTTCCGCTCCAAGGGCGTCCTCAGCGTGCAAGGAGAGTCGGCGCGCTTCGTCTTTCAAGGGGTCCACATGCTGCTCGATTCTCGACAAGACCGGCCGTGGGGGCCTGCCGAAGCGCGCGTGAACAAGCTCATCTTCATCGGCCGAAACCTGAACCGCGAAGAGCTTCATCGCGGGTTTCGGAGCTGCCTGATATGAGCGCCTCGCCCGCGTCGCTTGAAGTCGAGTGGTCGCAGGAGCTCTCGGATCATGTCATCTCGGTCGACGTCTCTCGAGATGGGCGCCGTGTCGCTGCGGCGGACGTGAGCGGGCAGCTCGCGGTCTTTGACGCGCAGCGCGGCGAGGCCCTGTGGCGCAAGCAGGCGCACCGCTTCGGGATCTCCGAGCTCGCGCTCAGCGCGGACGGCACGCTCGTGGCCTCGGCTGGCCAGGACGGTCAGGTGCGCATGTTCGAGACCGGCTCGGGCAGGCTTTGCATGGAGCGCGAGGCGGGCGCTGAATGGGCCGAGCACGTCGCCTGGTGCCCGACGGAAAACTGGCTCCTTTGCGGGGCCGGAAAACACCTGTCGCTATGGGATCGCGACGGCTCGCTTCGCTGCATCTACCCGCAGCACCCTGCGACGATCGCGGACATCGCGTGGCAGCCGGGCCGGGCGCGCTTCGCCTCGGTGACGTACGGCTTCGTGTCGCTCTTTACACCGGACAGCCCTAAGCCGCTCAAGCAGCTTCCGTGGAAGGGCTCCATGCTGAAGCTGGCCTGGCAGCCGCAGGGTAAGTATCTTGCGACGGGGAATCAGGACGCGTCGATCCAGTTCTGGGTGCTCGACAAAGCCAGAGATCTACAGATGCATGGCTATGACACCAAGATTCGAGAGCTCTCCTGGGATCCATCGGGCCGGTTTCTGGCGAGCGGAGGCGGCAAAGAGATCGTCGTATGGGACTGCAGGGGCCGCGGGCCAGCCGGCACCAAGCCTCGGATTCTCAAGTGGCACCTTTCGTTCGTCTCGGCGCTGTGCTTTCAGCCCCGCGGGCCGCTGCTCGCATCGGGCGGGCTCGAAGGGATGTGCGCGATCTGGTCGATGCGCGAGCCTGGGCCCCTGCACGCTAGCGATGAGCTCGGCTCCGGGGTGACCCAGCTCGCCTGGGCCGGGGATGCGCCGCGGCTCATCGCGGGGACGGAGAAGGGCCGGCTGCTCGCGCTGACCTCGCCAGGGCTCAAGCAGGCGCCAGCCCAGAACGACTGACATGATCGAAGCTCTTTCGGGTGCGCTCCTCGGTTTCGTGCTGGGCGCGCGCCATGCCTTCGAGCCGGATCATCTCGCCGCGGTCTCCACGCTGACGCTACACGTTGAGCGCCCGGGGCAAGGCGCGCTGCTCGGCGCGTTCTGGGGCGTCGGACATACGTTGGCGCTGCTCTGCCTGGGCGGCGGCCTGGTGCTGGCGGAGCGCAGCATGCCGCCGTGGTTGGCGCGCCTCATCGAGATCGGGGTAGCGCTGATCATGATCGGGCTTGGACTGACCGCGCTCTGGCAAGCCGCGCGCCGCAGGCAACCCACGCTGCCCCACTCATATGCGGCTCGCGCGGCGCGGTCGCGCGAGCCGCAGCCGCCGAGCGGACGCTGGTCCTGGCTGGGTCGGCGCACCTTGCTATTGGGGCTCGTGCATGGACTCGGGGGCAGCGGGCCTCTGATGGCGCTCGCGGCGGCGGGGCTCAAAGGCACGACGCCACGAGTCTTGTATATGGGGCTCTTTGGGGTGGGCTCCGTGGCGGGGATGGCCCTAGTGTCAGGCCTTCTCGGCTGGCCGGCAGCTTACCTGCACGAGCGCCCCGCCATCGGACGGGCGCTGGCCCTGCTCGCCGCGCTCGCATCCTCTGGGATCGGGATCATTTGGCTTGGAGCCGCGCTGCGTTAGTGGCGCGACGCTCTACATGCCGACGGCGTCGATCGTCAGCGTGATGCGCGCAGGGGACACTGGAGTACGCCGAGATCCTGGATGTGCCGTTTGCGTACAGCAGCAACGGCGATGCGTTCCTGGAACATGACCGCACGCGCAAGAGCGGCCCGATCGAGCGCGAGATTCCGCTGCAAAAGTTCCCAAGTCCCGACGAGCTCTGGGCGCGCTATCGCGCATCGAAGGGCTACACCGACGCGCAGCAGGCGGTGATTACGCAGGACTATCACGACGACGGCTCGCGCAAGTCGCCGCGCGACTACCAGCTCATCGCCATCAACCGCACCGTCGATGCGATTGCGCGGGGAGAGAAGCGAATCCTACTGGTCATGGCGACCGGCACCGGCAAGACGTACACCGCGTTTCAGATCATCTGGCGGCTGTGGAAGTCAGGGGCCAAAAAGCGAATTCTGTTCCTCGTCGACCGCAACATCCTCGCGGACCAGACCAAGACCAACGACTTCAAGCCGTTCGGGCCGGCGCTGACGAAGATCACGAACCGCACCGCCGACAAATCGTACGAGATCTATCTGGCCCTCTATCAGGCCATCACCGGAACGGAAGAGTCGCAGAACATCTACCGGCAGTTTTCGCCCGACTTCTTCGACCTGGCCAAGCTGTCCGCCAAGGGGCGCGAAGTGGTCGCTGCCCTGATCCAGAAGTACATCGCCGTCGGCGTGAGCAGCCTCGAATCGATGGACATCCTGAAGGTCGATCCGCTGCCCAAGCTCGGGACGCCGATAGAAATCGTCGCCCTGTTCGGCGGCAAGGCTGGGTACCTGGCCACAATGTCTCAGCTCAAGAACGAGCTATATCGCTAGCGTAGGCCGCTCGCACAGGATCCAGAAACTCATGTCGAACGTATCGAACCTGGTCAAGAGCATCCAAGACATCATGCGCAAAGACGCCGGCACCTACGGCGACGCGCAGCGGCTGGAGCAGCTTGGATGGATGTTCTTCCTGAAGATCTTTGACGATCGCGAAAAAGAGCTGGAGCTCCTGCGCGACGACTATCGCTCGCCGCTGGCGCAATACCTGCGCTGGTCGAGCTGGGCGGCGAATGAAGAGGGCATCACGGGCGATGCGCTGCTCCAGTTCGTGAACAACGACCTCTTGCCGAACCTCAAGAGTCTGTCCGGCTCGTCGAAAGATCGTCTGGTCACGCTGATTCGCACGACGTTTCAGGATGCCAACAACTACATGAAGAACGGCACCCTGATGCGCCAGGTGGTAAACAAGATCAACGGCATCAACTTCAACGCCAGCGACGACCGGCACACCTTCGGCGATATCTACGAAAAGCTGCTCAAGGACCTGCAGTCGGCTGGCAACGCCGGCGAGTTCTACACGCCGCGCGCCGTCACTCAGTTCATCGTCGAGCAGGTGAACCCGCACCTGGGCGAGTCGGTCATGGACCCGGCCTGCGGCACGGGCGGGTTTCTGGTCTGCGCCATCGAGCACCTGCGCAAGCAGGCCAAGACCGACGCGGACGAGCGCACGATTCAGGACTGCTTTACCGGCATCGAAAAGAAGCACCTGCCGCACATCCTGTGCCGCACCAACATGCTCCTTCACGGCATCGATATACCGTCGAACATCCGCCACGACAACACGCTGTCGCGCCCGCTGCGCGACTGGTCGCCCCGGGAGCGCGTCGATGTCGTGGTGACAAACCCCCCATTCGGGGGCATGGAAGAGGACGGCATCGAAGCGAACTTCCCGACGGAGTTCCGCACGCGCGAGACCGCCGATCTGTTCTTGGTCCTGCTGATGAAGATCCTGAAAGACGGCGGCCGTGCGGGCATCGTGCTGCCCGATGGGACGCTGTTCGGCGAAGGGGTGAAGACGCGCATCAAAGAGGCGCTGCTGACCGGGTGCAACCTGCACACGATCGTGAGACTGCCGAACGGCGTGTTCAATCCGTATACCGGCATCCGCACGAACCTTTTGTTCTTTGAAAAAGGAACGCCGACGAAAGAGGTCTGGTACTACGAACATCCCTATCCCCCCGGCGCGAAGAGCTACAACAAGACGAAGCCGATCCGCATCGAGGAGTTCGAGGCCGAAAAAGCGTGGTGGAACAAGCGTGAAGAAAACGAGTTCGCGTGGCGTGTCTCCATCGAGCAGATCAAGGCCGGGAACTACAACCTCGACCTGAAGAACCCGCACCGCAAGGACGACGGGCCTGGTGATGTGGAGCACCTGCTGCCCGAATATGAAAGGCTGCTGGCTCAGATTGCGGAGACGCGCGCCCAACTGAAAAACGAGCTCCACCAAGCCTTGACTGCTAGCAGGGGAGCAGCCGAATGAACCTCGATACTTTTTTCGAGAAGTTCGAGCTACTCGCAGATGCTTCGAACGCGCTGGCGAAGATGCGGGGTTTGATTCTGCATTTGGCCGGTCGCGGGAAGTTGGTTCCACAGGATCTGCATGATGATCAGGTCGAGCTTTCATTTCCGACACTGACGACTTTCGCAGAAAAAATAGATAATGATACGTTTCCTTCTCACTGGCTTAGAGTGCCTTCAGGGAAACTCGGTGAATGGCGAGGGGGAGGGACGCCTTCAAAAGCGCACACCGACTACTGGGATGGGCCGGAATGATACTTGCCAGAGCATTCCCTGTGGCTATCACGCTGAATCCGGTCACCATCAATCAGGACATGAAAGCGGTGACGCCCCTATATAGGACTATTGGAGAATTTGTGCTTATCGTATTGCGTGCCTTAGAGCCAAGAGTCCTGACGGCGATTGAACGCTCCACGCATGGCACCTGCAAACTTGAGACAGATGATTTGCGCGATTTTGTTATCGGCATTCCCTCCCTTGCCGAACAAAAGCGTATCATCGCGAAGGTAGAGGAACTGATGGCGCTGGTGGACAAGCTGGAAGCACAGCTCGCGGCCTCTCGCGAAGCGGGGGCGAAGCTCTTGGAGGCGGTGGTGGCAGAGCTCTCAGCAGCAGCCTGAGGAGGCGACCGTGCTGACGACCCCGTTCTTGACGGAGCTGGACTCGCGGGCGGCCATCAAGGGGTCGCGTGATCCGCTGGGCGTGCAGCAGATCTGGACGCGGCTCGGGCGGCAGGTCGTTGGCAACTTGACGACGGTCAGTAACTCCGTCCGCGACTTCACCGTGCTGCTGCTCGGTTATTACTTCGTCGAGCGCGTCGCCGATGAAGTGGGGCAGGATGCCGACCTGGCGACGTTTCTGAAGTGGGAACAGCTTGTAGCACCGAGCGTTGAGCCGACGAAGTCAGCGAGGCCGGTTCGATTGGCAACGCATGAGCCGTCTTTGCACGCGCCACATCCCCAGCCGGCACCGTGCATCCTTGGATCAACAAGCATTTCTACGGAAACAATGCCGATGCTAATTAATATACCTTATCAATAATAGCTATTCAAGTAAGCGCGTATTCAGTCGATTTGTATTATACACTCGCAGTTTGTCACACACCGTATCGCTGAGCGGCGCTTTTTGCCCAGCCTGAGTTCATTTCTGTAAATGTAGAGCCCGCTTCATGACGCCCCTTCCCGACGGCAGATCCGAAATGTCTTGATCCGTCCCTCTTGACCGCCCGTTACAGAAGTCAGGGCTCGACGACACCGTAGAATACGACGACATCATAGAATAGAGGACGGTTCGCAGTTTCTTGCGAGCCCAGGGCCGGGGCGAAGTCCCGACTCGACCAAGACTCGACGCCGTGTGGGTCCATACGCCAGATGCTTCCGAAAACAGAGGTATCAGATGCCATCGCGTCCTCCGGCAAAGGCTTATAACAGACAGCGCGACAGCCGCTCACCGATTTCAAGCACGTGGACCTCGGGCCGATTCGCGCTGCTTAAGGGGCTCCTATCCTAAGATGAGGATTCCAGGTTCCTGATCGAAGCCGCCGCGCGCTTAAGCCCATTCCTGCTTCTTTTCCGTTTCACCTTTCATCTAAGCGCCGTGCCGTCGGCGCCGGGCACCAGCGGCAACCGTCGCACTCGTGTATGTGGCTAGCTGCGTTGGGCCATCCCAGTCAGTGGGCATTGGGACTACCTTGCTGCGCCATGGTGCTCCCGCAGACAGCCATTCGCGTCGGAGCTCCTCGAGTTCTATTCCGTCGTCATCGTATCCGAATTCGGTCTCGCAGGATGGGCAGATTTCGTAGGATGGCACGCCAGCGTCACCATACGCAGGCTCGTCAAGAGAGGGATAACCGCAAACAGGGCAGGTCGTGTTCGGTTGGTTCATTTGGGCGCCTTCGGTGTTTCTTGGGATACTACTATTGCCTGAGGTAATAATTCAGCCCGTCTCCTGGAACGAACATAGTGGAGATGTAGCCGTCGGCGCTGACTGAGACGAATTGACCGGTTCTCGCCAGGTAGTAATATGTCTTCCTGTTGTTCATTTTAGATTCGCTAGTCGGATCGTCGACAACGGCCATCGCTGCTGCCTCGTAGGCGGCCGCATCTGCGTAATTTCCTCCCGCGTCCCTTTGGCGTTGAACATGTTTCTCCCAGTGCTCCTGCAGCTGGTTGAGATTTCTAAATTGACCGACTACTCCATACAGTTGGACCGTCTCCTGCAGGCAGGCGGAGGCGCGATTGTCCACCGATCCTTTCAACCCCCTTTCCTCCAGCTGGGTGTCGGAAACAAGAGGCACATCTTCGGTACCTCTCCCGCTACCAAGAGAGCATCCATTGCAATATCTGGCGGCTCTTCCGCCCATCAGGTCCGCCTCGAATTCCAGCGCCGCCTCGTCGTTGAGTGCGACCCCTTTCATTTGGGTGGTCCCCCGCACCCGGCCCTGCCGTTGCTGGACTACGTGCCACGCTTCGTGAGGCAAGTGATGCTCCTGCCCGGGAGCGACATGGATCTCAGAGCCCTGCGTATAGGCCAGCGCAGATAGCTGAGCGGGTTTGGGCGAGTTGTAGTGGACCTTCACTCCCCAAAGGGACACACCGGACAGGGCTTCCACGCCGGCCTTGAGGGAATCGGGGAGGCCGGTGTCGTTGGGCAGGTTTTTTGGGGAAGCGACCTGCTGATGGATGGCACTGGGCATGTCCCGTTTCCACTGGCTCATTCCCTGACCGTCTGCTCTTTGCGCGCGCCGGATGAGGCTGCCGAAGTGGTGGCCGACCCGGGGATTGAGTGCCATGGTCACATCATTGACAGGCTGGAGGGGGCGGGCCTGATTCATCGGCACCTGCGCGCTGCGTTGGCTCTCTGGGACTTTCTGTCGTTGCGGCTCGGCGTAGGTCTTCGTCATGCTCGTTTGTCCCCCCTGAAAGGGCCTCGATGGATGAATCCAAATTTCTTTGGGGAGCCATCAGGTTCGAAGGTGCCGAGCCGTACGATCGGCGGTAGCGAGATCGTCGCGACCCTGCCGGCTCTTTGCCCCCCAGGGCTTAAGGTGCAGGGCTTGTGCCCATCGGGTGCTTGCGCGGATTCAAGAGGTTATGCGCCGCCACGCATTCATTGCGTTATCCAAATCGCGGACTGGCTGCAACCGAGCAAATGACTGCAAGTGGGCGAATCTGCTAGACTGATCGCGAAGTCGGTCGGCCGTCATCAGCCTGCGACCGCAATCGCACAACCAGGCAGGGGGAATAGGGCCGGTTCACAATTTCTTACTTTTCGTCCTCCCCTCTTTTGGGCTTGAGTCCATTGATGCGAATAGAGGACGGTTCCCTCTCGAAAACGCGACAGCTATCCCGGCGAAATTTTCTGCAACAGCTCACCACTACGGACTTCCCGGGCTTCTCATGCGAGCGCTGCGCAGACGTCGTCATCGTCGGTTTCCAGCACCGCAGCGACACCGATGGTTCCAGCAAGGACTGCGTGAAAGACTGCGCAAGTTGGCAGCTCGCTGGGCGCGTCGCTGCCCAGCGCCTGCCCACCAAGGCTGCGAGGCTGCCCAGTTATGCCCAGCGCAAACGATAGCCATTGAAGCGCTGAGCGTAGCCCTGGGGGCGAAGATGAAAGCCCTGGCGCACCAGCCTGGCGTCGTAGGAAGGCTGCATCCGTCCTGGCGAGTCCGCGGCTGGCATCGCGCTTGCGCTTAGCACTCCCCATGGATGTCGCGAATAACCGGGCACTGAGAGGGGCGTGCCCTTGGCAGAGGGCTGTGGTAGCGTGCCGCGCAATCCAAATGGGCGGTCGAGCACGGGCCGCCAATTTTTCGTATGTAGCGCGATGGAGCCCGTCATGTCCCGATTGACCGTAGGTTTCCGTCGAGTTGTCGTGTGTTTTTTGTCCGCGGTGACCGCGGTGCTGGTGGTGTTTCCGCCGAGCGTCGCGTCCGCACAGTCGATGGCGCCATCCATCCCCGCCTTGCCGGAGGGCTACGCAGCGCAGATCCTATCTCCAGCATGGCGCGCGACATTGCCCGCCCGTTCTGCGTTTGGCAGCCTCTGCTCGCTCGGGCCGCTCGCGTGCGCACTTATCGATCGGCCGTTCGCGTTCAACGCTCGCCTGGACCTTGTCGTCCGCCCCAGTGCGCCCGATGGCAGTACCGGCGTCATGCTGCCGTTTGCCGTCTCGGTGCCGCTGCTTGGTCGCGCCGAAGTGGGGCTCGGCTCTTGCTACTCGGGTTTCTGGGCCTCTAAAGAGGATGCGACCCAGGCCAACGCTGACCCCGCGGTCAAGCGGCCGAGTGGTCTCTGTCCGTTCTGGCTCGCAGCCAAGCTAATTATCTTCCCGTGGTTTCGCGACCCGCATAAATATCCGGCGCTCGCCGTCGAGTACCAGTTTGAGTATCAAGCTGGCCCGTTCGGCGGACTGAACCAGCTCGGCCTGCCTGGGCATCTGTCCAAGCTGAGCCTCGCCTATCGGCACCCGCTTGGCCGGCTGGAGCTTGGTGCAGCCCTCAGCATTCTCGTTGATCACACCACGCGAGCTGGCACCTTGCAGTTTGGTCCGCACGTCGGCTACCGGCTGCCGGTCGGTGAGCACTTCTGGTTTTTTGGGCAGGCAATGGTGCAGGCGCCGTCGTGGGGACCGGTTATTCCAAGCGAAGCGGGTCTGCAGGCGCTGAACCTGGCGCCGCCAGTGGCGGGTACGGTGGCCGTGGGTGCTCAGCAGCGGGCGGACTTCGGTTTCGGCGCTGGACTCACATTGATGCTGACCAAGTCAGAGATTGAAACGCGGGTGGACCTGATGTTCCGCCTGCTCAGCTTTGAGGTCGGTCCGCACATCAAGCCGCTCATTCCCGCCAAAGAAAAGCACGACGAGCCGCAGAATGTGGCGGTATCCGTGAAGCCGCAGGCCGCCGTCCCGCAGCTTGCGTGTCCACCCGGCTATCAGCTTGCGCTTGCACCGCAGCCAACGAGCCAAGCCACGGGCCTGCCGACTGAGGTTCCCAACCCGGCGTCCGTCGAGCCAAAGTGTATTTCCATTCCGCCTGCCTATCGCATTCCCAGCTCGCGGTGGGGTCAGCCGTGCTATCTGGCGCCGCTCGACGGCAGTGCGGCCTTACGTATGGGCAACATCGACTCGACCGGCCAGTATTGCGAGTGGGATGGCCTGCGCCTGCCGCTGGGCGCAGTGATCGATCCCCCCCAGCGCGTGCCGCAATCGGAGCTCGAAAGAGCAACGCCCCCCGCACCGATTTCTGAGTCGGTTCCGCCTGGCACTGCAGCTGTGCAGGCTCCGGCAGCTCGAGCAGGCACACTGCCAGCCAAAGCGCCTCAACGCGGCAAAGCGCCTCAACGCGGCAAAGCGCCTGCGGCAGTGGTGGCCGCCGCACCTCCGCCAGCGCAGATACCCGGTAGACCTGCGCCACGCCCTGCAGCAGGACAAGACCACATCGAGCAGGTGAGCGAGCAGCCGCCCTCTGTGCCCGGCTCTGCTTTCGCATCGGGGTTTGTCGACGGCGGCAAGGACTCTTATGAGCACGCCCGCGACTTCTATCGAGCTATCAAACAGCACGGCCCCGGAGTGGTACTTCCAAGCGGCCAAGCCGTGGAAGCGTGGGTCAAAGAGGTCCAAGAAAACTGCCTCGAGCGAATTGACGACTGCGTACGGGACAAAGCCAAAGAAGCAGCCCAGGCGCTCAACGACTTTCGGAAGAAGCCTTGGGAAGGCAAGAAGTACACCGCCGGCCGCTGGGCCTGGGGCGCCGTGCAGATGACCGCCGAGGGCGCAGTGGCCGCAGCGCTGCCCGGCGCCGGAGCGGTGGTTCGCGCCGGCGAAGAGGTCGTGGAGCACGAGCTGGCCAAAGCGACCGCGAAGGCCGCGGTGAAAAAGGCTGGAAAGGATGCCGCCGAGGAGGCTGGCGAAAGGGCGGCACGGCAGGCGGCGAAGGAAGCGGCGGAGGTGGAGGCGAGGCATGCCGCCGAGGCGGAGGCGAAGCGAGCGGCAGAGGCGGAAGCGAGACGAACTGCCGAGATCAAAGCGGCAGAGAGAGCTGAGCTGACGGCAGAGCAGGCTAGGAACCTGAAGAGGTTCGAGGATAAAATTCCGGCGGGAGCAGGTGGGACGTCCATTCGGAACCTACCCGGCAATGGCAAGGCATTCCAAGCGGAGGTCCCTGGTAGAGTTCCAGGCTCGAAGGCGATCTATGAGAAGCAAGTAGGCTCGACAGGCGAGACGTTACAGTATACCAAAACTACGGTGGACCCTGCGGGGAAGATCGTTCACGTAAAGGATAAGATCCTTGGGACAACGGTGACGCCATGAATCAGGTGATATCGGATCGAGCGCAGATTCTTCGCTCGGCGCTTGAGCTGGATCGACCCCTAGAGAGTGTCTTATCTGAGCTGACTCAGCTGCCTTGGGATAGCGAATTCGCTCCAGTGACGCTTGAGCCAGCGCACGTAATCGCGATCTTGAACCGCTTTAAGTCCGGCAGCCTCAATGCCCAAGACGTAGAAACCTGGGCTAACGTCATCGAGGGCCGTGAGGATATTGCGTTCCCCCCCGACAGTCGCGCTGCGCTTAAAGAGGCGATCTTCGAGCTGGCCAATCCTGATCTTCAGGGCGCTTTAACCGCCGAGACTGTTGACCGGTGGATCGCATACCTCAAGTCTGGACGCCCAAAATCTGACGCGTACTGACGCGCGAAGACGGCCACCCCAACGCCCTCGCTGCACTCTGACAGGATAGATGCCGCCGTAGAAATGGCTCAACCTATTGGCGGACCCAACCGGGAAAAACGAATCGTTGTTCATCTTGATTCCCTCAGTCTCCGTCAAGAACTTGCTATCGCTTCGCCGCGTTGAACAACGTTTCGGGAAGGTTTCTCGACGGATCCGACCAGAATCGCACTCTAGAGGCCAGGGGTTCGACTCCCCTCAGCTCCACAAGAAACCCCGTCGGTGATAAGCCGGCGGGGTTTTTCGTTTTGGGGTTCTGATGCGGCTTGTGGACCGGCTGTGGACCAATGCTGACGGACCAGCATTGACCCAGCGGGATTGCTCTTGGTGAAGCAGGAAGGGGTATTGCATGGGAAAGACAGCAAAAGGCTGGATGTTTGCCAACTCAGAAGCGCAATCGCTTCGTGATATTGCATGTGGACATTGTAATATTTCAAGTGCCGCATTGCTTGTCATGAAAAAACACTTCGTGGATGAAAAATTAGGGCCTAGATTTGAGCATATATATGTGTGTAGAAAATGCGATCGGCCAACTTACTTTGATGATCAAAAAAGGCAGTATCCCTCGCCACTGCCTGGAGATAATGTGCAATATCTTCCTTCGGTCATTTCAGATCTCTATCGAGAGGCTCGCCGCGCTGTATCTGTCGGATCACATACGGCAGCCGTCATGCTTTGTCGGACGGTTCTCATGCATATAGCCGTCGAACAAGGTGCCCAAGCGAAGAATGAAAAAGGCAGGAGTTTAAGATTTATAGATTATATTTCATACCTGAAAGAAAAAAATATAGTGCCCTCGGGTGTGTTACCAGCACTCGACAAGATAAAGGACATGGGAAATGAAGCTGTCCATGACCTGGTAATTATCAACGAAGTGGATGCGGTGGTGATTCTCGAATTTATAGGAGTGCTATTAAAGTCCACATACGAGCTTCCAGGTAAAGTGAAGCAAGCTCTAGGCCAGTTTTCCTCGCAGGCCAAGCAAGGCGAAGCAGGTTAGCTGGGAAGAAGTGCCTGGACTGCCCTGCGGGCCGGGGCCAAGTCGGCGGAACCTGGCTGCGCATAGCTGTTTAGCGTGACGCTGGGGGATTCGTGGCCGAGCGCAGCGGCGACAACGTGCGGGGCGGCGCCTGCTTGGATGCCCAGTGTTGCGAACAGCCCGCGCATGCTGTGGGCGCAGACGGTAGGCACTCGGGCTTTGCGGCAGAGCCTTTGAACCCAGCGGCGGGGCCAGTCGCGCCGGTGGACGCCGAACAGGGGCGCCATGGGGAGCTTGTCCCGCTTGAGGTCGAGCAAGTAGGGGCGCAAGCGCTCGGGCACTTCCACGCGGCGGCGCCCCGCTTCTGTCTTGGTGTCGGCAATCCATAAGAGGCTGCCCCCAGCATCAAGATCCCGCGCTGTGCGGTTTATGATCTCGCTGGTGCGGAGTCCCATCAGCAAGGTGACCATGGCGGCGACTGCGCCTGCTTCGCCTTTGCGGGCGTGCTCCTCGGCTACATCTAGCCAGTGACGCGCCTCGTCGATGTGCAGCTGATGCTTGCCGCGCTTGCGACGGCCTAGCGGCTCGATGCCGTCGATGGGGTTCACCTTCAGTAACTGCTGCTTGATCAGGAAGCGGCAGAAGGTGCGGGCTTCGGCCAGCGCATTGCGGTGCGTGTCCGCCTGCTGTCTTGCAGTCAGCGCTTCGTAGTAGTGGGCGCACTTCCGGGGCGTCAGGCTGCGAACCGACAGCCCCAGCTCGGAAAAGAAGCTGCGCAGCCTGTAGAGCGTGGTTGTGATGCTGCGCGGCTTGTTCCCCTTGGCGGTCATGTGGTTCTCATAGCGGGCGAGAGCATCTTGCACAGTGACGGGCTGCCGGGCTAGGCAGCGCTGGACCAGCGATTGCGCCAGCCGCTTGGCACGCTGGGGGCTATCGGCGGTAGGTGCCCACTCGCGGCGTCCATCCGTGATAATCCGGCAGCGAAATTCCCCGGGCCGATGCTCGTAGGGACCAGTGATGCGGATCTGGGGGACTTCGATGGGTTCGATCATGGTGCGCCCCCCGCCAGCGAGCCGGGCTCAGCCGGGCCAGCGTTTACCAGGGCGGTGAATGCTTCGTGCGCTGCGGTCAGGGTGGGGTAGTCGCGCCAGCACAGGCCGATCTCGGTCAGCGTCCAGGTCACTACCGAAAACTTGGGCTCTCTGCCGTTGGTGCGGTAGGGGCGCCATTCGGCAAGCTCATAAATCACAGTGTCGACCCCGCGCAGGTCATGACAGCGGAACAGCGGCCAGCGTCCGGTATGAAAGCGCATGATGATAGTGCGGATTTTTTCCGCAGTTTCAGAGGTAAAGTCCGAGGTTGCCACCGCCTTTACTGGTAGCGGCACCAGTCGCGACAGACGCGATACAGACGCAATACGGCGCTTTCTAGGTGGGCTTGCACTCCGAGCGTGACAGGGCATAATCCCCTCCGGTTCGCGTCGGACTGATGCCCTCGTCGAGAAATGCGCAGACTTTTTCCGAACCTGTCGCAGAGGTTCGGAAAAGCAGCGGAGCTGGAGTGCGAGTCAGGACGTTTGAGCCGGTTGTTTGCTGTAGGTCAGAGAACTTGCGCTCGCCTAACGTCGGACTTTCGCACCGAGCGTTGCGCAGTGACCGTTTCACTGAAAAATCCTCAGCTTCGCCGGCCTCGACCCAAGCGCGACTCCGCCCGTCGCCAACCCTACACATGCGACGCGCTCGAGTCGTGTAAACGCCTACTTTTCCGCGGCGC
>Ga0075163_10001211_pt1 | contig 34387 bp, 35 predicted proteins | sample JI1023141ADNA_FD_71478 | JGI IMG/M metagenome (GOLD analysis project Ga0075163, IMG submission 71478) | Wastewater effluent complex algal communities from Wisconsin, to seasonally profile nutrient transformation and Carbon sequestration -... | ecosystem: Engineered > WWTP > Effluent > Algae...
GCTTTTCCGAGCGCTTCCTGCGGCGGCTGTGGAACCGCATCTACGACGGCCTCGAGGTGGCGCACTCCGAAACGCTCACCGCGATAGCTGCCGGCAACGAACTGGTCTATGTGCCCTGCCACCGCAGCACCATGGACGACCTGCTGGTGCCCTATGCCGTCTACACGCGCGGCTTCGCCGTGCCGCACATCGCGGCGGGCATCAACCTGAACCTGCCGATCGTGGGTCCGATCCTGCGCAAGGGAGGGGCCTTCTTCCTGCGCCGCAGCTTCCGCGGCAGCCCGCTGTACACGGCGGTGTTCATGAACTACCTGGGCGCCATCATGGCGCGCGGCCATCCCATCCAGTACTTCGTCGAAGGCGGTCGCAGCCGCACCGGGCGATCGCTGTCGCCCAAGACCGGCATGCTGTCGATGACGCTGCGCAGCTACATCCGCCAGCCGGTGCGGCCGGTGATGTTCGTGCCGGTGTACCTGGGATACGAGCGCATCATGGAAGTGGACAGCTACATGGGCGAGCTGTCCGGCAAGCCGAAGGAAAAGGAATCGCTGTGGGGATTCCTGCGCTCTCTCAAGCGGCTGCGCGAGAACTTCGGCCATGTGCACGTGAACATCGGCGAGCCGATCGCGCTCGTGCCCCTGCTCGATGAGCACCAGCCACAGTGGCGCGAGAAGCTCGGGCAGGATGGCCGGGGCGCCACCGTCAGCGCGGCGGTCGATGTGCTGGCGCAGCGCATCATGCGCAACATCAACGCCGCCGCCGCCGTCACGCCGGTGAACCTGCTGGCGCTGGTGCTGCTGGCCACGCAGCGCCAGGTGATGCTGGAAGCGGACCTGCGGCGCCAGCTTGCCGCCTGCCTCACGCTGCTGCGCGAAGCGCCGTATTCCGACCGGGTCACGCTGCCGCGCGAGGATGCCGCCGGCATCATCGAGGCGGGCTTCAAGGCCCAGATCCTTCACCGCCCGGATGCGGACACCATCGGTCTTGCGCCGCGGCACGCCGCCGCCATGCCCTACTACCGCAACAACATCCTGCATGTGTTCGCGCTGCCGTCGCTGCTGGCCTGCTGTTTCCTGTCGAGTCCGCGCCTGTCGCTGGCCGACCTGCAGCGCCTGGCCTGGCGCATCTATCCGTATATCTGCTCGGAACTGTTCCTGCGCTGGGACGAGTCGGAACTCGAGGCGGTGGTGATGCAGAACCTGCGCGCGCTGCGGGCGGCAGGACTGCTCTCCAGCACCGCGGACGAGGGGCAGTGGAGCGCGGCGCCGGCCGCGTCCGCCGAAGCCGTGCAGTTGTCGGTGCTGGCGCGGCCCACGCTGCAGACCATCGAGCGCTACTACCTCGCCATCGCGCTGCTGCTGCGTGCAGGTTCCGGCGCGCTGACGCAGTCGGAGCTCGAGAAGCGCTGCCAGCAGATGGCCCAGCGCATGATCACGCTGCATGGGTTCTTCTCGCCGGAGTTCTTCGATCGCACGCTGTTCGAGGGGTTCCTGACGCTGCTGCGCCGGCGCGGCGTCATTCGCGCCGATGGCGAGGGCAGGCTGGTATTCGACGACGTGCTGGCGCGCATCGCCGACGATGCCGAGCTGGTGCTGTCAGAGCAGCTGCGCCACAGCATCCTGCAGGTCGTTCACGGCTGAAGCGGGCAGGGCAAGGCCCAGTCGCGTGCGGCGCCAGAGGATGTCCTGCGCGCTGCGCGCCCACTCGTGCCGCACCAGGTAGCGCATCTCCGCTTCGGTAAGGTCCGCGCCGAAGTGGCGCCCAAGGTCTTTCATCTCGCGCGCCCCGCCCAGCACGGCCGCAATCCGCGTGCCGTGGGCCTGCGCCAGTCGCTCCACCAGCGTCGCGGGAAGGCCTGGCCACCGCTCGCGGCTGCGGGCGATGAACCGCGGCATGTCTGCGCCCGGAACATCGCCACCGGGCAGCGGTTCCGTAGCGGTCCACGATTGCCATTCCAATCCCAGCGCGGGCGCCAGCAGTTCCAGCGCGTGCTCGGCCAGGCGCCGATAGGTCGTGATCTTGCCGCCGTAGACAGACAGCACCGGCGCGCCCGAGCCCGCCCGCTGCAGCTCAAGGTGATAGTCGCGTGACACCTTCTGCGCCGCGGCTTCGCCGCTGTCGTACAGCGGTCGCACGCCCGAGTAGCTGCCGCGGATGTCGTCCACGCCGGCTGGATGGCGCAGGAAGCGGTTGATGCAGGAGATCAGGTAATCCCGCTCGGCTTCCGAGATGACGGGCCGCGACGGGTCACCTTCATAGGGCACATCGGTCGTGCCCACCAGCGTGTAGTGCTGCTGGTAGGGAATCATGAAGACCACGCGGCGGTCGGGACTTTGCAGCAGGTAGGCGTGATCGCCTTCATACAACCTGCGCAGGATCAGATGGCTGCCCTGCACCAGCCGCAGCCGGTGGGCTGCCTGCACCCCCGCGTTGCCCAGCAGTTCATTCACCCAGGCGCCGGCGGCATTGACCAGCACCCGCGAACGGACAACGCGTTCCGCGCCCGTGACCTGGTCGCGGCAATGGATTTCCCAGCGACCGTCCAGGTCGCGCGCACCGGTCACCGCGGTGCGCGTCAGCACCGTGGCGCCGCGTTCGGCAGCATCCAGCGCATTGAGCACCACCAGTCGACTGTCATCCACCCAGCAGTCCGCGTACTCGAATCCGTCCCGCATCGAGGGCTTCAGCGGCGCGCCCAGCGGTGAATCCGCCAGCGCGACGGCATCGGACGCGGCCAGCCTCTCCCGCGCGCCGACGTGGTCATAGACGAACAATCCCAATCGCAGCAGCCAGCGCGGCCGCAGCCCATCGACATACGGCAGCACGAAGCGCATGGGCCGGATGATGTGCGGCGCGATGGCCAGCAGCCGCTCGCGCTCTGCCAGCGCCTCGCGCACCAGCCGCAGCTCGCCCTGTTCCAGGTAACGCAGGCCGCCGTGGATCAGCTTGGTGCTGGCGGAGGAGGTGTGCGCGGCGAGGTCATGCTGCTCGATCAGGCAGACGCGAAGGTCGCGGCCCGCGGCATCGCGCGCGATGCCCGCGCCGTTGATGCCGCCCCCGACGACAACCAGGTCGAATTCAGTCGTCGCCACGCACCTTGCCGCGCAGTTTCTTGGCCTGGCCGGCGCGCACCTTGCCGGTCAGCCGGCGCTCGCGCGAGGCACGCGTGGGCTTGGTGGCGCGCCGTGGCACCGGCGCCTTCATGGCTGTCTCGATCAGCGCCGTCAGGCGTTCCCACGCGTCGCGGCGATTGCCTTCCTGCGTGCGGTGGTTGCGCGCCACGATGATGATTTCATCACCATCGGTGAGGCGGCGGCCGGCGAGCTTGCGCAGGCGCTGCGCGGAAGCCTCATCCAGCCCCGGGCAGTCGGCGAGGCGAAACCGCAGCTGCGCCGCGGTGGCCACCTTGTTCACGTTCTGTCCGCCGGGCCCGGCCGAGCGGATGAAGGTGACGTGCGTGGCGCCGGTCAGGTCAGGCAGCTTCACGGTCCGCCGCCGCGCAGCTGCACCATGCGCACGTCGTGCTGTGCCACCGGGATGGTGATGCCGCGCTCGCGGAACGCCCGCCAGATCGACCGGTTCACGTCCGAGCGCACGTTGTTCACGCCTTCCTGCGGATCGGCGATCCAGAAGCGCAGCTCCAGCTCGATGCCGGAATCCCCGAAATGCATCAGCCTCGACACCGGGCCGGGTTCGCGCAGCACGCGCGGATTGCAGTGCGCGGCTTCCACCAGCACGGCCATGGCCACTTCCGGATCATCGTGGTAGCTGATGCGCACCGGCAACTTCAGGCGTACGCGCGGATCGGAGTAGCTCCAGTTGATCACCGGGTTGGTGATGAGCTGCTGGTTGGGCACCAGCGTTTCCACGCCGTCGCGGTCGCGCACCACCACGTAGCGGCCGCGCAGTTCCTGCACCCAGCCGAAGTTCTCGGTGCTGGTGCCCGTGACCCCGGTGAAGCTGATGACGTCGCCGGGCTTGATGGATTTGTCCATCAGCAGCACGAAGCCGCTGACGAAATTACTGGCGATGGCCTGCAGGCCGAAGCCCAGGCCAATGCCCACGGCGCCCGTGAGCACCGTCAGCGCGGTGAGGTCGACGCCCGCGGCATTGATGCCGATCAGCACGCCGAGTCCGAGCAGGAAGAAGTAGGTGAACTTGCTGATGCCCACGCGCGTGGACAGCGCGAGACCGGTGATCTTCATGACCCGTGATTCGACGGCGCGGGACACCAGGCTCGCCACGACGATGAACAGCGTCACCACCACCAGTCCCTTGATCAGGGACCAGAGCGTGAACTGCTTCTTGCCGGGGATGAGGTCGATGGCATCGAGGCTTGATTCGATGAAATCGAACCAGCCCAGCAGCGCGAAACCCAGCACGACCCACAGCGCCAGCGACAGACGTGATTCCCAGCGCGCGATCCAGCTGCGCGGGCCCATTGCCAGCGCCAGCAGGTAAACCCCCAGGCGCACGCCCAGCAGCACGGCGGCAAGCTGTATGCCGGTGTCGATGATGTCGGGGCGATCGCCGCCCAGGGCGAGCAGGCCGCGCGCCACGAGCAGCACCACCAGCGCCACCAGCGCCGTGCTGGTGGCGCCCAGGCCGCGCAGCACGCGGGCCAGCAGGCCATGCGTGCCGGTCAGCGCCGAGCGGGCGAGCGCTGCGCGAATGAAGTGCGCGGCCACCACGCCGGTGACGGCGGCCAGCACGATGACCAGCAGCTGGGTGAGGTTGGCCGCGGAGAGCAGCTGCTCGATGATTTCCTTCACGTCGGTCAGGCGTTCAGGTCCGGAATCGCCTGGCTTTCCAGCTTCGCGATCTGGTCCTTGAGCATGAGCTTGCGCTTCTTCAGGCGACGCATCTGCACTTCATCGGTATGGATGTCCATCGCCAGACGGGAGATGACCTGGTCCAGGTCGCGATGCTCTATGCGAAGCTGCCGCAATTTCTCGATATTGCGGAACAGCTCGCGGTTGACGTTGTCTTCGCTGTCTTCCGACATGCCGTCACTCGTGGCCGGTCACCCGCAGCCGCGGCAGCAGCGGTTCGACTCCTTCGGCTAGCTTAGCGAAGCGGCCCAGCGGGCGCCATGGCTGGCCAGGCTCGTGGAAGTCGGAACCCGCCGAACCGGCTAGCTGATGCTCCCGCGCCAGCGAGGCCAGTCGCGCCGCATCGTTCGGCGACAGCGCGGGCAGGCTGGTTTCCAGCGCCGCTCCACCACTGTCGCGAAATTCAGCGCACAGGTTGCGAAGCGCGCCACCCGATAGCCGGTACCGGTGCGGGTGCGCCAGCACGGCCTGGCCGCCGGCGGCGCGAATCGCCGCGATGGCCTCCGCCAGCGGGGGCCATTCCTGCGCCACGTAGCCCTGGCAGCCGCGCCCCAGGTAGCGGTCGAAGGCATCCTGCACCGACTCGGCCAGCCCCGCCTGAGCCAGGGCGCGCGCCACATGGGTGCGAGTGGGAACCGGATGCGACTCGAGCTCCAGCAGCGCGGAGTCCGCATCGGCAAGCTTCTTGTAGCGCAGCAGCTTCACGCGGATGGCCGCGACCCGCGCGCGACGCAGCGCCACGATGGCGGCCAGGTGCGCCTGCAGCGCGGGGGACTGCGGATCGACATCCAGGCCCACGACATGCAGCTCCTGGCCGCGCCAGCCGGCCGTGACTTCAACGCCGGTCACGAAGCCGATGCCCGCCGCGGCGCAGGCCGCGCGCGCCTCGTTCAGGCCCGCGGTGGTGTCGTGGTCGGTCAGCGCCAGCACCCGCACATTGCGCACGGCCGCGCGCGCCACCAGTTCGGCTGGGGCCAGCGTGCCGTCGGAATGCAGGCTGTGCGTGTGCAGGTCGATGAGGGTTTCCATCTGCCGCGTATCATACGGACCCATGCATCCCCTGCGTCTTCCCGATCACATCCGGACGCTGCTGCTCGACCTCGACGGCACGCTGCTCGACCTGGCCTTCGACACGCATTTCTGGCTGGAAGTGGTGCCGGAGTACTACGGCCGCGAGCGGGGCCTGACAGCCGAGCGGGCGCTGCGCGAGCAGATCCAGCCGCGCCTGCGCGCGGCCGAGGGCACCCTCAACTGGTACTGCCTCGACTACTGGTCAAGGATGCTCGAGCTGGACCTCTCGGCCATCAAGTCCAGGCACGACGAGCGCATCGCCTGGCTGCCCGGGGCGCAGGAATTCCTGGCGAGGCAGCGCGCCGCCGGCCGCCGGCTGGTGCTGGCCACCAACTCGCATCCCGAAACGCTGCGTATCAAGGACGAGAAAGTGGCCGTGCGAGCGCACCTGGATGCGATGTTCAGCTCGCACCAGTTCGGCGCCCCGAAGGAGCATGCGGAATTCTGGCTGCGGCTCGCCGCCGTCGAGCCTTTCGATCCGGCGCACACGGCCTTCATCGACGACAACCCGAAGGTGCTGCAGGCCGCGCGCGCCGCGGGCATCGCCTGCGTCATCGCGGTGACGAATCCGGACTCCAGCCGCCCGCCACGCGCGCCGCCAGAGGGCTTCGCGCACGTGGCCGCGGTGGCCGACATTCTCTAGGAGCGGGTTACTACCCGCGGCCGTGCGGCTTGCCGCGTCGCGGACCGCCGCCGCCGCCACGGGGAGGAGCGCCACGGCCCCCCGGACTACGGCCACCACCTCCGCGAGGAGGCCCACCGCGGCCGCCACCACCGCCGCTGCCATGGCGGGGAGCGAAGTCCTCGCGCGGCTTGTGGCGGGGAAATACCACGTCGGTGGCCATCAGCTCAGGGGCGATCGCGCCGCGCGGAATGGTGTGCCCGATGTACTTCTCGATGTCGGGCAGGCACTGCGCGTAGTCCTCGCAGCCGAAGCTGATCGCGTCGCCCTCGGCGCCCGCGCGGGCGGTGCGGCCGATGCGATGCACGTAGTCGGCGCAGTCCTGCGGCAGGTCGAAGTTGAACACATGGCTCACGTCGGCGATGTGCAGGCCGCGCGAAGCCACGTCCGTGGCGATCAGCACGGCCAGGGCGCCGCTGTGGAAGTCCTTCATGTACTTCAGGCGCTTGTTCTGCGGCACATCGCCCGACAACGCCTGCGCGTTGATGTGGTTGGCGCGCAGCACTTCTTCCAGCCGGTCGGCCTGGCGACGGGTGTTCACGAACACCATGGTCCGCTCGGCCTTGAAATCGCGCAGCAGGCCGATCAGCAGCGGAATCTTCTCTTCCATCGCGGGGAAGTAGATGAGCTGCCGCACCTTGTCGGCGGTGATCTTGTCCGGCTCGATGCGGATCAGCTCGGGGTTGTTCATGTGCTCGTAGGCGAGCTCCAGCACGCGCTGCGACAGCGTCGCCGAGAACAGCATCGACTGGCGATCGGCCGGCGCGGGCATCTTGCGCAGCATGAAGCGGATGTCGGCGATGAAGCCCAGGTCGAACATGCGGTCGGCTTCGTCGAGCACGCAGACCTGCACATGGCGCAGGTCGAACACATGCTGCTTGTAGTAGTCGATGATCCGGCCCGGCGTGCCGATCAGCACGTCGCAGCCCTGCTCGAACTGGCGCCGCTGCTTTTCGTAGTCCACGCCACCGAAGACGCAGGCGAGCTTCAGTCCCGTGTGCCTGCCCAACACCTGCGCGTCGTTGTGGATCTGCACGGCCAGCTCGCGCGTGGGCGCGATGACGATGCCGCGGATGGCGGCACCCGGCCGCGCCTCGCGCGGCACATGCGTGAGCAGCGTCTGGAACATCGACACCAGGAATGCGGCGGTCTTGCCCGTGCCGGTCTGCGCCTGGCCGGCGATATCGCGGCCCGTCAACGCCAGCGGCAGCGTCTGCGCCTGGATGGGCGTGCAGCGCTGGAAGCCGGCATCACGAATGCCCTGCGCGAGGCTGGGCTGCAGGTCGAAGCCGGAAAATAAGGGTCCGTCCGGCGCGACCTCGGCTTTGGCGGCGCGCGGTGGCGGGATGGAAGCTACTGGCTGCGGGGCTTCCTCTTGTAGTGCTTCGGGGGCCGATATAGCCGTACCGAATAACCTATTCCAGATCTTTCTGAACATACCCTCTCGATGGAACCGGACTTGCAAATCCCCCAAGGACCGGCTAAAAAAGCAAATATACACGGCGCTCTTCTGGCGCCCTGGAACCAATCCTCAAACATCTAGTCTAACCGTTCGACCCTACCCGTGGCGCGGGTTTTCTCAATCCCGCCCCAAGCGCAGCGGCGCGAAATCAACCCAATCCCCTCTAGATCCCCTGCGATCCCGCAACAACGCCATCCCTCCCTACTGGAGTCTCAATCCGTGAGCAATCCACTGATCGTCCATACTTCGGACGCCACGTTCGAAAATGACGTACTGAAAGCCGCCGAGCCCGTGCTGCTCGATTTCTGGGCCGAATGGTGCGGTCCCTGCAAGATGATCGCCCCCATCCTCGATGAGGCGGCGAAAGAGTTCCAGGGCCGGCTGAAGATCGCCAAGCTCAACATCGACGAGAACCCGCAGACGCCGCCGCGTTTCGGCATCCGGGGCATCCCCACGTTGATCCTCTTCAAGAACGGCAAGGTCGAGGCGCAGAAAGTCGGCGCACTCTCCAAGTCGCAGCTCATCGCCTTCCTGGACAGCAACCTGTCCAAGGCACCGACCGCGGCCGGCAGCCTGTGAGGGGCTATCTGGGCGGGCCGGGCGGCGGTCAGGGTCGCCGGCAGGGCGGTGGTGGCGGCGGCAAGCATCGTCGCGACGGCAACCGGGGTGGCGGCGGCGGCGGTGGTGGCGGCAATGCCAACGGCAATGTCGGCCGGCATGATGAGATCTACGATCCAGAGCCGTTCGATCCTTCCGCTGACGGTGAAATAGTCAGCAAGGCCGAGCTCGAACAGGCCCGTCGCACGATGAGCCTGAACGAGCTGAAGGCCAAGCCCATCAATGCGCTGGTCAAGGTGGCCGATTCGATGGGGCTGGAAAGCCTCGCCCGCTCCCGCAAGCAGGACATCATCTTCAACATCCTGAAGCACTACGGCAGGAATGGCGAAGCGGTCTACGGCGAGGGCGTGATCGAGATCCTGCAGGATGGCTTCGGCTTCCTGCGCTCGGCGGATTCCAGCTACCTGGCCGGCCCCGACGACATCTACATTTCCCCGAGCCAGGTGCGGCGTTTCAACCTGCGCACCGGCGACTCCATCTCGGGCCTCATCCGTCCGCCCAAGGATGGCGAGCGCTACTTCGCGCTGCTGAAGATCGGCGAGATCAATTTCGATTCTCCGGAGAGCGCCCGCAACAAGGTGCTGTTCGAGAACCTGACGCCGCTGCATCCGACGCGGCGGCTGAAGCTGCAGCGTGGCAACGGCAGCACCGAGGATCTCACGGCGCGCACCATCGACCTGGTCGCACCCATCGGCATGGGCCAGCGCGGCCTCATTGTTTCGCCGCCGAAGGCCGGCAAGACGATGCTGCTGCAGAACATCGCCACCTCCATCACGGCGAACCATCCCGAGGTCTACCTCATCGTGCTGCTCATCGACGAGCGGCCGGAAGAAGTGACCGAGATGCAGCGCACCGTGAAGGGCGAGGTGGTGTCGTCCACGTTCGACGAACCCGCCGCCCGCCATGTGCAGGTTGCGGAAATGGTGATCGAGAAGGCCAAGCGCCTGGTCGAGCACAAGAAAGACGTGGTCATCCTGCTCGATTCCATCACGCGCCTGGCCCGCGCCTACAACACCGTGGTGCCGAGCTCCGGCAAGGTGCTCACCGGCGGCGTCGATGCCAACGCGCTGCAGCGGCCGAAGCGCTTCTTCGGCGCCGCGCGCAACATCGAGGAAGGCGGATCGCTCACCATCCTCGCCACCGCGCTGGTCGACACCGGCTCGAAGATGGACGACGTGATCTTCGAGGAATTCAAGGGCACGGGTAACAGCGAAATCCACCTGGACCGCCGCATCGCCGAGAAGCGCACCTTCCCGGCCGTGAACATCAACCGTTCCGGCACGCGCAAGGAAGAGCTCATCACCGACCAGAACGAACTGGCCAAGATGTGGATCCTGCGCAAGCTGCTGCATCCGATGGATGAGCTCGCGGCCATCGAGTTCCTGCTCGACCGCATGAAGGACACGAAGACGAACACCGAGTTCTTCGAAGCGATGAAGCGGTAGGCGGCGCATGTCCGGGCGTGCGCGGTTGATCCGGCTGGTGCGCGGGCTCGCGCTGGCGTTCTGTGCGACTGCCGCGTGCGCGCAGACGGCGCCCCCGGGAGGCAACGACCCGGCCGCGCTGCGTGCGGAGGTCGAGCACCTGCGCAGCATCGCCCAGGGCCAGAGCCTGGCCATGATGCAGGTGGCCTACAACTTCAACATGCTCTGGTTCGCGGGCCGCGCAAGGAACTGGCCGCTGGCGCAGTTCTACTACGGGGATGCCCGGGGAAGGCTGCGCCTGGCGCTGCGCATCCAGCCCGTTCGCAAGGTCTCAGGCGGCGACCTGCCGCTGCAGCCACTGCTGGAGGGGCTTGAGAAGGGCGCCTGGGCGAAGCTGGGCGAGGCCCTTGCGGCCAGGGACGTCAGGCAGTTCGAGGCGGCCTACAGGGCCACGCTGGTGGCCTGCGAGGGATGCCATGCCGCGGCAGAAAAACCCTACCTGCGGCTGAAGGTGCCCAAGGTGCCTGCCGAACCCCTGGTCGATTTCGCCGCCCACTGATTGCCTGCTGGCGCCGCGCGGACCTGCGTCACGTTCGGACCCCGTTCACAGTCGCTCAAGCGCGACGTTGGCACCGGTGGGGTGCCTCTGGGATCATCCTTCAATGAAGCGCAATTACCCCCTGTTCGTTGGCGTGGTCCTGCTGGCCTCGCCCCTGCTGTCGGGCGCGGCGCAGTCCAGCCCTGCCAGTGAAGGCGAGGCGCCGGCACAGCGCGAACTGCTGCAGCCGCCGAAGATGCGCGTTGCCAGTCCCATCACCGATCGCCTGGCGGTGAACATCCGCTTCTTCATGCCCAGCATCGCCACGGATGTGCGCTATGACGCCTCGGATGGCACGCCAGGCACGCCGCTGACGGGCGAGGGCACGCTGGGCCTGGAAGACCAGCTGAAGCAGGGCGCCATCGACCTGCAGTTCCGCATGGTTGATCGCCACCGCATCCGCGCGCAGTTCTACAAGCAGACGCGCGGCGGCGACGTGGTGCTGAACCAGCAGGTGCGCTTCGGCGACGATGTGTACATCGTCAATGACCGCGTGGTCTCGAAGATGGACCTGCGCAAGCTGGATCTGGTCTACACCTACTCGTTCCTGCGGCGCGAGAAGATCGAGCTGTCGGCGGGGCTGGGCATCCACCTGCTGCAGGCCCAGGGAACTCTCGACGCGCCGGCGCGTTTCGTCAGCGAGAACCTTGATGTGGCCGGACCGTTCGCCACGCTGGCCTTCGATGGCACCTGGCGCTTCACGAAGCGATTCTCGCTGAATGCGCAGGTCAACTACCTGAAGGGCCATGTGGACACCGTGCGCGGTTCCTACAAGGCCTGGAACGCCGATGTGCAGTTCCGCCTGCGTCCTAACTTCACGCTGGGCGCGGGCTATTCAGCCACGCGCTTCTACCTCGACAGCAGCGAACCCGGCGATGCGGGCCTTTTCCGCTTCGACTACAAGGGGCCGCAGGCCTTCATCCGCGTCAGCCTCTAGTCTCCGACGCTCAGGGGCGCACGTAGGCGCGCACCAGGCGATCCCAGATCCGCTCGAGCTGCGGGCCTTCGAATCCGGCGCTGGCCAGCAGCGGCAGCGCCTGCGCCTCTTCCAGCTTCTTGTGCCGGCACAGCAGCACGACGGCGCCCGCCAGCCGGCCAAAGCGCAGCGCGCGCGCCAGCGGCGTCACCTCCAGCGAGGGCGCGGCGGCGGACTGGGCCTCGAGGGCTTCCTGCGTGCGATCCGACAGCCCCCAGCTCGCCGCGATCCGGCGCGCGGTGACGGCGCCCTGCGTGGCCAGCGCATGCGCGATCAGCGCCGAGGAGCTGGCATCCGGCTGGCGCGCGGTGACGTCGCGCATCACGCGATAGACGGCGACGTCGCCCAGTCCATGCATCAGCCCGAGCAGATGGGCCGTGAACGGATCGCACTCCTGCACGCGGGCGGCCCAGGCTTCGGCGGCGCTGGCGCTGCAGATCGAATGTTCCCACGTCACTTCGCCAAAGCGCCCCGACGCGCCGGAATCGCCGCCAGCCAGCGGCTTGACCAGCGCGGCGGAAATCAGCGAGCGCAGGCCCTGCGTGCCCAGCATGGCCGCGGCACGCTCGATGCTCTCGATCGGACTGCCGCTGACGCGATACAGCGCGCTGTTGGCCGTGCGCAGCAGGTCGCCGGTGAGCTGCGGATCCTGCGAGATGATCCGCGACAGCGCCTTGAGCGATGCGTCCTCGTCGCTGACCGCCTCGAGCAGCTGCGGCAGCAGCGACGGCCGGCGCGGCGTGTAGCGGGTTTCGTTGCCGATCAGCGCCAGCTCCTGGCTAGCGCCGAGCAGCAGCCGCGTGGCGGCGGAATCCAGCGATGCGCCAGCGGCGAGCGTCGCATCGTCCAGCGCCAGCGCCACTACCTGCTGCAGTGGCGATGCGGGCGAGGTCTCGCGTGGGGCTGATGGAGCTGCCGGAGTCGGCGCGACAGCGGGCGCGGCGGCGGGCGCCTTGGCCGCTGCGCGCGGCGCCGCTGGTTCCGCGGGGCGGCGACCAGAGCGCGTGAGTATCCATGCGAGCACTCCGACCGCCACGGCGGCTGCCCCTGCCCACAACATTGCTGTTCCACTCATTCGACTGATTCTCCGCGCAGCGCCTGTCGTATCTGATCCAGTGTCTTGCGGCGCAGCGCAATGCCATCCACCGGCTCACTGGTTTCGCACAGTCGGGTGAGCTGCGCGAGTACCTGCTGCACAGTTTCCGTGGCGGCGGCGGAGCGCGCCTGGGTCAGCGCCACCGTGGCCAGCGCGAGCAGTTCATGCAGCGTGCGCAGCCGGCCGTAGGTCTCGAACATGCGGGTGGCCTGTGCCGCCGAGGCGCGCCAGTCCTCGCCGCTGAACAGCGCGGTGGCGCGCTGTCCGGCGCCGAAGCAGTCGAAGCTCGCGCAGCCGGAAAATCCCTGTGCCACCAGTGCCGGATGAATGCCGCAGCGGTTGTCCGCCTGCAGGTGCCGGCAGGGTTCCGAGGCCGGCTTGTCATAGCCGAATCCCTGTTCGGCATCGAAGGCCGGCGCCACGCAGCACAGCGCTGCGCAGCGCGCGCAGTCAGGGCGCAGCAGGGCCGGCAGCAATGAAGTCATGCGGCAGGCCTGCGAGCCGGATCATGGAGTGGCCAGCATCTTCGTCCCGGTGGGGCCCACGCCAGCCTCCTGGTACACCACCTCGCCATCCTTCGCCCAGAGATGGTGAGGCACATTGGCCGGCGCCACGTAAACCGCGCCGGCGGGCACTGCCGTCATGTGCATGTCGTCCGTGGTGGCGCCGAAGCCCACATACAGAGTGCCAGACAGCACGGTTGAATAGCGCGTGTCGGGATGGGTGTGCACCGGCACGCGACCGCCGGCCTTCAGCCTTACCCGGATGGCATAGGTGCCGGGCTGGCTTTCGGAGCCGAGCACGTAGGCCGTCTTCAGGTCGGGAATCGCGGGCGGTGTTGTGAACGTGAGCCGATCCGGCAGCACCACGATGGGAGCAGGGGCTTCGGCGGCCGTCGAGGCCAGCGCGAGCATCAGCAGCAGCAACCCGTGTTTGGCGTTCATGGCGCGAATGATACATGCGCCGGCGCCGGATCAGATCATGCCGGCGCGCTTGGCGGCGTGATAGCGGTTTACCAGGTCGATGCCCAGCTGCTGCGGTTCCGCATCGACCATCAGCCCATCGCGCGCGGCCAGGCGCAGGAACGCATCGCGGCGGGACTGCGCGTGCAGGTGCGCGCTGGCCACATCCAGCGCATTCGCGGCGGAGGACAGCTGCGTTGCCAGCAGTTCGCCCACGATGCGCTCGCGCAGGCTCGCGACCAGCACCAGGTGCCTCTGGCGCAGCATCGACAGGGCCGTCTGCAGCTCGGCGCTGTCTTCATCGCGGAAATTGGTGATGACCACCACCAGCGCGCGCTTCTGCCGGCGCAGCATGAAATCGCGGGCCGCCGCCACGTAGTCGGTGTGTGTGGTGGTGGGCTGCTGGTCATACAGCGCCGACATCAGCTGCCCCAGCACGTGCAGGCCCTTGCGCGGCGGAACGGCGCGCCGGTTCTCAGGCGCAACGCCGAAGGTGCCGACGCCCACCGCATCGCCCTGGCCCAGCGCCACGTAGGCCAGCAGCAGCACGGCATTGAGCACGTCATCGAAATGCGTGGTCGCGGCCGCGCCGGTGCGGTCATCGGCGCGCATGCGCCGGCCGCAGTCGAGCAGCACCTGCACACACTGGTTGCGTTCGTCCTGGTACTGGCGGACCACGGGCCGCGAGTTGCGCAGCGTTGCCTTCCAGTCGATGTGACGGACCGGGTCGCCCGGCAGGTACTCGGCCAGTTGCTTGAAGTCGGTGCCTTCGCCGCGCTGGCGGAACGCCTTGACGCCGATCTCCTGCAGGCGGCGATCACCCGCCAGCCACGCATAGCGCGCGATCTGCCCGAAATCCGGATACACGCGCAGCTGCTGGGCGGCGCCAAGGCTCGTCTGCAGCTCGCAGGTGCCCAGTCGGGAACGCACCCTCACATGGGCGGGCCCGAACTGCACATCGCCGCGCAGGCCAGGGCGTGCCTCGTAGGAGGTTGCCGTGGCGTAGCCTCCTCGCAGCCGCAGGTCGATGGGCATGCCGCGCACCTCGATCGAATCAGAGGTCTGGTCGAGCAGCCGGCAACGCCAGTCCGCCTCGCCGTGCACGTGCAGCGCGAGTTCCACCTCGCGGCGGCTGCCGATGGCCATGGCCGGCGGCAGCTGGCGTTCCAGGCGCGGCGTTGCGGCCTGCCAGAGTCGCCGCGAATACAGGAAGTCCGACGCGCTGACGGTGGCCAGCAGCAGCATCCAGATCGATGCCGCCCAGCCTGTAGCGCGCACGCCCGCGCCCAGCAGCAGTGCGACCAGCGCCAGCGCTGCGCCAGCCCCGATGAGCAGCAGCAGCGGCAGCCCCGGCAGGTACCTGATGCGGGTCATGGATCAGATTCGCGGCGCAGCCACGCTGTCCAGCACGCCGGTCAGCAGCTCATTGACATTGCGGCCTTCCAGGATCGAGTCGGGCGACAGCGCCACGCGATGGCGCAGGGCCGGCAATGCCACGCGCCGCACATCGTCGGGAGTGACGAAGCCGCGACCGTCCAGCAGCGCCGCCGCGCGCGCGCCCCGCACCAGTGCCAGCGCGCCGCGCGTGCCGGCGCCCAGCGAAATGCCGGGCCATTCACGCGTGGCGCGTCCGATGCGCACGGCGTAGTCCACCACCGCGTCATCGACCCGCTGCCGCGAGGCCAGCGTCTGCAGGTTGAGCACGGTGCGCTCGTTGATCAGCGCCTGCACGCCGGCCAGTGGCAGTTCGTCGCCGGCCTGGTTCAGCGTGGCGCGGCGGATCACATCGGCCTCTTCCGCGGCGCTCGGGTAGCTCATCTCGATCTTGAACAGGAAGCGATCGAGCTGTGCCTCCGGCAGCGGATAGGTGCCTTCGGTCTCCACCGGATTCTGGGTGGCCAGCACCATGAAGGGCCGCGCCAGCGGCATCGACTGGCCTTCGAGCGTGACCTGGTACTCCTGCATGACTTCCAGCAGCGCACTCTGGGTCTTGGCTGGCGCGCGGTTGATCTCGTCGGCGAGCAGCAGATGCGTGAACACCGGACCGCGGGTCACGCGGATCTCGCGCGTTGCCGCATCGAGCGTGGCGTAGCCCACGATGTCGGAGGGCATCAGGTCGGGCGTGAACTGTATGCGCGAGTGATTCAGCGCCATCGTGCGCGACAGCGCCCGCACCAGCAGTGTCTTGCCGAGTCCGGGCACGCCCTCGAGCAGCACGTGGCCCGAAGCGGCCAGCGCGATCAGCACCTGGTCGATGACCGCCGTCTGGCCCACCACGGCCTGTCCGATGGCCTCGCGCAGTTTCTGCAGCAGTTCGGCGGCCCGGGCCGTGTGGTCGGTTTCAGGTTGCATGCGAGGGACTCCGTTTGAACGAAAGGATGGCGCGCCGCGCGGATTCCAGCAGCGCAATGGAAGACAGCAGTTCGCGGCCGGCGCCCGAGCCGGGATCGAGGGCCGCCCCCAGCTGCGCCTCGCCGATGCGCGCGGCAGCAGCCATGGCCCGGACCCTGTCCGCTTCCACCATGGCGTGAAAGCCGGGGATTCGCGCGCTGGCGGTTTCCAGCAGCGCGCGTCGGGTGGCGCGGTGCAGTGCCGTGCCACCGCCGAACCGCAGCGCGAACTGCCCGGTTCCCCGGATCTGTTCAGCCAGCGAGCGGCGCGCCGGGGTAGCGGTGCCGACAATCGATCCGAATCGCACCCCATTGCGCCACAGCGCCAGCAGCAGCCAGGCGGCGGCGAGCCCAACCACCGGCGCGCCGTACATCCAGATGAGCGCGAGCAGCGAGGGATGCTCCGATTCGGTGAGGAAATGCACGCGATCCGCGCCGCGCAGCTGCGCGGCGGCCACCAGGATGCCGGGATGGTCACCCTTCAGGAATCGCTCGTCGGTGAAGGGGTAGCCGCGAATCACCGTGACGCTGCCCTTGCCGACGGCCATGCGCGCCGCATTGAGCCCATGGCGGCCGCGCAGGCCCCAGCTGACCTGCCGCTGCGAGGTGAGAACGTCCCGCTCATCCGAGTTGCACATGAAATACCGGCTGTCCACCAGCTCGTCGCGCAGCGGCGATTCCCCGACCTGGCGCAGCTCAATGCAGGGATCGGCCTCCGGGGTTTCTCCCGTGCGCGCGGCTTCTTCCTCGAGGGCCTTGTCTTCCTCGGCAGTGGTTTCGATGTATTCGTACTGCACGGCGCTCCAGCGCTGGAACTCCTCGCCGCTGAGTCGCAGCGACTCGTCCACCACCAGCCTGCCTCCGGCCTCCACCCAGCGCTCGATCTGCTGGCGCCGGGCGGCGGACAGATCCCACCCCCAGCGATTGAGCACGATCACATCGCGCGGATCGCGCGTGTCCAGCAGCGTGTCGGTCTGCGGGCTTGCGCCCAGCCTGCGCACGAACAGCTGCGCGGCATGGAACGGATTGCGGGCCGCTTCGCCCTGCAGCGGCATGCTCACTGTCTCGGTAACCCAGTAGGTGTTGGAGGCGATCCACCAGCCGCCGGCCGCGAGCAGCAGCAACACGAAGCCAGTCACGATCCGGCCGCGGTTCATGCCCGGGCTCCTGGCGCCAGCCGTGCATCGAACTGGCCGCACAGTTCATGCACTGTGGCGGTGGGTGGTTGCAGCCCGCCATAGATCGCGCGCTGCCATGTCTCGATGAGCTGGCCGGTGAACAGCGCGGAGGGGCCCGCCAGCTGCAGGCGCGCCAGTGCCAGGCATTCGCCTTCCGTGCTGGATTCGCGCACGGGCACCTGGTGCGCATGCGCCAGTCGCGACAGCAGGCCTCGATACAGAAGCGACAGCGCGGCACGATGCTCGCCGCCATCCCACAGCGCGCGCGCCGCGGCGCCGATATCCGCCGGCAGGGCTTCGGGGCGGATGTCGAGCCCGCGCACATGCGTGGGCGCCTGGAAGGCCGACCCTGCTGCTGCCGGTCCGCGTTCACGTACCACTCGCAGGATGAACACCACCAGCATCGCCGCGAGGATTCCGGCCAGGATCCACACCACCGCCCGGCCCGCGCTGCCCATGAAGCCGAACAGGCCGCGCACCCACCGCACCCAGGCGGGCTCGTCCTGGCTCTTGTCCGCGTCCTTCTGTTCGCGCGATTTCCACTTGAGCAGGCGCACGGACTTTTCGTTCGACAGCGACGGATCCGTGCGCATGAGGTCTTCGGCCTGGCTCACCTGCGCCATGCTGGGCTGCGCGCCGGACTCGACCGGCAGTTCGGCGCGCGCCGCGGATACCAGCGCGACGGCCATCGCCAGCAGCAGCCCGCGGCGCAGGCGGTCAGCCCTGGAACGCACGGCGCAATTCCTGTTCGATGTCCCAGGCCTCGAGTTCAGAGCGACGCGTGAGATAGAGCGTGAACCCGGCGGCCACGTAGAACGGTTCGAGGAACAGCACCACCAGCCCGTAGCACAGTGGCGCGGCGATATCCCAGATGCCCGCTTCCCCCGCCATGCTCTGCCACAGTTGGGCCGTATCGTTCTCGGTGGGTGCCAGCCAGAACACCAGCGATATGACGCCGACGATCAGCAATGTCTCGACCACGCCGAAGGCGAAGCTCACCATGGCCGCGGGTCCCCGGTACTCACCGCGCACCACGCGCAGGCGCTGGCCTCGCGGACCCATCGGCAGACCTTCGAGCTGGTACACCGGCTGCGTGAAAGAGCGCCACGGCGAGAGCCGGCGCCAGGTGAGCGTGGACAGCAGCTGGCGCCACCACACCGATCGCTGCGCCTGCCACAGGTCGAGCGGCTTCGTGCGCTGGCCAAAGGCGGCGCGCGACAGCACGAACAGGCTCGTGCGGTCGATCCAGGGCTTGGCAAGGAAGATGAGCGGCGCCGGCAGCCAGCTCGCGATCGGCACCGCGGCGATGCACAGCGCGATCACCGGCAGCGTAACGAGCGCATGGCAGGCGTAGATCTGGCGCCAGTGGCGCTGGCACATGCGCACGCCGAGGTCCGCGGCTTCGAAGGCGCCGCGGGGCCGCATCTTCAGGTCGAGGGCGTCAATCCGCACGACGCCCCTGCCAGATGAAATACGACAGCACTCCCGCCCAGCAGGCCGCGGCCACGCTGTAGCGGACCACGCCGGGCAGCCACGTGGCCGACGACCAGAAGCCCTCGATCGCGGCTGCGATCAGCAGCATCAGCGCGAACCCGTAGACCATTGGCGCGACTTCCACGGCCGCCTTCACCAGGCTCGCGCGGCGCGTAAGTCGCCGCGGCGCGAGCAGCGCGTTGCCGAGGCGCAGCCCGGCGGCGCCCGAAAGCACGATGGCGGTCAGTTCGAAGGATGCGTGGGTGACGACGAACGAATAGAACGTGTCCCCGAGTCCGCGTTCGGTGAGGTAGCCCGCCACGGCGCCGGCCTGGGCGCCATTGAAGACCAGGTAGAAGATGCTGCCCAGTCCCAGGAACAGGCCTCCCGCGAAGCACTGGAAGGAAACGCCGACGTTGTTGCGGATGTAGTAGCCGAACATGGCCCAGTCGCTGTTCACGTCGCGGCGCCGGCCCAGGGATTCCCCATCGCCCGAGTACATCTGTTCGAACATGTCGGCCGTGTTCGCATCCATCACCGACAGAACCAGGTCGGGCCGCTGGTGGATGAGCACGCCGAGCACCAGCGTGGGCACCAGGAACAGCAGCGAGGCCGCAAGCACGTAGTAGCGGTGCTGCCGTACAGTGCGCGGAAATCCGCGCGCGATGAATTCGCGGAAAGCCGCTGCTCCGAACTGCCGGCGCTGGTAGATCAGCTGGTGGGCGTCGCCGGTGACGCGCTCCAGGCGTTCGACCAGGTAGGGCGGATAGGCGCGCTGCCGGGCAAGCGCCAGTTGTTCACACGCGCGGCGATACAGGATGGCCAGCTGTTCGCCCTGCACCGCGGGGGCGCGGGCTGCGCCACGCCGGCCCCTGGCCAGGCACTGCTGGACCATGTCTTCCAGGCGCTTCCAGTCCGCTTCGTAGAGTGATTCAAACTGCAGTGGCGTCATTTGCGCTGGCCCATGAGCCACCGTGCCACGCCGAGCACGCGGCGCGTGACGACAGCTCCGGAGTCGCCGGGCTGCCCGACGACGGGGGCCGCCAGCGCGGCCAGCTCATCCAGGCGTTCGCCTGTCATGCGCGATGCGCGCGACGCCAGCGCGACGATGGCGGCCTGCTCCGTAAGGCCGATGCCAATCGCCGGGGCGACGGCTTCGACTTCCGGCAGCGAGGCCCTGGCAACGGCGCGCGGGCGATGCACCACCATCGTGCCTGCCACCAGGTCTCCCAGCCGCTTGAAGTCCTTCCGGAGCAGCATGCTGATGATGCCGAACCCGTACATCAGCGGCAGGAAATCCGCGACCCGCAGCAGATTGCGCGTCAGCGAGGCCGCCGGCGTGACCGGCAGTCCGCTGTCCATCACGACTCGCAGTCCCATCGCGCTCTTGCCCGGCGTCGCGCCGGCGCGGCCGAGTTCGAACGCCACTGGATACAGCCACTCGAGCACGAACAGGCTGATGATCCAGACGGCCGTGCCGATGCCGCCCATCAGTGCCGAGATCTGGGCGGCGGCCACGATGACCGCGATCCGGATCGCCCAGTCCAGCAGGAAGGCGAAGAAGCGGGCCGGCAGCCCCGCCGGCCGCAGTTCGAGCGAAATACCCTCGGGAGTCTCGGCCTCGATCAGCGTGTCGAGTGCGCCTCGACGCAAGCGCTCAGGCCTTCACGACGATGGTGCCCGCGATCTGGTCGTGCAGGCACTGGCGGGACTCGCGGAAGATCAGCAGCGAGTCGACCAGCGACAGGATCATGCCCGCGATGGGAATCATCGACAGCAGCACCACGATCACGTTGCGCAGCCAGAAGATGCGACCCAGCGAAGCGCGCGAACCGTCGGTGCGCACGACCTTGATGCCCAGGATTTTCTTGCCGAGTGTCTGCCCGTTCTTGTGCACCAGGTAGGCGGTGACGCCACCCCAGATCAGCAGGCCCGCCAGGCCGAACAGCGCTCCGGGGCCGGTGAGCAGGGCCATGTAGAAGGCCATGGTGTCGGTCATGGGCGGCATGGCGGCGCCGGACATGCCGAAGCCGATTCCAAGCGGCACGTAGATCAGGATCGAGGCCATGATGCCGTCGAGGATGACAGCGCCCAGCCGGGCACCCCGGCCGCCGGGTTCGTTCTGCGCATCTGGCGAGCCGATATCGCGCACGGGCGCCGTGGGCGGCGCATAGGGGTTCGTCGTGTTCATGGCCTTCTCCCTGGTAGCTGTACACTGCAGCTTCGGCAAAAGTGTGCCAGAAGAATCGATACCGCGGGGGACGCATGCAGATCACGACGAATTTGGCGCTGAATCCGGGCTGGGCGGCGTTCCTGTGCGCGGCCTTCACCCTCGCAGGTTGCGGGAGCCAGAAGCCGCCCACTGCCGCCGCGTCCCCTGAAACCGCACCGGCCGGTCCCCGCCTATACATCCTCGACTGCGGCACGATCGCGCCGATGGACCCGGCGCTCTTCAGTCTGAAGAAGGAAGAAGTGAAGGGTGACGGCAGTTTCGTGTCGCCGTGCTACCTGATCGTGCATCCGAAGGGCACGCTGGTCTGGGATGTGGGGCAGGTGCCGGATGCGAAGATCCGGGACGATGGCACCGAGGCCGTGGAGCAGGACATCCTCAAGGCCACCCGGCGACTCGGCACGCAGCTTGCGGCGCTGGGTCACCCCATCGAGGGCATCACGCATGTGGCGATGTCGCACTACCACACGGATCACACGGCCAATGCCAATGCATTTGCGAAGGCCACATGGATCGTTCAGCAGGCCGAGTACGACCTGATGTTCAAGGATGCCGAGGTGGGTATCCGCACGCCCGACACCTATCGCGACCTGCGCGACGCGAAGCGCATCACGCTGAACAACGCGGACCACGATGTCTTCGGCGATGGCACCGTGGTCGTTATGGCCGCCCCGGGGCACACCCCCGGTCACCAGATGCTGTTCGTGAAGCTCGCCCGCACCGGGCCGGTGCTGCTGGAGGGCGATCTGTACCATTTCCCCGAGGAAAGAACCCTGGATCGCGTGCCCACCTTCGATTTCGATGCGGCGATGACCCGTGCCACGCGCGTGAAGGTGGAGCAGTTCCTCAAGGACAGCGGCGCCCAGATGTGGATCCAGCACGACCCCCCGACCTACGCGGGGCTGAAGAAGGCGCCGGAGTTCTACGACTGACGGTGCCGATGTTCCCCGGCCAGGGCTACGGCTATGGCTGCGGAAATGCCGATGAGTGGTGGTTGACGATCAACCACTGGCCACCGCGCTTCTCGTAAACGAAGCTGAAGCGCGCGGGCGACTGCACCGGCTTGCCGTCCTGCTGCGCCGTGCGCGTGTAGAAGCCGGTGTTGATGGCGACCCGGCCGAACACCTGCACGCGGTGATCGCCCATCGAGATCACCGAATCGCCCAGCGAGGCAAGGCCCTTGAAATACTCCTGCACCAGTGCCGGCCTGTCGCGCAGAACCGGCGAAGACGTGCCGAAGAACACCGCATCGGCGGCGTACAGCGCGACGATGTCCACGCTGCTCTTGCGGTTGAAGGCGTCGATCCAGCGCGCGGTGGCGGCTTCCACGTCCGACTTGTCGTCGGCGCTCGCGGCCAGCGGCACGGCGCCGATCAGCAGGGCGAGGACGGCAATCCATTTCTTCATGTGAGGTTTCCCAGGTTCTTGCTGAGGAATCGCATCGGTCCGGAATCGCCATGCTTCACGTCGCGAAAGCCGAAGCGTTCATAGAGACCGCGCGCGGGATGGTTGTCGTCCAGCACTTCCAGCGTCAGCTTGCAGCAACCGGCCTGGCGGGCATGCGACTCGGCGGCTGAAAGCAGCGCGCGGCCCACGCCGCCACCGCGCCGGCCCGGCACCACGGCCAGGTCGTGGATGTTCAGCAGCGGCCGTGCCTGGAAGGTGGAGAATCCCAGGAAACCCACGCACAGCCCGACGGCCTGGCCGGCATCCCATGCCAGCCAGATGCGTGTGGTGGGATGCGACTTCAGGCCCGGGATGAGCCGGTCCCTGACCTGCGCGGACAGCGGCTCGCTGCCGCCGCGCGGATCCGAGGCGTATGAGTCGAGCACGGCAATGACAGCGGCCGCGTCGGCCGCCGAATTGAGGTCCGACAGTCGGATTTCTACAGGCATCGGGCAAGTGTAGCGGCCAGCGCGCGAAACGCCGGCTCTTCGAGGCGCGTCACCCTCATCTGGCTCACATCGGTGGTGTAGATGGGCGAGCCCCAGCGCGGGTCGGCGCGGTAGCGCGGCACCAGGTGCCAGTGCAGGTGTGGCGCCACGTTGCCCAGCGAGCAGTAGTTCATCCGATCAGGCTGCACTGCGGCGACGATGGCCCGCGCCGCTCGGCGCAGGTCGCCCATCATTGCGTCGTGCTCCTCTGCCGCAAGGTATTCCAGTCCCTCCACGTGGCGCCGGTCGAACACCAGCTGGCAGTGACCGCGGTAGGTCTGGTTGCGGTCCAGATACAGCGTGGAGGCGCTCAGGGCGGCCACCTTCAGCCAGTTCGGGGAATCCTCCGGCCGGGGCGCGCACAGCGGGCAGGCGGGTTCGGGCTCACTCATGGCAGCAAGCATGCCTTATCCGCTACGCTTGCGGGCGTGCCGATGTGGCCATCCGGATGGGGGCGCCTATGAACCGTCGCGACATTCTCGCCGCAGCTGCAGCCGCAGCTGCAACCGGCTTCGGCATACGCACCGCAGGCGCTGCGGGCAATGTGCCCGTGCTGGGCCTGATCCTGCCGCCCGCCAAACGTGAAGTGCCTGAAGAAGGCATCGCCATGTACGGCAGCCAGCTGCGCTTCGTGGTCACGGGCCTTGGCATCGAACGCATGACGCCCGACAGTTTCGATGCCGCGCAGCAACGCATTCCCGCCGCGGCGAAACTGCTGGCCGAGGCTGGCGCCCAGGCCATACAACTCAGCGGCACATCGCTCACGTTCTACAAGGGCGAGGCCTACAACCGCGAACTGCGCGCCAGGGTCACCGAGGCTTCGGGGCTGCCCTCGACCACCATGAGCAACGGCGTCATCGATGGCCTGAAGGCCGTGGGCGCGCGCCGGGTGGCGGTCGCCACCGCCTACAACGAAACCGTCAACGATCGCCTGCGCGCATTCCTCGTGGAGCATGGACTCGAGCCGCTGGTCATCACCGGCATGGGCCTGGAAGCCATGACCGATGTCGACAAGGTGACGCAGCGGCAGCTGGAGGATTTCGTCGCGGGCGTGCATGCATCGGCATCGAAGGCCGATTCACTGCTGGTGTCGTGCGGCGGCCTGCGCACGCTGGAGCTGATCGCGCCGCTGGAAAAGCGCACTGGCGTGCCGGTGATCTCCAGCATGCCGCATGGCCTGTGGGCCGGCGCGCGGCTGGTGGGGCTTTCCGGCGCGGCGCCCGGCTATGGCCGGCTGCTGTCCAGGCCGTAGGCCAGCAGCACGTTGCCGGGCGCGCCGCCGATTCGCGGATAGCCCGAGTTGATGTAGAGCATGCCGTCGACCACGACGGCGCCGGCTCCATCCAGCGAGCCTCCCTGTGCTTCCACGCCGTTCAGCGTGGCGTATCGCTGCTGCGTGTCCACATCCCACAGCAGGCGGCCATCTTCGGTCGAGAAGGCGCGCAGGTGTCCGTCCATCGAGCCGGAAATGACCGCGCCGGGGATGGCAGTGACCGCGCCGGGCTGCGCGGGGCTGCAGCCCTCGCGCGGCGGCGAGCAGGGCGTGCTGGGCGCGAACCACGCCTTCGCGCCGGTGAGCACGTCGAGCGCGGTGAGTCCGCCACCCTTCACCGGATCGAAGCTGGCGTTGCCGACCTGCGGCGAGCCCAGGTCGCCGCCATTACGCACGCCATCGGCAACTGCCGCATAGACGCGGGCGCCATCGCTGGCCATGCCCCACTGCACGCCGCCCGAGATGCCGCCTACGCCCACCCGGGTCTGCCACAGGACCCGGCCCCTGTCGGCCGGATCGAGTCCCCAGACCACGCCGGACTTCTGGCCCGCGACGAGGATCTGCCGTCCATCCGGCGCGCGCACCAGCAGCACCGGCGCGCCGAAGTCGAAATCCGCGCCGCAGTTCTTGTCGCCACCGCGCGCGCACTGTGCATTGAAGACATCGTTCGGCCACACCTGCTGCGACCACGCGATTCGACCGGTCTTCATCTCAAGAGCGATCACCGCATCGCTCAGGCCCGTTGCCGGATGCGTGTAGTCGTTGCCTGTGCCCGCATAGATGAGGCCGCGCGCCGCGTCGATCGCCGGCGCGCCCCACACGCCCACGCCGGACGGGCCATAGCGTTTCGTGCCCGACTCCGTGACATGGGTCTGCTTCGGCTCGGGCGCCAGCCAGGTCTTCCACGCCACCTTGCCATCGCGCACCCTGAGTGCCGACACGCTGCCGCGGAAAGTGCAGCAGGGATAGGCCGGATCCACCGCGCGGGATTCTTCCCATGACGCCGCAGGCACGAACGCCAACCCGTCGTGCACGGCGATCGCGCCCGTCAGGCGCGTGGCCTCGTGCGTCTCGACGCGGGTCTTCCATGCCTGCCGGCCGGTCCTGGCATCCAGCGCGTACACGCCGCCGATCTGGTCGGTGAACAGCAGCAGCGTGCGACCACGATCCTGAGTCACCGTCGGCGGAGTGCGGACGGGGCCAGCGGCCTGGTAGCTCCAGTGGATGCAGCCCGTGCGCGCATCCAGGGCCTGCACGGCGCCGCCGGCGCTGCCGACGAACAGCGTGCCCTTGAGCACCGTGGGCGCGGCGAACGCGATGACGTCGCCGGCGAATCCGAAGCTCCACTTGAGCTTCAGGTTGCCGATGCTGGATGAATCAATGCCCGCATCCGCTGCGGCCTGCACGCGCATGTTGTCCGCGGCCGGTCCCCAGCCCGTCCACTTTGCCTTCGACTGCGAGGACATGATGCGGTGGTCTGGTCCGCACAGCGCGCTGGCTGGTAGCGCGACTTCCTCGCGGCCCTTGCCGAGGAATGCCGCCACGGCCTCGCGTTCGTCGCGCCGCATCGGATAGGCCACGCTCATCATCAGCCCGAAATCCATCGTGCGCATGATTCGCTGGGGCGAAAGACGCGTCAGCGCATCGCGCGACGGAATGCGCGCCGTGGTCTGGTCGTGGCAGGCCGCGCAGAATCGCGCGTACGTCTGGGCGCCATCGGGACGCTGCCCGGAAGCTTCGGCGCCGCTGGCTGCTGCAACAGGCAGAACGGCAATGGCCAGCGCCAACGCCGGCATTCCCAACGCAGTCTTCATCCGCTGAATCAAAGCCATCGACAGCATCCCCCGTGATTGCAAGGGCAAGGATACGCGCATCAAACCGCGTCGAGGAAATCCGCAATGGCCGTGAGCGTCGCGGGATCCCGCAGCGGGCCGCTGTGCCCCAGTCCGTGCGTCGTGATGAGACTTGCATCCGGCAGGCGTCGCGCCAGTTGCGCGCTGTGGTCGAAGGGCACGACATCGTCCGCTGCGTCATGCACGAGCAGCACCGGCAGGTGCAGTTGGGCGTCGCCGGGCAGCGCCATGAACTCTTCCGGTAGTCCGCCGAATCGCTGCCGGAAGATGCGCAGGCCATGCTCGCGCGTGGCGCCGTCGATGCCGAACAGTTGCTCGAAGGATTCCACCAGGAACGGCGCGCCCGAGGGCGTGCTGATCAGCACCACGCGCGCCAAATCGGCGGGAGGCGGGCGCCGCGAATCACCCAGGCGCATCGCGATGGCCAGCGAACCCATCGAATGTCCGACCAGTGCCTGCACGGGACCCAGCTGTTCGATCACGGCATCCAGCGCGCCGATGAACTGCGGCAGGCTCGAGGTGCTGCCATGGGATTCACCATGACCCGGCGCATCGGGCGCCAGCACGCGCCAGCCGCGGTCGGTGAGGGCGCGTACCATCGTCGTGAAGCGCGCCGCATGCGAGCCCCAGCCATGCAGGATCAGCGCGGTGCGCGGGCCCTCGCCCCATTCGTACACATGGATCGGATCGCCGTTCGCGCAGCGCAGGAAGTGATGCCGCGCGCGGTACATTTCGGCTTCATCGGCGGGATTGAGCTTGCGCCGCACCGGCGTCAGGAACAGCCGCAGCGCCACGCGCGCGGCAAGCCGCGGGCTCAGCCATTGCAGGAACGCCAGCAGGCCGCGCACCAGGCGCATGCGTCGGGCCGAGACATGCGGAAGCCGGCGGGCGGGCGTGTTCACGCCCGCCGCGCCGCGCGAGGGGGAAAGCTAGCGGCGTTCCTCACGCGCGATGGCGCGGTAGCCGATGTCGCGGCGCGACTGCGCGCCATCGAACGCGACCGCATCGACGATGGCATAGGCCTCGCGCTGCGCCGCGCGCACCGTGGCGCCGAGGCCGACCGCGCAGAACACGCGGCCACCGGATGTGACCACCTTGCCATCGCGATTGGCCGTGCCGGCATGGAAGAGCTTGCCTGGCAGCGCGCCCACCTGGTCGAGCCCGGTGACCACATCGCCCTTGCGCACTTCGTCGGGATAGCCGTGCGCCGCGATGACCACGCCCAGCGCGGCGCGCGGATCCCACTCGGCCTTCACGGTGTCGAGGCGACCGGCCAGCGCGGCCTCGCACAGCACGGTGAGATCGGACTTCAGGCGCGCGAGCACGGGTTGGGTCTCGGGATCCCCGAAGCGCACGTTGTACTCGATGACCCTGGGCGCGCCCTTCGCATCGATCATCAGGCCTGCGTACAGGAAGCCGGTGAACGGCATGCCGTCGGCGGCAAGGCCGCGCACCGTGGGATCGATCACTTCGCGCATGATGCGCTCGTGCACGGCTGGGGTGACCACCGGCGCCGGTGAATACGCCCCCATGCCGCCGGTGTTCGGACCCTCGTCGGCGTCGCGCAGGCGCTTGTGGTCCTGGCTGCTGGCCATCGGCACCACATGCGTGCCATCGCACATCACGATGAAGCTGGCTTCCTCGCCGTCGAGGAATTCCTCGATGACGATCTCGTCGCCGGCGGCGCCGAAGCGACCCTGCAGCATGGATTCAGCCGCATCCACGGCCTCCGCCGCGGTCTGCGCGATGATCACGCCCTTGCCCGCGGCAAGTCCCGAGGCCTTCACCACGACGGGCGTCGGCTGTGCCGCAAGCCACGCCCGATCGAAGTTATCGCGGGTGAATTTGCGATAGCCGGCCGTGGGGATGCCGTGGCGGATCAGGAATTCCTTGGTGAAGGCCTTGGAGCCTTCCAGCTGCGCCGGGGCCTTGCGCGGGCCGAAGCAGGGCAGGCCGCGCATCGCGAAGTGATCAACGATGCCCGCCACCAGCGGCACCTCCGGCCCCACGATGGTCAGGCTTACGCCTTCGCCGGCCGCAAGGTCGGCCAGCTTCTCGATGTCTTCGGCGCCCACCGGCACGTTGCGTACTTTCGGTTCGCGCGCGGTGCCGGCATTGCCCGGCGCCACCAGCACTTCGGTCACGCGCGCCGACTGCGCACATTTCCAGGCCAACGCATGCTCGCGGCCACCGCCCCCGATGACGAGGACCTTGTAGGGTTTGCTGTCCAATTCAGTGCCGGAAATGCCGCATGCCCGTGAGCAGCATGGCAAGGCCGGCCTCGTCCGCGGCGGCGATCACTTCATCATCGCGCTTGGAGCCGCCGGGCTGGATGACGGCGGTGACGCCCTGGCGGGCCGCCACCTCCACGCCATCGCGGAACGGAAAGAAGGCATCGGAGGCCATGACCGCGCCACGCACGGTCAGGCCCGCGTCCTCGGCCTTGATGGCGCCGATGCGACTGGAGTACACGCGGCTCATCTGCCCCGCGCCCACGCCCACAGTCGCTTCGTCGCGGGCAAAGACGATCGCATTGGATTTCACGTAGTGGCACACGGCCCACGCAAAGGCGAGGTCGCGCTGCTCCTGCGCGCTGGGCTGGCGGCGGGTGACACAGGTGAGCTCGGCCACGTCGACCCTGCCGATGTCCCGGTCCTGCACCAGTACGCCGCCGCCCACGCTGCGCATTTCGCGCTCGGGCTGCGCGGATCGAAGCTCGCCGGTGAGCAGCACGCGCACGGCGGGCTTGTCGGCCAGCGCCTCGGCGGCGCCCGGCAGCAGTGAAGGCGCCACGATCACCTCCACGAACTGCTGGCCGAGGATGCGCCGCGCGGTGGCCACGTCCAGCGGGCGGTTGAAGGCGATGATGCCGCCGAACGCCGACGTGGGGTCGGTGCGATAGGCAAGTTCATAGGCCGTGCCGATATCCGCCGCCACGGCAACGCCGCAGGGGTTGGCGTGCTTGACGATGACGCAGGCCGCGCGATCGAACTGCCGCACGCATTCAAGCGCGGTGTCGGCATCGGCGATGTTGTTGAACGACAGTTCCTTGCCCTGCGCGAAGCGCGCGCCGGCGATGCTGTCGGGCGCTGCCCGGGGGCCGCGGTAGAACGCCGCGGCCTGGTGCGGGTTCTCGCCGTAGCGCAGCATGGCGATGCGCGTTAGCCCAACCGGCAGCTCGGCGGGAAACGCGTCGCCCTCGGCGGCATGCTGGCGCGCGAGGTAGTCGGCCACCAGCGAGTCGTAGCAGGCGGTGTGCGCGAAGGCCTTGGCCGCAAGGCGGGCACGGAAGGCAAAGCGCGTGGCCCCGCCATGCTCCAGCATCTCGTCGAGCAGGTCCGCGTAATCGCCCGGATCCACCACCACGGTGACATCCGCATGGTTCTTGGCTGCGCCGCGCAGCATCGCGGGCCCGCCCACGTCGATGTTCTCGATCGCGTCGCCGTAGGTGACATCCGGCTTCGCGATCGTCGCCGCGAAGGGGTACAGGTTCACGACGAGCAGATCGATGGGCGCGATGCCCTCGCGCGCCATCACGGCTTCATCCACGCCACGGCGCCCCAGCAGCCCGCCGTGGATCTTCGGGTGCAGCGTCTTCACGCGGCCATCCATGATCTCGGGGAAGCCGGTGACGGAAGACACTTCGCTGACGGGAATGCCGGCCGCAGCCAGCGCTTTGGCCGTGCCACCCGTGGAGATCAGCTCCACGCCCCGCGCGACCAGCGCGCGCGCAAGCTCGGTCAGCCCGGTCTTGTCGGAAACAGAAAGCAGCGCTCGCCGGATCGGCAGATCCATGGGTTGGTGCGACCTCGCCGTCAGGCGGACAGTCCGAATTCGCGCAGCTTCTTGCGCAGCGTGCCGCGGGTGATGCCCAGGATCACCGCCGCCTGGCTCTGGTTGCCGCTGGCGTAGTCGAGCACGGTGCGGAACAGGGGCTCTTCCACCTCGCGCAGCACCATGTCGTACAGGCGGGCGGGGCGATGACCGTTGAGGCTGGCGAGGTAGTCGGAGAGCGCGCGCTCGGCGTGGTTGCGCAGCGGCAGCTCAGGCGTGCCGGTGGTGCTGGGCTTGCGCGTGACGGATGTCTTGGCGCCCTTCTGACTCGTTGCCCGCATTCGCTCGCTCCTGCCCCGGAATCTTGTTCTCGTTATCCGCCCACTCGCCAAAGCAAGCCGCCGCGGTGGCGAACTGCACCGACGAGGATTCCGCGGCCATCAGTCGCGGCCGGAAGCCTTGTGTGTCGGTGTGTTGCTGGCAGTACCAGCCGAGGTGCTTGCGTGCTATCCGTACGCCGGCCGCTTCTCCGTGGAAAGCGTACAGCGCCGTGATGTGTTCAAGGATGATATCTCTGATCTCGGTGCGCAAGGGTGACGCGGTATTTTTCCCCGTTTCCAGAAATGAATTGACATCACGAAAGATCCATGGCGAGCCGTGGGCCGCGCGACCGATCATTACCGCGTCCGCGCGCGTGAAATCCAGCACGGAACGGGCCTTCGCCGCACTGTCAACATCTCCGTTGGCGATCACTGGAATTCCCGCTTCCGCGCAGATGGCGCGAATCGTTTCGTATTCCGCTTCACCTTCGTAGAAGTCCGCGCGCGTGCGTCCGTGCACCGCGATGGCGCGGATTCCGGATTGTGCTGCGATGCGTGATATCTGCAGGCCATTCACATGCGCCCGATCGATGCCCGTGCGGATCTTGACGGTGACTGGAACATCCACTGCCCGCGCAACGTTCTCCAGGATGCGCCCGACCAGTGGCTCGTCACCCAGCAGCGCGGAGCCGCACAGCCTGCCGTACACCTTCTTGGCCGGGCAGCCCATGTTGATGTCGATGATCTGCGCGCCCAGGTCCACATTGGCGCGCGCCGCGTCGGCCAGCAGCGCCGGATCGTTGCCTGCCAGCTGCACCACGCGCGGTTCCGGTTCGCCCTCGTGGTTCATCCGCTGCCGCGTCTTGGTGGTATGCCACAACCGCTGGTCGGCGGTGATCATCTCCGACGCCGCAAGTCCCGCGCCGAAGCGGCGGCACAGGATGCGGAACGGGCGATCCGTGACGCCGGCCATGGGCGCCAGCACCGTGCGCGCCTCGATGCGCCACGGTCCGATGGAAAAGCTCATGGGTCGGTGCTGCAGTGAAGCTCGCCGGCGGCGTCCGGCAGGCAGGCGTCGAGCTCGAAGCCCACCGCCTGGCGGTTCGGATCATCCAGCGTCAGTTCCGCGTCCAGCCGCTGGTCGGCGCCAATGCGCGAGGGCGCGGCGCCGCGCAGGTAGTCCTGCGGTGCGATGGCCGTGGTCGACAGGGCATTGCCGAAGCGATCCTGCAGCGTCACCCGGATCATCGGCGGTGGCTGGCTGCTCGTGGCCCGGTTCTGCACGGTGGCGCGCAGCACGATCTTCGCGGCATTGCCGGGCAGCGCCTCGCCGCCAAGCTGCCTCAGGTCATAGGCCTTGAGATCCCACCTGGGCTCGAGCTGCGCGCCAAACAGCGCATAGACCGTTCGCAGCGGGCGTTCCAGCCAGGCGCGGGATACCAGCCCCTGACGATGGTGGTGAACCATCTGTCCCAGCAGCAGCACCAGCAATGCCGCCGCGCCGGCAGTCCATGCCCAGTGCAGCCGGGGCGCATTGCCCACGGCCTCGTCGGCGTCCAGCTCGGGCTCTGGTTCTGGCTCGGATTCCATGACCACCTCTTCGGTGGGCAGGTCGCGGGCCTGGAGTTCCTCGGCCGCGGCAAGCTCCGCGCGCACATGCGCCAGCTCGTCTTCATCGATCTGGCGCGCGATATGCCGGATCTGCGCATCGACCTCGGTCTCGTCGACGTGTTCCTCGGTCTGCAGGTAGGTGTCGCCCTCGAGCACGATGGTCTCGAAGGTGCCCGTGGCCATGGTCTCTTCGACCTCGACCTGCTCGCTGGTCTGCGGGCGGACGGACGTGACCCTGGACCATTCGTCGGGCGCATTGAACTCGGGGTCTGGCTCCGACAGATCCACCTGCAGCGGGGCATCTGGCGGCGTCTCGGGCAGTTCTTGCTGCGGCACGGAAGATTCCGGCTCCGGCTCCGGCTCTGGTTCCGCTTCCGGCTGAGGTTCGTCCACCGTCTCGGTGACGGTGGCCAGGGACTCCGCCAGGATCGCGTCGTCCGTGTGTTCCAGTGCCGGCACCGTGGTGGTGCCCGTGGCCGAAAGCCCGTCCTGGAGCTCCCGCTCCGCGTCTTCCCCCAGCGACAGCAGCGCATTGAACACGCGGTCGCAGCGGCCGCAGCGCACATAGCCCTGGCCCACGCGCAGGTCCACTGCGGTGACCGCCAGGTGCAGCTTGCAGTTGGGGCAAGTGGTGAACATGCTCATGCGTCGGTGCCTTGCAGCGTGCCCGACAGCGCGCTCCACCCGTCGCGCTCGGCGAACACCGCAAGGTCCATCCAGTTGGCGAAGCCCGCGCGAACCTCATGCGCCTGCTGCTTCAGGATGCCGGCCAGCACCAGCTGGCCGCCGGGGCGCAGCAGGCCGCACAGCTGCGGCGCCAGTTCCACCAGCGTGCCCGCGAGGATATTGGCCAGCACGACATCCACTGGCGCGCGCAGCGAGGCTGCCGTCTCGTGAACCGCGATGATGTGCTGCACGCCATTCACCTGCGCATTGTCGCGCGTGGCGATCAGGGCCTGCGGGTCGATGTCGAAGGCCTGGGCCGAGCTTGCGCCGAGTTTCGCGGCCGCGATGGCCAGCACGCCGGAACCGCAGCCGTAGTCGATGACTTCGGCTGCCGGAGGCAGGCGTGAATCCAGCCAGGTCAGGCACAGCGCGGTGGAAGGATGTGTGCCGGTGCCGAATGCGAGGCCAGGGTCAAGCGATACACAGACGCTGCCGGGTTCCTCGGGCGGTTGCTCGTGCGATGGCACGATCCACAGCCTTCGCCCGAAGCGCATCGAGTGGAAATCCTTCAGCCACTCACGTTCCCAAACCCGGTCGGCCACGCGCTCGACGCTGATGCGTTCGGCGGGCAGGTTCAGCGCGCGGGCCAGCACGATGATGGATTCGGGACCTGCCGTCTCGGCCGGGAACAGCGCTTGCAGCACGGTCTGCGGCCAGAGCCGCACTTCGCCCGGCGCGGGCTCGAGGATGGCATCGTCCACCGCGTCGGTGAGCGTCACCGACAGCGCGCCGGCGTCGAACAGCGCGGCCTCGGCGGCCTCCACGCGAGCCTCGACCTGATCGAGTCCCTTCAGGTCGACGCGCAGCGAGAGGTATCCGGTCATTGCAAACGCGGGATCGGGCTACTTCAGCCCCAGCCGGCGCTCCAGGTAGTGGATGTCCAGGCCGCCCTCGCGGAATGCTGCATGGCTCAGGATTTCCTGGTGCAGGGCCTTGTTGGTCTTGATGCCCTCGACCACCAGCTCGCCCAGCGCGTTTTTCATGCGCGCGATGGCCGTATCCCGGTCCTCGCCATGGGCGATGAGCTTGCCCACCATCGAATCGTAGTTCGGCGGCACGGTGTAGCCCGAGTACACATGGCTGTCGACGCGGATGCCGGGGCCGCCCGGCGCGTGCCATAGCTTCACCAGGCCCGGCGAGGGCATGAAGGTCTTGGCGTCCTCGGCGTTGATGCGGCATTCGATGGCAGCCCCACGGAACTGGATGTCCTTCTGCGCGAAGGGCAGCTTCTCGCCGGCGGCCACCAGCAGCTGCGTCTTCACCAGGTCGATGCCGGTGATCAGTTCCGTGACCGGATGTTCCACCTGGATGCGGGTGTTCATCTCGATGAAGTAGAACTCGCCGTCCTGGTAGAGGAACTCCAGCGTGCCGGCGCTGCGATAACCCACCGCGCGGCAGGCCTCCACCACGCGCTCGCCCATCTTCTCGCGGATCTTGTCCGAGAGGCCCGGCGCGGGCGCCTCCTCGATGACCTTCTGGTGGCGGCGCTGCATCGAGCAGTCGCGCTCACCCAGGTGCACCACGTTGCCGTGGTTGTCGGCAATCACCTGGAATTCGATGTGCCGCGGCTTCTCGAGGAATTTCTCCATGTAGACCTGCGGATTGCCGAAGGCCGCGCCCGCTTCCTGCTGCGTCACGTTGATGGAGTTGATCAGCGCGGCCTCGGAATGCACCACGCGCATGCCGCGGCCGCCGCCGCCGCCCGAGGCCTTGATGATCACCGGGTAGCCGATCTGCTTGGCGATGCGCCGGTTCTCGTCGTCGTCCTGGCCCAGCGGTCCGCCGGAGCCGGGCACGCAGGGCACGCCGGCCTTCTTCATCACGTTGATGGCCGACACCTTGTCGCCCATCAGCCGGATGGTCTCGGCCTTCGGGCCGATGAAGACGAAGCCGCTCTTCTCCAC
>Ga0075163_10001213_pt1 | contig 34367 bp, 35 predicted proteins | sample JI1023141ADNA_FD_71478 | JGI IMG/M metagenome (GOLD analysis project Ga0075163, IMG submission 71478) | Wastewater effluent complex algal communities from Wisconsin, to seasonally profile nutrient transformation and Carbon sequestration -... | ecosystem: Engineered > WWTP > Effluent > Algae...
GGCTGGAGAAGGTCCCAAGGGTTCGGCTGTTCGCCGATTAAAGTGGCACGCGAGCTGGGTTCAGAACGTCGTGAGACAGTTCGGTCCCTATCTGTTGTGGGCGTTAGAAAATTGAGGGGCCCTGACTCTAGTACGAGAGGACCGAGTCGGACAAGCCGCTAGTGTACCTGTTGTGGCGCCAGCTGCATCGCAGGGTAGCTATGCTTGGATGAGATAAGCGCTGAAAGCATCTAAGTGCGAAACTCACCTCAAGATAAGTTTTCTTTATAAGGATCGTGGAAGACTACCACGTTGATAGGCTACAGATATAAAGGCAGTAATGTCAAAGTCGAGTAGTACTAATTGTCCGTAAGCTTTCTGTAAAAGGACCGTAGTAGGGTTTGTTCGCAAACCTTGCTACGGCCCGAAAAAAAAACATCTCGTGTCTTTATTCTTTATGTATTTTATTTATTATTGCGGTTGTTTGAAAAGGACTAAGCCTTTACACTCAACATCCAACGCATAACGTTTTATGGCGTTTATTGCGGTGGGGATCACCTCTTCCCATTCCGAACAGAGAAGTTAAGCCCACCAGCGCAGATGGTACTTGGCCTAAAGCCCGGGAGAGTATGTCGATGCCAATTTTAAAAAATAGCCCACTATAGAAATATAGTGGGCTTTTTTTTTGTCTCAGATTTACCTAGATTACATTGTCGATCTCAGCTCACACGAATTTTTTTCCCTGAACAACGCTAGTCGTGTTTATTGTTCAATAAAAACTCCTGCATGGCATCGTTAAAAAAAGCATGAAAATAGTCGTCCAATAATTGTTCATTTTTTTTGAATAATTCTATCGAATGGTCCAGTTGAACTTTATGATTTAAGCGATGTGATAAATGGAAAAGCACACGTTCAATACCCTCACTGCGCCCATAAGCGGTATAAATATTGTTCTTTAACACGTATTCAAGAAAGCCCGAACTGGTTGCCGGGAGCAGAGCCTGGTGATTTTTATAAATGGTGTAAACGGATTCGGAAAACACTTCGAGAGGAACTTTGGAATACCTGTCGAAATTTTTGGCCAGCAGGTGGTCGAAATAAATATCCACAAGTACCCCGCTGTATTTTTCGAACCCGTCATAGAATACACGTTTGGCCGATTTAAAAAGTTTGTGTGAATCGGTAAAGGTATCAATGCGCCGGTGCAGATGGATGCCTTTAATGATTTGTTCCTGGAACTGTTCAAACCGGTTGCCCCGCACATGGTCCGCAATAAAATTCCCAATCAGCAGGTTTTTATCATTGTTAGAAAGGAAAGCGTGCGCCAGGTAATTCATTCCTATAAAATTACTTATTTTTATGCTGTGAATACATTTATTGCGACCATAAAGGATACAGCCGCTCTTTTAACGCCGGAGGAAAGCTGGCATTGTGCCAAAGTACTGCGTAAAAAGAGTGGTGAGAAGATACACCTGATTGACGGAAAAGGTAATTTTTATGAAGGGGAGTTGATGACTGTTACAGAAAAACAGTGTACCGCGAAGCTGACGGCCGGACCAATCATACAAAAGAAAAAGAACTATGCTCTACACCTGGCCATTGCGCCCACCAAACAAATAGACCGAATTGAATGGATGATTGAAAAGGCGGTAGAAATTGGTATTGATGAGATCAGTTTTATTCACTGTAAAAACTCGGAACGAACCGCAGTTAAAACCGAGAGGATTCAGAAAATTGTAGAAAGCGCCGTGAAACAAAGCCTTCAGGCGTTTATCCCCAAGGTAAATGCACTAATACCGTTTAAGGAATTACTAAAATTAGAAAATGACCAAAAGTGGATTGCGCATTGTTTTAATACGCCTAAACAATCCATTAAGCTTATCGATTTTAAAAATAAAAGCACAGTTGTTTTAATTGGGCCGGAGGGCGATTTTACAACGGAAGAAGTTAAATTGGCTGAAACATCGGGGTTTCAATCGCTCGATCTGGGTGAAAACAGGCTGCGATCGGAAACCGCCGGCCTTTATGTGTGCCAGGCAATTTCTATTTTAACCTAGCTTACTAGAGCAAAGAGGTTATTTCAGCACTTAAAGGATCCACCTTACTGCCAAAGAACTTTACCACTTTACCATTTTCATCGATCAGGTATTTGCAAAAATTCCAACCCGGTGCATTATCGCAGGTGCCGTTTTGTGATTTTGTACTTAGCCATTTGTAAAGTGGATGCGCATCGCTTCCCTTAACACTTATTTTTTCCATCATTTGGAAGGTAACGCCGTAGTTTTTAGTACAGAATGTTTTTATTTCAGCGCTGGATCCCGGTTCCTGTCCACCGAAATTATTTGCCGGAAATCCAATCACCACCACTTTATTCCCATATTGTTCATGCAATTTCTGGAGGTTAGTGTACTGAGGGGTGAAACCACATTCGCTCGCAACATTCACTAGCAGCAATTTTTTACCTTTAAATTTTGAAAGGTTGATGCTCTGCCCATCCAGCGTTTTTAGGCTAAAATCATAAACACTGCTGTTGTTTTGTAAAATAGTATCTGTTTTATTGGGAATAGCTGAAACCGAAATAACCGCTGCTGTTGCAAGGGATAATAATCCTGTAATTTTTGAAATGAATTTTTTCATACATAGTGTTTTATTCTTGTAACAAAAATACACGATTAATGTTTACGAAATTTAGTTTACACATGGGACTAGTGTTAATTGTTAGTGATTAATGTATTGTTTTAAGTTCTTTACATATTCTTCAAAGGCTTTGATTCCTGTTTTAGTGATGCCGCAGAGGGTTTGAGGGTAATTGTCCTTAAATTTTTTTTCTATATCAATATACCCGGCATCTTTTAGTTTTTGTAACTGAACACTCAGGTTTCCGGCGGTTGCCTTTGTTTGTTCTTTCAGATAGGTAAATTCCGCTTGCTTCACACTCATAAGCAGTGAAATAATGGCTAACCTCAACTGCGAGTGCAGTATAGGATCGAGGTCTTTAAACATTTACCTGTAATTTATACTTTGAATATAATAAATGGCCAGGGATAATATAACTACATAAAATGGCTCCTGCCAGACAAAGCAGAATCTCTTTATCGTAAATATATATTGAGATGATGGCAAACAGGAAGGAGAAAGTACTTCCAATAATCAATGGACGAAAGTTCAACAATCCACCTGATATAAACGTGGCCAGGCCGTAAAGTACCATTAAGAAGAAATAAGTGGCTTTAATGCCATTGGCTTGCATAAACACCAACGTCACAGCCAGCGCGATAATAAATCCCCCCCATGAATAACCCAGATAACCATCCATGTGAGTTCTCACTTTTTCTTTTTTACGTTGTTTAAGGCCATAAATAATCGATATCAACCCGCCTAGCGGCATGAGTGTTGCCCATGTGTATTCGCCATAAGGAATGTAAAATATAAGTGTGGCATAATGAATGATAGCGGCAACAAATACCAGCCAACCCCAAAAGATGAGTAAAACGCCGTCGTCGGCTAATTTGTTTTTGGCTTTGTTGATCATTGTATCAATGATCCGGAGACTTTCCGTTGTGTTTATTTCTTTTTCTTCCATGGTAATAAAATTATCTATTGCAAATATAAACTAGTTTATATTATAAACCAAATAATTTTATCATAAAAAAAGCCGGAATCTAACTCCCGGCTTTTAACAGGTTAAAAATAAATTACTTGGCAGCTGATTGCGCCGCTTTGATTTTAGCTTTGATGTTTTCGGTAGTTAACGATCCTGGGCGCTCGATAGGGGAGTTGGTAGCTCTATCCCAAATTAAGCTGGCCAATACGCCTAATGCCCGGCTTACACCGAATAACACGGTATAGAAATCGTATTCGTACATGCCATAGTGAACAAGTAATGCACCTGAATGCGCATCAACGTTTGGCCATGGATTTTTGATTTTACCGGTGCTTTCCAGAATAGGAGGGGCCACTTCGTAAACCATTTGCACTATTTCGCAAATATCATCGTGTTTGATATATGTCTTGTAGAAATCCTGCTGAGCCGTAAAACGCGGGTCAGTTTTGCGCAATACCGCATGCCCGTATCCTGGTACCACTTTTCCTTCGGTAAGTGTTTTTTTGATGTAGTCAGCAATTTGTTCTTTGGTAGGTAAACCGCCTCCGAGTGTTTCTTTCAATTCCATGATCCAGCCCAGTACTTCCTGATTGGCCAGACCGTGTAACGGACCCGCCAGACCATTCATACCGGCAGAGAAAGCCAAGTAAGGATCACTTAATGCTGAACCCACCAGGTGAGTGGTATGCGCAGACACGTTTCCACCTTCATGATCTACGTGAATGGTCAGGTACAAACGCATTAACCGCTTCATGTCAAATTCTTCATAACCCAGCATGTGCGCAAAATTGGCCGCCCAGTCTAATTTGTGATCTGGTTCAATATGTACACCGCCTTTGTATTTACGGCGATAAATATATGCTGCTACACGGGGAAGACGAGCAATTAAATTCATGCTGTCCTCGTAGGCATAGTCCCAGTATTCTTTTTTGCTCATGCCTTTGGCATAGGCTTTTGCAAATACAGATTCGCGTTGCATAGCCATGATACCAATTACAAACTGTGTCATGGGATGCGTATCAACTGGCAGGGCTTCAATTACATCAAATACGTGTTTTGGTACATTGCTGCGTTTTTGCCATTCGCTGGTAATAAATGTTACATCTTCTTGGGTTGGTAAATCACCAACCAGCATCAGGTAAAAAATTCCTTCGGGTAATGGCTCAGTACCTCCGGGTGCTTTTGGTAATTGCTTGCGTAATTCGGGGATTGAATAACCTCTGAAACGAATCCCCTCTTCAGGATCCAGGCGAGAAGTTTCAGTTACCATACCCGGCATGCCTCTCATCCCTTGGTAAACCTGAGCCACAGTTATGTCGCCTAATTTTAAATCACCGTGATTCTTTATAATATCCTTAATTTCTGCGGCTAAAACATCCGCTTTAGCTTTGAATTTTTCTTTTAACGGATCCATCTTCTTAATTTACTTATATATGGTTATAAATTTACAATCTGAACTTTTATAAACAAAGTTATTTAGTATTATTTTAAATATAATTTTAGGTTATCTCGCAAACTTAAATGCTTTTCCAAGGTACCTTGCGGAGTTACCTAATTGTTCTTCAATGCGCAGCAACTGATTGTATTTTGCGATCCTATCGCTACGAGAGGCTGAGCCGGTTTTAATCTGTCCACAGCTCAAAGCCACGGCAAGGTCTGCAATCGTGGTGTCTTCCGTCTCCCCACTTCTATGACTCATAACTGACGTATAACTGTTGGTTTGAGCCATTTGCACAGCATTGATTGTTTCGGTAAGCGTGCCAATCTGGTTAACTTTGATCAAGATCGAATTGGCAACGCCTGTGTTGATGCCTTCAGCAAGGCGATTTACATTCGTTACAAACAGATCATCACCTACCAGTTGCACCTGATCTCCGATTTTTTCAGTGATCATTCTCCAACCGTTCCAGTCATCTTCGCCAAAACCGTCTTCAATAGAAATGATGGGGTATTTTTTGCACCATCCGGCCCAATAATCCACCATTTGTTCAGATGTCAGTTTATCGCCGGTTGATTTTTTAAAGTGATACACTTTTTCATCAGCATTATAAAATTCAGAAGCCGCCGCATCGAGGGCGATGTAAATGTCTTCACCGGGTTTATAGCCTGCCTTTTCAATGGCTTGCATCACCGCTTTGATAGCATCTTCATTGTTTTTGAAATCGGGGGCAAAACCGCCTTCATCGCCCACATTGGTGCTAAAATTCATTGATTTTAAAACCGCTTTGAGGTGATGAAACACCTCTGTGCCCATACGTAAGCCCTCACTAAAGGACTCGGCACCAACCGGCATAATCATAAACTCCTGAAAGTCGATGCCGTTATCCGCGTGCGCACCTCCATTCAAAATATTCATCATTGGTATGGGCAATAAATTGGCGTTTACACCGCCAACGTATCGGTATAAAGGCGTTCTGGTTTCCTCAGCAGCGGCTTTGGCAACAGCCAGCGACACTCCCAGGATTGCATTTGCTCCCAAATTTGCTTTGTTTTCTGAACCGTCCAATTCTATCATTTTGGCATCAATTTCGGCCTGGTCTAGAATATAAGCGCCTTTTAAGTTTTCACGAATAACGGTATTTACATTATTCACGGCATGGTAAACGCTTTTACCAAGATAGATCGCTTTGTCATTATCTCTTAGTTCCACCGCTTCGTGTGTTCCGGTTGAGGCTCCGGATGGAACCGCCGCGCGGCCCAAAATGCCGTTTTCAGTTACCACATCCACTTCAATTGTTGGATTGCCCCTTGAATCCAATACCTGACGGGCTGTAATGTTATTTATAAAAGACATAAGATTTGATTGAGGTCATGAAATTACTGATTTTTTTGGAGCTGTGATTCCTAAGTTCTAAAAATTGTTGATCAATATCAATTGAAATAAGTGTTAGAGTGTCTTTTAAGGGATTTTAGCCGTTCTGAATTCTAGATTTGTACTGAAACCGGTATTTACCTGATATCTCATTTATCTACAATTTTATTTCTGGATACTATTTTCAAGGTTTATACGTTTATATTTGCAACTCATGAATTTTATCAAAAAAATAGCACTTTTTGTTCTGACAACGTTTTTAATTTTTTCCTGCAAAAAAGATAAGCTCAATAATGACTCAAATGCCAGAGTTTATTTTTCCCAGGATTCGGTCCTTTTTGATACGGTTTTTACCACGATAGGCTCTTCTACTCAAAATATCCGGGTCAGGAATACGAGCAATCAACGGATTAAAATTTCTTCTATTTACCTGCAGGGCGGGGAAAGTTCGCCGTTTATTTTGAATGTAGACGGCGCTTCAGGGAAATCGTTTACCGATGTGGAAATTGCTGCAAACGACAGCATCTATATTTTTATTCAGGTATATATTAATCCTACTAACGCAAATTCACCTCTTATTATAAGCGATGCCATTCATTTTGTTGTAAATGGTAACCAGCAGAATATTCCTTTGGAAGCATGGGGCCAGGACGCGTATTACCACCGGCCAACCGACGCGATCACATTTAGCGACGGGAGTTATTTGCCCTATTCGTTGTGTGATTATGTTACCAACGCTTATACAATGAATGGATCGGAAATAGTTTGGAAAAATGACAAGCCGCATGTGATTTATGGCTATTGCGTTGTGGATTCGCTGCAAAAATTAAAAATTCAGGCTGGCACTCGTATTTATCTGAATTCAAAAGCAAGTATTTGGGTATATAAGTATGGTCAATTACAAGTGCTTGGGCAGAAAGGGAATGAAGTTGTTTTTCAGGGGGCCCGCCGCGAACAAGATTATGCAGATAAACCCGGCCAATGGGATAGGATTTGGATCAATGAAGGAAGTATTGATAATAAAATCGATTACGCCATTATAAAAAACGGGTATATTGGTGTACAGGCGGAACTATTTGGTAATAGCGGTTCAGTGCAACATCATTTAGACATCACCAATACAAAAATTCAAAACATGAGTATGTGGGGCTTTTACGGTTTAGCCTTTAGCGTAACAGGTGGAAATAACGTTTTTAGTAACTGCCTCGAACATAGTGTAAATTTGACATTGGGCGGTTACTATTCATTCGTGCACTGCACGTTCTCTAATTTTTGGGGTACCAGTAACAATACCAATGGTAAGATAAGGGAAAAGCCTACGGTTAATATCAATAACTATAACGATCTGCAGGAAATTCCACTCTACGCTTATTTTGGTAATTGTATTGTGGATGGAAAACTTACAAATGAAATAATTCTTGATTTAAAGACCAGTTTAACGCCTACGGTTGTTTTTAGCAATTGTTGGATAAAGACAACCGCTGATGTGACCGACGCTAACCGTTTTGTAAATGTAAGAAAAGAAGGTACTTCGCTGACGTATAAAGATCTCAGCAAATACGATTTTGAACCAGATGGCGATACCAGGGTGAAGGGCTTTGTGCATCCTAAAGCGTTGGCAGATGCGGCGCTTTTTCCGGTCGATATTAAGAATACAGCTCGCAATACGGCTTCGGTTAGTGCCGGGGCTTACGAAATACCTTAACAAAATAAAGCGTCATTTTATTGGTATCTAGTTTATTTCCCTTTAACTTTGCGGCCATATTCTTATGGACGTCATTTCAAAATCTCCACACAAACAACTAATTTATTGGCTTCTAACAGGTTGTTTTTTTATTTATATGATGGTTTTGGTTGGAGGTCTGACCCGATTAACCCACTCAGGTCTTTCGATTACTGATTGGAGTTTTATGGGTTCTGTTCCGCCGTTAAACGATGCGATGTGGCAGGAACGTTTTGTGAAATATCAACAAAGTCCGGAATTTCAAAAGGTGAATTATTCGATGACGCTTGATCAGTTTAAGCCCATCTTTTTATGGGAGTATATTCACCGGATGATTGGCAGAACGATGATGTACGTATTTGCCATTGGTTTTGTTTATTTTTTGATTAAAAAGAAAATAAGCAAAGAGATGTGGCCGGCTTTTATAGTGTTGTTTTTTATGGGGGCCATGCAGGCGGTTATTGGCTGGTGGATGGTTTATAGTGGACTTCAGCAAAAACCGGCCGTTAGTCACTACCGTCTTGCTACACATTTAATGAGCGCGTTTACGTTATTTGCTTTTACATTTTGGTTTGCATTGCGGCTAATTTACCCAAAAAATGACCTAGTTGAAACAGAAGGTAAACAAATAAGGGGTTGGGCGGTTGGTTTTTTTGTAGTGCTTATTTTTCAAATTATTTTTGGAGCTTTTACTGCTGGTTATGTGGAAGGTGATGCTTCCAAAATCAGGCCAGGACATATTTTTAATACCTGGCCAAAAATGGGTGAAGACTGGATGCCGGAGCAGGTGACGATGAAGGATGGTTTTTTTGAAAATATGTTTGAAAATGCCAGCGGAATTCAATTTGTGCATAGAACAACGGCTTTCATCATTGTTGTATTGATTTGTATACTCTGGTTTAAGTCCGATAAACTTAAATTGACCAAAGAACAAAATTTCGGGATCACGTTGTTAATTTATGGTGTTACGGTACAATTTATCCTTGGCGTGCTAACACTTTTATATCAGGTACCTGTTATTATGGGCGCGCTTCATCAAACGGGAGCTTTTTTCTTATTTTTAAGCAGCATTTATTTATTATTTCATTTGTACAATAAAAAAAGGAATTTAGCGTGAGCGATCAAGAGTCAGAAAACCAACAGGGTATACCAGGTGCTTCGGGCACGTTTCCTCCCAAACCTTTATTGGTTGAAAAAAAGCAGAATGCGCTTACGCGTTCACTGATCAGCTTATTTATTTATGCTCTGTTCTTTTATTTCCTGTTTGATAACAATATTGTTTACATCGCCGCTATTCTGCTTGTTATCATTGTTCACGAGATGGGGCATTTCCTGTTTATGAAGCTGTTCAATTATAGCAATGTGAAAATTTTTATTGTTCCTTTATTGGGAGCCTTTACAAGCGGCAAGAAACAACAGGTTTCCCAATGGCAACTAAGTCTCATTATCCTTGCTGGCCCGGTACCAGGCATCATTATTGGAAGCATTCTGTTTTGGCTGAATATGGATCTTAAAAATGATAACCTGACAATGCTTGCCAATTCGTTTCTGATCATCAATCTTTTAAATTGTCTTCCGTTTTATCCGTTGGATGGCGGCCGTTTAATTGAAACTCTTTTCTTTCGTGAAAATTTTGTCATTCGTCTCGTGTTTGGCATCATTTCCATCGTTGCACTTCTTATTTTGTTCATCAGCCTTTCCAGTCTCATCATGCTGATCATTCCGGCTCTCATTGGGCTTGAACTGTACAACGAAAGCAAATATCAGAAAATACGGGATTATTTAAGACAGGAAAAAGTTAACTACCATACAGATTACGTTAACCTGCCGGATAAGGACTATTGGTTGATACGTGATTGTCTTCTGTTTTCGTTTCCAAAAAAGTATGCCGGTACTAAGGCCGGTGTTTATGAGTACAGTATCGCCGAGCCTTTACTGATTCAACACATCAACGCGGTTTTGCAGGTAAACATGAAACTGGACTTGAACGTCTTTAAACGTTTATTGGTAGTGTTGTTTTACATTTTTATTTTTGTGGCACCGCTCGTTTTTGTCATCATGAATTCACGTTCCATGGAGGGATAGATCTTACTGATTTATTTAAATTTAAGTCGCAGTCCTGCATAAAGCATTCTGCCGTAGATCGGCCCCCATACCATGCTTGCATCAAAATAAGTGTTAAATGGTAAATCGCTGGATACTATCGGATGGGTTTGTTTGTAATTGAGTAAATTTTCAACCCCGAGGTAAACATTAAAATCTGCTTGACGAATTTTGGTTAAATAGGTTATTTGTCCGAGCAAATTAAAATAATCTGGTGATTCTTTTTGCCGTTGATATTCTATTGGGTTCGCATCTGTATTTGGCAAGCGTTTTGGTCCGTTGTATTGGGTGGTAAAATCAAATTGCCAATGACTGTTTTTGGTTTCGTAGCTAAAATTAACGAATGCCCGGTGTCGGGAGACCATTGCCTTTTGCAGCAGACCTTCTTTGTATTTTACTTTGGTATCTACAAAACGATAAGCGGTTTTTACAAAAAAACGTTTTCGGGGTTCCATGTTGAATTCAAATTGTAGAGTGTTGGAGTAGGAGGGGCCTTCTAAATTGTAGATGGAGACTTTTTGGGCATCAGCATCCACATCGGTAACAACCTGATTTTTAAAATCGGTGCGATAAGCGTCTATGGTTATGTAAGCCTCCCGGTAGTTCACTTTAAAACGCTGAGTAAAATTTAATCCATAATCCCATCCCACCTCCGGATTAAGGCCATAGGGCATTTTCAGGTTGGATGATTCGATGGACCACGCCCTCGAACTAGCCATTAGGTGAGCATTGTCGGTGAAAATATTTGCTGTGCGCAACGCTCTGCCACCACTGATCCTAAATACAGAGTTAACGGTTGGGGCGTATCTTAAATGCAAACGGGGAGTGAAGAAAATGCCGTAATAATTGTGATAATCTGCGCGTATCCCAGCTACCAAATTGAATTTTTCGCTGTAATTGTGCGCAAATTCGACAAACGTTCCGGCAACCTGTTCCTGGCGATTGTAGGCGAGCTGGTTGAAAGATTCATTCACACGGTCATTCATGAAACTTGCACCAATTTTATAAGTGTTGTTAGTAGTTCCAATAATGCTTTGAAAAATGTAATTCGCATAAAATGTTTGTTGCAAACCCTTGTAAGCATTATATCCGTAGCTATTACTTTGCTCGTGATTTAAAAAAGATAATTGCAATCCCATACTGGTAGCGGGTTTATTCCTGAAAACGAATCCGGTTTTACTGTACAATTCCCATTTTTCATTGTTGATTCCGATTTTATAAAGCGGCTCACCGTTTTTTCTTTTTGTGATTTCGGTAAATTGACCGCCATCACGTTCATCTTTTAAATAACCCGCACCGAATTGGGCTTCAAAACTTTTTCCCGAATTGTAAGCGTATTTATTCATAAAGTTGTATTGACGACCAGTTGGTATATCAGCGAAACCATCTTTGTTTAAATCCTGCACCAGAGGGTTGTAGTTCACATGGCTCAATAAACCCACTGCAAATTTAGGGTTGACCCGATGCGCCAGATTCAGGTTATATTCGTTGCGGGCATTTTCGTTCACATAAACATTAAAATTTAATTTATCGGATTTTTCAGGGTTCTGCAATTCCGTATTTATTTGACCTGTAAAACTTTCGTAACCGTTGATTACCGAACCTGCCCCTTTGCTTAATTGAATGGATTGGATCCATGTGCCTGGAATAAATGATAGTCCGTAATTATTTGCGAGTCCTCGTAGATAGGGCATGTTTTCTTTTGTGATTTGCGCATATTGCCCCGAGAGTCCGAGCATCTGTATTTGTTTGGTACCACTTACAGCATCGGCAAAATTGACGTCAATACTTGGGTTGGTTTCAAAACTCTCAGATAGATTGCAACATGCGGCTTTCATTAAGGATCTTTCGGTAAGCGTTTCCATTTTAATGGGATTCAGATAAGAGATCTCAGTGCCTGTACTATAATATACCACTTCAACTTCACTCAGGTTAACCCCGTTTTTTAAAATAAGAAATAGGAATTTGTTTCGATCCGTTACAACTACGGTATCATTTTTGTAGCTAATGGCATTTATAATCAGTGTATTCGTTTCCAGATCTGCGGGTAAAGTGAAATGACCCGAAGTGTCAGATGTAGCGGCAATCAAGCTGCTTTCCCACCTAAGTATTACACCTGGTACAGCTATTGTGTCTTTTTTGCTGGTAATTTCAACAACTTTACCGGTAATTTGCGCCTTTACATAAAGCAAATGAACTATGCCGGTAAGGACATAAACGTAGCGGATATTTTTCATCCCCTACTTTTTTGATTCTTCGCATTTTTTATCGCGGTACTTGCAACAAGACGGTAGATTGCTGTAGTGCGCTTCTTCTCCTTTAATGCTTTTAGTGTCATGGCCACTGGCGGCAATGGCTTTTTCGATTTGCTCAACACTTACTTTATCGGTACGGTAAGTAATGGTGATCATCTGTTTTTCTTCGTCCCATTCGGCCAGTTTAACACCTTTAATATCGGCAGCGTTCTCGATCCGTTTTTTGCACTCATCACAATTTCCTTTTACGGCAATGGTGGCTGTTTTTATACTTTTTTCTTGCCCCATAGTTGTTAAAAACATGAACAGGGACATGAACAGAAAAATTAGAATTTTCATTTTTAAGTTGGTTGAATGTTATTGAAATTTTAGTTTAAAATCCCTGAAATGAACGAGGGATGAATTAAAGAAAATCAACGACACTAAATCCGCAATACAGAGGTGGAAACTTCCCGTTGTTGCTGTAAGACCGGATCGGGTTGGAAGTATAGGACAGGATTCACAGTCCTTGTTTCCGGAGTCAAAAAAGAAAAGGGAAGGGCGATAAAAAAAATCTGAGAAGTGGCTTTTGTCAGTTCAAAATCAGAGTGTTTGATGGTGAAATCAGTGTTATTTTTCAAATAAACATTTTCATCTTTACAACAACCGTCATCCGTTTTAGATGTTTCATTTTCTTCATCTCCGCAACAACCAGAGCCCTTGATCACGTAATTTATGTTTTCAAGTTCACCGCCGCAATAATGTAAATAGATTGGAACGCCTACTGCTGAAATGACATAAGTCACAACAACTAAACTAAACAAATATTTTTTTAATGAATAAATGGTGCCATAAATGTAGTGCGTATTTTTTGAAAAACAATAATTGGCTGAACATTTTTTGTTAAACTACTGTTGCGTATAATTGTTTAAAATATCCACTTCTATCATTTTTAGAAAGTCAATTTTCATTCAGGAAGCCTTTAAGAACGCTTCTTTTCTTCACTAATAATGTATAATTATATGTTTTGCGTATTTGAAGTTTAATTAGTTAATTTGATTTTAACTAATTTTAAAATTTGTAATCAGAATATATGTCTATTTGGAGAGTAAAACCTGTATCGGCTTTTGAAGCTGAGATGAAAAAGAGTGATTTAAAAAGAGTACTTACCCGCTGGGGACTCACATCTCTTGGTATTGGTGCCATTATTGGAGGAGGTATTTTCACATTAACCGGTATTGCAGCGCACGATTATGCCGGACCGGCGTTGGCTTTATCTTTTGTTATCGCGGGGATAGGTTGTTTATTTGCGTCATTATGTTATGCTGAATTTGCTTCAGTATTACCGGTTGAAGGCTCGGCTTATTCATACGCTTATGGTACCGTTGGCGAATTATTTGCGTGGTTTATTGGCTGGAACCTTGTGTTGGAATACATGATGGGTGCTACGACGGTGGCTGTTGCCTGGAGTGGTTATTTCACAAAATTATTAGGACTTATTGGAGTAAAGATGCCGCTTTATCTCCTCTCGGATAAAGCCACAGCTTTAGAGAAATTAAATTCCGCAAAGGCGGTGGATGCCGTTAAATCTTACTTTACCGAAAATTCCCAGGCCACGGTTGATCAGGTGAAAGGTTTTTTCTCCAAATCTGAGTTTGCCGAAAACGTAAAGAGTTTATCTAGTTTAACAGATTTCAAAAATTTTTCCCTTGGCGAAGGGCTTGAAAAGTTTGCCACCCATTACTCGTCCATCGACCTTTCAGGCATTGTGTTTAATTTACCTGCCCTGCTTATTACATGGGTTATTACAGCTATTTTGATTAAAGGTATTAAAGAAGCGGCCAGTACCAACAATATTATTGTAATCATTAAAATAGCGGTTGTTCTGTTTGTTATTTTGGTTGGCGCGTTTTACATAAACGTCGATAACTGGACCCCTTTTATTCCGGACGAAGTACCGGTTTTAGGAGAAGATGGGTTACCAACCGGTAAAGTGAATTTTGGTTTTGGTGGCGTTTTAACCGCGGCAACCATCGTGTTTTTTGCTTACATCGGTTTTGACGCTGTATCTACTCAGGCGGGTGAAGCTATTAACCCAAAAAAAGATGTACCGTTCGCCATTGTGGCGTCATTGGTAATATGCACAATACTCTATATCCTGGTTTCTCTCGTATTAACCGGTATGGTACGTTTTGATCAACTAGACAAAAGTGCACCAGTTGCTTCAGCCTTCAGTGGTGTAGGTTTAACATGGGCAACTTTTTTAATTACTGTTGCCGCCACCGCTGGTCTCATGTCTGTAATGTTGGTGATGATGCTTGGGCAGACACGTATTTTCTTAGGTATGGCTAAGGATGGTTTGTTGCCAGCTTTCTTCAAAACATTACATCCTGTTTTTAGAACGCCGCACAAAAGTACTTTATTGGTCGGTTTAATTGTTTCGGTTGTAGCTGCGCTTACCCCAATTGATAAGGTGAGCGAAATGTGTAGCATGGGTACTTTATTAGCGTTTAGTATGGTGTGTGTAGCGGTCATGATGTTACGTTACAAAAAACCCGAACTGGAACGTCCATATAGAACGCCTGCACTTTACCTTGTTGGCACTTTGGGTGTCGCTTTCAACATCTTTCTTATGTGTTTTGTAAGAAAAGAAACATGGGTGGCTTTTATCATCTGGGGCACATTGGGAATATTGGTTTATTTCCTTTACAGCAAACGCCATAGCAACCTCGAAAATAAAGCGTAATGAATAAATGGTCTTTTATTGTTAGTTGCCTTTTTATATTTCTTAATCGCACTAATTTAAAAGCCTGTGCGCCCTTGACTCCGCTTAACTTCATTGGTCAGAGTATTTCTGGAAGTAACCTCCTCCTGGATTGGGAGAGTACAAGCCCCTGGGTATGCCAGGGGTATACGGTGGAGGTTGAACTGGCCTGTATCAATTCCGCGTTTTCAGGCACCGGGCCCTTTTATTATTCGCCCGAACTTAACAGAACTTCGGTTGGCCCGGAGGCTTATCCGCAGCAAACCATTAGTCTGGTTGGCCTTTGTCCGGGACAGGTTTATCAATACCGGGCACGGGAAATTCAGGGGGGCGTATTTAGTAATTGGTCCTCTGTTTTTACATTCACAACTCCAGGTAGTTCAACGCCAGCTAGCTTAATAGTGTCGTCCAATGTCACTACGGTGTGCCCTGGTCAAATTGCTCAATTATCAAGTAGCGCTTTTGGGTGTGGATCAGGCCCTACTAACTACACCTGGTTGCCGTCAAATGGTTTAAGTTGTTCCAATTGTGCGAGTCCGGTTGCTAATGTGTCGGTGAACACAACCTTTACCTGTTTCACGCAGGGTAGTCAAATTGCATGTTGGTCGGCGAGCAATACAATTCAAATCACGATAAATACGGCGACATCAGCCGGTGTGGCCTCCACAAGCCCTTCGGTTTGTTTTGGGGATGTTGCTACACTGGTATTAAGTCCACCTTCACCGTTAATGAACTGGCAGTCTTCTTCAGATTTCGGAAATACATGGTCTGCGATGAGTCCATCCAACGTATCTTCTTTTGCAACAAGTTCTTTAACAGCGAACACGTGTTTTCGCGCCTTCGTTTATGGTTGCGGAGGATCATTTATTTCTAATTCCGTTTGTGTCACTGTGTTTTCTGCCCCCCAGCTAACGCTCGTTTCCAACGTGGTTGTTGCCTGTGAGGGTGAAACGGTTAACCTTATCGCTTCTGGCGCTAACACTTACAGTTGGAGTTACGGCACAAGCAACGGACCCCTCTTGTCCATCACTCCGACGGCTACTGCCACCTATAGTGTTTATGGTTGGGATGAGAACGGTTGCGGTGGCTCTGCGAATTTAACTCAGGTGGTCGCTGTTTGTACCGAAATGTCGGATCACTTATCTGTCCGGAACGAAATGAAGATCTATCCAAACCCGAATGGAGGGGATTTTACAATTTCAGGTTGTCACAAATTTGGGTTTTTAATTCTGGATGGTTTGGGGCAAACGGTCACAAAAGGAGAACTTGACTTTGCAAACGGGTATTCAATGGATATTCAAAACCTTTTGCCGGGAATTTATTTCATTACGCCCGCATCCGGCGACGGGATAACAAAAAAAGTATGTGTATATAACTATTAACAAATTATGGAAGTAAAAGACAGCAATGGAAATGTTTTAAATGACGGAGACAATGTAACCCTCATTAAAGACCTGAAGGTAAAAGGTTCATCAATGGTAATTAAAAGGGGTACGGTTGTAAAGAAAATAAAACTAACAGATGATCCTGATGAAGTGGATTGCCGTATAAATGGCAGTGGGATCGTTCTGCGAACGGAATTTTTGAAGAAAATTTAATCGGGGATCAACTTAATTTCTGGTAGGTTTGCCACCAACGATCAGGAATTTCATTATTCACGGCAAGGTCGTAGTCTTTGTAGCTGCAAGGGATGAGCGTGTGCCGTTCAAATTTCAGATCTTTGTGGGGAGGGTAGGGGATTTCCATCCACCACCGGTCGCTTTTTTTGCTTTTGTAAAAGTTGATCTCGTATTTTTCTTCCTGTAACACGACGTGGAACCTTACGTAATCGGGGTTAGTACGGCTTGGAAAGTCATGTTTCCGGTTATAAAATCCGTCCATAAAACACCAGATCATTTGCGCAACCAAATGAGCCGTTTTCCCGCTCACATCAAATTCCGGGTTTAGTTCATAAATACCTAATGACGATAGTTTGTCGTTCATGCCGGCGTAGCGCATCATTTGGCAGGCTTCCTCGGCGTAAAATCCGTTAGGCGATGCATTTGGATTAGCCGGAGCATCGGAGTGTTTTATGGAAGTGATGTCGAATGTGAGCATGTCTGCCTGGCGAATCACTGGCTCCGCTTCTTCAATTTTGTCTCTCACCTGACCAAGTCGATACACGTCGAAGTAAAGTTTATTCATCATCTGAAGACTGGCCTGATCTACCAGGTAAGTCTGATAACCGATGTTACTATAGTTGAACAAATAATTGGGTTGGTGTAAAATTATTTTCCCAAGGTAGGAGGTGTTTAAAATGTCCTCGTCCGGATTTCCGAGGTCGAAACAACTATCAATGGCAACCACGTTAATCGTTTGTTCCAGATCTTTGTATCCAAGAAACTGCGGATAAGTGAGATCCTGCGACCCCCCAATAATGACAGGAATGATGTTCTTACGGATCAGAAAATCAATGCTAGTCCTTAAAGCAAAATAGGTATCTTCAGTAGTATGACCTGGTTGAATGGTACCCAGGTCGGCCACGCGAACACTAAAACTTCCTCCGTATAATTTGTAGAGATACTGACGAACCGCATCAGGCGCAAGTTTACAGTCCTCGTTATTTTCAGCATTCCGCGATTCTGCTACACCAATAATTGCCATGTCAATGTTTTCAAGATCAGGGAAATTACCTTCTGTTGTGTAAAGGGAAAATAAATTCCCAAACTGCAATTCTTTTAGAGACTGATTGCCTAAAAGATAGGTGGTATTTACCGGGCTAAAGAAGTGGGCAATGTCGCTCATGCTGGATCTAATTTAGGCTAAAAATAGGTGGATTTATGAGGCCTAATGAACGGTTACGTGTATTAATATTAACAAATATGATTTAGAAACTATCCATCAATTTTTTACATTTAAAATTTACAATGAATTATTTAAAAAAAAGACTACGGGCATTTGGTTTTGCCTTTGTCGGTTTGAGAAGTGCTTTTTTAAGGGAAGTGCATGTAAAGCTTCACTTCTTCATTGCTACTGCGGTAATAATCAGTGGGTTTTATTTCGGTTTGAGCCAAATGGAGTGGATCGTCGTGTCTGCATGTATCACCCTTGTAATTAGCCTGGAACTAATAAATTCAGGCATTGAACAGCTTTGTAACCTCCTGGAGCCTGAAACAAATGCGAAAATAAAATACATTAAGGATGTTTGCGCCGCGGGTGTTTTGATTGCCTGTATTTTTTCTGTTCTTGCGGGATTCCTGGTATTTTGGCCTTATATCAGGTACGGTTTTTAACTAACAGCTTTTTTTCAATAACTTTTTATCAATAATATCTGGTGTTTTGCTCTTCTGGTTAACTTAGACTATCAATTCGATTCTGGTATATTCTGCAAAGCCAAGCAACCGGCTAACGTATGTTTTAAAAACCTTACTTACCTATGGATTGGGAATAGATTACAAACACACCTTTGATCTTGTTGAATTCGAAAACTCGCCGCTTCCCAAGATCAATTATTCTGAAGGAATACTACCCGGTGACGCCTTACATATAAAACCCAATGGTATCTTATTTGACTATGGTATAAAGGATTACCCAATCGAAGTCACAGCCAATGAGTTGTTTCACAAAGTTTTTTTCAAAAATTCGGGTTCTATTGTTCCTTTTGACATTTTTGGCGCGGCTTTTTGGCTTATTACCCGCTATGAAGAATACCTGCCTCACAAAACAGATCATTACAATCGGTTTCATTACAGTTCTTCTTTGGCTTACCAGTATGGGTTTCTGGGCATTCCCCTTGTAAATCTCTGGTTAACTAAGTTACAGGAAATTCTTGCTCGCACTTTTCCAGCGCTTCGGTTTGAACAACGCGCGTACTCTTTCCTCTCGAGCATCGATATTGATAACGCGTTTAAATACAAATTCAAAGGGTTTGTAAGAACACTTGCGGGATTGGTGTCGGACAGGAGTATTTTCAAGATGACACAAAGGCTTCGGATCATTCTTAATAAGGAGAAAGATCCATTTGACTGTTACGATTTTTTGATCGATACGCATAAACAAAAAGAGATCAAAGCCATCTATTTTTTCCTTTTGGGGGATTATGGTCCTAATGATAAAAACCATTCTGCTTCCAATTTAAACTTTCAAGTGTTGATTAAACATTTAGCCGATTATTCGATGGTTGGCATTCATCCGTCTTTCAGATCTAACGGCAGTCTTCACCAATTAAAAGTGGAAACTAACCGCTTGAGTAACATTACGTATAAAACCATTACAAAAAGCAGACAACATTTTTCTATACTGCGATTTCCAAAAACCTACCACGACCTGGTTCAGGCGGGTATTATTATGGATTATTCAATGGGTTATCCTAATTTCAATGGATTCCGGGCGTCCTATTGTTATCCCTACAAATGGTATAATCTTGAAATTGAGTCGCATACGCCTTTGTGGATTCATCCTTTTTGCATTAGCGAAACTACGTTGATAGCCGATTCGCAGAAGGAAAATAAAAGCCTTATGGAATTAGCCAAACCATTAATCGCAGAGAGCAGAAAGTACAACGGCCAATTACTTTCCATTTTTCATAACGATCTTTTTAACGAAGAAATCAAACGGTTTTATCTTGAATTTTTGGAAGCAGCGAAATAAACCACCCTTTGAGGTTATAAATGCTGCATTTCGATAAAAATATTCTTAACCACAGAGGTAATGCTGGAAATAATCATTTCTACACCAATGCCTATAACAATAAAGCCCATTACTTTTGACAAAGAGGTAAGTCCCGCCTGTCCGGTATATTTCATTAAGCGGGGTGCAAATTTAAAAATGAAGTAAATGGAAATAGACACAATAACAATAGCGCTTATGGCCGCGACATCCTGAGGAATGGCGTCGCGCCATTGATCTTTTCTGCTTGCAAACAAGGTAATTAAAAACGACATAGATCCCGGGCCCGCTAATAAGGGCATAGCAAGTGGAGAGAAGGAGATATCCTCCTTTTTATCGTTTTCTTCGTTCAAATTATTTTTCACTTCTTTTTTGTGTGTTACATTCAAAAGCTGCCAACCAGATCTAAAAATAATAAGCCCGCCTGCTACACGTAAAGCCGGTATAGTGATGCCAAAAAAATGTAGCAGGTAAACACCCAGGTAATACGATACCATACAAATGACAAAAATATAAATGCATGTTTTTTTAAGCGTGTTGAGTTTATTTTCTTCGGTAAAGTCCTGTGTCAGTCCAATGTAAACAGGTAAAGCACTCATCGGATTGATAAGTGAGAAGAGGCCAATCAGTATAGTAAGGAAAACGGATGGATCTGGCATATTGCAAAATTAAGTGTAATATTTCGGACACCCCTAAAATATTAATAAATAATCATTATCAAATTTCAAATTAAATTTATAATTCACATAAGATGCGGGACAACTTTGTTCTTAAAATTATTCTATTTTTGCTGGGTAAAAATAATTCCATGGCATTAAACTTAAAAACACTTGGCACAAGAAGTATAAGCGCAGTTTTTTTTGTAATCATCTTAGTGTCATGTATATGGTACAGTTATGTTACATTTTTACTTTTGGCTTTTCTTGTGTCTTTATTAGCTTTAAATGAGTACTACCAATTGGCAAACAAATTAAATGCAAGTCCTTATAAGTGGGTTGGCTTCATATTTGGCAGTGTGATTTTTTTTTATTTTGTGGTTATAAATTTTTTAAAGGGATTTCCGTTTATTAACTGGGATAACATAAGTATTCTTTTTTATCTCCTCTTGCTTTTTCCTTTTATACTCATGATGTTGGCCCTATTCTCCGATAGTCCAAAAAGTTTATTAAATGTCATGCATACCCTTATAGGCGTCCTGTACACCGTACTGCCATTTGGTTTGCTGATTAGCATCCCCTGGGTAGATAAAGAAGCGGTTTCGTATAATTATTTTAAAGTATTGGGAATCATCTTCTTAATATGGAGTAATGATACGTTGGCTTATCTTGGGGGCAGTGTATTAGGGAAGAATAAACTTTACGAACGCATTTCACCTGGCAAAACCTGGGAGGGAACAATAATTGGAGCCGTGGGTACAGTAGGGGTAGGGTTTCTTTTGAATTATAATCATACATATGCAAATGAATGGATATGGCCTTGCATCGCTTTATTGGTTGCAGTTCTGGGCACAATTGGTGACTTGGTAGAAAGTATGCTGAAAAGAATGGCGGGTGTAAAAGACAGCGGTCAAATAATGCCCGGCCATGGCGGAGCGCTTGACCGTTTTGACAGTTTAATTTTTGTCACACCTTTTGTGTATGTTTTCCTGAAAATAGTAAGCGTCTAAATTTTTACCGAATGGACGCGGTTAATGGGAATTACTAAGCCCTGCTTGAGAATAACTCTTTTATCGGTCACACCCCATACGGTCGTTTCAACTACTTTGCAAGAAATGTCATCTTCAAAGTAGATACGTATTTTAGAATGTTCCAGGTTGCCTAACGATAATGCCCTATCAAGGTCGAGACGCCTTTGATCGATTTGCGCTTCATCGGTTAAAACTTCCTCGGCTGGAAACCTTAGGTTCTCTATTTTCTCTTTTTCAATTTGTTCAAAACCTGTCAAAACCATAGTGTGATAATTTTGCAGAGAAGTTAATATTTTCTCCGGGCATAAATATAATTCAAATATTACAAGAAAGTTACCCCCCTTCTTATTATTTCATCTGATTATTGAGGGCGTTGAATAGCTCCTGAACCTTTTGGCTTCCAATTCTATACGTAAACCCCCTATTATCAACAAGTTCCACAAAATCCTCGCCACTGCTATAAAAACGGATTAACCCGGAATTGTGTAGGTTATATACCGCCCTCCTCAAAACGTTCTTTTTGTAACGACTTTTTCTGATTGACCGGATATGTTTTAGCTCAATTTTGACCTTTCTTGAAGTCCAAAAACCGTCCAGTACCAGGTACCCTGGGTACACTTTTATTTTTATATGATAAATATAGGTTAGCCCTGCACTTAAGATTAAAATACTAATTCCTACTATAAAAAAGATGAGTCCCGAATTACTAAACTCTTTAATAGGGTAGGACCCTATTTTAAATATAGATACTTGCACCGGTTTTGGATTTTCGCTCCAGTAATAACCTAAAAAACAAAAAATAGTAAGCATCGTGCGCACCATAAAGCTAAATCTATTGTGCCCCATATACTGTTTTTCCTGAAAGAGTATTTTTTCCCTAGTCAATTTAAAGTCAGTTTAATCAGGTTTTTTTCCGTTGGGCTTGCCTTATAGCGGTCGTCGGCACGGTAACCAATCACCCATATAATTTCTCCATTACCATTTACCAGCAATTTACAATTTTCTTTTTCAAACTTGTTTAGTTTCTCATCTTTAAAATAGTCACTTAATAATTTAAATCCACTCATGCCAAATGGTCTGAATTTATCTCCCCTCAAACAATTACGGATGGTAAGTGGAAAAATCAGTCGATCCGTGTCAAGAATAATTTCATTTTTGTTGGCCTTCGTGAACGAGCTTATCCTTTTGAAACTTAATAAATTAATAGCACTTAAATCTTCCAAGGATTGAATCAGTATTTTCAAAAAAAACTTTTCAATAAGCGGTTTAACTATTATGTAATTACGGTCTATTACCAGCTCATGCGTGTTAGACCGAAATGTTTTCCCGGTCAAACCATTATGAGTTATGTTTTCAATAATATCGGTTAGTTGACTATCATTAAACCCCCAAGGGCCAAGTACGTGGTGTAAAACTGAGCGCTTGTATTTCTCTTTTTTGAGAATACTTTTGTCGATATAACTTTGTTGGTCCTTTTTCGTTAAGATTTCTTTTACCTTTTGATTGAGAAACTGATCGACAATTTCAGCCTCTTCCTTAAAGTTCCGGATATTTTCCAGCAACGTTTGCTCAAGCCCCGGATTTATATTTTTTAATGCTGGAATAATGGAAAGCCTTAACGTATTGCGTCCATATTTTTTTTCTTCATTACTTTTGTCATTCCGATAACGGATGGAATGGTCGTTGGCGAATTTTACCAAAGTATCCTTCAAAAAAGGTAACAAAGGTCTGACCCTGTTCCCCGATTTTTCCGGAACACCTTTTAATCCTTTGATTCCGGTGCCGCGTAACAAGTTGATAAACAGGGTTTCTATACTGTCTGATGCATGATGTGCTGTAAGTAAAAAGTTAAAATGATGTTCAGCGATAAGCTGATCAAACCAGTGATAGCGGAGATCGCGAGCTGCCATTTGCACACTTACTTTATGTTTCGAACAATGTGCTTTTACATCAAAATCATTTACATAGATGTTAACTCCTAACTGCAGAGCTAAATCCCTGCAGAAATCCTCGTCAGCGTCACTGTCCCGGCCCCTTAGTTTAAAATTGCAATGCGCAAGGGTAAAATGAGCACCATGAAATTTGAGAAGGTGCGCCAATACCACAGAATCAACGCCACCACTAACCGCTAACAAAAGCTGATCAGCGGTACTAAAGAGGTTTTTATCATTGACATGTTTTGTAAAAACAGCCTGCATTGTTATCGCGATTAATAATTAGAACTTACCGGGTAAAGTAACATCGTTCTTACATTTAGCATTTATATGCGTTTTGTATGCCATTTTGATGCCTTACAAAGATATAAAGTTTTAAAGGCAGTTGATTTTAATTAATTGAAACTAAATTGCATTTTTTTGTTATTCGTTAGTAAATTTGTCAATATGGAAAAAAAAGTAACAATTGTTGGTGCAGGCCTTGTGGGATCATTACTTTCGATTTATCTGGCCAAACGCGGGTATAAAATAAACATTTTTGAACGCAGGGGAGATATGCGCGAGGAGGACATGGCGGCTGGACGTTCCATTAATCTGGCGCTAAGTGACAGAGGTTGGCGGGGGTTGGAAGGTATTGGGATAGCGGATGAAATTCGGAAAATAGGGATTCCCATGTATGGACGTTTTATTCACCATAGAGATGGGCAAACAGCTTATCAACCCTATGGCAGGGATGATCAGGCGATTTATTCAGTGTCACGGGCCGACATAAACATGAAATTGATGGACCTGGCTGAAAAACATGACAATGTTAAGATCTATTTCAATAAACGGTGTACCGGTATCGACCGCAAAAATCTGATCTCTGATTTTGAGGATACAAAAACCAAAGAAACAATGTCCAATCAGGCCGATCTTCTGTTTGGAGCGGATGGAGCTTTTGCCGCTTCTCGCTTAAACATGCAGTTAACCAGCGACCGTTTTGAATACAACCAGCATTATATCGAATGTGGGTATAAAGAGCTGATTATTCCTCCCGGCGAAAACAACGCGTTTCTTTTGGAAAAAAACGCTTTACACATCTGGCCACGCGGCAGTTTTATGATGATTGCCCTGCCAAACCCTGATGGCAATTTTACTTGTACGCTGTTTTTGCCGTTTGAAGGGGAAAAATCTTTTGCTAACTTAAAAACAAAGGAATCCATTCAGCGTTTTTTTGATGAAGAATTTTCTTCGGCGGTTCCATTAATGCCGACACTGATAGATGATTTTCTGAATAATCCTACATCTTCATTGGTAACAGTAAAATGTTTTCCCTGGACGTTTGATAATAAAATTGGGCTAATTGGGGATGCGGCTCATGCCATAGTTCCATTTTATGGCCAGGGCATGAATTGCGGTTTTGAAGATTGTGTGGTGTTAAATGAACTTATTGAAAAACATAATGAACAGTGGGACAAAATTTTCCCAGAGTACGAAAGTCTCCGTAAACCAGATGGTGATGCCATTGCCGATTTGGCAGTTGCTAATTTTGTTGAAATGCGCGACAAAACAGCGGACCCGAAATTTTTACTTCAGAAAAAAATTGAGGCCTCGTTCTCTCAGAAACATCCGGATAAATGGATTCCTTTGTACACCATGGTAACTTACAGCCCGCATATACGTTATAGTAAAGCTTTAAGTGAAGGCCTCCGTCAACAGGCAATTATGGATGAAATAATGGAATTACCTGATATTGCTAACCAATGGGATAGCGTTGAAATAGAAAGGGAAATTTTAAAACGGTTGTAAATTGCATTTCGATTACGATTTTATATACGATAATTCAGTAAAACTTTTAGTGTCCCTTATTCTTGGGGCTTTAATAGGAGCCGAAAGAGAGTATAAAGGGAGAAACATAGGTTTTAGAACAATTATCCTGATCACACTTGGATCAACGCTTTTTACCATTCTTTCATACATACTTGGTAATAATAATGACCCGGCCCGTATTGCATCTAACATTGTAACGGGTGTTGGGTTCCTAGGGGCAGGGGCTATTTTTAGGGACGGTGCCAGCGTGCGGGGTGTAACTACCGCCTCAATTATTTGGATTAGTGCGGCCATTGGTATGGCCTGCGGTATTGGTCAATACGAATTTGCCGTGTTGGTAACCGCAACGGTATTATTAGTATTGCTCGGTTTTGCGGGGGTTCAGAAGTTTATAGACCGGTATAACAAGGAGATGGTATATAAAATTACCATTCGTAATAACCTCGAACTAAAATCTGAAATCGAAAAAAACATCAAAGACTTTAAACTGAGATTTCAATGGCTTACACAAACAAAAACGGAAAGTGACCTGGTAATTGTTTATGAAATAAGCGGGGCGGAGAAAAATCATGATATGTTAATTAACTATTTGACCCTTTCGGAGGACGTGAAAAATTTCGATGTTTAGTAATTTACTGATTTTCAAGTAGATAAAATTAAGATATTGCTGTAACAATTCGTGAACTATCACGTCTTAGTTTTATAAGACAAAGTGAATCTAATCGAATATAATAACTGTGTTGATACGCATGCCGATGGTGTATTTCGTTTTGTGGTAAAACACATTAAAGATAGGGATGCCGCGAAAGACATCGTTCAGGATTCTTTTGAAAAAATGTGGTTAAAAATAGACACCATAGATGGAACGAAAGCTAAGACCTATCTTTTTACTACTGCTTACCACACCTTAATTGATTATACAAGAAAATCTTCGAAAAAAGCTGATTTTAAGGAAGTTGACTTTAATCAGCATAGTCATACCAAACAATACACCGACCTTAAAGAAATTTTGAATCAGGGGCTTGAACAGTTGCCCGAAATACAGAAAACGGTTTTATTACTTAGGGATTATGAAGGGTATGATTATGGCGAAATTGGGAGAATTACCGGGCTTACAGAAAGTCAGGTAAAAGTTTACATTTTCAGAGCAAGAACATTTTTAAAAAACTATATCGGAAAAATTGAATCGGTACTATAAATGAGCAAGATCACAATAGATAACTACGAAGCTTTCGTACTGGATTACATGGAAGGTAATCTCGATGAGATCGGTATTCGTGAATTAATGGCTTTTGTGATCAATCACCCGGAACTGGACCTTGATCTGGAAGATTTGGATTTACCTAAAATCAACGAGGAAAAGGTTGAATTTGATTTTAAGTCGCAGCTAAAAAAATCTGAACCTTCTATTTCGGACGAAACACTTTTTGATTATCTCGAGCAAAATTTAACTGACGATGAATGTAAGGTAATTGAAGTTAATTTATTAAATAACAAGCTGTTAAGCCTGGAATACCGTCTTCTTAAAAAAACAATTCTCGTACCAGATTCTGAGGAGGTGTTCGTTAATAAGGACGGTCTTTATAAAACAAAAGACGATTTTATTTTAAGAAACAGGGTATTAGTTTATTATGAAGGACAGCTCTCTGCGGAGGAGCAAACTGATTTTGAAGCCGAACTTAAAACAAATAACCTGTTACAAAATGAATTATCTCTTTATTCAAAAACTAAATTGTCTGCTGAAAATCAGATAATGTACCCTGATAAAGAGGAGTTGAGAATGTGGACGCTGGCTTATTTTGAAGGGTTGCTTTCTGGTCATGAAAAACGGACCTTTGAAGGGGCGCTCAAAACCAGTTCTGGATTAAAAGCAGAATTGGCCTTGTATGCGCAAACTAAATTGTTGGCCGATCAGTCGGTTGTTTACCCTGCTAAATCAGACCTTAAAAAAGGGGCCAGAGTTATTTCTTTATTTGGTTACAGGAGCGTAATGGCGGCCGCCGCGGCTATTTTATTATTGGTAGGTTTTTTTGTAATATTTAATTATTACAATTCGGTTTCATTAGAGGCTAAACCTGGTTTAGCGATGGTGGTAACACACACACACACTTTGGCGACTAAAAAAAAGCCCTTAGCTAATAAGCCAAGCGCGGTTTTGAAAAATAAAACAGTTAGTTCTGCTCAAAACTCTTCTTTCAATGAGGTGTCAAAACATCTACCACCAGCAAAAGGGGGTTCACCACTGCCATCAATAGAAAATAGGACCAAACAAACTCCTGCCATTGTTGAAGAATTGAAAATAGAACAAGAGGGGCAGGTTCCTGGTACCGAAAAAGTGAAACATGAGGAGTTGATTGCTCAAGGGCAAAAAAATGTGACTCAGGATAATAATCAACCCGGCGATACCTTCCCGGTAGCTGCCGAGGTGTCTGACAAATACACGGTTTTATTGGCCTCAGAAGATATAGACGATGAAAATAACGCATCTTCTGAAACCGGGTTCTGGAGCCGCGCTGTTAAATTGGCCAAACGCGCTAATAAAATGGGTGTAAAATCCATTGACGTTAATGAAACATCCCGGAAGAAATTCTCATTATCTTTCAATTCATTTAGTGTTGAAAAACACTAATTACATTCCAGACTTTTTAAAACCAGATACTTTCGTAGAGCATGATTATCAAATGTATTATTCCTGTTGCTTCGGGCCAATTAAGTAATAAGGCGCAAGAAAAGGTCAGTTCTGAACAAACTGTAGCAAATAGGATGAGAAACTATTTTCACTTTTTTTATAAAACGCTGTAACTATTTTCCGAAACCAAGCGTCTTACACCCAAATAACGAAAAAACTGAGAATTATGAGACTCTATAAAATTTTAACACTGGCATTTATTTCGGGCACAATTATTATGAATGCTCAAAAAATGCAAACAAGACCGGTTAGTGCTTTCAATAAAATTGAAACTTCAGGGTCGGCAATTGTTGTTTATACCAATTCAGATTCAATGAGTCTTGGGGTAAAAGCAAAGGAAGGAGAAATTGAAAATGTGGAGACAAAAGTTGAAAACAATACGCTTTACATCTCTAATAAGGGAAGGTTTACTGCACCGGTTTACGTTTATGTTAAGAATAATCAGTTAAATGAGGTATTAGCGAGCGGAGCTTCTATTTTTAAGGTTACAAACACCATTAAATCAGAGACTTTTTATTTAAATGTATCGGGGTCCGCAAATGTAAATGCGAATGTTAACTCATCTAAAATCAAGTCGATACAGAGTGGGGCCAGTGTTTTAAGTTTAAGTGGAACTACTGATGTTTTTAACGCGGAACTTTCAGGGGCTTCATCGTTAAAAGCCTATTCCCTTGTGAGTAAAAATACCGATATTATTTCTACCGGGGCTTCCACATCCAGGATCTATGTGACGGGTAAACTAACGGCCAATGCCAGTGGAGCCAGTGATATTAAAGTAAAAGGAGAGGTGACTGACATCAGCGCTGAAGCTTCTACTGCCTCCAGCATTACCAAAATATTGGACACAGACAATAAAGATTCAAATGATTCAACTTTTTACAATTTTAAAGGTAAAAAGATCATCATCATTGATAAGGATCATGATATGGCCGAAAATGATTCTACAAGAAGTGAAAACACTTACGATAGCGATGAATTTAAACACTGGGCAGGTTTTTCAATGGGTATAAATGGTTATATGAACAGCCTGGGAAGCATTACGTTGCCAGCGCAACACAATTACATGGATCTTAATTACGCCCGTAGTTTTAACTTTCAGTTTAACATCATTGAGCGCCAACTCAACCTGTTTAAAAATAACGTAAAGATTGTAACCGGATTTGGTTTTGACTACCATTCTTATGATTTGGCAAACAAAACCACGTTAAATCCGGATAGTTCTTATACGTTTGGAACCATTGATTCAACAAATACCTTGTCCTATAAAAAGAACCGTTTGCGTAATACTTACATTCAGGTACCTTTATTATTAGAATTTAATACCAGCAACGATCCTGAAAAAACGTTTCATATCGCTTTTGGTGTAATCGGACAGTTTTTAATTTCATCCCGCACAAAGCAGGTGCTTGAAAATGAGAGATTTGAGTACACAAAAGTGCGGAAAGATGGTTATAATATGAATCCATTTTCGGCTAAGGCGCACGTTAATTTAGGGTACAGAGGATGGACCCTTTTTGGAGAATACAATCTAACTCCTTTATTCCAAAGTGGTAAAGGCCCTGAATTGTACCCGTTTACAGCAGGTATCAGGCTTGTTCCATTTACCTAGTGACTTTAGTTGTTAATTAAAAGGCGGGTATATCCCGCTTTTTTTGTGCCCGAAACGGGGAAATCTAAACCCGAATATTCTTGTAAAAGAGGTTCTTATTTAGATTACCTTTGGGGGTAATGAAAGATGTCTTCATGGTACATATCACTTTACCGGATGTTTTTACAAGTGAACTTTACAGTCTCATTCCCAAACAACGAGAGCTGATTAATGGTTTATTAGACAAAAGAATTGTTCTTAATTACTCTCTCGACATGGAACGTAAGAACATTTGGGTGTTTTTCGAAGTAAAAAACCGAGAGGAGTTGATAAGCATTTTAAATACTTTCCCCATTATAAAAGATGTAAAGGTCACTATTCATGATCTTGCATTTTATGATACCGCCCCATTTCCTATTCAGGATCCAATTATGAATTAGCGAACACAATAACCGGAATCCAATCCCCAGATCGTCGGTTTTAGTAATTTGCTTCTGCATTTACATCTATCTCATTGTATCCCGGTAAAAGAACGACTTGGGTTATAATCAATTTGCCAACATTGACAAGACCTGAACACATATGTTACCAGGTGCGACAAAATAAATAAAATGTCACAATCGCTTTTTACAGGATTGTGGGTATCTTCTTTGTTCCGTTACAACAGCAAATGAAAAATTGGTGCATCAATTTTTTGATGTGTTGTAGCTGTTGCTTCTGCGGACCTGAGAACATTTGGCCGGTCAAAAAAATTAAACTAGTAATGAATTAAAAAAAACTAGATGATGAAAAAACTCTTACTCCTGGCGCGAGGGCTTGAAGCGGAAAACAATTTTGACCTCGAAGAATATAAAATGGTGTTTGTTTTTTGAAAATCAAAAACGATAACAGTTGCTCACAACAACGATGATTATTAAGAATTAAGGGCGTACTTTGGTTACGATCTAAAAAAAAGACTCATCATTAAGGGGAGTCCTTTTTTTGGCTTTATTTACTAATAACCCAGTTAAAACATCAGATCACAGTTAATGCCCATCTTCATCATCTATCTGAAAATCATCGCCAGCTTCCTCACTGTCTATTTCTTCTTCATTCAGTTCGGTTTCTTCGCCCTCTTCGCCTTCAAGGCTGCTGATGTCATCTTCCTCAATTCCTTCTTCAACGGCGTCGATGGTCTTGTAAATCTCTTCGTCCGGTACTTCGGGGTCATTTAGAAGGCCGGCCATAGCCAAATCAGGACTTAATTCTTCCTTGGCCATGTTAATTTGTTTATACTGTTTAGGAGCAGTGCCAATACTCTTAATAATGGCCGGGTAGGTGAGTTTAGAGTTATCATCTACGATTTTAATCATTTCGATCAAAAAACTCCATTGTACTTCCGGATCAAATACGTACACAAAGCGTTGATGCGGTTGCTCAATGTATTTGGCGATTTTTGTTTCCGCCATCAGTTTCTTTGGGTCTACTTTTTTACGAATTTCGTCTTCATCCAGCGGAAGATCCTCTTTACGCAGAGTAATTTCCTGGCCTTTGCGCCAATAGTCATCGCTAACAAAGAAAGACGCTGCGTGTTTAGCGTCAAATTTAAAGGCCTCCTGAATAATGGTATGAAATTGCTCAAAAGTTTGCGCCGCTTTAATATCAATATCTCTGAAGATATCTTCATTGTCTTCTAAACACACTTTAAAACGATAGGACGCCATGAAACACTAGTTTTTTGTTTTATAAATTTCAGATTTGATAAGGCCAATTCTATTGAAAAAATGGGTGAACGATACACCGAGCACTCCCAGTCCGTATTTCAAACTTCTGCTAAAGTTTATTGAGCTGGCCTCAGGAAAATACTTGGTCGGGCAGGTAACCTCAGCGATATCAAATCCCGCATAAAAAATCTGGGAGATCATCTGATTATCGAAAACAAAATCATCGGAGTTCGCATGATAATTTATTTTTTGGATCACTTCTTTAGAAAAGGCTCTATAACCCGTATGATATTCGGATAGTTTTTGATTGATCAACAAATTTTGAGAAAATGTCAAAAAGCGATTGAAAATGTATTTATACATGGGCATACCACCTTTAAGCGCGCCTTTACCAAGAATTCTGGATCCAAAGGCAACCGGATAGAGGTCGTTAGCGATCAAATAACTTAAACTATGAATGAGTTTAGGAGTATACTGATAGTCAGGATGCAACATGATCACAATATCAGCGCCAAGTTTCATCGCGGTATCATAACATGTTTTCTGATTACCGCCATATCCTTTGTTTTTTTCATGCCTGATCACATGTCTTATTCCAATCTGGCGGGCAACTTCAGAAGTATTATCCTTACTGTAATCATCTACCAATACAACATCGTCTACAATGTCAAAAGGAATTTCATCGTAGGTTTGTTTTAAAGTAAGCGCCGCGTTATAAGCGGGTAGAACGGCGATTATTTTTTTTCCATTAATCATAAGTCAACAAAAATAACAAAGTTTAATTACTTTTTACAATTAAAAGTAAGCAAATAAATGTATTTTTAGACATTCATTGTGTTTTTAAAAAAGCTACATACGCTCACGCTAAAATCGTTCCTGCCTCCCTTTATTGTTACCTTGTTTATCAGCGTGTTTCTTTTATTCCTGGTTCAGATTGTTATCACCTACCTCGATGACTTTTTGGGCAAAGGCCTCAGAACCATTGATCTTATTACACTGTTTACTTATGCATGGATTGCCATCATTCCCCAGTGTATACCTTTAGCCGTACTTTTAGCGTCCATTATGAGTTTTGGTAACATGGCCGAAAACTACGAGCTGGCAGCAATGAAATCGTCGGGACTATCATTATTCAAAATTATCAAACCGATATTTGTGTTTATACTCCTGCTTGCCGGTGTTACTTTTCTATTTAATAATTTCATTTTGCCGGTGGTCCATTTGAAATCAACCTCATTGCTTTATGACATTCGTAACAAGAAACCTACGTTTACAATAAAAGAAGGGATATTTTATAATAAAATAGAAAATTATACTTTGTATGTTGGCAAAAAATCTGCCAACAAGGATACTTTGCGGGATGTTTATATTTACGACCACACGGCTCACCAGGGCAATAAAATTCAGCTTTATGCCAAATCAGGTAAATTCGCGAATACCGCAGATACCAGTGCACTGGTTGTTATTCTGAGAGATGGCAACCGTTATGAGGAAGTGGTGGATGCCAATGCGCGGCCCTCTCAAAAAAAAATGTCTCAACTAAATTTTAAGCAACTTCAGGTAAACATCGATCTTGATAACAAGATGAAAAGAACGAATGAAGAGTTATTCAAGGGCTCCGAAGAAATGATGAATGTATGGCAGATAGATTCGGTGGCCGATTCTACGGCGCGGAAACTTTCGCGGAGGATTGACGAATTGGCCAAACAGGCAAATAATACGTTTTATGGGCGGATGGCCTCTTATATGAGCTTGAACCATCAGATCAAAACTGTTAATATTCATTCTTTTTACGACAGCCTTTCGCCCGACCAGTTTACCACTGCACTCCAAAATGCGCTTAATATAACCCGCACTGCATCGGGGAGCGTTGATGCCGCCTTTTTATCTATGGAAAATGAAAGAAGCACTATTCTGAGACTGTTGATCGAATGGCATCAAAAGATCGTAGTGAGTTTTGCCTGCATCGTTTTGTTTTTTGTTGGAGCGCCTTTAGGGGCCATTATTAAGAAGGGGGGATTGGGTCTTCCGGTAATTGTTTCGGTTATGTTCTTTCTGGCCTATTATATTCTTACCGAAGTTTACCGTTCGTTAGCTATGGAAGGGCAAATGGCTCCCTGGATGGCGCTTTGGATGCCATTGTTAATTTTTTTACCTATCAGCATCTTTTTAACTTCAAAAGCTGCAAAAGATTCTGCTATTTTTGATGTTACAGTTTATTATACCTGGATGAATAAGTTGTTTAAAAAGAAAAAAAGTGTTTAAAGTATTACAACTATGCAATAAAGCCCCGTTTCCGCCTAATGACGGAAGTAGTATTGCCATCTACAACATGGCAATTGGTCTTATAGCCAATGATGTAGACTTACATTTGTTGACGATCAATACCAAAAAACACTTTAAACCCGATTCGGGTTTACCTGTTGAGTTTAAAAAAAGGGCCAATTACCGTTCTGTTTATAAAAATACCAGTACCAGTATTTTTGGTGCCATTACCAATTTATTTTCGTCCAGTTCCTATTTTGTCTCGCGGTTTAAATTTGACGCATTTGAAGACGAACTTGTTCAGGTGTTGAAGGAAACAACCTTTGATATTATTCAATTGGAGGGCGTGTTTATGGGGATTTATATACCTGTCATTAAGAAATACAGCAAAGCCCAAATTGTATTGAGAGCTCATAATGTAGAACACTTTATCTGGAACAGACATATTTTTAATGAAAAAAAATTCGTTAAAAAAATGTATTTATCGCTTCAAAATAAAAGATTAAAGCGGTTCGAAATGGACGTGCTGTCAAGTGTAGATGCGATTGTTCCTATCACGGAAACGGATAAAAATACGTTTAAGGAATTGGGGTTTCAAAAACCCATATTCTCGTGTATCACCGGGGTTGACGTAAAATCCTATCAGCAAAAAAGCACACTTCCGGAAAAGGAAAAAACGGTTTTTTATTTTGCTTCCATGGACTGGTTGCCAAATCAGGAAGCGGTAGAATGGTTCCTGGATAATTGTTGGGATAAAATACACAAACAAATCCCCGATGCCCGTTTTATCATTGCAGGCAGGGGAATGCCCCAAAATCTCATC
>Ga0075163_10001214_pt1 | contig 34349 bp, 34 predicted proteins | sample JI1023141ADNA_FD_71478 | JGI IMG/M metagenome (GOLD analysis project Ga0075163, IMG submission 71478) | Wastewater effluent complex algal communities from Wisconsin, to seasonally profile nutrient transformation and Carbon sequestration -... | ecosystem: Engineered > WWTP > Effluent > Algae...
GCGGGCGACCGTCGAGGCGGTCGAGCAGCTCGATCGCGCGGTGCGCGCGGTGTCGATGCGCGAGGCGCTCTTGGCCGAGGTGCGGCAGGAGCTCGATCGCGCGCTCAAGGTCGGCGGCCCAGGGCGCTACAGCGATCAGGACGTGGGCTCGTACCGCCTCGGCATGCTGATCGGCCGCGGCGGCATGGGCGAGGTCTACGAGGCCACCAGCGTCCACGACGGCCGCGACGCCGCGGTGAAACTGCTGCACCCGAGCACGATGGCCGATCCGCAGGCGGTCGCGCGGTTCATCCGCGAGGCCGAGGTGACCGCCGGCCTCGACAGCCCGCACCTGGTCGGCGTCTACGAGGTCGGCCTGACCAGCGGCGAGATCCCGTTCATCGCGATGGAGCGGCTGCGCGGCAAGGACCTGGCCCACCACCTGCGCCGGGTGCGGCGGATGGCGCCGAGCCAGACCGTCGAGCTGTGCCGCGAGGTCGCGCGCGGCCTGGCGGTCGCGCACGCCGCCGGCGTGATCCACCGCGATCTGAAGCCGCACAACCTGTTCCTCGCCGAGAAGCAGGGCGTGCACGTGTGGAAGCTGCTCGACTTCGGCGTGTCGAAGCTGGCCAGCCGCGGCGGCACGCTGACCGCGGGCCACGTGATCGGGACGCCGGCGTACATGGCGCCCGAGCAGGCCCGCGGCGAGGACGTCGACCTGCGCGCCGACGGCTACGCGCTGGCGGCGATCGCGTACCGCTGCCTGACCGGCCACCCGGCGTTCACCGGCAAGGACGTCCCGACCACGCTCTACGACGTGGTCTACAAGATGCCGACGCGCCCGTCGCTGCTCGCCGCCGAGCTGGGCGCCGACATCGACCGCGTGCTGGCGGTCGGGCTGGCCAAGGATCGCGCGGCGCGCTTCGACACCGCGGCGGCGTTCGCCGAGGCGCTGGCGGCGGCGATCGAGGACAAGCTCGACGCGCGGCTGCGCGCGCGCGCCGACGCGCTGGTCGTGGCCCACGCCTGGGGCCACCGGCTGTGACGGGCCACCGGCGGTGACGCCGCCGGCGCTCAGCGCAGGCGCCCGGCGACGGTGAGCGCGCCGTAGCCCGCGCGATCGCCGCGGGTGACGTCGTCGGTGCCGACCGCCAGCCCCAGGCCCCAGCACCGGCCGGCCCACCAGTCGAGCTGCACCCACGCCGGCGCGACCGCCGCGGCGAAGTAGTCGGTGGCCGGCGGCCCGGCCATGCCGACGCCGACCTCGACGCCGAGCGGGCCGATCAGCGGCGCGCCGACGGTGGCGTCGACCGCGGCGCGATCGCGGTTGCCGTCGGCGCGGCCGAGCAGCCCCACCGCCAGCCGCGCGGTGGCGCGCGCCCAGCGGCGACCGTCGCGCCAGTCGGCGATCACGCCGACCGTGACCGCCGCGTGGGCCGGCGACCACGCCGTGACGTCGGTGGCCAGCTCGCCGGTCAGGCGCGCGGCCAGCGGGAAGCGGGCGGTCAGCGCGACGCCGCGGTAGCGATCGTCGCCGGCGCGGCAGCCGCGCAGGCACAGGCCGCGGCCAGCGCCGATCGCGTCGACGCTGCGCTGGCTGTGGCGCAGGCCCAGCGTCAGCCCGGCGCCGACGCCGTACCACGCGTCGGCCGCGACGTCGGCGGCGTCGCCGTCGAGCCGCCCCTCGAGCGCGACCGCCACCGCCACCGCCTGGGCCGGCACCAGGGTCGGCGCGGCCAGCGCGCCATCATCGGCGCGCGCCGGCGCGACGCCCGCGAGCGCCACCGCCCCGAGCGCCGCCGCCCCGATCGCCGCCACCCGCCGCATCGTCATTCGAAGTCGCTGGTCGCGACCTCGGCCTGCAGGCGCTGCAGGTTGTGGGCCTGCTCGTCGAGCGCCTCGCGCAGCCGCCGCTGGGCCAGCTCCTCGCGCAGGGTCGCCGCGCGATCGCGGCCGGCCCGGCCGACCGCGGCCAGGCCGAGGATGCGCGAGGTCGAACACACCACGTCGGCGGCGGCCTCGAGCACCAGCATCTCCTCGTCGGGATCGCGCAGCGCGCGCTGCGCCGCCCGCGCCAGCCGGGTGAACACCAGGCTGGCGTCGTCGAGGATCGCCTGCTCGCTGTCGCCCCAGGCCAGCCGGCGCGCGACCGCGTCGTGCAGCGTCAGGTCGAGGCCGAGCGCGGTGTCGAGCCCCGCCGACAGCGTGCGGACGATCGCGTCGAAGATCGCCACCGCCGGCGCGTCCTCGCTGCCGCCGGCGACGACGTCGAGGATCTCGTCGCGCAAGATCGCGACCCGCTCGCCGAGATCGGTCATCGCAGGGTCTCCTTCGACGGGCGGCGCCGCGGCAACGGCGGCGGCTTGGACGGATCGCGCGGCCGCGCGGGCGGATCGAGGCCGAGATCGAAGCGCATGCCGGCCGGCAGGCCGTCGTCGATGATCGTCGCGAACTTGCGCTCGAGATCGGCGACCCGCCGCTCGTTCTTGGTCACCTGCGCGCGCAGGCTGGCGGTGGCGGCGGCGGCCTCGCGCAGCGCCTCGGCGGTCGGCGCCACCGACTCCACGACCAGGCTGGCGATCGTCGACGACAGCTGCTGGTACGCGGCGGTCAGGCGGCGCAGCGCCGCGACCTTGCCGCCGGCCGCGCCCGGCACCGCTCGCACCGCGTCGACGTGGGCCGCCCGCGCCGCGTCGAGCGCGTCGAACAGCGGCGTCACGCCGGCCTCGTCGAGCGAGCGCACGTCGAACAGCTCGCGCGCCGCCAGCGCCGCGTCGCCGCCGTCCGTGGCCGCGGTCGCCACCCGGTGGGCGTGCTCGAGCGCGCGGGTGAACAGCGCGCGATCGCTGGTGGCGGCCGGCCGCCCCAGCGCGCGCCGCCGCGCCCCCTCGAGCAGGTGCTGGACGTCGGGCCCGGGCGCCTCGGTCGGCGCGTCGACCGCGCGCATGTACGGCACCGTCGGGTGATCGATGAACTTGGCGGTGACCTCGGCCGGCTGCCGGGCCCGGGCCGCGTCGTGGCGCACCAGCTCGGCCTCGACGGTGCGCAGCCGCTGGGCCAGCACGCCGCCGACCGCGGTCTCGGCGGTCACCAGCGCCCGCGCCAGCGCCGCCTCGATCAGCGCGGCGAGCGCCGGGTCCTCGGCGCGCAGCTCGCCGATCACCGTGTCGGCCGACCGGCCCAGCCCGTCGAGCAGCTCGCGCAGCGCCAGCCAGGCGCCGCCCTGCCCCAGCCAGCCGACCGCGAGGTTCTCGGCGAAGCTCCAGACGTTGACCGAGGTGGCCTTCTCGAGGTCGTGGTAGACGGCGTCGGCGAAGTTGCCGGCGACCAGCGCGATCGCGTCGTCGGGGGCCAGCACCGCGCACAGCGGCGAGCGGTGGATGCCGTGGGCCCGCGCCGCCGCCAGCAGCCGCTCGCGGCGCGCCCACCACGCGCCGGCGCCGCTGGTGCGCAGGACCACGGTGGCCCGCGGCACCAGCTGGGTGCCGGCGTCGATCAGGATCGCGGTGACGTTGTCGCCGCCGCCGCCGCGCAGCGCCGCGTCGATCAGATCGCGGACCACGTCGGCCGCGGGATCGGTCGACGCGATCAGCTGGTGCATCGCCTCGCTGGCGGCGTAGCCGTAGAGGCCGTCCGAGCACAGCATCAGCCGGTCGCCGGCCTGCAGCTCGATCTCGTTGATGTCGACCGCCGCGGTGGCCTTGGCCCCGAGGTTGCGCGACAGCACGTTCTTGTAGGCGTGGCGATCGGCCTCGTCGGGCTGGATCGCGCCGCGCGCCACCAGCTCGGCGACGATCGTGTGATCGTTGGTGAGGCGGTGCATGCGCCCGTCGCGCAGCAGGTACGCGCGGCTGTCGCCGACGTGGGCCACCGTGGCGCGGCGGCCGTCGATCAGGCAGGCCACCACGGTGGTGCCCATGCCGCGGCGATCGCGGCGCCGCTGGGCCTCGCCGTGGACCGCCGCCGACGCCGCGTTGATCGCGGCCTCGAGCAGCTGGCGCGGCCCCAGCGCGCTGCGCCGCGCGCGCACGTACTCGTGGATCACGTCGCGGGCCTTGGTCGACGCGACGTCGCCGGCGCTGGCGCCGCCCATGCCGTCGAGCACCGCGTACAGCCCCCACTTGCCGTCGACGATCAGCGCGTCCTCGTTGGTGTCGCGCACCGAGCCGACGTGGCTGTCGCCGTAGCCCGCCACCACCAGGCTCATCGCCGACCTCCGGCCGCGGCCGGCAGCTGCGCGGTGCGCCGCTCGAGCTCCTCGGCGATGCCGTCGTTGATCATCCGCGCGGTCAGCCGCGCCGCGTGGTTGATCGCCAGCGCGACCGTCGGATCGTTGGGGTGCTGGGCCCGGGCCAGGGTCGCCGCGGTGTCGGCGATCGCCACCAGCAGCCGCTGCGCGTGATCGGGGCCGACGCCCTCGGTCGAGCGCACCGCGACGAAGCTGTGCAAGAAGCCGCGGTGCAGCGTGTGATCGCCGGTCACCAGCAGCGTCGCCAGCGCGTGCAGCACGGCGTCGAACATCCCGCGCGCCTCGTCGGCGGACAGCCGCGCGATCGCGTGGTCCAGGCTGCCGCGCACCTCGATCAGCCGCGCCAGGATCTGGGGCCGCAGCTGCTCGAACGCGGCGACGTAGCTGGGCACGCCCGACATGGGGCGACGATGGTAGCAAACCGCCCGGGCGCGCTTGAAGCGCGCCGCCGCCCGATCGCACGCCGCGGCTCTGGTACAGTCGGGCGTGGCTCTCGGCAAGGGAGGGAAGATCCTGGTCATCGACGACGAGCCGATGGTGCGCTCGGCCGTGGGCCGGGTGTTGACCGACGAGGGCTACACCGTCGAGTTCGCCGGCGACGGCGCCGCCGCGCTCGAGCGCCTGGCCGCGACGCCGCCCGACGCGATCTTGCTCGACCTGATGATGCCGGGCATGAACGGCCGCCAGTTCCTGCACGCGCTGCGCCGCGACCTGCGCTCGAACGTGCCGGTGGTCGTGATGACCGCGGTGCACGGCCTCGGCCAGCGCGCGATCTCGCTGGGCGCCACCGACGTCGTCGAGAAGCCGTTCGACGTCGACGAGCTGCTCAACAAGGTGGCGCTCGCGGTGTTCCGCGCCCGCCAGGAGTCGACCAGCGAGATCCCGCTCGATCCGCCGCGCGAGGGCGATCCCGACCACGCGCACGCCGACGTGGTGGTCGTCGTCGACGACGATCTCGCCGCGCTGCGCCGGCTCGACGAGCGCCTCACCGACGGCGGGTTCTCGGTGGTCCCGCTGCCGCGGCTCCCCGACGACGCGCCGCGGATGCTGCGGGCGCTGGCGCCGGTCGCGATCGTGATCGCCGCCGAGGCCACCGCCGACGGCGCCGCCGGCTTCACCGCCGCGCTCCGCGAAGCCCCCAGCCTGACCCGGGTGCCGATCATCGTGCTCGCGCGGGCCCAGCCGCCGCGCGCGCTGGCCCCGGCGGCGGTGGTGCTGACCCGCCCCACCGACGACGACGTCGTGCGCATCATCGAGCTGATGAGCAGCCGCCCGATCGCCGGCGGCGGTGTGCGGCCGGCGTGGTAAGAACGCCGCCATGGTGGCCGTCCCGCAGCCCGCGACCAGCTCGATCTACGCCGCCCGCCGCCAGGCGCTGATGGAGGCGATCGGCCCCAACGCGGTGGCGGTGGTGCGGTCGCTGCCCGAGCGCGTGCGCAACGGCGACTCGCACTACGGCTTCCGCCAGCACTCCGACGTGCTGTACCTGACCGGCTTCGCCGAGCCCGACACCACGGTGATCCTGCGGCCCGGCGCCGAGCAGGATCGCGTGGTCATGTTCGTGCGGCCGCGCGACCCGGCGATGGAGGTGTGGGACGGGCGGCGCGCCGGCCTCGAGGGCGCCAAGGCGCTGTACGGCGCCGACGCCGCGTACCCGGCCGCCGAGCTGGCGACCCGCCTGCCCGAGCTGATCTGCAACTTCGAGGAGCTGCACTACGCGCTCGGCCTCGACGAGGACACCGATCTGTTGATCGCGCGGACCGTGGCGCGGCTGCGCAAGACCGAGAAGCGCGGCCAGCGCCCGCCGCGGGCGATCGTCGATCCGCGCGCCGCGCTGCACGAGCTGCGGCTGCGCAAGGCGCCCGACGAGCTGCACGCGCTGCGCAAGGCCGCGGCGATCTCGTGCGACGCCCACGTCGCGGCGATGCGCCAGGGTCGCCCCGGCACGTTCGAGTACGAGCTCGAGGCGACGATCGACTACGGCTTCCGCAGCCGCGGCGGCGCCGGCCCGGGCTACGGCACGATCGTCGGCGCCGGCGAGAACGCGACGGTGCTGCACTACGTCGAGAACCGCTGCGCGATCGCCGACGGCGATCTGGTGCTGGTCGACGCCGGCTGCGAGTACAGCCACTACACCGCCGACATCACGCGCACCTGGCCGGCCAACGGGCGCTTCAGCCCGGCCCAGCGCAAGGTCTACGAGCTGGTGCTGGCGGTGCAGAAGTCGGCGATCGAGCTGGCGGCGCCGGGCGTGACCCTCGACGCCATCCACCAGCACTGCGTGCGCGGCCTGACCGCCGGCATGATCGAGCTCGGGCTCTTGACCGGCACCGTCGACGAGCGCGTCGCCGACCTGGCCTACAAGCGCTTCTACATGCACCTGACCTCGCACTGGCTCGGCCTCGACGTCCACGACGCCGGCGCCTACACCGTCGGCGGCAAGCCGCGGCCGCTCGAGCCCGGCATGGTCATCACGATCGAGCCGGGGCTGTACATCGCGGCCGACTGCGAGGACGCGCCGGCCGAGCTGCGCGGCATCGGCGTGCGCATCGAAGACGACATCCTGATCACCGCCGACGGGCGCGAGAACCTGACGGCCGCGTGCCCGAAGGACGTCGCCGACCTCGAAGCCATCTGCGCCTGAGCGCGGGTCGCGGCCGGCCCCTGCGACGGCTCCCGATGCCAGCGCGCGTCCGGTGATCCGACCAGCGAGCCACTGCCAGGTGGGTGTGACGGCTCGGAACAGCCCTTGCTTTGGTGCTAGGCCTGTCTCCGTCGCGTCACGTAACTGTCCGATTCCGCTACGAAACTGTTGGAAATCGGACGCATGTAGGCGATGAGTGACAGGTTCTCACCGCCTCCCGTGCCCAAAACAACCATGCCCCTACCGATCTTGTTCACTCCCGGCCCGGTTCGCATCCCCACGGTGGTCGCGACCGCCATGGCCGAGCCGCCGTGCAACTACCACCGGCAGGCGGGCTTCCGGGAGGTGTTCGGCGAGATCCAGACGTCGCTCGCGGAGCTGCTCGGGCTCCGCGACCCGGCCGCGTACTTCGCGACCATCATGACCACCACCGGCACCGGCGCGATCGAGGGCTGCATGCAGGCCTTCGCGGCGCTCGGCCCCGGGCTGATCCTCGAGAACGGCTTCTTCGGCGCCCGCTGGGTCGACCAGGCCAAGCAGAACGGCTTCGCGTACCACGCGCTGTCGTCGCCCAGCGACCAGCCGATCGATCCGGCCGCGGTGGCCGCGTATCTCGACGCGCACCCCGACATCAAGTGGTGCTTCTACGTCTCGCACGAGACCCGCATGGGCCTCGTCAACCCGATGGTCGAGATCGGCAAGGCCTGCAAGGCCCGCGGCGTGATGGTCGGCGCCGACATCATCTCCAGCGCCTTCGCGTACCCGGTCGACATCGAGGCCGCCGAGCTCGATCTCGCGGTCACCTCGTCGGCCAAGGCGATCATGGCGGTCGCCGGCCTCGGCATCGTGATGGTCAAGAAGGCCTCGCTGCCCGCGCTCAAGGCGGTCAAGAGCCAGCGCAGCTACTACCTCGACGTCATCGCCGAGACCGATCGGCAGATGGCCGAGCACCAGCCGCGGTTCGCGCAGCCGGTGCCGCTGTACGCCGCGCTCCACGCCGCGTGCCGCCACATGAAGGCGATCGGCATTGGCAACCACATGGCCCGCATCCAGCGTCAGATGGACGTGGTGGCCAAGCACCTCGCGACCTACGGCTGCACGCCGCTGCTGCCCCGCGAGCGGCTGTCGTGGATCGCCGTCAACTTCTCGCTGCCGCCCGGGATCAAGTACTCGGAGTTCGCGCCGCGCATGCAGGCCGAGGGCTTCTTCCTGCTGTACGGCGTGCCGGGCAACGAGAGCCACTTCCAGGTCTCGACCATCGGCGATCTAACCGACGCCGACGTCGAGGGTCTGTGCCGGGCGTTCGACCGCGTCCTCGCTCCCATCGTCCAAACCCGCGCCGCGACCGAGGCCGCGCGCGTCCACGGAGGTGCCTCGTGATCTCGCAACTCGGACACCACAGCGGCAAGCACATCGTCTTCGGGTTCGATCACCACGGGCTGCCCGAGGTGGACGCGTACGTCGAGTCGCTGGCCCGGTACGGGCTGGTGCTGTCGGCCGCGCAGGGCGAGCAGCCGCACTACCTGACGTCGACCCAGCGGGTCTGCGAGCGGGTGCGGGGCCGCGCCGACGCGGTCGGCGTGCTGGTGTGCTCGACCGGCATGGGCGTGTCGATCGCCGCCAACAAGTTCAGCGGCGTCTACGCCGCGCGCTGCCTGACCGTCGAGGACGCCACGATGGCGCGGCAGATCAACAACTGCAACGTGCTGTGCCTGGCGCTGCGCTCCGGCCGCGACGTCAACGCCGAGATCATCACGGCGTTCATGACCACCGCGTACGAGGGCCGCAAGCTCGAGCAGCTGTCGCGGATCACGATGTTCGAGCACGACCTGGTCCCGGTCGAGCCGGCGCGTCCGCGCGCGCTCAAGAGCGTGTGACGGCGGGCGGGTGGATGGTATAGAACCCGCCCCTCTATGAGCAGCACCTCGCGACCGGCGCGGCCGGATCGCATGTTCGGCATCAAGGACGTCTTCACCACCATCAACGCGATGGGCGGGGTGATCGCCATCTGCCTGTGCGTCGACGGTCGCCCGTTCGCCGCGGGCGTCGCGATGCTCCTCGGCTACCTGTGCGGCGACACCGTCGACGGGTGGATCGCCCGCAAGCTCGGCACGTCGAACCAGTTCGGCGCCGAGTACGACACCATCGCCGACCACCTGTCGCACTGCATCGCGCCGGGCGCGATCGTCTACACGGTCTACCGCCAGGCCGACCTCGGCATGGTCGACTGGCAGCAGCAGGTGCTGGCGATCGCGCTGGGCGGCTCGATCATGGTCACCGCCTCGATCCGCCACGCCCGCAACATCGTGCGGCCGATCGAGGTCAAGGGCATCTGGGTCGGCCTGCCGCGCACCGTGCTCGGCTTCATCTGCGTCGCCTACGCCGACGCCAAGCTGTTCCACGAGTACCTGGGCGGGCTGTGGTTCGGGCTCGGCCTGATCCCGCTGGCGTGCGTGGCGGCGTTGACCTACTGGCCGTTCCCCAGCCACCGCATGGCGCGCGGCCACTTCGGCCACGTGAAGTTCTTCATCGGCCTCACGTTCGCGACGCTGATCGCGTCCTTGGTGTGGCGGCCCGAGTACATCTTCGACGTGCTGTTCTTCTGGATGCTCGGCTACTCGGCCACCGCGTGGCTGTCGATGACCAAGGACGAGCGCGTCGCGTACCACGCCAAGGTCAAGGCCGCGCTGGCCGAGCCGACCGCGTAGGCGCGCCCGCCGCTCACCACACCCGGCGATCGCTGTCGATCGTCGTGTCGAGGTCGAGCCACAACAGCACCTGCCACGGCGCGGCCGACGGCGCCGCGGCGCGGGCGGTCGCCGGCAGCGCGCCCGGCGTGAGCTCGCTGGCCCGGCGCGCGGCGACGCCGACGAACAGCGTCATCACCCGCCAGCGATCGTCCTTGGGCAGCGACCGCGGGCCCGGCGGGCTGGCCTCGACGCCGAGGCCGATCGCGCCGGTGACGTCGCGCAGCTGGTAGCCGTCGGTGGCGGTGAGGTCGCGGTAGCGGCCGCGCGCCTCGAGCCGCCAGCGCCGGCTGACGCTGGCGAACGCCCGGGCGCCGACGTCGAGGTCGCGCGTCGGCGCCCAGCGATCGTAGTCGCCGAACGCGAACGCGCCGGCCAGCCGCGCCTCGACCACCAGCGCCGCGCCGTCCATGTGGCCGAGCCGCGCGCCCAGCCGCGGCGTCACCGCGCGCAGGTCGCCGTACCAGTGGCTCAGCAGATCCGCCGCGACGTAGACGCCCCAGGCGTCGCGGTCGAGCTGGCGCCGCAGCGCCAGCACGTGCAGCGCCATCCGATCGCCGAAGTCGATCGGCCGCTGCAGGCCGTCGGCGTCGTCGCCGATGGCCTCCCAGCTCCCGAGCTCGCCGCTGGTGGCCGCGTCATCGTCGTAGAGCCCGATCCGCACCAGCGAGACCCGCAGGTCGGTGAACCCGGGCGCCCGCCACAGCTCGGCTCGCCCCATGCTCGCGCTGACCGCGCCGCACGGCCGCCCGCCGGAGGCGCGGGCCGCGGCGGGCTCGACGCAGTTGTCGGCCGCCGCGGGCGCAGCGGCGGCGGCGAGCGCCAGGAGCACCAGCGGCGCAGACGGCGAGGACGACATCCTCGTCGCGATTGCACCGCCCGCGCCAGCGCCGCCCGCCGCCGCCCACGCTCACTTGCGCGCCGCGGGTTCGCCGCCGCCGCCGCGATCGCGACATCGGCGCCCGGATCCGGGCGCCGCCGCGATCACTTGCCGAGCTGGCGCAGCCAGACGTTGTCCTGGCCGGCGCGCTTGGCGTTGCCGTCGGTCGGCTCGCAGCGCATCTGCACCGCGCCGTTGCCGATGCGGTACGCGCGGCAGTCGTCGGTCGAGGCCGCGACGTCGAGGGTCAGCGTCTCGGCGCCGGTCGCGACGATCGACCCGGTGCGCGGATCGTCGAAGCGGAACTGACCGGCGAGCGTCGCGGCGCCGATGCCGTCGACGTCGATCCAGCTGTCCTCGGCGTAGCTGCACAGGTCGCTGGCGTCGCACGACCAGCCGGCGTCGGTGTGGGTGTCGATGCCGTCGACGCGCGCCTCGACCGCGCCGCTGATCACGCCGCCGTTGGCCGACGTGGTCATCGTCACCGTGCCGTCGATGCCCTCGTAGGTGCCGTCGGGCGCGGTGGCCTTCCAGTCCTGGGCCTCGACGACGCTCGGCTTGCTCGGGTCGTACTCGGGGACCTCCTGGAAGATGCCCTGCACGTTGGTGATGACGAACTTGCCCTCGAGCTTCACGCCGTCCTCGTTCACGCAGCCGCCACCGGTGACGGTGGTGACGTTGTTGGCGTAGGCGAACGACGGGCACCCGGGCTGGTTGGTGCCGGCGACGAACGCGCCGACGACGTACACCGAGCCGAGGTCGCCGCCGGCGATCGCGGTCAGCGCGCGATCGAGGTGCGCGTCATCGGCGCCGGTGAATTTCGCGGTGGCGTGATCGTCTCCACCGCATGCAGCGGCGAACAGCGAGGTCGACAGCGCGGCGGTGAGGAAGAAGCGAGGGGAGATGGTGCGGGTCATGAGAGGCTCCGAAGAGAGGTGGGAACGCCGGTTCACCGAGTGGCGAGCCTGCGTGCCGAACCCCTTGAGCAGCGTCCGTGCCATCGCCGCGGCGCGCGGCTAACCACGCGCGACCAGCCGTGAATCGCGCTCTCGACGCGCTCGGCTGTGTCGGGGTCCGGACGGCGATGTCGCGTTCTCGCCACAGCCATCTGGTCACGATTCGACGGTGCCAGCGTGTGCCACCGTGACGCGCGTCGCGCCGCTACGGCAGGTCGTTGGCCGCGTCGGGCGTCGCGGCGACGAGGTCGATCACCACCTGCGCCAGCTCGGGGCCGACGTCCTCCTGCAGGAAGTGCCCGGCCGTCGCCAGCGTGGTGTGCGCCTGGCCGGCGGCGCCGGGGATCCGGGCGGCGAGCGCGCGATCGGCGCCGCGGGTGATCGGATCGCGGTCGCCGAACGCGGTGACGAACGGTCGCGGGAACGCCTCGAGGCCGCGCCACGCCGCGCGGTTGGCCTCGCTGGCGGGATCGTCCGGCGCCGCGGGCACCAGGGCCGGGAACTGCCGCGCGCCGGCCTGGTACGACTCGTCGGGGAACGGCGCGTCGTAGGCGGCGGCCACCGCCGGGGCCAGCCCGCGCGCGACGCCGCCGGCGACGATGCGGCTGGTCGGGAACTCGGGCACCGTCTGCGAGAACTGCCGCCACGCGAAGAACGCGTCGGGCGGCTTGACGTCGCCGGTCGGCAAGAACGTGTTGGCCGCGACGACCCGGGCGAAGCGCGCCGGCGCCTCGCCCACCAGGCGCAGCCCGAGCAGGCCGCCCCAGTCCTGGCACAGGAGCGTGATCGCGCGGAGCCCGACGCCATCGACGAACGCGCGCAGCCAGGCCATGTGCGCGGCGTACGTATAGTCGGTGCGCGCGGTCGGCTTGTCCGAGCGCCCGAAGCCGATCAGGTCGGGGGCCACCGCGCGCAGCCCGGCCGCGACGCACGCGCGGATCACGTGGCGGTACAGGAACGACCACGACGGCTCGCCGTGCAGCATCAGCACCACCGGCGCGGCGCGCGGCCCCTCGTCGACGTAGGCCATGCGCAGCGGCGCGCTGCCGTCGCCGGCCGGCACGTCGAGGTAGCGCGGCGCGTAGGCGAAGTCCGGCAGATCGGCGAAACGTTCGTCGGGGGTGCGCAGGCGCTCCATGCCGGCGAGCATAGCGCCCTCGCGCCTCGGCCACGCTCATCGACCGCCTTGACCATGCCCAGGCCCCAGTCGCACCATGCGGCGGTGCAGCTCGCCGTGCGCGCCGCGATCCTCTGTGCCTGCCTGTGCGTCGCCGGGATCTTCCTGCCGGTCGGCGAGGTCTCGGTGCGCACGCCGGTGTCGACCCACACGCGGTCGGCGTCGCTGTATCAGCTGGGCGCGCGCAAGGACGCGGCCAAGGACTTCCTCCACAAGTACCGCGGCAGCATGGCGCGCAAGGTGGGCGCCAAGGCGCTCGACAAGCTGGCCGGCAAGCTCCACGGCGGGCGCATCCGCGACGGCGTCGTCGACGCCCAGGACGCGATGGCCACGCTCGACGCGCTCAAGGACGAGGACGTCGACACGGTCGGTGGGATCATCGTGGCGGTGATGTGGTCGCTGATCGGCATGAACGCGCTGATGCTGGCGCTGGTCTACGGCGCCCACGTCGGCAGCCGCCGCGTGCGCATCGCCGCGGCGGCCGTGGTCGCGGCGGTCACCGCGCTGGCCGCGATCGGCGTCCACCTGGTGGTGGCGCGGGTCGCCAGCGAAGCCAACGCCGAGCTCGGCGCGCCGTTGTTCGCGCTGCGCGGCGGCGCGTACATGATCCCGCTGGCGGCGATCGCCGGCGCGGTCGCGGTCGGCGTGATGGTGGCCGGCTACGTGCGCGCGCGGGCCCGGCTGGTCGCGGCCGCCACGGCGCCGACGTGATCGAGCTGGTCGAGCTCGACGCCGCGCCGGTCGCGACGCTGCCGTACCTCAACGCCGCGCGCGGCGGCGGCACCGAGCGCCGGCTGCTCCACGTCGAGCGCGCCCGGGTGCGCGGCCTGCCGGCCGACCTCGACGCGGTGATCGCCACCAGCGATCTGCAGGGGATCGTGATCGAGCCCCGCACGCGCGCGTCGATCTTGCTCGGGGTGGCGGTCGCCGACCTGCTGGCCGAGCTGGCGTTCGACGGCGCGCTGCCGGCCGCCGATCACACCGGCGTGGTGCTGGCCGGCGATCTGTACAGCGTCCCCGCCGCCAACAAGCGCGGCGGCTTCGGCGACGTCGCGCCGGTGTGGGCCGCGTTCGCCGACAGCTTCGCGTGGGTGGCGGGCGTCGCCGGCAACCACGACGACGTCACGATGCTGCCGCGCGCCGGCCACGTCCACCTGCTCGACACCGACGTCGTCGACTGCGGCGGGCTGCGGATCGGCGGCGTCGGCCTGATCGCCGGCAACCCCGACAAGCGCGGCCGGCGCGACGAGGCGGACCAGCTCGAGCGGATCGAGGTGATCGCCACCAGCGACGTCGAGCTGTTGCTGTTGCACGAGGGGCCGGCGGGCGACGACGACGATGCGCAGCCTGGGCACCCGCTGATCCGCGAGGTGATCGAGCGCGCGCGGGTGCCGCTGACCGTGTGCGGGCACGTCCACTGGGACGCGCCGCTGGCGCGCCACGCCGGCGGACAGATCGTCAACGTCGACAGCCGCGTGCTCGTGCTGATCCCGGCGTGAATTCCAGGGGCGCGCGCGCGCCGCCGCGCTACTCGCGGAAGCCGCCGTAGACCGCGCACGGGCCGCGCCGCCAGTACACGTCGGGGCGCGCGAAGCCGGCCGCGGCCAGCAGATCGAGCTCGTCGGCCAGCGGCAGGTAGTGGTCCTCGGCGTCCCAGCGCGCGAACGCCTCGGCGGCCTCGGCGGCGGTCATGCCGTGGGCCTGCATGTGGGCCGCCCACGCCGCGCGCACCCGCGCCTCGCCGGGCCCGCGATCGTGCAGCACGCAGTCGCCGATCAGCAGCACGCCGCCCGGCGCCAGCGCCGCGTGGATCGCCGCGTACAGCGCCTGCTTGGCCGCGCGATCCGCGACGTGGTGCAGCGACAGGGACGCCACCACCGCCGCGCACGGCGGCAGCGGGTCGGCGAAGTCGCCCTGGCGCGTGCGCACCCGCGCCGGGTCGCCCAGCCGGGCCTGCGCGGCGGCCAGCATGCCGGCGTCGGCGTCGACCAGCTCGAGCGTCGCGGTCGGCAGCGCGGCGGCGACCGTCGCCGACAGCGCGCCGGTGCCGGCGCCGAGGTCGATCACCAGGCCGCCATCGGGGACGTGGCCGATCAGCCAGCTCGCGATGGTGTCGAGCAGCTCGCGGTAGTGCGGGATGTAGCGGACGATCGTCGCGTCGTAGGCGGCGACCTCGATGCCGAAGTGCTGGTAGCTGGCGGGCGCGGACATGGCGCGCAGCCTGACACGCCGCTGACGCCGCGGCCCGCGCTCAACCGCGCAGCGCCCGCTCGACCAGATCCGGCGGCACCCGCGCCGGCGGCACCTTGCGCTTGCTGCCGTCGTCGAACCAGCGCCGCACGTCGACGTCGAGACCGAGGCCGTGCATGTAGTTGTAGAGCGCCTTGCGCAGGCCGACGCCGAGCCGATCGTGATCGACGCCGGTGGGATCGTCGAAGCCGATCTCGTTCTCGGCGAAGGTCACCGCCTTGGTCCGGCGCAGCGTGATGCCGTACAGCTCGGGGCGCTGGCCGATCGGGCTGTGGGTGGTGGCGGCGAAGCGGTGCCAGAACGCCGACTGCACGCAGCCAGCGGCGAACAGCTGGCGCACCCGCTCGAGGCTGTCGATGGTCTCCTGCTCGGTCTCGGTCGGGAAGCCGTACATCAGGTAGGCGTGGACCATGACCCCGGCGTCGGTGAACGCCCGGGTGACCCGCGCGACCTGCTCGACGGTGACGCCCTTCTTCATCAGCCCGAGCAGCCGATCGGAGGCGACCTCGAGCCCGCCCGACACCGCGACGCAGCCCGACCGCGCGAGGAGCTGGCACAGCTCGGGCGTGAAGGTCTTCTCGAAGCGGATGTTGCCCCACCAGGTGATCGTCACGCCGCGGGCCAGCAGCCGCTCGGCGAGCGCGCGCAGCCCGGCCGGCGGCGCGGCCTCGTCGACCAGGTGGAACCCGGTCTGGCCGGTCTCGGCGATCATCGCCTCGATGCGATCGACGAGGAGATCGGCGGCGACCGCGTCGTAGCGGCCGATGTAGTCGAGCGTGACGTCGCAGAAGCTGCACTTCTTCCAGTAGCAGCCGTGGGCCACGGTCAGCTTGTTCCACCGCCCGTCGGACCACAGCCGGTGCATCGGGTTGAGCAGCTCGACCACCGACAGGTACTTGTCGAGCGGCAGGCCGGCGTAGCTGGGCGTGCCGGTCAGCGCCGCCGGCACGTCGTGGAGCTGGTCGGTGGTGCGCCACGCGATCTCGCCGTCGTCGCGCACGAACGTGCGGAGCAGCGGCCACGTCGGCTCGCGCAGGTGCTCGAGCAACGCCAGGAGCGGCGCCTCGCCGTCGTCGAGCGTCACGTAGTCGACCAGGTCGAACAGCCGCGGATCGCGCAGGCCGCGCAGCTCGGTGTTGACGTAGCCGCCGCCGATCGCGATCCGCGTCGCCGGCGCCGCGGCGCGCACGGTCTGGGCCATCCGCAGCGCGCCGTAGACGTTGCCGGGGAACGGCACGGTCAGGCCCAGCACGTCGGGCTGATGCGCGTCGAGCAGCCGCCGGGTGATCGCGGCGAGCTGTTCGTCGACCAGCGTCGGCGGCGCCGCCAGCGCCGCGGCCAGGCCGTCGAAGCTCGGCGCGCTGGCCGCGAGCTTCTCGCCGTAGCGCGACAGCCCGAAGTGCGGATCCTCGCCGCGCGCGATCACGTCGGCCAGATCGTCGACGTACAGGCTGGCCAGGTACTTGGCGCGGTCGTGCAGGCCGAGCTCGCCGAACGCCCACGCCAGCGGATCGGCGCCCGGCTCGGCGGCCATCGCGTCGTCGATCGCCGCGAAGCGCGGGCCCTCGGGCAGCCACTCGCGGCCGGCGATGCGCAGCGCCAGCGACGGATCGCGCCCCTGCAGGAAGCGCACGGCCGCGTCGACGGTGGCCACGTAGCGCTCGCGCTCGGCGAGGAAGTGCGCGACCGACGGATCGAGCGCGTTGCCGCGCCGGGCCTTCTTGCCACCGCCGCCGCCGAAGCGCGCGGCGAGCCGCTCGCCCAGCGCGGTCAGCCCGGCCCGCGAGAACAGCGCACAGAACAGCTCGATCGCCGGGTCGGCCTGCGCGACCTCGAGGTCGAGTCGCGCGGCGTGCTGCAGCAGGAACCCGCGCAGGTACGCCGTCGCCGGGTACGGCGTGTTGAGCTGCGTCATCGGCGGGGTGACCAGGAGCAGGCGCATCGGACGGCGCCCCACCGTATCACCGCGCCATCACGCCTGCCGGCACAGCACGAAGTAGTGATCGAGCGGGCGCTCGTCCTTGAAGGCGGCGCCGATCGACACGTGGGCCGACACCCGGCGCATGAAGTCGCGGGTGTGGTGGTAGACGAGGCGCTGCAGGCGCCAGTCGTTGGCGACGACCGGCGGCCACCCGGCGGCGACCGGCCCGTCGGGGATCTGGAAGTAGTCGACGACGATCGCGCCGCGCGCCTGCCACGCCGGCCGGCCGGCGGTCGGCACCGCGACGAAGTAGCCGGGCCCGACGACGCGCCGGGTCGGGCCCTCGTTGTAGCCGAACAGCCGCGCGCCGCCGTCGGCGGGACGGCAGAAGCGCTTCTGGAAGCCGCGCAGCGGGCCGGGCAGCGGCAGCGTGTTGCGGCCGTCGTGGATCACCTCGACCCCCGCGGCGGCGTCGCCGACGAAGTGCGCCAGGTCGATCGGCGCGGCGGCCGCCGCCTTCTCGTACAGCGTGCGCTGCGTCGCGCGATCGAGCCCGAGCACCTCGGCGGCGCGGGTCCGCGCGTCGAGCCCGTCGAGGTGGCGCGCGATCGCGGCGATGTCGGTGGCGGGATCGGCGATCAGCTCGGCGGTGCGCATCGCGCGCCATGCTACGCGGGGCCGCGGTGGCCTGACCAGCGCGAGCGCGCTTCAGCCGCCGAGCAAGAGCCCCACCGTGATAACGCCGGTGGTGTCCTTGGCCGCGCCCGGCTGCTCCGGCTCGGCGATCGTCACGCGCATGCCGAGGTCCATGCCGACCACCCGCGCGTCGCCGCCGAGCAGCTCGAAGCCGACGCCGAGCAGCATGTCGTCGCGGGTCGAGGTGAAGCCCGACTTCCACGCGGTGGTGGCGCGGCCGACGCCGGCCTCGACGTAGACGCCGGTGCCCATCGTCGGCAGCCCGAGGTCGACGCGGTAGCGCGCCGCGACGCCGAGCCGCTGGCGCTGGCCGCAGTCGGCCATGACGCCCACCGCCCCGCCGACCGCGACCGCGCGATCGGCGCTGGCGTCGCCGAGCGTGTACTCGCCGGCCAGCCGCAGCGGCCCGAACGCGCGGCCGGCCGCGGCGTGCAGCCCGACGTCGCCGAGCGCCAGCGGCAAGGTCATCGCGAGCCCGGCCTCCCAGTGCGAGCGGCTGAGCGGCGTGGCGGTCGTCAGCCCCGCGCCGCCACCGTCGACCGCGACCATCGCCGGCGCTGGCGCCGGGTCTGCCGCGCCGACCACCACGACGTCGACGTGGGCTGCGACCTCGACGTGCGCGGTCGCGACCACCGCCACCGCGGCGTCGGCGCGCGCGCCGCTGGCCCATCCGAGGATCGCGAGCCCGAGGATCGACGCACGGAGCATGAGGCCCCGACGGCCGGGGCGCGGCGCTTATTCAACCGTCGCGCGCCAGGTCGCGTCGATGCGGCTGCGCGCGCGCGCGACGCGGTTGTCGCCAGCCTCCCACACCACGTCGCCGTCGGGCTCGCGGCGCAGGAACTTGAACGCCAGCTCGGCCTCGGCGTCGACCGCGATGGTCGTGGTCCAGGCGGCGCCCGCCGGCTCCATGCGCGCGGCCTTGGTCGGATCCCAGGCGCCCAGCGCCGGCGCGTCGCCGCACACCAGCACCTCGGCGCCGTCGGCGACCTCGACGCCAGTGACCGCGATCGTGACGGCGGCCGCGGGCTCGACGGCGGGCGCGGGCGCGACGACCGGCGCTGCCTCGACGACCGGCGCTGGCGCCGCGACGACCGGCGCTGGCGCCGCGACGACCGGCGCTGGCGCCGCGACGACCGCGGCCACGGGTGCACCGGTCACCGGCGCCGCGCCCAGCGCGTCGAGCTCGGCGAGCACGCGGCCCAGGCGATCGCCGACGCGCTCGAGCGCCGCGCGCAGCTGGCCGAGCTGCGGCACGTCGAAGCCGGTGGCGCCGACGAGGCCGGCGCGGTCGAGCGCCGCCGCCAGCACGTTCTCGGCGGAGTAGTGGTCGTAGCGCAGCCGCAGCGCGGCCAGGATGACGTCTCGTTCGACTCGGGCTCCCATGGTCGCTCTCCCGATCGCGGCGTCGCGATCGCTCGGCAATCTAGCGCGAGCGCGGTCGCGTCGAGCGCGGCGCGCGTACGTCTGTGCGTGAAGTTGCCTCGCGTTGCCGAACGCAACGTCGCGCGGCCGCTGCGACGCGTCCGACGTCGCGTCGATCAACGCCCGCGGCGGGGGCCGGGGCGCCCGCCGCGCCCACCGCCACCGCCGACGCTGCCGCGCCGATCGATCGGCGGCCCACCGACGCCACCGGGCTGGCCGAACGGGATCGGCGCGGGGCGCGGCTTGCTCGCGGCGGGCTTGCTCGGCGCGGCGGCCTTGGGCGGCGCGACCACCCGCGGCGCGGCGGGCGCGGCCGTGGCAGCGCGCGGCGTCTTCGGCGCCAGCCCGGCGACCTCGGCCTCGGTGAGGTTGCGCCAGCGGCCTGGCTTCAGGTGGCCGAGCTCGATGTGCATGATGCGCACGCGCGTGAGCCCGAGCACCTGGTAGCCGAGCGCCTCGCACATCTTGCGGATCTGGCGGTTGAGCCCCTGGGTCAGGATGATCCCGAACGCGCGCGCGCCGAGCGACCAGGTCCTGCACGGCCGGGTCAGGCCGGCGTCGATGCGCACGCCGCGCGCCATCGCCGCGAGGAACTCGTCGGTGACTGCGTGATCGACGGTGACCGCGTACTCCTTCTCGTGATCGTGCTCGACCCGCAGCACCTCGTTGACGATGTCGCCGTCGTTGGTCAGCAGGATCAACCCGTCGCTGTCCTTGTCGAGGCGGCCGATCGGGAACACCCGCTCGGGGTGATCGACGTGGTCGACGATGTTGTCGGGGTCGCGGCGATCGGTCGTGCACACGATGCCGACCGGCTTGTTGAGCGCGATGTAGACCGCCTTCGGCTTGTCCTTGGCGGTGATGACGCGGCCGTCGACCGCGACCAGATCGCCGTCGCCGACCACCGAGCCGACGCCGGCCGGCGCGCCGTTGATCGTCACCCGCCCGGCCGCGATCCAGTCGTCGGCCTCGCGGCGCGAGCACGCGCCGGTCTCGCTGATGAACTTGTTGAGCCGCACGACCGCAACATAGCGCACACCGACTGGACCTCGCGCCGGCGCCGCCGCACAGTTCCCGGCGATGCGACCCCTGCGCGCCTGCGCCCTGGCCCTCGTCCTCGCCGCCGCCTGCGGCAGCAACCAAGCCGCCGATGACACCGGCCCCGGGCCCGGCCCGGACGCCGCGCCCATCGAGCCCGCGTTCATGGTGCACCTGGTGCCGGCCGCCGGCGCCAGCGGCGCGCAGGTGGTGAGCTTCGCGATCCCGCTGGCCCCCGGCTACCTGCACGACGCGACCGCGATCCGCGTGGCCCACGGCGGCGCCGACCTCGCCGCGGCGCGCGTGCCGCTGGCGACCCACCCCGACGGCTCGCTGGCCAGCGTGCTGGTGCAGGTCGAGGTCACGCTCACCGGCGAGGCCGAGCTGGCGATCGAGGTGGGCGGCCGCGGCGGCGGCGATCGCGCGGCGGTGCCGGTGGCCGACACGCTCGCCGGCGACGGCACGCCGCGGGTGTGGGCGCTGTTGCCGGCGACCTGGCTGGCCGCCAGCGGCGCGTTCGGCGCGATCGTGCCGCAGGCCGCGATCGCCGGCACGCCGCTCGACGCGTGGGGCGGCGTCTGCGACTACGCGCGCTGGGACACCGACGCGTTCGTCGCCGGCATGGCGACGCGCGACGTGTGGCTGTTCGATCGCGTCACCGCGATGTACCGCGGCTACGCGATCACCGGCGACCTCGAGCCGCTGCGCTCGGCGTACCGCGAGGCCGGCATCTACCTGGGCGGCGTCACCGGCACCGGCGCCGCCACGCGGATCGGCGTGCCCGGCGCCGCCGACGATCTGAAGTACCACTACACCCAGGGCCTCGCGCTGCACTACCTGACCACCGGCGACGCCCGCTACCGCGAGGCCGCCGAGAACGTCGCGGTGCGCGCCCACGATCTGTGGGCCGACCCGGGCTACGCCGGCGGCGACGACTTCTGGACCGAGCGCCACGCCGGCTTCGGCTTGCTGGCGTACGAGTTCGCGGCCCGGGTGTCCGACGATCGCGCGGCGATGTTCGCCGGCTGGGCCGAGCAGGCGGTGACCGCGTACCTCGCGACCCAGGCGACGTTCCCCGCGAGCTGGACCGATCGCGACGCGCGCTGCTTCGCGCACACCGCGACCGCCCACGGCGAGGACTACGGCTACGTCGGGTGCAGCCCGTGGATGAGCGCGATCCTCGCCGACGGGCTGGCCGCGTACGCGGCGCGGGTCGGCGGCAGCGCGGCCACCGCGGTCGGCGCGTCGCTGGTGCAGCTGGGCCGGATCGTCGCGCGCGACGGCCTCGACCCGACCGGCAAGCCGTACTACTGGATGGGCGTGGGCCGGGCCGGCGAGGTCGACGACTTCGACGAGCACTGGGGCGAGTCGGCGTACCTGGTGGCGCTGGCCTGGCACTTCGCCGGCCGCACCGACGCCGGGCTGCGGGCCAGCGCCGACGCGCTGGTCGCCGGGCTGCGCGATCACGGCGAGGCCGGCCAGCTGCGGTCGTTCAACTGGCAGTGCCGCTCGGCGGTGCAGACGCCGGCCTACCTGCGGTGAGCGCGCCGGCCACGCCGGCCGGGCCGCCGCGCTGGGCCCGCGGCTTCACGATCGCCGCGTCGGTGGTCGCCGCGGTCGCGCTGGGCGTGACGCTGCAGCAGGTCGGCGTCGGCACGGTCGTCGATCAGCTGCGCGCGATCGGCGGGTGGTTCGTCGCGCTGGTGGCGATCGAGATCGTCGCGGCCCTGTGCGACGCGCTGGCGATCAGCGGGTTTCTCGGCGCCGCGCCGCCGCGCCCGCCGTTTCGGCGCGTGCTGCACGCGCAGGTCGCGGGGCGCGCGATCAACCTGGTGACGCCGCTGGCCAGCCTCGGCGAGGCCACCAAGGTCACGCTGCTCATGCGCGACACCGACGGCACCCGCGCGGTCGCGGCGATCGCGCGCTTCGGCATGGTCTACGTGATCATCAACCTCGCGATGATCATCGTCGGCGCGCCGGTGTGCGCGCTGGCGCTGCCGCTGCCGGGCTGGCTCGCGCGCACGCTGTGGCTCGGCACCGCGATCGCCGCGGCGCTCGTCATCGGCCTGGCGCTCTTGGTGCGCGGCGGGCTGGTGGCCCGCGCGGTCGCCGGCCTGCGCCGGGTGCGGCTGGTGTCGGCGGCGCGGGCGGCGGGCTGGACCGCGCGCACCGCGGACCTCGATCAGACGCTGCGCGGCGCGACGCTCGGGTCGTGGCGGCCTGGGGCGTGGGCGCTGATCTCCAAGCTGTTGCAGTGGGTGGCCGCGTGGGTGGTGCTGCACGCCAACGGCCACGCGCCGCCGCTCGCGGTGATGGCGGTGATCGCCACCGCCGGGACGCTGGTGAACATCGTCGCCAACCTGGTGCCGCTGGGGCTGGGCGTCGCCGAGGGTGGCACCGCGGCGCTGATGGCGGCGCTGGGCCAGCCGGCCAGCCTCGGCGTGACCATGGCGGTGGCGCGGCGCGGCGTGCAGCTCCTGTACGCGGCGTTCGGCCTGACGCTCCTGGTCTCGGCCGAGGCGCGGCCGTGGCGACGGCGCGCGCCACCGCCGGCGTGATCGAGTAGGCTGCGCGGATGCGCCGCCTCGCCTTGTCGCTCTTGCTCCTCGCCGCCTGCGGAGGCGACGACGCCGCCGCGCCCATCGACGCGCCGATGCGCCAGACCACGTTCGGTGGCGCGCGCCCGGTGACGCTGCAGGTGCCGACCGACTTCGACGCGAGCAAGTCGTACCCGCTCTTGATCATCCTGCACGGCTACGGCGCCAACGCGTTCTTGCAGCAGGGCTACTTCAAGCTCAACGACGCGGCGACCACGCGGCAGATGTTCATCCTCGCGCCCGACGGCACGCTCGACTCGGGCGGCAGCCAGTTCTGGAACTCGGGCCCCGAGTGCTGCGACTTCGGCGGGCTCGAGCCCGACGACGTCGCCTACATCGGCGGGATGATCGACGACGTCAAGGCCGCGTGGCCGGTGGCGTCGGTGGCGCTGCTCGGCCACTCCAACGGCGCGTTCATGGCTTACCGGATGGCGTGCGAGCGCGCCGACGTGATCGACCAGATCGCCGGGCTGGCCGGCCACGCGTCGACCTTGCCGTGCAACCCCACGCGGTCGGTCAGCGTGCTGCACATCCACGGCACCGGCGACGCCACCGTGCCGTACGAGACCGGCGTGTTCGGCGGCGTGCAGTCGCCCGGCGCGGTCGACAGCGTGACCGCGTGGGCCACCAAGAACGGCTGCACCGGCGCGCGCGCCGCGGCCGGCATGAAGGACCTCGACGCGGCCCAGCCGGGCGCCGAGTCGACCGCCGAGGCCACCGCCGGCTGCCCGGCCGGCGGCGCCGCCGACCTGTGGACGATCCCGAACGGCAGCCACATCCCGTCGCTGGCCACCACGTTCCCCGACGATCTGACCGCCTGGCTCGCTGCAAACCACCGCTAGCTGCGAGCACGATCGCTTCCCCGTGCCCGTGCCCGTGCCCGCTCGCCGCGCCAGTCACCCCGGCTCGACGGTGGCGTTGACCATCACCAGCGTCAACCACGCGTCGATGGCGTCGCGCGCCGAGCGGGCCTTGTGCGCCGGCACGGTGATGCGGTGCCGCCAGGTGCCGTCGCCGTCGAGCTCGAGCCGCCCCCACGAGCGCACCGCGCCCAGGCTCTCGAGCTCGCGCACCAGGCCGCGGGCCACGCCCTCGTAGCGGCCGCGGGTCTCGTCGTCGTCGCCGACGATCGCCAGCGTCGTGCCGGGCGGTGGATCGGCGGCGAGATCGACGATGCGGGCGAGCGCGGCGGCGTCGGTGGCGGCGTCGCCGATCGCGGCGGCGGCGGCCCGGGCCTCGGCGAACAACACCGCCGCGGCGCGCTTGGTCAGGCGCGCGACGTCGCGGGCCGGCGGCGCCGGCGCCGCCAGGTAGAACGGCTCGGCCGCGCCGGCGCGGGTGCCCTCGAGGCTGACCGCCGCGCCCGGCGCCAGCCGCGCCAGCCAGCGCAGCCAGCCGGGCACCACCGCGCCCGGCGCCGCCACCCGCAGCGCGCCGTCGGTGGCCAGCGGCGCCGCGAGCAAGATCGCCCAGCCGACGCTGCCGAACCAGCCGAGGCCGTTCTTGCCCAGCGCGCGCCGCTCGACGAACTGCCGGACGTGCGGCCACGCCGCCGCGAACGCCGCCGCGCGATCGTGCGCGCGCAGGTGCTCGACCAGGCGCGCGGCGTCGCGCGGCCCCGCCTGCGCCTTGCGCGCGACCTCGTCGTCGCCGCTGACCACCGTCACGTCGACCGGCACGCCCTCGACGACGCCGTGCATGCGCGGCGGCACCGTCGGGATCAGCGCGAACCCGAGCGCCGCCGCCAGCCGCGGCGGATCGTCCTCGGACACCAGCACGTCGACGTCGCTGGCGTGGGCCGGCGCGTAGACGCTCGAGCCGTACGCCTCGACCACCGCGCCGGGCGCCGCGACCGCGCGCACGCGCGCCAGCACGCGGGCCGCGGGCGAGTCGGGATCGACGGCGTCGGTCATCGCCGCGAGCATGCCGGCAGATCGCCCCGCGACGCCAGCGCCGCCGGGCATCGCCGACCACCGCGACCGAAACGCCGGCCGAAACGCCGACCGGCCCGATCCTCGTCGAGGAGCGGGCCGGCAGACGCCCTTGCGGGAGGGCTGCGACGCTACGCCGGGTCGCCCCGGCGCGTGATCGGCTGACTAGTAGCGACCGCGGCCACCGCCGCCGCCACCACCGCCACCGCCGCGGGGACCGCGGCCGCCGCCACCGCCGCCGAAGCCGCCGCCGCCGCCGCCGCCGCCGCGGGCCGGGCGCTCCTCGGCCTCGTTGACGCGGAGCGGGCGACCGTCGACGGTCTTGCCGTTCATCTCGCTGATCGCCTTCTGCGCCTCGGCCGGCGAGCCCATCGTCACGAACGCGAAGCCGCGGGGGCGGCCGGTGTCGCGGTCCATCACGACGTGGACGTCCGTCACCGTGCCGATCGCCTCGAACTCGCTGCGGACGGTGTCGCCGGTGGTGTTGAAGGAAAGGTTGCCTACGTACAGTCGGGTGCTCATCGTAACTCTCTCGTCTCGGAGCGCAGTCGGAACCATCGACCTCGCGGCGCGCTCAGGTCCGCGGGGTCGAGTCCAAGACGAGGTCAGACCTCGTCGAGAAATGGCGATCGGGGGGTCACTCTTCGGGGTCCGGTTCGGCGTGACGGCTCCAGCAGGTCCGCGCGGCGGCGGCGGCGGCGCGGGCCAGCGCCTCGAGCCGCTCGGGCTCGGGCGCCGCGACGCCGGAGCGCGACAGCGCGGCGATGATCTGGCCCTTGGCCTCGCGCAAGGTACCCGGCCAGCCGCCGGCGACGGTGCGCGCCGCGGCGTGGAGCTCGCGGACGCGCGCGACCGCCCAGTCGCTGCCGACCGAGGCAGCGATGGCGTCGAGGTCGACGGCCGTGGTGGCGAAGGATTCAGTTGGGCGGGGCAACGGGGCCATTCCGCACGGAGTCGCTGGTCCCTTGTTCGCGCTCCACCATGGAGGCCAGCGATCACATCCCAGAAAGTCGCGTGTGAGCCGTGAGTATCACGCGGCCAGCTGGGGGCAAGCGTAATCGCCGATCAAGGTGCCCAGCCGAACACGGAGGCCTCTGGCTGGTAGGCCAGGCGCGCCGCGCCGCCCGGCACCAGCATCGCGCCCGCGACCGCCGCCCCCTGGGTGCCGGCCCGCGGCGCGGGCAGCCCCGGCAGCGACCGCCAGCGGTCGGCGCGCGGGTCGTAGACCTCGACGGTGGCCAGCGCGGCGGCGCCGGCCTCGCCGCCGACGCACCACAGCTCGCCGTCGACGACGCCGGCCGCGCAGCCGCCCCGCGCGGTGGGCATCGGCGCGCGCGGCACCCACGCGCTGGCGCCCGGCGGCAGCGCCAGCACCTCGGCCAGCGGCTGCGTCGCGTCGAGCGTACGCAGGCCGCCGGCGACGATCAGCGCCCCGTCGCTGGCGACCATCGCCACCGGGTGCGAGCGCGGGCTCGGCAGGTCGGGCAGCGCGCGCCAGGCGTCGGCGTCGACGTCGTAGGCCCACGCCGACGCCAGCGCCGCGGTCGTCGACGCGCCGCCGATCAGATACAGCGTCGTCGCGTCGGCGGCCACGCCCGCGCTGCCGCGCTCGGCGCCGGTCGGCAGCGACGCGCGCGCCTGCCAGCCGCCGCCGGCGTCGACGAACACCTCGCCGCGCGCCACGAAGTCGGTGCTGGCCAGGCCGCCGGCCAGCACCAGCCGGTCGCCCACCGCGGCGAGCTGCGCGTGGGTCCACGCCACCGGCGCGTCGGGGCCGCGGGACCACGCGCCGGTCAGCGGATCCAGCTCGTCGCGGCTGCGCTCGATCGCCAGGGTCGGGCCGAAGCCACCCAGCACGACGAGCTTGCCGCGCCACGCCGCGGTGGCCGGCTCGAGGCGCGCCGCCGGCAGCGACGCCACCCGCCGCCACGGGCCGACGTCGGCGTCGGGCGTCAGCCGGCTGTCGCCGCACGCGCCGAGCACCGCCGCCACGCCGATCGCGACGGCGGCCGCGCGGCTCACGGCGTCGTCCGCTCGCCGTGGTAGCCGCGCCAGGGCGGCTCCGGATGGCGGCGATCGCGGATGCGCACCGGCGTGCCGCTCGCCAGATCGGCCGGATCGTCGGCGTGGGTGGCCCGCGTCGACCAGCCGGCCGGCACCTCGGGCCCGACGAAGTCGAACAGGTGCGCGGCGTCGGCCGGCGCCAGGTTGACGCAGCCGTGGCTGCGCGGCGTGCCGAAGCCGTCGTGCCAGTAGGCGCCGTGCAGCGCGAAGTTCTTGCGGAAGCCCATCGACCACGGCACCTCGGCGACGTCCCAGTGGGCGCGCGCGCCGTCGGGGCTGCGCATGCGGCGGCGCTCGGCCTTCTCGCGCACGCGGTAGACGCCGATCGGCGTGCGCCACTTCTTGCGCCCGGTCGACACCAGGGTCGCGTACACCGGCGTCGCGCCCTGGTACGCGATCAGCACCTGCTGATCGAGATCGACGTCGATCCACCGCGCGTCGGCGGCGACGCCGGCCGGCGCCGCGGTCTGGCGCGCGACGCGGAGCCGCGCCGTCTCGACCCAGCGATCGGCGCCGATCCGGGTCCACCGCCCGCTGGCCTCGAACACCGCGACGACGCTGCGCGCGTCGAGGCGATCGACCACCGCGGCCCGCCGCGCCGGCGCGCCCACCACCTCGACCTGGGCGCCGCGCTTGGCCGGCACCACCCACGCGAACGGCCACGCCGGCGGCGGCGCCTGCGACGGATCGAAGCCGGCCCAGCCGCTGGGCGTGCGCAGCGAGAGCGCGCGCTCCGGCAGGTAGCCCTGATCGGTCTCGAGGTAGCGCACGCCGCCGACCTTCACCTGCTTGGCGCGGATCGCGACGAAGGTCGTGCCCGGCAGCGTGCCGGTCGGCACGCCGGCGCGGACGTCGGCCTGGGTCGCGAACACGTCGACCTGATCGCCGCGGACGTCGGCGTACGGCCCCGACGACAGCGTCGGATCGAGCGGCGGCTCGTCGGACGGCCGCGCGTCCTTGGCGCACACCGCGCCCACCGGCGCCAGCACCAGCCACAGCGGGCAGCGGCGATCGCCGGCCACCACGTCGACCCACGCCAGCCGCGCGTCCTTGCGCAGCTCGCCGATGGGCGCGCGCCGGGTCGGCGCCATATAGATCGTCGCGTGCCGCCCCCGCGCGGCCAGCGACTGCGTCGTCGCCGGCCAGCCCAGGCGATCGAGGCCGGGCCGATCGTCGGCGCGCGCGGAGCCGGCGAGCACCAGCGCCGCGACCAGCCCGAGCAGGCCGCGGGTCACGGCTTGCAGACCGCGCCCCACCGCGTGCACGCGCCGCTCGACCACGCCTCGCAGCTCCGGTGCAGACCGTCGGACGGATCGAAGGCGCAGCCGCCGGCGGGCTGGCACGGCTTGCCGTACGTAGCGCACGCGCCCTCGCTGGGCGCGTCGCAGTGGCGGTAGGCCTTGCTGGCGGCGTCGAACATGCAGCCGTCGGCCGGCGCGCAGCGGGCGCCGAAGTGGAAGCAGCTGCCGGCGCCCGCCGACAGGCAGGTGAAGTACGCGCCGCCGACGATGCCGCCGTGATAGACGCAGCCCGGGGCCGGGCACGAGTTGTCGATCGTCACGTCGCCGCCGCCGTCGACCTTGCCGGTGCCGCTGCCGCCGCCGACCCGCGGGCCCCCCGAGCCGGTGCCCGGGCCGCCGCCGCCCGGCGAGGTCACCGCGGTCCCGGGGCCGGGGCAGGCGGTGGCGAGCACGAGCAGGGACACCACGCAGGCGCGAACCATCGCGTCGAGGCTACCGCGCCGCGCCGAGCGATGCCAACCTGACGCGATGCCGACGCGCTTCGCCGACGCCCCGCTGGCCATCCCGCCGGCGTGCGCCGCCGCGGTGATCGCCGCGTGGTCGACGCCGCCGCGCGCGTACCACGACCTCGCGCACCTCGACGCCGTGCTCGCCGAGTTCCACGCCGCCGCCGCGCGCGCGCCGTGGCGCCAGCCGCGCGAGGTGTACTGGGCGCTGTGCTGCCACGACGCGATCTACGTCGCCGGCGCCGCCGACAACGAGGCGCGCTCGGCCGAGCTCGCCGACGCGCTGGCCCGGGCGCACCTGCCGGCCGACCTCGACCGCGCCGCGGTGCGCGCGATGATCCTCGCCACCGCCCGCCACGGGGCGATCGCCGGCGAGCAGCTCGACCGCGACACCGCGCGCATGCTCGACTGCGACCTGGCGATCCTCGGCGCGCCGCCCGACCGCTTCGACGCCTACGACGCCGCGGTCGCCGTCGAGTACGCCCACGTGCCGCCGGCGGCGTTCCGCGCCGGCCGCGGCGCGTTCCTGGCCAAGCTCCTGGCCGCGCCGCGCATCTTCTGCTCCGACGACGGCCACGCCCGCCTCGACGCGGCCGCCCGGTCCAACCTGTCGCGGGCCGTGGCGCGGCTCGCGATCGACGCTTGATCCTCGCGCGGCGCGGCGCGGTCGCGGTAGGGTCGCGGCCATGCGCGTGCTCGCCGTCGTGGCCATGGCCTTTCTCGTGTTCGCTTGCGGTGACGATGGCGGCGGCGCGCCGTTCCCGGTGCCCGCCGAGTGCAACCCGCTCGGCGGCGGCCACTGCATGGAGCCGTGGCCGTCGTCGGTGTACGAGCTCGCCGACGCCACCAGCGCGACCGGCGTGCGGCTGGCGATCCCGGTCGGCGGCCTGCTCACCAACTCCAACGGCGACAAGGTCGATCCGGCGCCGTGGAACAAGGCCGACGGCTTCTCGGCTGCGGCGGCGATCGTCACCGCGTTCCCCGGCGGCGTCGACGACAGCAACCTGGTCGATCAGCTGCACTTCGCCGACAGCCTGACCGCCACCAGCCCGACCGTGCTGCTCGACCTCACCACCGGCGAGCGGGTCGCGCACTTCGCCGAGCTCGACGTCACCGCCGCCAGCACCCCCGACAGCGAGGCGTTGTACATCCGCCCGGCGGCGCGCCTGACCGCCGGCCACCGCTACGGCGTCGCGATCCGCAAGAGCCTCAAGGCCAAGAGCGGCGGCGCGCTGCCGATCTCCCCCGGCTTCCAGGCGCTGCTCGACGGCGCCGCCGTCGACCACCCGCTGTTCGCGCGGGCCGCCGACCGGTTCGGCGCGCTCCGCGACGCGCTGGCCACCGCCGGCGTGCCGGCCGACGATCTGGTGCTGGCGTGGGACTTCACGGTGGGCTCGGACGAGTTCGTCCACCGGCTGCCGCGGTCGGCGCGCGATCAGGTGGTCGAGCGCCTCGCCACCACCCGCCAGACCTACCGCGTCGACGACGACGGACCGGTCGACGCCAACATCCGCCGCCGCATCGACGGCTTCGTCACCGCGCCGCTGTTCCTCACCAACGACGGCGCCTACAACCCCGGCACCACGCTGGCGCTCGGCAGCGACGGCCTGCCCGCCTACCAGGGCATGTACGAGATCCCGTTCACCGCGGTCATCCCGACCTGCGCGTACACCGCCGCGGCGCCGATCGGGATGATGATCTACGGCCACGGCCTCAACGGCGCGGGCTCGCAGGCCGCCTCGGGCGCGATCCGCGACACCGCCGCCGCCGCCTGCGTGATCAGCATCGGCACCGACATGCGCGGCATGTCGGAGAAGGACATCGGCAACATCGCGCGCGCGCTGTCGGACCTGAACCACGGCGACGAGATCTTCGAGGTGCTGGTGCAGGGCATCGCCAACCACGTCGCGCTCGAGCGCGCGATGGAGACGGTGTTCGCCGACGAGCTGTTCGTGTGCCGCCCCGAGGACGCCACCGCCACCGGCTGCACCACCGGCGCCCGCCTCGCCGACCCGACCAAGCTGTACTACTACGGCCTGTCGCAGGGCCACATCTTCGGCACCACCGTCGTCGCCTACAGCCCCAAGATCCGCCGCGGCGTGGTCGGCGTCGGCGGCGGCAACTACTCGACGATGCTCGAGCGCTCGACCGACTGGCCCACCTACAAGACGATCTTGCTCGGCACCTACCCCGATCCGTTCGACGTGGTGCTGGCCATCAACCTGTTCCAGCAGCGCTGGGATCAGACCGAGACCTCGGGCGTCGCCAACGTCGTGCTGGCCGGCGCGCCGCTGGGCTCGCCGTCCAAGCAGCTGCTGTTGCACATGGCGATCGGCGACGACGAGGTGCCCAACCTGGCCACCGAGTGGCAGGCGCGCACGATGGGCATCCCGGCGCTGGCGCCGGCCTCGGCGTACACGCCCTACGGCATGACCGCGATGACCGGGCCGATCGTCGGCGGCAGCGCGCTGGTGGTGATGGACGGCGGCGCGCCGATGGTGCCGCTGACCAACGAGCCGGCGCCCGAGACCGGCATGCACAACCTGACCCGCACCCAGGCCGCGAGCCGCCGGCAGATCAAGCACTTCTTCGAGACCGGCGAGATCGTCAACGAGTGCGCCGGCGCCTGCCTGTGCGCGATGCACCAGTGCGACTGAGTTTCAGGGGGCCGCGGTGATCGTCGTCGCGCTGCTCACGGTGCACCGCGCCGAGCTGGCCCGGTTCCGCGCCTACGAGACCGTCGCGATCGCCCGCGCGCGCGCCCACGGCGGCGCGCTCGAGCGCGTGATCGAGCTGGCCGAGCCCGATCCGGCGCGCCACCGCGAGCTGCACGTGCTGCGGTTCCCCGACGCCGCCGCCTTCGCGGCGTTCCGCGCCGACCCCGCGCTGGCGGCGCGGCAGGCCGACCGCGCCGCGGCGGTCATCGCCACCGAGGTGTGGACCGGCGTCGACGGCCCCGCGTACTGACGCGGTCAGCCGCTCACCACGGCGTCGTGCCGCCCTCCCAGTGCAGGAAGCTGCCCGTGGTGCGCGCGTCGAGCCGATCGATCTGCGCCAGCACGCCGCGCGCCGAATCGGCCACCGGCGTCGGCGCCGAGCGACCGCCCATGTCGGTCTGCACCCAGCCTGGGTCGATCACCGCCGACCAGATGCCCTCGCCGGCGAGATCGCGCGCCAGCGAGCGCGACGCCATGTTGAGCGCGGCCTTGGCCATCCGGTAGCCGTACCAGCCGCCGCTGGTGTTGTCGGCGATCGACGCCATCCCCGACGACAGGTGCGCCAGCTTCTTGCCGCGGCCGCGCCGCAGCGCCGGCACCAGCGCCTCGGCCAGCCGCAGCGGCGCCAGCGCGTTGATCGCGAAGCACCGGGCCAGCTCGTCGAAGTCGAGCCCGCCCAGCGCCTGGCCGTCGTCGGGCCACACCCCGGCGTTGTTGACGACCACGTCGAGCGCGCCGTCGCCGATCGCCGCCACCAGCCGCGCCACCGCCGCCGGATCGGCCACGTCGCAGGCGATCACCGCGCGGCCCGGCGCCGCCGCCAGGCTGTCCGGATTCCGGACGACCGCGACCACCGCGGCGCCGCGCGCCTCGAGCTGCCGCACCAGCTCACGGCCGATGCCGCGGTTGGCGCCGGTGACGAGCCAGCGGGGACGCTCCATCGCGACCTCGTACCACGCCGCGGCGCCCAACCGCCGACAGTTCGGCTACACTGCGCGGCGTCCGCCGGTGCGGGCCGTCCGTGGGATGCTCGATTTCCTCCTCATTCTCGCTCTGATCGTCGGCAACGGGATGTTCGCGGGCGCGGAGATCGCGCTCCTGTCGGTGCGCAAGACCCGGCTCTCCGAGTACATCCGGCGCGGCGACAAGCGCGCGCTGGCGGTGCAGTCGCTGCGCGATCGCCCCGAGCGGTTCCTGGCCACGCTGCAGATCGGCCTGACGGTGGTGGGCACCGCGGCGGCGACGTTCGGCGGCGCCCACGGCGCTGGGGCGATCGCCGACGTGCTGCGCGGCGTCGGCCTCGGCGAGTCGGCCGACTCGGTCGCGCTGGTGCTGGTGATCGCGGCGATCTCGGTGGCCGAGCTGATCATCGGCGAGCTGGTGCCCAAGTCGCTGGCGCTGCGCTTCTCGGACTCGGTGTCGTTCGCGGTCGCGCGGCCGGTGCTGTTCCTGTCGCACGTGATGGCGCCGCTGGTGTGGCTGCTCACCGGCGTGTCGAACGTCGTGCTGCGGATGTTCGGCGACAAGACCACGTTCACCGAGACCCGGCTGTCGCGCGACGAGCTGCAGGAGCTGGTCGAGGAGGCGGCCAAGACCGGCTCGGTCGATCCGCGCGCCTCGGAGATCGCGTCGCGCGCGCTGGAGTTCGAGGCGGTGACCGTCGCCGAGGTGATGGTGCCGCGCAACCGCGTCGTCGCGCTCAAGCGCGGCGCCCCGGCCGAGGAGATCCAGCGGGCCATCCTCGAGGAGGGCCACTCGCGGATGCCGGTGTACGAGGGCACGATCGACAACATCGTCGGCTACGTCGTCGCGCGCGACGTGCTGGCGCTGGCGTGGGAGCAGGGGCTGGTGCAGTTCGCCGACATCCTGCGGCCGCCGTACGTGGTCGGCGAGCGCACCCGCGCGCTCGACCTGCTGCGCGAGATGCAGCGCCGCCGCGTGCAGATGGCGGTGGTGACCGACGAGCACGCCGGCCTGGCCGGGCTGGTCACGATCGAGGATCTGATCGAGGAGCTGGTCGGCGACATCTTCAGCGAGGACGACGAGCCCGAGAAGCTGGTCGAGCGCGAGGCCAGCGGCACCGCGATCGCCCAGGGCTGGGCCCCGGTGCGCAAGGTCAACCGCGCCCTCGATCTCGACCTGCCGGTCGGCGCCGACCGCACCACGATCGCCGGTCTGTGCATGTCGCTGGCCCACTCGATCCCCCAGGCCGGCGAGCGCCTGACCACCGAAGACGGCACCATCCTCGAGATCATCGAGGCGTCGCCGCGCCGGGTCCGGCGGGTGCGGATCCACCCGGTCGGGCTGGCGGTGCCCCCGGCCGAGCCCGCCGCCGAGCCGTGATCTTCGACGGGGCGCGCGTCCGGGCGCGATCCGCGTTGTCGAGAGCGCGTCGGGTCCGCTACAATCCTTGCGCCCGATGATCGCCCGTGACGCAGTGGCCGCCGACCAGCTGGTGTACGCCTACCCGTACTCGGTCGGACCTGCGGTCGACGTGTCGTGCGGCGCCGACGAGATCGTCGTGCTCTGCCCGGCGTGGGCCGTCGGCGGGATGCTCGGCCCCGGCCGCCACCAGTGGCAATCGCCGGAGCCGGGCAAGCCGCTGGCCGTGTACTTCGTGCTGACCGGCCCCGTCGAGGTGCCGTTCGACATGGTGACCGGCTTCGTGCTGCCGGGCACCGCCACGCAGATCACCGTGCGCGCCAGCGGCAGCGTGCTGGTGCGCGTCGGCGATCCCGGCATGCTGATCGCGCAGTTCGTCGGCCTGCCCTTCGATCGCGTCAACGCCGGCCTGATGGCCAGCGTCGGAACCAGCGTCGAGCGCCTGCTCGCCAAGGTGCTGCCGCGCAAGATCGCGATCGCCGGCTCGGCGCGCGCGGTCACCGATCCGTCGATGTGGGCCCCGCTCGCCGAGGAGCTGTCGGCCTACAACCCGACCACCGGCGCGGTCTACGGCGTCCAGTTCGTCCGCTTCGCCAGCCTCGAGATCGCGCAGGTCGGCCCCAACCTGCAGCCGATCGAGGTGCCGCAGTGGGCGCCGGCCGGCACGCCGCCGTACGCCGCGCCGGCCCACGTGCCTCCCGCGCCGCCACCGCCGCCCCCGGTCCACGTGCCCGATCCGTCGGTGCGGCCGCAGGAAGCGTCGGGGTGGATCGGCGGCAAGTCCGAGGCCTCCGGCATGATCGGCGGCAAGGTCGAGGCCTCCGGCATGATCGGCGGCAAGCCCGAGGCCTCCGGCATGATCGGCGGCAAGCCCGAGGCCTCCGGCATGATCGGCGGCAAGCCCGAGGCCTCCGGCATGATCGGCGGCAAGCCCGAGGCGTCCGGCTCC